>LNAP01000506.1_pt1 | contig 43416 bp, 36 predicted proteins | sample 602601 | NCBI WGS metagenome assembly LNAP01 (sample SAMN02440304, study PRJNA202911) | soil metagenome | biome: Subtropical and temperate rainforests or woodlands; isolation source: soil samples (1 kg each in a 20% v/v slurry with milli Q water) were... ...
CTTGTCGTCATACTTATCGAGAAAGCTCTGCTGGTTTCCGTTGTAGTACGTAGCAGCTCCGGGATGGATAGGGATCAGCGCGTCGGCGTCGGTGCTCGGTGCGGCAGCTTGCGCCAGTATCGGATACTGGGACAACAGATCTCTTCGGACGTCGACCAGCGACTGCGTCAGGTCGGTGATAGTGCCGTTGTTCACCGACTTGTTGGCAACAAGAAAATATGAAACGCGAAGCGAGGTAAGATCATCGGATGGAACAGGTGGCGCGCCCCGCAAGGTCCCCTTTGGAATGTCGTAACTCTCGTAATACTGCGCGACGTTCGCCACGGCGCCGGCCGATTCGATTGCGATCAGTTTCGGAGCCGATCCTTTTGGGCGCTCCTGCTGAAAGAACTGTCTGACCTTGGCCAGGTACTTCTCGGTAAGGGGAACGACAGCAAGAAGGGCGTGAACCCGTCTGGATGAAAGCGCGGTCGCGCCGTCGGCAATTGAGACATCCTGGAAAATGACCTTGGCGCGATCAAACGGGTAAACTTGCTTCAGCGCGTCTACCGTGGGCCTGTTGATCACACCTCCGATAACGCCGATCGTTGTATTGCGAAGGTCGCCGAGACTATCGCCGCTCACCGTCGAAGGGGCCATAAGCAGAACCACGCCGTGGGTCAGGAGGAGGACGCTCCTGGCATCCTCCAGGCCGCCGGTATCGCCGCGAACGACGGCGAGGTCAGCCTTGTGCGCAGCCAGCAGCTCCGATGCCTTGGCTGATGTATTGGTATCCACTACCTTCAATCGGACGTGGGCGTTCGACGTCGTCAGGCGCGCCGCGACTGCGGAAACCAACGACAAGGCCTCTCCGTCAATCGAGCCAACCGCCACTGTCAAAACAACTGGCTTGGCAAAGTAGCGATAGGACAACCACGCGCCGCTTATGATAGCCGCGGCAGCAGCTCCCACTATCGTTAACCTCAGCCATCGCGGCCACAGGCTGATCGCTGGGCTAGCCATCGGGTTCAGGGCGCCAAAGCCAGCGTGAGGCCCGACACGCCCAGCGACACGTTCAAACCCGCCTGCCCCTCGACCGATAATGGTTGCAGGGCAATCGTCCGGTTTGAGCCGCCAAACAGGACGTTGGCTCCGACCCCTACTCCGACCGCAACATCGCCGCTGGCGCCCACATACTCGCCGGCCAACGCCCCGATCGGCGCTCCATGACTAGGAGCAAACACGCCCCATGCCATCACTCCGCCTGCGCTGATCCCGAGTTCGAGCCCGACCGTATTCATGACCCCGTTATAGTCCTGAGGCGGATATGCCCCGTTGGGCACATACCTACAACTCATCCGCTGCCTCTCGGCGACAATCAGACCGATGCTCGGAGCAAGGTTACAGGTCAGCATGCCGGCCTGGACGCCCGGAGGCGGCTGCTGAGCCGACGCAAACGCGGCAGCCAGAAGCATCGTCGCGGCGAGGCTCGTTACCCGAACGAAATGGCAGCTGGGCATGATCGATCACTCCCTGCGAGGCTCGCACCGCTCGCTGCTATAGATGAGCCCACTCGGGCTGATGCGCGGGAGTAGCTATACGAACCGGCGTAGTCATCTGCCTATGCAAAATCGGACCGTGATCGACGCGCGACGCTGATTATCTGTCCCAATGAATCGACGGCTCAATGCAGACGACGCCGATTTTGCATAGTCGATCCATCAGATGGTGCGTTACGTGACAGCGAACAAGTCGGACGGCCTAAACGACGCGGCCTGATCGTGAACCGGAAGCGCGCTCAATGTTGACAGATACGCCATCCGTAACTCAGCTATCTCACGTCATCTCGCCGTCAGCGGCCCCCGCCTTCCTGCTGGGCGCACTGGGCGCCTTCATCGCTATCCTGATCTCCCGCCTGAACCGGATCGTTGACCGGACGGTGAACCTGAACGGGATCCCGATGACGATACGGTCCGATGCCGGCTGAAGGCCGATCTGCCGCGTCTGATGCAGCGCGCGGCGATGATGAACGGGCGATCTTCTGGGCAGTGATCGCAAGTATCTCGGTGACGCTTCTCGTGATCGTTGCTTTTGTAACGGCGTTCTTTCAGATACAGCACGAACGCGGGGTCGCCATCTTCTTCATGATTTCGCTCGGCGCGTTCACCATCTCACTGGTAGATTTTGCCTGTGAAGTCCGGATTGCGCTGAGCGAATATGGTCACTACGGCTGAGCCGCTACCGCGCCCACTGTCCCATTTGGAGGCAGGCCTGTAAACTGACGTAACTTGGCGTGCCGCCAATGCTCTCTTGCGAGACATAGCTTGCCCGGCTCGGCACGGGAAATTTCGACCACTGGCCGGTGAGCTGCCGCTTAGCCTTCTGTTCGTCATTGATGCAGCTCTTTAGCGACTGATCAACGGAGAGGTCGGCGGTGGCAGCGACATCGAGCTTGCAACTCCGCGCGATCTCGAACTTCGGCACACCGTCAGCCACCGGCATGACCAGCTGCGAACTCAGAATAATCGTTGAAATCGAGATGGGCATCTCCTCGAGGGAGCCAAAACAAGCTCATTTACTGTTTATGGCCGTGTCATCGCGCAGACCATTGTTCAGGTGCTCGAGCAATGCGGCGACGAACTCACTAGGGAGAACGTCATGAGGCAAGCCTCGAACCTGAAAGACTTTGAACTCGGGTTGTTGTTGCCGGGCATCAAGATCAACACAAGCCCAAACGACTATTTCCCCGTCGAGCAGATGCAGATGTCAAAGTTCAACGGTGAGTACAGTGAACAGTTCGGCCCCGTAATTTCCGGCGAAATCGAAAAGCAATAGTGTCGCCGGCGCCGGCGTCTTTACAGATTCCGGGAGCCTTCGCCGCCGCAGGCCGCAATTTGCCTTATCGACCGGGGCTTCGAGAACATCGACGTCGGTTTAGGTCGGCTCGGAGGCAGCCTTCATCGAGTTCTGCCGGCGCGCTCCGAAATGCCGACCACTCTGATCGCGCAGATGTCCGATTTGCTCGCCCCAATATCCAAATCTACGACGCGCACGTAGTCGACCTGTACCAATGGGTTCTGTGCGCGGTATCTTGTGGTGAAGCAGGCTGGCGGAGAGAGTGGGATTCGAACCCACGGTACGGTTTCCCGCACACACGCTTTCCAAGCGTGCGCCTTAAGCCACTCGGCCATCTCTCCAGAGGGCTTCTCTTGAAGGGGCGCGGCGGTTTTTGCAAGGGAGCGCGGGCGCGACAGCGGAATTTTCCGTAATTATTTGAATAATTTGGACAATTTTCATCGCCTTCAGGGCCATTTTCGTGTCGGCGGCGCTTGAACCGAAAAGCCCTTGCCGGCGACGATTACTTTTGGTGGCGATTCAACAGACGGAGGCCTGAATGGCCACAGACAGGACGCTGACGTTCGCGATTCTGATGTCCGCGATTTCGGCCGTTTGTGCCGGCCCGGCGCTGGCGCAGGCCTGCACCCGGCAGGGCGTGGACGTCATTTGCGACGACGGCCGGCGTGGCGTGCTGGCCGGCGACACCATCATCTGGCCGGACGGCACGCGATCCAGCCTGACTTCGCCACATCCAAGCGTCATCGTCGGCAACAGAACGTCCGTGATCGTCGGACAGGGCGTCTTTGTCGGCAAGGGAAAGGGCGTGGTGCCGATGGAAAATCCGAGCGCGCCGAACAAGGCGCGTTGCCCGGTTCTCGACGGAGCCTCGTATTGCTACTGACCCGTTTGGAGGTGGCTAGCGATACCGCGCGCCCGCACCGACCGAGCGAACCGGCCACGGGGTCGGCGGTTCGTCCAGCAGCGGCGCGCGCGCGCCCCTGTTGAACCGGGTTTCCTGCAGGGCGTCGACGAAATCGGCAAACCATTGCTGGATCGTGCTGGCACGAAGCCGCTCCATCATCTTTTCCCAGCGCATCCGCCGCTCGGCCAGCGGCATCGACACCGCGGTCGCGATGGTGCGCGCCATGCCGTCGATGTCGTGGGGATTGACGATGAGCGCGGCGTCCAGCTCGTTCGCAGCGCCTGCAAACTTCGACAGCACCAGCACGCCGGGATCGACCGGGTTCTGTGCCGCGACATATTCCTTGGCAACCAAATTCATCCCGTCATGCAGCGGCGTCACGACGCCGACCTGCGCGGTGCGATAGAGGCCCGCCAGCACGGTCTGGCTGAAACCCTTGTTGAGGTAGCGGATCGGGGTCCAGTCCACCTCGCCGTGGCGGCCGTTGACGTCGCTGACGAGCTTGGCGAGTTCGCTCTGGAGATTGCCATAGGCTTCGATACCGCCCCGCGACGGATTCGCGATCTGCAGCAGCGATACCGTGCGCGCCAACGCCGGCTGCAGCGTCCACATGCGGTCGAACGCGCTGATGCGGTTGATCAGTCCCTTGGAGTAATCCAGCCGGTCGACGCCGATCGCCAGCTTCTCGCCGTTGAGGCTGCGCCGTAACCGCGACACGTCCGGATGGGAGACCGCCTTGGCGGCCTGATGTGCGAATTTCTCCGGATCGATGCCGATCGGAAACACCGCGACGCGCGTCTTGCCATGACGCGACGTCACCACGCCATTTTCAACATCGAGACCAAGATCCGCCGATACATACCCGAGGAAGTTCTCGCTGTCGTCTGCCGTCTGAAAACCGATCAGATCGTAGGCCAGCATTGCCTCGATCAATTCGCGATGATGCGGCACGCCGAGAATGACGGAGCGCGCCGGCCACGGCGTGTGCAGGAAAAAGCCGATCGGCTGGGTGACGCCATGACCACGCAATTCCGCGCCCAGCGCGAGGAAATGGTAATCCTGGATCCAGAACGCGGCATCCGGCTTGCGGAAGCGCAGCAGAGCGCGCGCCATGAAGGCGTTAACTTCACGATAGGAGTAGTAGTCTTCCTCCGATGCGCGGATCAAATCGGTGCGGGAATGCAGCGCCGGCCATAGCGCCGAGTTCGCGAAGCCTTCGTAGTACCCGCCATAGTGGGCCGCCGGCAGATCCAGCATCGCCAAGGCGCCGGCGCCCAGCGCTTCAATTTCGGCGAACGGCTCCTTCTGGGCGCCATCACGGACGCGGCCACTGGAGCCAACCCAAATCGCGCCGGATTTTTCGACCACCGGAAGCAGTGCCGCGGCAAGGCCACCCGTCATGGGCTCATTAAGTGTGCCGCGTGCAACGCGATTTGAAACGACAACGAGGTTCACAGGGTCCCCTCCTGATTTCTACCCTCGAATTAACAACCATTCATCAATATGGTTCCCCGTCACCCTTTCAACGAAATGAAACCAAATTCGGGCAGCCCGAGAGTGGAACTTTGTTGATCCACGACAAGTAAACTTTCGTCGTGATTTTTCGATCCACGGAAAAGCGCTCTGATTTCATCAATTAGGCGCATAGGCTCGCGCGCGTTTGCGTCCACGAGGCGTTCTCTTTTGATCGATCGAGACGCTTCAGGTGAAACCAACCTACCGCATCGTCGGGTTCCATACGTCAATCAGGTGAGATTCGAGAATGGTTCCATTACCGCCTTCTCGTCATCGAGCAGATGCGCGAGCCATTTCCGCACATCGTCAGGTTCATCGAAATGCCCCGCCACACCCTGGGCGCGCCGGCCGACGGAAAAAGCCAGGCCCTTGAGATCGGGCATGATGGCAAACACCGATTCGTCAGTGACGTCGTCGCCGATGAAAATCGGGCGGCGTCCCCTAAACGGTTCGTGGGTCATCAGTTCCAGCACGCCGGTGGCCTTGGTGAACCCGGAATGCTTGATTTCGCAGACGCATTTTCCGGGCAGCACTTCGATCGGCGCATTCGGCAGGTCGGCCCGGATCAGCGACACCGCCTCGTAGATCGCCTTCTCCGCATGCGGCGCCAGCCGGTAATGCAGCGCCAGCGAGTAGCCCTTGTCTTCCAGCAGAATGCCTGGACTGAGCTTGGCGATAGCCGCAAGGCGCCGCTTCAACTCCCGGTCCATCGGCGGCGCATGGGTGCCGACGGCATCGCCATCAGCCGAGATCCGCATCTCCGCACCGTGGCCGCCGACGCCGGGAAACTGATCGGGCGCAAAGATCAGGTCGATGTCGTTCAGCGATCGTCCGCTGACGAGGGCCAGCGCGCCCGAGGTTCGCACCAGCAGCCGGTTCAGGGTTTTTGACAGGCCCGGCGGCACCCATACTTCGCGCGGCGTCGGCGCCAGATCGAGCAGCGTGCCGTCTATATCGAGCAGGACCGCGGTTTCGCTCAAATGCGGCAGCAGCGAACGCGGCACCGGAACGGCATCCGGCGCGGCTTCGTTCGGCGCATCTTCTTGCTGCGATGGCATCTCGGCCAATTCCTGTTCTAGCAACTCTTCATTCATGTCATCTTACTCCACAAAAGCCAGCGGCCGTGCAACCGATTCCAGCGGCTTGCGCTCGGCTGCGATGCAGTATCGCCATGCGACGACTGCGGCCCCGACCATCAATCCAGCCCCCAACAGATAGCCTGCAAAAACGCTGTTGCGCGATCCAGTGTCGATCAGCGCCCCGAACAAAGCCGGGCCCACGACGCCGCCAATGCCTGTCCCCACGGCATAGAACAGCGCGATCGCGAGCGCGCGCACCTCCAGCGGAAAAGTCTCGCTGACGGTGAGATAGGCGGCGCTTGCCGCAGGCGAAGCAAAAAAGAAAATCACCATCCATGCGATGGTCTGGGTCTGCGCGCTCAACGCCCCGATCGAGAACAGATAGCCGGACAGCGCCAGCAGAATGCCGGAAACGCCGTAAGTGAACGTGATCATGGCGCGGCGGCCCAGCGTGTCGAACAGGCGGCCGAGCAATAACGGCCCCATGAAATTGCCGGCCGCGAAGGGCAGGATGTACCAGCCGACCTGATTGGATGCGATCCCGAAGAAATCGATCAAAATCAGCGCGAAGGTGAAGAAGATCGCGTTGTAGAAAAACGCCTGCGCGACCATCAGCACAAGACCGACCAGCGAACGCTGGCGATAGGCGACGAACAGCGTCTGCGCCACTTCGCGCAGGGGCGTGTGATCGCGCATCTTCAATTTTATCTTCGGCCACGGGTGCCGTGTCTGGTCCTGCACTTTTCCGAGCACCGAGCGTTCGATATCGTCGACAATCGCATGCGCCTGATCGGGATGGCCATGGATCATCAGCCATCGCGGGCTTTCCGGAATCCACATCCGCATCACGAACACCACAAGGCCGAGACAGGCCCCGGTGAGATAGGCCAGCCGCCAGCCGAGATCCGGGTCGATTACAGCCGGATCGAGCAGGACGATGGCTGCCACTGCACCCATCGCCGCGCCGATCCAGAAACTGCCGTTGATCACGAGGTCCGTCCAGCCGCGGTAACGCGCCGGTACCAGTTCCTGGATCGTCGAATTGATCGCCGTATATTCGCCGCCGATGCCCGCACCCGTGAGAAATCGAAACAGCGCGTAGCTCGCGACATTCCAGGACAGCGCCGTCGCGGCGGTCGCGGTGAGATAAAGCGCCAGCGTGATGAAGAACAGTTTCTTGCGCCCGATCCGGTCGGTGAGCCAGCCGAATCCGAGCGCGCCGAGCACGGCGCCGGCCAGATACGCGCTGTTTGCAAGTCCGACATCGAAATTGGAAAAGCGCAGCGTCGGACTTTCCTTCAACGCGCCTGACAATGCTCCCGCCAGCGTAACCTCCAGTCCATCCAGGATCCAGGTGATGCCGAGCGCCAATACGACACGGGTGTGAAAACCGCTCCAGCGCAGACTGTCGAGACGGGAGGGAATACTGGTTTCGATGACGCGATCGCCGTCGCCTCGCGCTGGCGCGGAAGCAGGCGCGCCCTCATTCAAACCTGAATTGCGCGGTGTCAGCTGCAAATCCATCAGATCGGACCAATGAGAAGGTGCCTCGGAACGCCACGTTCCATACCCTACGTTCCAAGGCGTCTCACGTGTGATTGCGGCAACCATTAGGCCTGCCACGGTCGACAACGTCCGTGCACGTTGCAAGTTCCCGCATCACGGCGAGGGAACCGATCCGATGCGGAGCTGTTTTTGCCGTGAAAGCACGGAGTTGACGATGGCAGCACATCGCAAGACGGCGCATTCGCGCAAGGCACCAATGCGCAAGAGCACACGAAAAACAACCATGCGAAAAACAACCACGAGAAAGACGACCGCGCGCAAGGCAGGCACGGCGCGAAGAAAAGCTTCCGCCAGCAAAACTTCGCCGAAACGCTGGTCGCGGCGCGTGACCCGCGAAAGCGACGCGCTCGATCTGAAACGCGGCGTCTTCACGCAGACAGACCCGAAAAAGATCGCGGCATCGCTCAAGCGCTCGGCCGAACGCAGCTCACGCCGCAAGTCCGGCGCCTATCGATCCGCGTTGTCGATGCTGACGTTCTACATCAACCGCGCCGGCAAAACACTGCCGAAAACACAACGCGAGCGGTTGCAGCGGGCGAAAACGGAATTGAAGCATCAATTCGGAAGGGACGAATGATATTTCGGCTTGTTCAGTTGTCGTACCCGCGAAGGCGGTATCCCGTAATCGCCGGCCTGCGCAGAGCCCGAGACGCCGCAGAGTACTGGATCATCCGCCTTCGCGGATGATGACACCGGGTTAAATCGCAAGGATCAAGCCGCCCTGATATTCGTCATGAAGCGATCGAGCTCTTCGCGCAGCCGCGTGCTTTCGGTCGATAGCGTCCTGGCGGAACTGAGCACTTCCTCCGAGGCCGAGCCGGTTTCGGTCGCGCCGCGGTTGACCTGCATGATACTGGCGGCGGCCTCTTGCGTCCCTTGCGCGACGTTCTGGACGTTACGGGCGATTTCCTGCGTTGCCGAGCTTTGCTGCTCTACTGCGCCCGCAATCGATGAAGCGATGGTCGATATCTGGGCGATGGTGCCGCCGATCTCCTTGATAGCGGCGACCGATTCCTGGGTCGCACCCTGCATACCCGTAATATGCGACGAGATCTCGTCGGTCGCCTTTGCGGTCTGGCTGGCCAGCGACTTGACCTCGGAGGCGACCACCGCAAAGCCCCGGCCGGCATCGCCGGCGCGGGCAGCTTCGATAGTCGCATTCAGCGCCAACAGATTGGTTTGCTCGGCAATCGCCGTAATCAGCTTGACCACGTCGCCGATCTCCTGGGCCGCGCGCGACAACTTGCCGATCCGTCCGTCGGTCTGCTCGGCCTGCAGCACCGCCGCTTCCGCGATCTTGTTGGACTCGCGCACCTGCCTGCCGATTTCATCCACTGAAGTGGAGAGTTCTTCCGTGGCGGTAGCGACCGATTGCATGTTCCCGGAGGCCTGCTCCGATACGCCCGCGACCTGGCTGGACAGACTCTGCGTCGTCTCCGCGGTCCGCGTCAGCGTCCCGGCCGCCTGCTCGAGTTGGACGGCGGACGCCGAAACGTTGGAGACGATGGCGCCCACGGCGGCCTCGAAATCATCGGCGAAGGCAATAAGCTCGGCGCGGCGCGCAGCGCTGCCGGCCTTGTTCTGGGCATCCTGGGCGGCAGCGTCGCGTTCAGCCTTGGCGATCGCCTGGACCTTGAACTCTTCGACCGCACCGGCCATCTCGCCGAGTTCATCCTTGCGCCCAAGACCCGGCAGCACGACGTCGAAATTGCCGCCCGCGAGTTCGCGCATCGCTTTGCACATCGCCGTCATGGGGCGGGAAATCCCCCTGCCCAGCAACAGCGCCAGCAGGCCGCCGAGCAGGAAGCCACCCGCTGCGAGCATCACGATCAACCGCTCGGTCTCGCCGATGATCGCGTTGGATTCGGATTCGAGCCGTTGCTGGTCGGAGACCAGACCCGCCTTCATCGCGCTCGAGCCCTGCATGATCGCTGCCGCGGACTCGGCCATCTCGGCCGTCAGTTCACCGATCGATTTTGAATTCTCGATCAGTTTCGTGAACGTCTGACGGTATTCTTCAAGCAGTGCGGAAATCTCCTTGAGGCCCGACAGGATCTTTTCGTCGGTCGAGGAGATCGCCTTCAGCGAATTCTCCACGAATTTCAGGCGCGCCAGCGCGCTGGTCGCAGCCGTCATATCGGAGTTGATGACGAAGGTGTTGGCGAGCGCCGTCGCGGCCTGGAATTGCCCGGCGACCTGCTTCGCGCCGAGTTCGATCGCCGGAAGCTCCGCGTCGACGGCGTTGCTGGCGAGATCGTCGAGCTTGTAGCGCAGCGAGTTGCCACCGCGCGTGAGCTGGTTTTGCGTCAGCAACGCGCTCTCTTGCTTGAACCTGAGGATATCGGCAAAAATCCTGGTAAAAGTACTGAATTCGCGGGCCAGCCGCGTGACCTGGTCGAGACGCGCGGCATTGGTGGTGCCCTTCATCGATTGATCGATGGCGTCTTTCAGGCTGGCTTCGGCTTTTAGCGCCGATTTGCCGTCGTCTTCCTTGCCGGTCACCACATAATGTTGCGCCAGCGCCTGGTACGAAATCAGCTCGCGGTCGATATTGCGCGCCAGGTTGGCTTCCGCAACGCTGTTGCGATAGGACGCCACGCCGGCGGCGACCCGCTCGAAGCCGAGATAGGCGATGCCCATGCTGGCGGCCGAGATGGCCAGCACGACGGCGAAACCGAGCATGATTTTTCCGCGGAATCGCAAGGTGGGGAGGTTGAACGATCGCGATTGCGATCCGGCCCGCTGAGACAATTCCACCCCAAACCCCCGCCTTCTGTCGGAAAACCTTGGAATCAGGGATACCAGTTCCCCCGATCCGGTGCTGAAAACTACGGCAGAATGGATAAAAGGCCGTAAATTTCTGCCGAATCTTGACCGTCAAGCAGCTACGTATCTCCCTGGAGTCGTCCCGGCGATGTTCGGCGACATCTCAGCCCGAGGATTCAGTCACGCCCGCAGACGACACCAGAATGACCGGCGCGACGAAAATCCTAGTTGCAAAGTTCCGCTCCCCTGTTTCTAATTGGAATAATTATAAAGCATCGGGAGGTATCACGCGTGTCTACCATCAAACTGACGGTGAACGGCAAGGCGGTCTCGGCCGATGTCGAGGACCGCACTCTCCTTGTCAATCTCCTCCGCGAAAACCTGAATCTCACCGGCACCCATGTCGGCTGCGATACCAGCCAATGCGGCGCCTGCGTCGTCCATATCGACGGCCGGGCGGTGAAATCATGCACGGTGCTGGTCGGGCAGGCCAACGGCGCCAACGTCACGACCATCGAGGGTATCTCGAGAGGCGACGAACTGCATCCGATGCAGGCGGCGTTCCGCGACAATCACGGACTGCAATGCGGCTATTGCACGCCGGGCATGATCATGTCGGCGATCGACATCGTCAACCGCCACGGCGGTAATCTCGACGAGGATACCGTCCGGCATGAGTTGGAAGGCAATATCTGCCGCTGCACCGGCTACCACAATATCGTCAAGTCGGTGCTGGACGCCGCCGGCCGCATGAAAGTTGCGCAGGCGGCGGAATAGCCGCAGCCTCGATCGACAGATTTCCAGACCGCCGAACTTCGATGGAAGCGGCGGAAACAAAAACTCCGGCAGGGAGGCCAAGATCATGGGCATTGAAGGCATTGGCGCAAGTGTCGTGCGCAAGGAAGACCGGCGTTTTATCACAGGCAAGGGCCGCTACGTCGACGACATCAAGCTCCTGGGCATGACCCACGCCCATTTCATCCGCAGCCCGCACGCGCACGCCAAGGTCAAGGGCATCGACTCATCGGCGGCGATGAAAATGCCCGGCGTCGTCGGCGTGCTGACCGGAAAGCAGATCGTCGACGACAAGGTCGGTAACCTGATTTGCGGCTGGGCGATCACGTCGAAGGACGGCACCCCGATGAAAATGGGCGCATGGCCGGCAATGGCGCCGGAGACGGTGCGCTTCGTCGGCCAGGCGGTCGCGGTTGTCATCGCCGAGACCAAGAACCAGGCCAAGGACGCGGCGGAAGCCGTGGTCGTCGATTACGAAGAACTCCCGGCCGCGGCCGATATCCGCGCGGCGATCAAGCCGGGCGCGCCGCAGCTTCACCCGGAGGCTCCGGGCAATGTGATCTACGACTGGGCGATCGGCGACGAGGCCGCGGTCAAGGATGCCTTCAGCAAGGCCGCCAATGTCGTCACGCTGGAACTCACCAATAACCGCCTGGTGCCGAATGCGATGGAGCCGCGCGCGGCGATCGCCGAATATAACGAAGCCGAAGAGCATTTCACGCTCTACACCACCTCGCAAAATCCACATGTCGCGCGTCTGGTGCTGTCGGCGTTCTACAATATCGCGCAGGAGCACAAGCTGCGGGTTATTGCGCCTGACGTCGGCGGCGGGTTTGGTTCAAAAATCTACATCTATCCGGAAGAAATGGTGGCGCTGTGGGCCTCCAAGAAGGTCGGACGCCCGGTGAAGTGGACCGGCGACCGCACCGAAGCCTTCCTGACCGATGCACATGGCCGCGACCATATCTCGAAGGCCGAAATGGCCTTCGACAAGGACAACAAGATCCTGGGTCTGCGGGTAAAGACCCACGCCAATCTCGGCGCCTACATGTCGCTGTTCTCGTCGGCGGTTCCGACCTATCTCTACGCGACGCTGCTGTCGGGCCAGTACAACATTCCCGCCATCTATGCCGAGGTGATAACCGTCTATACCAACACCGTGCCGGTCGATGCCTATCGCGGCGCGGGCCGTCCCGAAGCGAGTTTTCTGCTCGAACGTGTGATGGAGACGGCGGCGCGGCAGTTGAAGGTCGATCCGGCCGAGTTGCGCCGCAAGAATTTCATCACGCAATTCCCATATCAGACGCCTGTCATCATGGCCTATGACGTCGGCGATTTCGGCGCATCGCTCGATGCCGCCTTGAAAGCGATCGATTACGCCGGCTTCCCCGCGCGCAAGACGAAAGCCAAGTCGGAAGGCAAACTGCGCGGCATCGGCTTCTCCTGTTACATCGAAGCCTGCGGCATCGCGCCTTCGAAGGCAGTCGGCAGCCTGGGCGCGGGCGTGGGCTTGTGGGAATCCGCCGAGGTGCGCGTCAATCCGGTCGGTACTATCGAAGTCCTCACGGGGTCGCACAGCCACGGACAGGGCCACGAGACGACATTTGCGCAACTGGTCGCAGAGCGTCTCGGCGTTCCCATCAGCCAGGTGCAGATTGTCCACGGCGACACCGACAAGGTGCAGTTCGGCATGGGTACCTATGGCTCGCGCTCGCTCGCGGTCGGCGGCACGGCCATTGTCAAGGCGATGGAGAAGGTCGAGGCTAAGGGCAAGAAGATCGCGGCGCATCTGTTGGAAGCGTCCGAAGGCGACATCGTCATCGAGAATGGAGAGTTCAAGGTCACCGGCACCGACAAGTCGATCGCGCTGCCGATGGTCGCGCTTGCCGCCTATACCGCACACAACCTGCCTGAGGGCATGGAGCCCGGCCTGAAGGAAACCGCGTTCTACGACCCGACCAATTTCACCTTCCCGGCGGGCGCCTATATCTGCGAACTGGAGGTCGATCCCGGCACGGGCAAGACCTCTTTCGTCAATTTCGTCGCCGCTGACGATTTTGGCCGACTGATCAACCCGATGATTGTCGAAGGCCAGGTTCATGGCGGCCTCGCACAAGGCATCGGGCAGGCATTGCTGGAAGGCGCAGTTTACGACGCCAGCGGCCAGCTCGTCACCGCGTCGTTCATGGACTACACCATGCCGCGCGCCGACGATCTGCCGTCGTTCAAGCTCAATCACACCCCGACGCTGTGCCCGGGCAACCCGCTCGGCGTCAAGGGCTGCGGTGAGGCCGGCGCGATCGGCGCATCCGCCGCGGTGATCAACGCGATCACGGATGCGATCGGCAACAACAAACTGGAAATGCCGGCGACGCCCGACCGGGTCTGGCACGCCATTCACGGCAACGCGTAAGAGGGGAACAGGCCATGTATGAAACAATTTATCATCGCCCGTCCTCGGTCGACGAAGCGGCGGCGATGTTCGCCAAGGGCTCGGAGGCGAAATATCTCGCCGGCGGCCACACCTTGATTCCCGTGATGAAGCAGCGGCTGGCCGGGCCGTCCGACGTGATCGATCTCGGCAAGATCAAGGACCTCATCGGCATCGACGTTTCCGCCGACGCGGTGACCGTCAAGGCCGCAACGGCGCATTACGACGTGGCCGCAAGCGGACCTGTGCAAAAAGCCATTCCGGCGCTTGCCCATCTCGCCTCGCTGATCGGCGATCCGGCGGTGCGTTATCGCGGCACCATCGGCGGCTCGATCGCCAACAACGATCCTGCCGCCGACTATCCGGCGGCGGTGCTCGCGCTCGGCGCGACCATCAAGACCAACAAGCGCAGCATTGCGGCCGATGATTTCTTCAAGGGCCTGTTCTCGACGGCGCTCGATGACGGCGAGATCATCACCCAGGTCAGCTTCCCGATTCCGGCCAAGGCGGGATATGCAAAATTCCCGCATCCGGCGTCGCGCTTCGCGCTGACCGGGGTGTTCGTGGTCAAGACCAGATCGGGCGACGTCCGTGTCGCCGCCACCGGCGCTTCCTCCAACGGCGTTATGCGGGTGCCGGCGATCGAGGCGGCGCTGAAGGCGAACTGGTCGGCGAGCGCGCTCGACGGCGTGGCAATTTCCGCTGGCGGCCTGCTTGCAGACCTCTATGGCACACCGGACTACCGCGCCAACCTGATCAAGGTGATGGCGCAGCGCGCGGTCGCTGCGGCCGGCTGAGCGGTCTTTTCGCGCAATCCATGCAAGCGGCGCGCAGCGATGCGCGCCGCTCTGCATTTGGCCATGTTCCGATCAAAAGGCGCTTGCCACCCTGCCCATAAGGCGAGACAATTTAGCTAATCAACTAATTAAGATATCCTGGGGAGGCTCTCATGAGGTTCAGCACTTCTTGCGAGCACCAGTCTACCGACCAATGCTGCAGCCAAGGCGGCAAAACTCCCCGCAACATCCTGGTCTTCATATCAACGGAACAGCAACGTGCTCGATAAATCAGCCCCGCAATCCTCCACCCGCACCTCCGGCCCGCTGGCCGGCTTTCGTATTGTCGAATTCGCCGGCATCGGCCCCGGTCCCTTCGCCTGCATGATGCTGGCCGACATGGGCGCCGAGGTCGTCACGCTCGATCGCATCGGCGCCGGGAAGAACCTCAAATCGGTGGCGGCACGCGGGCGCAAGGTCGTCGAACTCGACCTCAAGGACAAGGCCGCCATCGCGCAGGCGCTCGATCTGCTGGCCAATGCCGATGCGCTGGTCGAAGGCTTTCGTCCCGGCGTGATGGAGCGGCTCGGGCTTGGGCCCGATGTGGTGCTGGCGCGCAACCCGCGCCTCGTCTATGGCCGCATGACCGGCTGGGGCCAGGAGGGCCCGCTGGCGCAGGCCGCCGGTCATGACATCAACTATATCTCGGTGACCGGCGCGCTGGCCGCGATTGGGCCAAAGGAAAGGCCGGTACCGCCGCTCAATCTGGTCGGCGATTTCGGCGGCGGCGCGCTGTATCTCGTGGTCGGCGTGCTCGCAGCGCTGCTGGAAGCGCAAAAGTCCGGCAAGGGTCAGGTAGTCGACGCCGCGATGTGCGACGGAGCAGCGTCGCTGATGTCGATGTTCTTCGACATGGCGGCGGCGGGCCGATGGAGCGATGAGCGCGAGACCAATTTCCTCGACGGCGGCGCGCATTTCTACGGCGTCTATGAATGCGCCTGCGGGAGATTTGTTTCGCTCGGCTCGATCGAGCCGCAGTTCTACGCGCTGCTGCGCCAGCACGCCGGCCTTGCGGACGCCGACTTCGACGCGCAGATGGATCGCAACGCCTGGCCCGCGCTCAAGCAGAAGCTCGCGGATGTCTTCAAGTCCAAGACCCGCGACGAATGGTGCGCGATCATGGAAGGCACCGACATCTGCTTCGCGCCGATCCTGACCATGAAGGAAGCGCCGAACCATCCGCACATGGCCGCGCGCGAGACTTTTGTAACGCGCCACGGCGTGACGCAGCCCGCACCCGCGCCAAGGTTTTCGCGCACGCCGTCGGCGATCCGGGATGCGGCACAGGCGGATATTGCGGAGTTGACCAGGGAGTGGAAGAGCGGGAGATGACCCTCTCGTGCCCCGGACGCAGTGCAGCGCGTAGCGGTGCACTGCAGAGCCGGGGTCCATCTTGTTGACCACCACGTGGGTCCCGGCTCTGCGCAGCAGCGTGAAGAACGCTGCAGCGCGTCCGGGACACGAAGCCTTACGCCGCGTTCTCCACCTTCAACACACCCCTGCGGATCTGATCTTCCTCGATCGATTCGAACAGCGCCTTGAAATTGCCTTCTCCGAAACCATCGTCGCCCTTGCGTTGGATGAACTCGAAGAAAATCGGCCCGATTGCATTTGCCGAGAAGATCTGCAGCAGCACCTTGGTTTGGCCGCCATCGACCACGCCTTCGCCGTCGATCAGGATGCCGTCGCGCTGCAGCCGCGCGACGTCCTCACCATGCTTCGGCAGACGCGCATTGATCTTCTCGAAATAAGTATCCGGCGGTGACGGCATGAACGGCAGGCCGGCGGAGCGCAGCGCCTCGACGGTTCGGTAGATATCCTTGGCACCGCAGGCGATGTGCTGGATGCCCTCGCCGCGATAGACGCTCAGATATTCCTCGATCTGGCCGGAATCGCCGGCATCCTCGTTGATCGGAATCCGGATCTTGCCGTCAGGACTGGTCAATGCCCGCGAGAACAGGCCGGAGGCGCGGCCCTCGATGTCGAAGAAGCGGATCTGCCGGAAATTGAAAAGCCTTTCGTAGAAGCCGGTCCAGACATCCATGCGGCCGCGATGGACGTTATGGGTCAGATGATCCAGATAAAACAGTCCCTCGCCTTGCGGTTGCGGATTCTTCCCGCCGAGCCATTCGAATTCGGCCTCGTAGGCCGAACCTTTCGCGCCGTAATTATCGACCAAATACAGCAGGCTGCCGCCGATCCCCTTGATCGCGGGAACATCGAGCGTCTTCTGATCGGACGGAATGCCGGCCGGCTCCGCACCTAGCGACAGCGCGCGCGCAAAGGCCTGGTTCGCATCGACCACGCGAAACGCCATCGACGGCGCGCAGGGTCCATGCGCGGCGACAAAGTCAAAGCCGTGGGTTCCGGGCTGCTCGTTGACGAGGTAGTTGATATCGCCCTGGCGATAGACCGTGATCTTCCTGGTCTTATGGCGCGCGACCGGCGCATAGCCCATCAGCCTGAACAGGGCGTGCAGTTCCTGCGGCCTGGGATGTGCGTATTCGACGAACTCAAAACCATCGGTCCCCATCGGATTGTCGGCACTGATGATTGCCGCCGGCGCGTCGTGTGGAAACGGACCCATGGCTGGTCTCCTTGATTAGGACTTCATGAAGTTTCGCTCATCCCGATTGCAAAGTGCGTGCAAACGGAGCCACTAATTGCTATAGACGCGCATGTTTCGTGCATCAAAATGGCTATTTACGCATGATCTCCGTAGACGCTTTCGACCTCAAGATGCTGGCCGCGCTGCAGGATGACGGCCGCCTGACCAACCAGCAGCTGGCCGATCTCGTCGGCCTGTCATCGTCGCAATGTTCGCGGCGCCGCATGCGGCTGGAGCAAGAGAAGGTGATATCAGGGTATCACGCCGATCTCGCCAGCGATGCGCTCGGCTTCAACCTGATCGCCTTCATCCACATCACGCTGGCGACCCATTCGCCCGACAACGCAAAGCGGTTTCGCACGCTGGTCAACCGCGTCGACGATATTCAGGAAGCGTACTCGCTCACAGGCGATGCCGATTACCTCCTGAAAGTGGTGCTGCGCGACCTCAAGAGCCTGGCCGATATCGTCAACAACGTGCTGATGCCGCACCAGAGCGTGGCGCATGTGCGCTCGTCGATCGTGCTCGACCGCTTGAAGGAGAGTGCAAAGCTGCCGCTGAAGGTGTTGCCGCGGTAACCCCCTGTCATTCCGGGGCGCGCGAAGCGCGAGCCCGGAATCCATAACCACGATCGTGAGTATGGATTCCGGGCCTGCGCCAAGTGGCGCATCCCGGAATGACGACAGGGCGGGAATCGAGGCAAATTTGTCATTCGAATTTGCTGTTCGATCTGCGATGATCCGCGTTGACTACAACGCTCCGAGACGACCATGGCGCTGCAACTTCGGCCGAACTGCGAATATTGCGACAAGGACCTGCCGCCGAATTCGGCGGAAGCGCGGATATGCTCCTACGAATGCACGTTCTGTGCGGATTGCGTCGATACCAGGCTTCATAACGTCTGCCCGAATTGCGGCGGCGGCTTTGCGCCACGCCCGATCCGGCCCTCCAGGGAATGGCGGCCGGGCGTCTGCGTCACCAAACATGCGCCATCGGACAAGCGGGTGCACCTGAAATACAGTCTCGAGGAGGTCGCCGCGCATTCAGCGCGGATTCGCGATATCGCGCCGGAAGAGCGCTGAGCAATCTCTGCCGTCATTGCGAGGAGCACTTGCGACGAAGCAATCCATACTTTCTTTGCCGCGCGATGGATTGCTTCGCGGAGCCTGTCATCGGGCGGCGCGTAGCGCCGACCCGTTGGCTCGCAATGACGGAGAGAATCATTCCGCCGCCACAATCGTCCCTTCGACCTCGCCAAAACCGACACGATAGCCGTCGCCCTGGCACCAGCCGTGCATGACCAGCGAATCGCCGTCTTCGAGAAACGTCCGCTTGATACCGCCGGGAAGCTCCACCGGCTCGGTGCCGTTCCAGCTGATCTCGAGCAGGCTGCCGCGCTGGTGCTTGTCCGGACCGGAGATGGTGCCGCTCCCCAGCAGATCGCCGATATTCATCGCGCAGCCGGATGAGGCGTGATGCACCAGCTGCTGCACCGACGACCAGTACATGTATTTGAAATTGGTCCGGCAGATGTTCGTCGCCCCGTTCATTGGCGGCGCGCGCAGGCCGACATCGAGCTGCAGATCGTAATTGTTCGGCTGCGCCTGCTGCAGATACGGCAGCGGCTTCGGATCCTGCTCAGGGCCGTGCAGGCGGAACGGCTCCAGCGCCTCGCGCGTGACCACCCATGGGCTGATCGAGGTCGCAAACGCCTTGGCCTGGAACGGCCCGAGTGGCACATATTCCCATTGCTGGATATCGCGCGCGCTCCAGTCATTGAGAATGACAAAGCCGAAGATCATCTCTTCCGCCTGCTTTTCGTTGAGCATCTCGCCCATTGAGGACGGCTGCCCGATCACGACGCCCATCTCCAGTTCAAAATCGAGCCGCTTGCAGGGCCCGAATGCCGGCACTTCCGCGCTCGGCGGTTTCAGCTGCCCGCGCGGGCGCCGAACCTTGGTACCCGACACGACGACCGTGGAGGCACGGCCGTTATAGCCGATCGGCATGTGCAGCCAGTTCGGCTGCAACGCGTTGTCCTTGCCGCGGAACATGACCCCGACATTGGTGGCGTGCTCCTTGGACGAATAGAAGTCGGTGTAGCCTGAGACCGCGATCGGCAAATGCAGTTTCACATCGGCCATCGGGATCAGCGCCCGCTTGCGCAATTCGTCATTGTCGCGCAGTTCCGGATTGTCGTGGCGCAGCAACTCGCTGATCCGCGCCCGCGTCCGCGACCACACTTTCGGCCCCAGCGCCATGAACGGATTGAGCGAGGACGCAGCAAAGACGCCGGCATCGCCGACATCCAGCCGGCAATACTGCTCAAGCTCCCAGAGATCGAGCGCATAATCGCCGATCGCAACCCCGACACGCGGCGCCAGCCCATCCCTGGCCGAGAACACGCCATAAGGGAGGTTCTGGATCGGAAAGTCGGACGCGGGATCGACGGTGACGAAGGAACGGAGGGAGGGGTCGTTGGGGTGGGGCAAAATTATGTTCCTGCTAAAGTGGTCGTCATTCCGGGATGGTCCGAAGGACCAGACCTCAGATGTGCAATTGCACATCGGGGAATCTCGAGATTCCGGGTTCATCGCTGCGCGATGCCCCGGAATGACGGAAGCTACGGCCTGTTCGGATCGAACCGCTTTTCCAGTCCCTTCCAGCAATCGGCATAATCATCCTGCAGAGTCGACGACTTCGCCGCATGCTCGGTGACGCGCTGCGGATAGCGCGTCTCGAACATGAAGGCCATGGTTCCCGTCAGCTTGACCGGCTTCAATTCGCCGTTGCTGGCGTGGTCGAACGCCTCGCGGTCCGGGCCGTGCGGCAGCATCATGTTGTGCAGACTGATACCGCCGGGGACAAACCCCTGCGGCTTGGCATCATAGACGCCGTAGATCAGCCCCATGAACTCCGACATGATGTTCATGTGATACCACGGCGGACGGAAGGTGTTTTCCGCTACCATCCAGCGCTCGGGAAAAATCACGAAATCGATGTTCGCGGTGCCGGCGGTTTCCGATGGCGAGGTCAGCACCGTGAAGATCGAGGGATCGGGATGATCGAAGCCGATCGCGCCGATCGGCGAGAAGGTCCGCAAATCGTATTTGTAGGGCGCGTAATTACCGTGCCAGGCCACCACATCGATCGGCGAATGCGGCAGCGTCGCCTTGAACAGCGAACCGCCCCATTTCACGAACAGTTCAGTGGGCGTATCCTTGTCCTCATACGCCGCAACGGGCGTGAGGAAGTCGCGCGAATTGGCGAGGCAATTGGCGCCGATCGGGCCACGCTCCGGCAGCGTGAACGCGCCGCCGTAATTCTCGCAGAGATAGCCGCGCGCGGGACCGGACGGAATCTCGACCCGGAATTTCACGCCGCGAGGGATCACCACGAGTTCGCCCGGCTCGGCATCGATCCGGCCGAATTCGGTGACGAAGCGCAGATTGCCCTGCTGCGGCACGAACATCATCTCGCCATCGGCATTGTAGAAATGCTGATCGACCATCGATTTGGTGATGAGAAAGACATGCGCGGCCATGCCGGCCTGGGTGTTGGCATCGCCCGCCGTGGTCATGGTCTGCACGCCCTGCAGGAAGGTCATGTCCTCCTTCGGGATCGGCGCGGGATCCCAGCGCAGTTGCGCGATCGGCAAATCGTATTCGTGGCAGGGCGCGGTGCGCCAGAGCCCGGCATCGACTTTCGAAAAACGGCCGGAATGCTTCACCGATGGCCTGATGCGATAGAGCCATGAACGCTCGTTGCTGCCGCGCGGCGCCGTGAACGGCGAGCCGGAGAGCTGTTCGGCGTAGAGCCCATAGGCGCAGCGCTGCGGCGAGTTGCGCCCCATCGGCAGCGCACCGGGCAACGCCTCGGTCTCGAAGCTGTTGCCGAAGCCGGACATATAGCCCGGCGTGATGTTGACGGCGTTGCGATTGATCACATCGGGCGAGGTGTTGATATTCATGGTCATCCTCCTTGCAGGCTGGCCCACATTTCCTGGTCGCGCTTGTCGGTCCAGATCACGGGGTCGTCGATCCCCGAGGCCTCGTCGAACGCGCGCGAGACGTTGAACGGCAGGCAGTGCTCGTAGATCGCAAAGTTCGAAAACTTCGGGTCCATCACCTCGCGGGTCGCCGCCATCGACTCCTTGAGATTGCGGCCCTTGGCGACCGAGGTTTCGGCCGCGCCGTAGAGCGTGGTGACGAAATCGCGCGTCATCGCAATCGCCTCGCGCCCGGTCGCGATGCCCTTGAGCGCATCGCCACGTCCCGGCGCGATCGCCTTGGGATTGAAGGTGCGGATTTCGTTCAGCGTCGCCGGCCATTCGCGCAAATGCGCGTCGCCGCAATAGCAGGCCGAATGATATTCGATCAGGTCGCCGGAAAACATCACTTCGGCGTCCGGCACCCAGGCCACGATATCGCCGGAGGTGTGACCGGCGCCGAGTTGCATCAGCCGCACTTCGCGCTTGCCGAGATAGATCGACATCTCGCCTTCAAAAGTCAGCGTCGGCCAGGTCAGGCCGGGAATGCTCTCGGCATCCTGGAACAGCCGCGGAAACCGGCCATATTCGGAATCCCAATCCTGCTGGCCGCGCTCTTCCACCAATCGGTAGGTTTCCTGCGAGGCGACAATTCCCTGTGCCTTGTAGGCGGAGGCGCCGAGCACGCGGACTGCGTGATAATGCGACAGCACCACATATTTGATCGGCTTGTCGGTGACGGTGCGCACCCGCTCGATCACTTTATTGGCCATCGCCGGCGTCGCCTGCGCGTCGAACACGAGGCAGCCGTCATCGCCGACAATGACCGCGGAATTGGGATCACCCTCGGCCGTGAAGGCATAGAGATCGGTGCCGATCTCGGAGAAGGTGATCTTCTTCTCCGTCATGTCAGTGGTGGACGCAAAACCCTTGGCAGCACTCTTGACCATTAACTCTTCCCTTTATTGTTGTTGCTGTTGTTGCTGCTGGCCGGCGTCGATCAGGCGCCGCCTGGCAAGCACGATCGCCTCGCGCAACACGTCGAGGTCGCCGATGTGATTGGCGAGAATCAGAACCAGCGCGGCATCGAGATCGGCGCTCTGCTCGTCGCTCAAGCCGCGATGCGCCTCGACGACCGCACGAAACGCATCGTCCGGCCGGGCAAAATTCGAAGAGGTCAACAATGCCATGATTGCACCTTCAATTCAGACCGGCGGCGCGCGCCAGGGCCGCCTCGAGTGCGGGTCGGGTCGGGTGACGGAATCGTGCAGCGACATAGCCGTCAGGCCGCAACAGATAGGCCGTGCCGGGCTCGGCATCATAGCGCGGGCCGGCCAGCCCGGCGGAATCGGAAAAGCCGTCGTCGTCACCGATACGGATCACGCCGACACCGTCGGGAGCGTCCACCGCAGCGCCATTGCTAAACTCCAGCAGCGTGAAGTGTGTTCCCGCCCGGATGAAGGCTTCGGTCAAGAACGTAACCTCGCCTGATGGCGCGGATATCGGCGCGTCGGGCATGGAAGCGCCCGGCGGCGGGCCGCCGCGCCAGGTATCGCCATCCGGGGACGACAGCGGCGAGTCATAGATCGAGGGAACCGACAGCCGTCCACCGTTGATCATGCGCTTGCCGAATTCGGTTTCTTTTGCCAGCGACAGCACTGCCTTGCGCAGACGTGCTTCCTGCCGCGAACCGGGCGCCATGAAATCGGTCGAGCGGGTCGATTCCCGGATATTCTCATCCGCCGCAGCGCTGCGCTCGGTGTGATAGCTCTCCAGCAAGCTCTCCGGCGATGTCTGCCGCAACACGCGGTCGAGTTTCCATGCCAGGTTCTCCGCGTCCTCCAGCCCGGAATTGGCGCCGCGCGCGCCGAACGGCGACACCTGATGCGCGGCGTCGCCGGCAAAGATCACCCGGCCGTGGATGAATTTCTCCATCCGCCGGCACTGGAACTTGTAGAGCGAAATCCATTCGAACTCGAAATCGTCGTGGCCCAGCATGCGCGCGATCCGCGGCCGCACGTTCTCCGGCCGCTTTTCGACCGCGGGATCCGCGTCCGGATGCAATTGCAGGTCGATCCGCCAGATGTCGTCCGGCTGCTTGTGCAGCAGCGCCGACCGGCCGGCGTGAAACGGAGGATCGAACCAGAACCAGCGCTCGGTCGGAAATTCCGCGGTCATCCTGACGTCGGCGATCAGGAACTGGTCCTCGAACACTTTTCCGGCGAACTCGGCGCCGACCATCTGGCGCAGCGACGACCGCGCCCCATCGCAGGCAATGAGATAGGTCGCACGCAGCCGGTAGGGTCCGTCCGGGGTCTCGACGGTGAGCATCACATGATCGTTGCGCTGCTCCAGCCCGGTCACCTTGTTGCGCCAGCGCAGGTCGATCGCAGCGAGTTCCTGCACGCGGTCGACCAGATAGGCCTCGGCATGGAATTGCTGCAGGTTGATGAAGGCGGGCCGCTTGTGCCCTTCCTCCGGCAGCAGGTTGAATTGATAAAGCTGCGACGCGCCGTGGAAGATCTTGCCGACATTCCACACCACGCCCTTGTCGACCATGCGCTGGCCGATGCCGAGCCGGTCCCAGAACTCCAGCGAGCGCTTGGAAAAACAGATCGCGCGCGAGCCCTCGCCGATCCGGTCGGCATCGTCGAGCAGCACGACGGATTGCCCGCGCTGCGCCAGATCGATCGCCAGCGACAGCCCGACCGGCCCGGCCCCGACCACGACAACGGGATAGTGCGCCGCATCGGCGTCCGCCCTCGCCTGATCGGGATGGCGGCGATAGCCGAACTGGGTTTTGGAGTGCGCCATGCCTGAACCTTGCAGCTAGCCAAGGAATTGCGACCATGCTAAATTAGTCGCAGCTGCAACTATCTTAAACCTCTTGCCAGTTACGGCGTCAACTCAAATTGGAGCGGTTTTTGCCAAAAGCGTTTTCGAGCGAAGGCATGCCCCGAGCACGATCCGGGGTGGCTACCGGTTCGCGTGAAGAAAACGCGTCCAAAAAGGGCTCCAAACTCGACCTCTTCGGATTCGTGCCGTTCCGCCTGAACCGGCTGGCGGCCGAGGTCTCGGCCGCGTTATCCGGCGAGTATCACGAGCGCTACGGGCTGGACATCCCGGAATGGCGCGTGCTGGCAACGCTCGGTTTTCGCAACGACGCCTGCACCGCACAATACATCGCCTATTGCACCCGCACCCACAAATCCACCATCAGCCGCGCGGTCACGGCACTGATGGCGCGGCAATTGGTCGAGCGCGTCGAGAACGAAGACGACCGCCGCGAATTCGCGCTGCGCATGACGGCGAAGGGCAAGGCGATGTACGAGGAACTGATCCCGCGCCTCCTGCGCAAGGAGCAGGAGATCATGTCGTGCCTCTCCGCGCAGGAGCGCAAGGATTTTGCCGCAATGCTCGGCAAGATCGAGCGGAGCCTCGACCTGGTGCAGGCCAGCAAGGAAGCGGGCGTCAAGGAAGCGTATTGAACGTGCTCCCTCCCGTCATTGCCGGGGGAGGTGACTGTCGGCCTGACCCTATTCCACGAACGAGCGCGACGGCGGCAGGTGCAGCGCGTTGGCGTCGATCTTGTCGCTGGCGCTTGGATAGATTTCGCGGACCAGCGGATCGTGGCCGGGGATGACGCGATCGGGATGGCCGGCAAGGCGGTGCGCGATGTCCCAGCCCTCGAACATGTCGCCGAGATTATAGATGATCGGAAACGGGCTGCGGCGATGCATGTTGGCATAGTAATGCGAGGCGTCCGACGCCAGCACGACCGGACCGCGCGCGGTCTCGACCCGCACCACCTGCAGGCCGTCGGAGTGGCCGCCGACGCGATGCAGCGTCACGCCGGGCGCCACCTCGCCGTCGCCGGAATGGAAGGTGACGCGCTCGCTATAGACATGGCGGACCATCTGCGTGATGTGCTCCACCGAAAATGGATGGCGCAGCAGGCCATGGCACATGCAGCGCCCGGTGGCGTAAGCCATCTCGCGATCCTGCAGGTGAAAACGTGCACTGGGAAAGCGGTCGAGATTGCCGGCGTGATCGTAATGCAGATGCGTGACGATCACATCCTTGATGGTGTCGGCGTTGACGCCAAACCGCGCCAGCACATCGACCGGATTGAGCATGAGCTTGCGGCTCCGCGCCTGCGCCTCTTCCGCATTGAAGCCGGTATCGACCAGAATCTCGCGACCGCCGCCGCGGATCAGCCAGACGAAGTAGTCGAGATCTTGCGCCGCGGTCTCGTGCGGATCCGGCGCGAGGAAGTTCATCTGCGGAGTGCGCGGCATCGTGGCATAGCGCAGCGCGTAGATTTCGTAAGCGTTTCCCATCGGGTTAACTTCTTCTTGTTTGCGATTGACCGATGCGGCACCAAGCCATTGCGATCCGTAAAGGTCAAATGGACGAACTGCATGGCACATCCATTCCGTAGCAACGCGGATCAATGTGAGGCTAATCACATTGTCGATTGCAGGCAGTTCGGGGGAACTCAGGATACCAGCCATCGGGCTGACCGGGATCAAAGTCCTAGGACCGAAATATTCCGTCGCGGCGGGCTGTCTTGTCGCGGTCAATTGTCGCAATTAACGACGGCTGCGCAAGCGGTTGACGGTGAGCGACCCCGGTTTGATAATGCGGTTTGCGTAGCGTAAGGTCGCCGAGGCGCAAGCTGGTATCGGCGCATTGTTGGCTGGACTACCTTCATATGAGAATCCGCCTCGTATTGCTTCTGATTTTGATTTTTTCGACCGCTTCGATTGCCCCATTGGCCGCTGCGGGCGGCGACCGCTTTGCGCTTGTCATCGGCAACGCGAAATATCCGGACGCCGAGGCTCCGCTGAAGGAACCGATCAACGACGCCCGCGACGTCGCCGATGAACTCAAGCGTGACGGCTTCACAGTCGAGATCGGAGAAAATCTGACCGGCGAAGCGATGCGCCGTGCCTTCGACAAGCTCTATGGCCGCATCAAGCCCGGCTCGGTCGTGCTGATTTTCTTCAGCGGCTTCGGCGTCCAGTCCAGCCGCCAGAGCTACATGATCCCGGTCGATGCCCAGATCTGGACCGAAGCCGACGTCCGCCGCGACGGCTTCAGCCTGGAGACGGTTCTGGGCGAGATCAACAGCCGCGGTGCAGGCGTCAAGATCGCGCTGATCGACGCCTCCAGGCGCAACCCGTTCGAGCGCCGGTTCCGCAGTTTCTCTGCCGGCCTTGCGCCGGTGATCGCGCCGAACGGTACGCTCGTGATGTATTCGGCGGCGCTCAGCTCCGTCGTCGGCGACAATGGCGGCGACCACAGCCTGTTCGTGCGGGAGTTGCTCAAGGAAATTCGCGTACCCGACCTGATGGCCGAAGAGACCCTCAACCGCACCCGCGTCGGCGTCACCCGCGCTTCCCGCAGCGAACAGGTGCCGTGGATTTCCTCCTCTCTGGCGGAAGATTTTTCGTTTATCCCAGGTTCCGGCCCACGGCCGGCCGCTCCCGGTCCGCAGGCTGCGTTGCCGCCGCCACCACCGATCCAGCCTCCGCCGTTGCCGCCACCGCCGAAGCCGGTCGAGGTCTCGATTCCGCCGCCCGAAAAGCCGGTGGAGAAACCGGTAGAAAGAATCGACGCGCCGGCAGCGCTCTCCGATGATCCGACCATCAAGAACCTGACGTTGAAGCTCAACGATAATCCCGACGATGCCAATGCGCTGTACCGGCGCGGCCAGGTCTATGCCAGCAAGGGCGCCTATGATCTGGCGATCAGGGATTTCAACGACTCGTTGCGGCTGAACCCCAAGGACGTCGAGGCCTACAACAACCGCTGCTGGGCACGCACCGTGATCGGCGACCTGCAGGCCGCGTTGAAGGACTGCAACGAGGCGCTTCGGCTGCGTCCGAATTTCGTCGATGCGCTCGACAGCCGCGGTCTGGTCAACCTGAAGAGCGGGCAGACCAAGAATGCAATCGCGGATTTTGATGCCGCGCTGAAAATCAATCCGAGGCTGACCTCGTCGCTGTACGGGCGAGGCCTTGCCAAGAAACGGAATGGCTCGATTTCCGAGGGCGAGTTGGATATATCCAATGCCAAGGCCATGGATCCGAATATTGTTAAGGAATTCGCCGATTACGGGGTACGTTAATTTTTTGAGTTGAATGCCGGCGCCTCCTCGAACCCCAGGGCGGGCGTCAAAGACGAACGGGGAAGAAGCCGACATCGGAATTTGAGGGCCCGGGATGGATATATCCCAGCGGCTTACCCGCAACACTGATTGGAACCGCGCGAGTGCGCAGGAGGGACTGGCAATGTCGAGAAGGACAGGACGAAAAAACTTCACCACGATCCTTTCGATCGTGACGATTGGCGCCGCACTTTCGTTCGGCGCGGTAAAGGCTGTCGCGGCCGATGATGTCACCGAAGACCAGATCCTCAAGGCGCTGGCGCCGGCCAAGAAGCCGCTGACCCGGGGACTGTCGATCGGACCGAAGGCCGATCCGGCGGCAACGGCTGCGGAGGGCAAGTTTGTCCAGACCGTCCGCGGGCGGACCACGCGGTCGCTCTCGGCCAGCGAGCGCGAAGAGATCGCCTCCATCGTCAAGGACAAGCCGAAGATCGATCTGGAAATCAACTTCGAATATAATTCGGCCGAGATCAGCGCGAAATCACTAGCCTCGGTCCAGGCATTGGGACGCGCGCTCTCCAATCCCGAACTGAGGGGCTCGACCTTCGTCGTTGCCGGTCATACCGACGCCGCCGGCAGCGAGAGCTACAATCAGGACCTGTCCGAGCGGCGCGCGGATTCGATCAAGCGCTATCTGGTCGACAAATACGGCATCGCCGGCGCCGATCTCGTGACCGTCGGCTACGGCGAAAGCAAGCTCAAGGATCCCGGCCAGCCGATGGCGGAAGCGAACCGCCGGGTGCAGGTCGTCAATATGGAAAACAAGACCACCGCCTCCAAGTAACCAGCCCGTGGCGTTCACCGCGTATTTCCGGGTAAAATGCGTCCCGCGCACCTCGCGGGACGCATTCGTTTTGAGATACCTACCCGCCCTACACGACGACAGGTCTGGATTGATCCGGCGATGAAACTCTCCGAATACCTCAAGCCTGCGATCGGAGTGGTCGTCGTTATTGTACTGGGGACCGGATATTACTGGTTCGAGCACCGGCCGCGTGCCGAGGAGAAGGAAACGCCGGGCACCGCGCTGGTGATCGTGACCAAGACCACCAACGCCTGTTTCTCCGACCTGGTGCGGGTCACCGGCTTTATCGTGCCGCGCCGGGAAGCCGTGGTCGGCGTCGACCAGGAAGGCTCCAAGGTCTCCGAGGTTCTGGTCCGTGAAGGCGACATGGTCGCCGAAAATGCTGAAATGGCACGGCTGACGCCGCCGCCGTCGCAACCCGGCGCACCCTCGGGCAGATCCTCGCCAACCACGCTGCGCGCCCCGGCCGGAGGGCTGGTTACCGAGGTCAAGACCATAGCCGGCGCGCCAGCCTCGCCGCAGGCCGGGCCGATGTTCCGGATCTCCGTCAACAACGAGATCGAGCTGGACGCGGAAGTTCCGGCTGTCCACATGATGAAGCTCAACCCAGGCGCCACCGTGCGCATCAGCCGGGACGGCGTGCCCGATCTGATCGGGCGCGTCCGGCTGGTCTCGCCGCAGATCGACCGCACCACGCAACTCGGTCACATCAGGATATCGCTGACCAACAACCCGTCGCTCAAAATCGGCATGTTTGCGCGCGCCAACATCGACGCCAAGCGCAGTTGCGGCGTCGCGGTTCCGCGCACCGCTATTGACCATCTGACGGTGCAGGTGGTCAAAGGCAACACGATCGAGACGCGGAAAGTGAAGGTCGGATTGACGTCCGACACCTCCACGGAAATCCTTGAAGGCCTCGATGTCGGCGAAACCGTCGTGGCTGATGCTGGCACTTCGCTGCATGACGGCGACCAGGTCAAGACCATGTTCGCCGAGGAACTCGATCGAACGCGGGTACGCTGATGGCTCTCAATATCTCGGCATGGTCGATCCGAAACCCGCTTCCTTCCATCGTCTTCTCGATCATCCTTTTGGTGCTCGGCTGGGTGAGTTTCACCAAGCTCGCGGTGACGCGGCTGCCGAGCGCCGACATTCCCGTGATCTCGGTTGCGGTCTCGCAATTCGGTGCGGCACCCGCCGAACTGGAATCGCAGGTCACCAAGACCATCGAAGACGGCGTCTCCGGCGTCGAAGGCGTGCGCCACATTTCATCGTCGATCACCGACGGATTGTCGGTGACCACCATCCAGTTCGCGCTTGAAACCAACACCGACCGGGCGCTGAACGACGTCAAGGACGCCGTCACCCGCGTCCGCGCCAACCTGCCGCAAAACGTCAACGAGCCCTTGATCCAGCGCGTCGACGTAATCGGCCTGCCGATCGTCACTTATGCTGCGATCTCGCCCGGCAAGACGCCGGAGCAGCTGTCCTACTTCGTCGACGACGTCGTCAAGCGTGCGCTGCAGGGCGTGCGCGGCGTTGCCCAGGTCGAGCGTATCGGCGGTGTCGAGCGCGAGATCCTGGTCTCGCTCGATCCCGACCGGCTGCAGGCTGCAGGGCTCACCGCCGTCAATGTCAGCCAGAGCCTGCGCGGCACCAATGTCGACCTCGCCGGCGGCCGGGCCGAAATCGGCAAGAACGATCAGGCGATCCGCACGCTGGCCGGCGCCAAGACGCTGAACGACCTCGCCGGCACCATGATCCCGCTGTTCGGCGGCGGCGAAGTGCGCCTCGACGATCTCGGTACCGTCACCGACACCATCGCCGACCGCCGCACGTTTGCGCGCTTCAACGGCGAGCCGGTGGTGGCGCTCGGCATCAAACGCTCCAAGGGCGCCAGCGACGTCGTGGTCGCGGCCGCCGTGCAGAAGCGCATCGATGCGCTGAAAGTCGCTTATCCCGACGTCGACCTGAAACTAATCGACACGTCCGTGGAATTCACCAAGGGCAATTACGAGGCCGCAATCTCGACCCTGTTCGAAGGCGCCATCCTCGCGGTCGTCGTCGTCTTGCTGTTTTTGCGCGACATTCGCGCCACCATCATTGCCGCGATCTCGCTGCCGCTGTCGATCTTCCCGGCGTTCTGGGCGATGGATATGCTCGGATTTTCGCTGAACCTCGTCAGCTTCCTCGCGATTACGCTGTCGACCGGCATCCTGGTCGACGACGCCATCGTCGAGATCGAGAACATCGTACGGCATATGCGGATGGGCAAATCACCCTATCGCGCCGCGCTGGAAGCCGCCGACGAAATCGGCCTCGCCGTCATCGCGATCTCGCTGACCATCATCGCGATCTTCGCGCCCGCGAGCTTCATGTCAGGCATTGCCGGACAGTTCTTCAAGCAGTTCGGTATCACGGTTTCAGTGCAGGTGTTCTTCTCGCTGCTGGCGGCGCGCTTCGTCACGCCGGTGCTGGCCGCCTATTTCCTCAAGGACCACCCGCACGAGGACCCGCCGCCGGGCCGCATACTGAACGGCTACACCCGACTCGTGACGTGGTCGGTAAAGCACCATTACGTCACCGTGCTGATCGGCTTCGGCATCTTCGCGGCTTCGATCTGGAGCATCACGCTGTTGCCGCAGGGCTTCCTGCCGGCACAGGACACCGCGCGTTCGCTGCTGGCGATGGAGCTGCCGCCGGGTTCGCAGCTCGCCTACACCGAGAAGGTCACCGAGGAAATTGTTGCGCGCCTGCGCAAGCGGCCGGAGATCAGGAGCATCTTCGTCGACGGCGGGCGCGTGCCGCCGGGCACCTTCGAGGTGCGACGCGCCGCGCTGATTATCAATTACACGCCGAAGGCCGGTCGCAAGATCACCCAGCGCGAGCTTGAGCTCGAGATTTCCAAGGAACTCGAAAACGTTCCCGATATCCGTTTCTGGTTCCTCGACGAGAACGGCCTGCGCGCGATTTCGCTTGTCGTCACCGGCGTCGACAGCAACATCGTCGCCAATGTCGCCAGCGAGTTGGCGACCCAGATGAAGCGGATTCCGATCATCGCCAACGTGATCTCGGAGACCTCGCTGGACCGGCCCGAGCTGCGTATCCAGCCGCGCGCGGACCTAGCAGCAAGGCTCGGCGTCTCGACTGAAAGCCTGTCGCAGACCATCCGTGTCGCCACCATCGGCGACGTCGGTCCGGCGCTGGCAAAATTCGACGCCGGCGACCGGCTGGTGCCGATCCGCGTCCAGCTCGAGGACGGCGCGCGGGGCGATTTGCAGATGCTCGAGCAGTTGCGGGTGCCGCTCGGCCAGCGCGGCGAACGGGGCGGCGTGCCGCTATCCGTGGTCGCCGACATCAAGCTCGATCAGGGCCCGACCAGCATCAACCGCTACGACCGCGAACGCCAGGCCACCGTGGCCGCCGACCTCGTCGGCTCCGCCGCGCTCGGCGATGCCACCAAGAAGATCTACGAACTCCCGGTGATGAAAAGCCTGCCGAAGGGCGTCAAGGTGAGCCCCTCCGGCGACGCCGAAAGCCTGAACGAGCTCTCGGAAGGCTTTGCCACGGCGATCACCGCCGGATTGATGATGGTCTATGCGGTGCTGGTGCTGTTGTTCGGCACCTTCCTGCAGCCGATCACGATCCTGTTCTCGCTGCCGCTCTCGATCGGCGGCGCCATCGCGGCGCTGCTGTTGACCGGCAAGCAGCTCACGACGCCGGTGTGGATCGGCATCCTGATGCTGATGGGCATCGTCACCAAGAACGCCATCATGCTGGTGGAGTTTGCGGTCGAAGCCATTAGCGAAGGCAAGCCCCGCGACGAGGCGATCATCGACGCCGGCATGAAGCGCGCGCGCCCGATCGTGATGACCACCATCGCCATGGCCGCCGGCATGATGCCCTCGGCGCTGGCGTTCGGCGCCGGTGGCGAATTCCGCTCGCCTATGGCGCTGGCGGTGATCGGCGGCCTGCTGTTCTCGACCGTGCTGTCGCTGGTGTTCGTGCCGGCGATGTTCATGATGATGGACGATCTCGGCGCATTCATATGGCGGTACGGCAAGTTGCTGCTGGCCTCCCACGCCGAACACGAGGAGCCGCCCAAGGATCACGGCGCCGACCACAAACCGCCGCCGCCACCCAGCATCGTGCATTCACCCGCGGCGGAGTGAGCCACAAATGGGAGACGGCTCGGAATATTCCCCGAGCCGTTCCAGTTCCTGATCACCAGTAGTGCCGGAAGCCGCCGTAATAGACCGGGCCGCCGTAGTACACCGGCGCGGGGCTGTAATAGTAGCCATACGGCCCGTATCCGTAAGCGTTCGCGGCCACTCCGGTGGCAACGGCAGCGGCGGTCGCCGCGGCAATGGCCGCGCCACCACGGCGAAGGCCGCGCGCTTCCGCGGGAGCAGTGGCAACAGCCGCCAAGGTCGCAACCGTCGCAAGAATGAGAGCTGCCTTTTTCATATCCAGGTCCTTTCGTTTGATCGCCGACCAACGGACGGATTTTGGTAGCGAAAGATTGCTCGTGATGTCCGTCTCACGGCACCTGGACTACGAACTTCCAGCGGCACGGTATGTGCGCGGCATCACACTTGTTCTCGTGCGAGGAGAAACGCAAGCTGGTCATGCCCGGCAACCGGGTCCGGCTTCGCCGGTCCGAGCACAGGCCCATTATGCCGGGCATCCAGCTGGGGTAATCCGATCCCGGCCACTCGCTAATCGATCGCGGAACGATAGCCGCATGATGCGGCAACGATCGTTACCCGAATGGGCGGAAACACCGGCCAGCGGTGGCTCCGGTCGCGGATCTGTGCCCGAGACTAGAGCGTGACCGACCGAAGGGCTGGCCGCCCAAACGTCCTTTCTCAGTTTGCCCCAAAAGCAGACATCTGGAGGACGAAAGCGGAGGTCCGAAAAGTGCGATTAGCGGCCATTGACTCTCCGCCACCGCCAAGATCGGGCTCAGCTTCCTAAATCTTTCAACCAGGAGGCAATCGTCTGATTAAGGTAGTCCGGCACTTCACGCTGAATGAAGTGGCCAACTCCAGGCACGATTTTGACCGTGAGATTGTCCGGATTTTCAATCCATGACTTTTCCAAATCAATAGTGCTTAGCAAAGCGTGGCTCTCCTCGATTCCGTGCACATGCAAGACCGGGCATTTGATCACGGCACCGTAGAGTTTCTTCATGGTTGGATCGAAAAGATTGAGCGCAAGCTGAGAAAACGCGTAGTTGGCTTTGTAATAACTCATCATGGACAAGATGGAAGATTTCGCGAAAGCCTGGATGTATCGACTCTTAACCTGTGGATCTACAACCCAGTATGCCAAATCTTGCGCAGTCAAATTGTCGCCTTTGCCTTGAGCGAAGAACCGTGTGGCGTAGGCGCTGGCCCTAGCCTGCGCGATAGGATGGTTCCAAGGGAGCAATTCCCTCGTGATGGCGCCAGGATGAGGAACGCTGAGGACTACAAGTCTTTCGATCAGATCCGGATTTTGCCCGGCGAATAGCCACGACAAAGCGGCGCCCCAGTCGTGCCCAATCAGGATGGCCTTGCGACCGTTTCCCTCTGCATTGATCACGGCACGGATGTCATCAAGGAGAACCGGAAACTTATAGTTCTCGACACCTTCCGGCCGATCGCTCAAATCGTACCCGCGCAGATCAAGAGCGACCACCTGATAATTTGCTGAAAATGCCTGGATCTGATTTCGCCAAGAATACCAAAAGTCGGGAAATCCGTGCACGAACACCATAAGCGGTTTTTGATTGGATCCCATTGTGACGTAGTGGATTTTCGTTCCCGCATTGTCCGCATACTTGTGCAGAAGGTTCGGATCCTTATCGATATCAACGGCAGGCTCGCTCAGAGCGGCCGGGATTTTATTGTGCCAGACGGCCTCGTCTGAAGTCTCCCCGGAAGCAACGCGAGTGAACATCGCAGTGAACATGGCGGCTCCTAAAAGCATCATCGAGCAGGTTCTAAGGGCCATCTCAGTGATCCCTTTCGCCAGAGCAGTTGACGAAATCGAAGTCGCTCGAACTCATTTGAGTATGTCCTGCAGCAATCTGGGCGCGATGCGTATCGCAGCGCACAACTTCTGGGTTTACGATTTCATCGGCTGGCATGGCACACACCTTTACTATGGTGATCGCCATAGTATGGCGATCACCATAGTAGTGTCAAGCCAAGTGTGGTACGTTTACGGGATGCCCCGTAAGACTGACGCCCGCGCTCGCGCGATTGCCACGGCCGAACGACTGTTTCGTATCCAAGGCTACACTGCGACCGGATTGAACCAGATCATTGAAGAAAGCGGCTCGCCCAAAGGATCGTTCTACTTTCACTTTCCGCGCGGCAAGGCACAGCTCGCCGAAGAAGCAATCGATCACTACGTTGCGAGCAGAATCGCCGTATTGCGGAAGATCTCGGCGAATACGGCGGGCGATGCTCTGAATTTTGTTCAACAGATTTTCGATACATTCGCCGCCGAAATGGTCGCCTCCGATTTCCAGTACGGATGCCTCATGCAAAATCTGGCGAATGAGCTTCCTGCACTCGACGCTGATCTGACCAAACGGGTAGCGCGCGGATTTGTTGATTCAACCGAGATAGTTGCGGAGCATTTTAGGGGGTGCGGTTTCGCTTCCGCGCGCGCATCTTCTACCGCAGCCGCATTGGTAGCTGCCGTCGAAGGCGCACGTACGATCGCCCGCCTGGAACGCACGCCGGCGATATTCGAGGCGCTGGCGGATGTTAGTGTCCAGGGGTGGGCGGCCCCCGAGGGGAGACCCGGTTTTGAGGTCAGCTCTCGGCGGCGCAGACGGTAGCTGCAACCCCGGACTTCCTTGCCGCTGCAATTGCCCGGCTACGTCACTGCGCAGCCAAAGACGGCACTCCCTGAGTTTTCATGACCGGCTGCGGATTCCACTTGCCGGTGAGGGCTTCGGACTTCGGGCCATAGAGGCGCATGGTCAGATTGAATGGTCCCTTGGGCGCGGGAAGCCAGTTGGCTTCCTTGTCCTTTCCGGGACTCTCGTTCTGGAAGTAGATGTCCAGCGAGCCGTCGGGATTGTAGTTGAACGGCATCCAGCTGCTGACCGCAAAGCGGTTCAGGACGTTACCGACCTGAAAGCCCTCCGGATCGTACAGCGTGATCGACCAGAACGCGTTCACCGGAGGGGCTGCGCCCTTTTCGAAGGTGATGGTATATTTGTTCGTGCCATCGAGCGGCTTGCCGGATTCGTCCGCGATATTGAGCGGATAGATCGCGTCCTCGACAAGGTTTGCACCTAGTCCCACCTGCGAGACGATGGCCCGCTTCAGGTAGTAATTTCCGTAGACTCCCATCGTATCGGTGTTCATCGACCAGCCATTCGCGACCCGCGCAAGGCTTGGCAGCTTCCACGCCATCAGCTTCTGTGCCGCGTGCGGCGCATTCTGCACAGCCTTTTGCACGGCTGGATCGAGCTTGCCGAGGTCAAAGCTCTTGCCTGGCTCAATCCCGATCTTCTTCATCTGTGCGATGATCGGTTGATCGGTGCCATGGGGCGGATGGAGCTTGAGCAACTCCGCGGCATAAGCGAAATAAGCACCGCCGGTCATGCTATCGACCTGAACCTTCGGCGGCGTTTTCATGTCGACGCTGGGATCGATCTTGACCTCGATCGGCTTCGGCGGTTTGCCGAACTCCGACAGCAGCGTGACCTTGTAGCCCGCCTGGATCTTGTGGACGGCATCATAGTCCTGCGGACCATCGGTCTTGGTGCGGCCAATCACCCAGATGTAGGGTGTCGGCACCTCGATCCGCTGAGTGTCTTTCGGAAGCTTGAACTCGTCGGCGAATTTTTCGCGCAGATCAGGACGCCAGCCCGGGGCCGTCAGCAAGAAGGTGCCGGCCTTGGTGCCCGTGGTGCGCCAGCCCGGCGAGGCGAAGACGTCGGTCCACATGTCGAGCATCGGCAGCAGGTAGTAGCGGCCATTGGTATCGGGCACGCTGATCACGACGGGCTCTTTCGACATGTCGAGCCACGCGCTGGAATAAAGGGTGTCGAAATTGGGTCGCACAACGCCTTTGAAATCCGCCGGCGGGTATTCGGGCACGTTGACGAACGTGTTCATCGGACCTTTGAAGCTGTCCTTGCCGGCTTCGACGTTGGTGAATTGCTTTCGCGTGACGTCCATCGACAGCAACGGATAAAAATATACATAGGCGTCGACCGCAATTGCTTGCGCCTCCTGTTCGCTGAAGGCGCTCTGCGCTTGCGCGCCGGGCGACAGCATGGGACTGAGAAGAAGGCTCATAACCAAGGCAGTGCTTTTCAACATGTCACTCTCCTGGAGCTGGAAGATGCAGCCAGGCCAATATTGCCCGTTGCATGCGGAGCGTGACATGAATGTGCGGCCGAGGGAATTTTTAGCGACACTCCGTGCAGGTTGATATCACCGCGCAGCGTTATGCATCAGCTCCGAAAACGGATCGAATTTGACGCAATTGGTGCGGCGCAATGTAATGCAGGATGGCGATCGCACGCTCACTCATTTCGCGCCACCGCTGTCAGCTTGGTCATGTTCTGCAGCAATATCCGCCCGCGCTGCAGGTCCAGAATGCCGTCCTTGCGCCAGAGCTGCAGTTGACGGTTGACGCTTTCGCGCGCGGCGCCGACGAAGACGCCGAGTTGCTCCTGCGAAATGTGCACCTCGGAGCCGAAATCGGAAGCCAGTGCGCAGAGCCGTCGCGCGAGGCGCACCGGCAGCGGCTGCAGCATGGATTCCTCCATCCGCTCGCTCTGCCAGCGGATGCGCTGGCACAGCAGCATGATGATCTTGATCGCGACCTTGGGCTCGCGCTCGAGATGGCCCAGGAAATCCTCGCGGCGCAGCACGAACAGTTCGGTCGGCTCGCCCGCGGTCGCATCTGCGGTGCGGCTCTGGCCGTCGAGCACGGCCACCTCGCCGAACAGGTCGCCCGGGCCCATGAAGTTCAGGGTCAGGCGGCCGCCGTCGGAAGCGCCGGTCTCGATCCTGATCTGGCCGCGGCGAACCCCGAACAGGGCGTCGCCGGGATCGCCCTTCTGGAACAGCATCTCGCCCATCCCTAGCTGCTGGGTGTGGCAAAGGCCCGCAATCCGCTGCAATTCCTCGGTGCCCAGATCCGCAAACATCGGATTCATTTTCAGAATGACCGCAAATTCGGCCTGTTTACTCATTGCAATGCCTTCCAGAAATGGCGGGCCGGCCGAAATGGGCCACCCCGGATTAACGCGTTGAGAACTGTGCCATAAGTCACATAGTTTTGCAGCACGGATGGTCTATCTCTGGTGGCTTTGAGCGGCCCGTCTGCCGGGATAAACTTGGGGTGCGGGGCAGATTAGAATGCCGCTTGCCCGGTCTGGAATGTCGAAATGAGAGCACTGAAAATCGCCGGGGCCGCCATCGCTGCCGTGATCGTCGTAGCCGCGCTGCTGCTGGTCATCGGCATCCCCTCCGGCTACCTGACGTCAGAAATCACCGCGCGGGTCGAGCGCGAGACCGGCTACCGGCTGACCATTGCCGGCGCCACCAGGGTCAGCATCTGGCCGTCGCTGAACGTGACGCTGAACGACCTCACGCTGCAGGACCCGAAGGACCGCGACACCTCCAGCCGGCTGACCATCGGCAGCGTCCAGGCCGACGTCACGCTGGCGAGCCTGTGGTCCGGCCAGCCGCGCATCACCGACCTCGTCATCACCAAGCCGGTGCTGTCGGTGCCGCTGCTGCGCGAGCGCAGCGGGCAGATGATCGCATCGCCTAAGCCCGCCGCTCCGGGCGCGAAGGATGCCAATGCGCCCGCGATCGATCGGGTGACGGTGACCGACGGCACCATGGTGTTTTCCAATCTGCGCGACCGCGTCGAGAACCGTATCGAGGCCATCAGCGCCGAGGCCACGATCGGCGGCGACCGCAAGGTGCAGATCAAGGGCAGCGCCCGCGCCGGCGAGCGGCCGCTGAAATTCGACATCAAGGCGACACCGCCCGCACCGCCATTGGAGCGGCAGAACATCCCGACCGAACTCACGGTCGAGATACCCGGCATGCTGCAGGCGCCGCTCACGGCCAAGGCCGAAGTGCGGCTCAACGGCTCGGTCGCGATGATCAACGGCCTCACCGGAACGCTCGGCGACGGCGCGTTCAACGGCTGGGCGTCGGTCGATCTCGCCAGCAAGCCGCTGGTGAAGCTCGATCTCGACTTCCAGCGGCTCGACGTCGCACTCGCCCCAAACCGCGGCGGCGCTTCGCAGCCCTGGAGCAACGCGACGATCGACATCACCGGGCTGAACTATGTCGACGCGCAAGCAAAAATCTCCGCGGCTGAACTCAACATCGGCGAGGCGCATTTCGCGCCGGCCGCGATCGACGCCGTGCTTGGCAGCGGCATGCTGCGGATGCAGGTTTCCAATCTCGGCGCCTATGAAGGCCAGGCCAATGGCGAACTGGTCGTCGATGCCTCCACCGCCACGCCGGCCTACACATTGCGCAGCGATCTCGCCGGCGTCCGCGCGCTGCCGCTGCTGCGTAGCGCGGCGGATTTCGACAAGCTCGACGGCAAGATGCAGGCTAAAATCAGCGTGCGCTCCTCCGGCACCAGCCAGCGCGCCATCATGTCAAACCTGAACGGCACGGTGTTCGCGGTGTTCCAGGACGGCGCGATCCGCGGCCTCAACGTCGCGCAGATGATCCGCTCCCTGACCGCGAGCCCGCTGTCGGGATGGCAGGAGGGCAAGGAGCAAGCCACCGACCTGACGCAACTCTCGGCGTCGTTCAAGATCGACAAGGGCCAGGCCACCACCACCGATCTCAACCTGGTCGGACCGCTGGTCAGGATGACCGGGGCCGGCACCATCGACCTCGGCACCAAGATGCTGGCGTTCCGGGTCGAGCCGAAACTGGTGCTGACCACCGAAGGCCAGGGCCGCGCGGCCGAGCCGGTCGGATTCGGCATTCCCGTCATCATCGACGGCTCCTGGACCGAACCGCGGATATATCCGGAGATGCAGGGCATCCTCGACAATCCCGACGCGGCATACGCAAAGCTCAAGGAGATGGGCAAGGGCCTGTTCGGCCAGGGCGGCGGCGGGCTTGGCAGCAGTCTTGGCGGTTTGATCAACGGATTGGGCGGCAGCGGCTCGGGTGGCAGCAGTTCGGGCGGCAGTACCAGCGGCTCCTCCGATCCGCTCGGCGGCAGGCTCGGCGAGACCCTGGGCAATCTGCTGCAGCAAGGCCTGGGCGGATCGGGCCAGGGCGGACGCAGCCAGGGCCGCAGCATTCCACCGCCATCCGCGGCTGCGCCCGATTCCGCCACGCCGCCCCTGCCGGCGCCGGCCCAGACCGATGCGATCCCGCAGCCCACGCCGGACAGCCAGGCCATGAACGAGGTGCTGCGGCAGTTGTTCAACCGGTAGGCGCGCTTTTTCCGCGGTAGCAGTGCGCTCCCTCTCCCCTTGTGGGAGAGGGTTGGGGTGAGGGGTTCAGGTCTATCGATGGACCGTAACCCCTCACCCGGATCGCATCTGACGATGCGATCCGACCTCTCCCTTCGGGAGAGGTGGCACCGAGCGCACCGAAGCTCGTTATGCCCGGGCTTGTCCCGGCCATGACGCGGATAAATCACGTTCGACCTGCCCAAAATCGCGGCTAACCATGCTGGCGGAGGCTTGGGCCGGACCTTCCCAAATCGTGCTAAAGAGGGACAGGCACGAGGGTCTGGATGAACGGGGTCAAGGACAAAATCTGGTTTCTCCGCGAGGGCCTGTTCACCAAATACGTCATGTCGCTGGTGGGGCTGGTGGTGTTCGTGCTCGCCGTCAACGGCGCGATGGAAACCTGGATCAGCTACCGGGCGACGCGGACCACGCTCACCGACGCGATGTCGGAAAAGGCGGAGGCGACCTCCCGGCGGATCGAGCAATCGATCTCGGAGCTGGAGCGGCAGATCAGCTGGGTGACGCGGGCGAGCGCCTCGACGCTGGAGCAGCGCCGCGCCGATTACGCGCAGCTCCTCAACCAGGTGCCGGCCGTCAACCAGCTCTCCTTCCTCAACGGCAGCGGCCGCGAGCAGCTCCGGCTGTCGCGCCTGACGATCTCGGTCAACAACAACGCCGACTTCTCCCGCGACATCCGATTCACCGAAACCGTGGCGCGCGGCGTCACCTTCGCGCCGGCCTTTTTCCGGGACGGCCATCCCTACATGTCGATCGCGGTGTCGCATTCCGGCTTCAATGGCGGCGTCACCATCGCCGAGATCGATCTTCGTTTTCTCTCGGACTTTTTGGGCGATGCGCAGGTCGGCAAGGCCACCTTCGCCTATGTCGTCGACCCCAGGGGCCAGGTGCTGGCGAGTTCGACCAAGGGGCCCGAGATCGCAAAAGACCTTGCGGCGCTGCCGCAGGTCGCCGCCGCCATCACCGACGGCAAGGTATTGGCGTCCGGCAAGGACGCCGACGGTCATGCGGTGCTGACGACGTCGAATGCGGTGCCGAGACTGGGCTGGTTCGTGTTCTTCGAACAGCCGACGGCGCAGGCGCTGGCGCCGATCCGCGACCAGCTGGTGCGCATCGCGCTGCTGATCGCGCTCGGCCTGATGGTGGCGATCCTCGCCGGTACCTTGCTCGCGCGTCGGATGCTGATCCCGATCACCGCGCTGCGCGCCGGCGCGCGAAAGCTCGGCGCCGGCGATTTCAGCCATCGCATCGACGTGCACACCAAGGACGAACTGGAAGAGCTCGCCGGGCAGTTCAACAGCATGGCCGGGCAGTTGCAGGAGACCTATTCGGGCCTCGAGACCAAGGTCGAGGAGCGCACCCGCGACCTCGCGCAATCGATCAACGAGCTGAAGGTGCTGGAAGAAGTCGGCCGCGCGGTCTCCTCCTCGCTCGATCTCAACGCCGTGCTGCCGACGGTGGCCGCGCGCGCGCTGGAGATCACCCACGCCGACGCGGTGCTGATCTACGGCTATGACGCCGCAAAACACCAGTTCAACCTCACCGAATCGATCGGGATCGACAAGGCGGCCGAGGGCCAGCACCTTGCGATCGACCAGGACAAAAGCGTGCTCGGCCAGGCCGCGGCCAGGGGCGAGCCGGTCGCGATTGCCGATCTGGCGGAGGCCGCGGACGTCCTGCTGCGCGACGTCGCTGTCAGCGCCGGTTTCAATTCGGTGCTGGTGGTGCCGCTGGTCGACCAGAAGGGCATTCTGGGATCGCTGGTGGTGCTGCGCAAAAACGCCGGCGAGTTTTCGGCGAACCTCATTGGATTGATGAGCACCTTCGCGCACCAATCGGTGCTGGCGATGCGCAATGCGCGGTTGTTCACGGAAGTGGACCAGAAAGGCCGCGAACTGGAGACGGCGCACGGCACCGTGCAGCAGCAGGCGGCCAAACTGCAGGAGCAGACCGACCAGCTCAAGAACTGGAACAGGTCGCTGGAAGAACGCGTCGAGAAACAGCTCGCCGAGATCGAGCGTATCCGAAGGCTGGAGCGCTTTCTCGCGCCGCAGGTGGCGCAACTGATCGCGTCCTCCGACGGCCATGAAGGGCTGCTCGACAGCCACCGCCGCGAGGTGACCGTGGTGTTCTGCGACCTCCGCGGATTTACCGCGTTCACCGAGAGCACCGAGCCCGAAGAGGCGATGAACGTGCTGCGCGAATATCATGCGGCGCTGGGCGAACTGATCTTCCGCTACGAAGGCACGCTCGACCGCTATGCCGGCGACGGCGTGATGATCCTGTTCAACGCGCCGATCCAGTTCGAGGACCACGTCAAGCGCGCGGTGAAGATGTCGGTCGAGATGCGCGACACCATCGGCGCGCTGACCGAGAAATGGCGCAACCGCGGGCATAGCCTCGGCTTCGGCGTCGGCATCGCGCTCGGCTACGCGACCTTGGGCCAGATCGGTTTCGAACAGCGGCTGGAATACGCCGCGATCGGCAGCGTCACCAACCTCGCCTCGCGGCTGTGCGACGAGGCGAAAGCCGGCCAGATCGTGGTCTCCCGCCGCGTCTACGGCATGGTCGAGCAATGGGTCGACGCGGCGCCGATCGACGATCTGATCCTGAAGGGTTTCAATCATCCGGTGCTGGCCGCGGAGATTTTGCGCTGGCGCGGGGAGGTGGACAATGTCGTTGATGCGACGTCCGCGGCTCGCCGGAAGAAGAAATCATGAGCGTCGCACTCCCGCCGTGCCCCGGACGCTGCGCAGCACGAAGTGATGCGCTGCTGAGCCGGGGCCCACACCACGAACTCCGCTCCGGCCATGGGTCCCGGCTCTGCGGAGCAGCGCGAAGTGCGCTGCACCGCGTCCGGGACACGAGCGTTCGTATTCTCGCGGCGCAAACGCCCGAGCTGTGCAAATCATTCCGCCCAAAGAAAATTCAGAGGGCGCAGGGAATGCCGGGTGCCCGATGCACCCGCAGCCCGTGTGCAGTGGTAGAAAGCACACGGTAGTCACCACGGTCACACCGGAAATCACCCGGCATTCCCTACGCAATGGTTTTAACGGCTTACTTCGTACTCTCCCCGGTGACGAATTCGTTCTTGCCACCGTCATCAGCGGATTAGCGGTTTTGCCGAACCCGGTCGGGCCTGCAAAAACCTCCGCAGACTTAGCACCAGCAACGGGTGCCAGGACCACACGACTTGACCGTCCGCGACCCGTCTTCGCCAAGCGGCCCCGCCGGATAGTGCACACCCGCCGAAGCATCGACGAAGCCGGAAGCAACGTCGTTCGCCGCGTGCCGCCGGATCGCTCACGGGTCTTTCGCCAACCCGCCCTGCGATTCCGTCACACGCCCAACGCTGCCGCGTCCACCGCATCCCCTGCCCAACGTCCGTGACGATCGCGATAGGCCCCTCTGAGGGCCGGGACGGGGTAAAAGGCAGGGTGATTTGGGGTGAGCGAGAAGGGAAATATTTTTGCGGGGAAGCCCCACCCGCTTCGCACCTTTCAAGGTGAAAGAGGCTCGACAAATCGTCATTGCCTAAAGCGGGATGGGGTTAAGTTGAATCGATTTGGGATTCCCAAATCAGCTTGTTTCTGATTCACCATGCTGGCTGGGTAGGAGGCCAGCGTGGATG
>LNAP01001122.1_pt1 | contig 43416 bp, 42 predicted proteins | sample 602601 | NCBI WGS metagenome assembly LNAP01 (sample SAMN02440304, study PRJNA202911) | soil metagenome | biome: Subtropical and temperate rainforests or woodlands; isolation source: soil samples (1 kg each in a 20% v/v slurry with milli Q water) were... ...
CATCGAAGAAGGCGGCTCGCTGACCATCATCGCCACCGCGCTGGTTGAAACCGGCTCGAAGATGGACGAAGTGATCTACGAGGAATTCAAAGGCACCGGTAACATGGAACTGCCTCTGGATCGCAAGATCGCTGAAAAGCGCGTCTTCCCGGCCATTAACATCAACCGTTCCGGCACCCGCCGCGAAGAGTTGCTGACCGCCGACGACGAGCTGCAGCGTATGTGGATCCTGCGCAAGCTCCTGCATCCTATGGATGAAGTCGCTGCCATCGAGTTTTTGGTCGACAAGTTGAAGCAGACCAAGACCAACGATGAGTTCTTCCTGTCGATGAAACGCAAGTAATCGATCAGGCAGGGCAGCAAAGCCGGGGAAACCCGGCTTTTTGCTATCCGTGCATTCACTATTTTGAACGGGCGGCGTTAAACTCGGGCCCCCGAACGCCACGGCTACCATGAGGCTTTTGCATGCAGTATCGCGACTTGCGCGACTTTATCAGCGGTCTGGAACAGCGCGGCGAACTCAAGCGCATTCAGGTGCCGGTGTCCCCCGTACTGGAAATGACCGAGGTCTGCGACCGTACGCTGCGAGCCAAAGGCCCGGCGCTGTTGTTTGAAAACCCGACCGGTTATGACATCCCGGTGCTGGGCAACCTGTTCGGCACGCCGGAGCGCGTGGCCTTGGGCATGGGCGCCGAAGCCGTCAGCGAATTGCGCGAGATCGGCAAGCTGCTGGCGTTTCTCAAGGAGCCTGAGCCGCCCAAAGGCCTGAAGGATGCGTGGTCCAAGCTGCCGATCTTCCGCAAGATCATTTCCATGGCGCCGAAAGTCGTCAAGGACGCCATCTGCCAGGAAGTGGTGATCGAAGGCGACGATGTCGACCTGGCAATGTTGCCGGTGCAGACCTGCTGGCCGGGCGACGTGGGGCCGCTGATTACCTGGGGCCTGACCGTCACCAAAGGTCCGAACAAGGATCGTCAGAACCTCGGTATCTACCGTCAGCAGGTCATTGGCCGGAACAAGGTCATCATGCGCTGGCTGAGCCACCGTGGCGGTGCACTGGATTACCGGGAATGGTGTGAAAAACATCCTGGGCAACCGTTTCCGGTGTCCGTGGCCCTCGGCGCGGACCCGGCGACCATTCTCGGCGCTGTCACGCCAGTGCCTGACAGCCTCTCCGAATATGCTTTCGCCGGGCTGTTGCGTGGCAACCGCACCGAACTGGTGAAATGCCGCGGCAACGACCTGCAAGTGCCGGCCACTGCCGAGATTATTCTTGAAGGCGTGATCCATCCCGGCGAAATGGCCGATGAAGGTCCGTATGGCGACCACACCGGCTACTACAATGAAGTCGACAGCTTTCCGGTGTTCACCGTCGAGCGCATTACGCATCGGATCAAGCCGATTTACCACAGTACCTACACTGGCCGTCCGCCTGATGAGCCGGCCATTCTCGGGGTGGCTCTGAACGAAGTGTTCGTGCCGATCCTGCAGAAGCAATTTCCCGAGATCACCGACTTCTACCTGCCGCCGGAAGGCTGCTCTTACCGCATGGCCGTGGTGACCATGAAGAAGTCGTACCCGGGGCATGCCAAGCGAGTCATGCTGGGGGTCTGGTCGTTTTTGCGACAGTTCATGTATACCAAGTTCGTTATTGTCACTGACGACGATATCAACGCACGAGACTGGAACGACGTGATCTGGGCTATCACCACGCGCATGGACCCCAAGCGTGACACGGTGATGATCGAGAATACGCCGATCGATTACCTCGACTTTGCCTCGCCGGTGTCCGGCCTGGGGTCGAAGATGGGACTCGATGCCACGCACAAATGGCCCGGTGAAACCACCCGTGAGTGGGGCCGGGTGATCGTCAAGGATGAAGCCGTTACCCAACGGATCGATGCCATCTGGAATCAGTTAGGAATAGATTGATGCGTGTAACCTTGCAGCCTTCCGGGGCGGTGTTGGATATCCGGCCCGCCGAGCGGATTCTCGATGGCGCGCGACGCCTGGGCTACGAGTGCCCGCAAAGCTGCCGCAATGGCAACTGCCATGTCTGTGGTGCGCTGTTAGTGGAAGGCCGCGTGGAGCAGGCGGGTGAAGTGCGCGATCACGGTGAGATTTTCACCTGCATTGCCGAGCCCCTGGAGGACTGCGTGGTGCTCTGGGATGGCGTGCTGTCACCGGGCGAGTTGCCGGTGCGCAGCCTGGCGTGCCAGGTCACTGAATGCGCCGACGTGGGCGGTGATGTCTGGCGAGTACGCCTGCGCGCGCCGGCGGGCAAGCCGCCGCGCTATCACGCGGGGCAGTACCTGATGATCGAGCGGGAAAATGGCGAGAAATCGGCGTTTTCCCTGGCCTCGGCGCCGCATTCGGGGCGCGAGCTGCAATTGCACGTATTAGTGCGCGAAAACAGTGCGCAGACATTGTTGGAGCAACTTCAGCGTAACCCCAATGTGCGCATCGAAATGCCCTTTGGCGACACCCATTTGTCCGAGTTGCCGGAGGGCCCACTGGTGTTGATTGCCGCCGGTACCGGCATGGCGCAGATGCACAGCCTGATCGAACATTGCCGCGCAGCGGGTTTCAAGCACCCGGTGCATCTGTATTGGGGTGTGCGGCGTCCGGAAGATTTCTATGAAATCGAGCATTGGGATGAGTGGAAAAAACTGCCGAACCTGTATCTGCACAAAGTCGTCAGCGACCTGTGCGGCTGGACAGGTCGTTGCGGGATGCTTCACGAAGCTGTGTGCGAGGACATCAGCAATCTCAAGGATGTGCATGTCTACGCCAGCGGTTCGCCGGCCATGATCTATGCCACGCTCGATGCTTTGGTAGAAGCCGGAATGGACGCCCACCAAATGCGCGCCGACGTGTTTGCCTATGCGCCGCGCTCTTGAGCCGAGCTCTTGAGCGGCTCTTGAAGCTTGATTGAGGTCTGTTTTTTGTAGCGAGAGGATTTCAGCTTTGTGGGAGCAAAGCTTGCTCGCGAAACAGGCACCTCGGTCTCTGAAAGACAGCATCGCTCTCATCGCGGGCGAGCCTTGCTCCCACAGGGTCATATACCTGGCGATATATCGATTCGATATTTAGTACGCACACTAGATGTCGTTAAGGTATATGCCTGAGCTTCAGGCATTCATGGCATCCAACTTGCCTTGATTCTGATCAGCGTCAGTGTCATGACGGCGCTACCAACTTCCGACCCGCGAGGAGCCAACTGCTACCGGCCATGACCGCTATCGAATCCGCCTTTGCCAGCGCCCCATACCCGCCACGCCTCGACCTGGGGCCGCAGCTGACCCATGAGCAGCTGCGCACGTCGATGCAATCGACCATGAGTCTGCACCAGGGCGGGCCAGTGTGGTTGTTCGCTTATGGTTCGTTGATCTGGCGGCCGGAATGCACGGCGGTGGAACGGGTGCGCGGCCGCGTCCACGGTTATCATCGCGGTTTGTATTTGTGGTCTCACGAACACCGTGGCACCCCCGAATTGCCGGGGTTGGTGTTTGGGCTGGATCGCGGCGGTTCGTGCAGCGGTTTTGCCTATCGATTGCCGCAGGACAATCTTGAGGATTCGCTGTTCGCCCTGTGGCAGCGCGAGATGCCGTTCCCGTCCTATCGTCCGCACTGGCTCAGTTGCCGTCTCGAAGATGGCAGCCGGGTGCAGGCCTTGGGGTTTGTGCTGGAGCGGCACCTGCCCAGCTATGCCGGCAACTTGCCGGATCATGTGCTGAGCCAGGTGTTCGAAAGCGCCTGTGGGCGCTATGGCACCACTCGCGATTATGTCGAGCAGACCATCCACGCCCTGCGCAGCCACGCCATGCCAGACCGGAATCTGGAGGCGCGGCTCAAACGCTGTAAATCAGCCCTGGATCAGGCCACCGCTTCGCGGCTCTGACTGGCGATTTGCTTGTGCCACAAGGTTGGCGCGAGGAACGCCATCGCCAGCAGGCAAGCACCCACCAGCAATACAAAACCACCGTTCCAGCCGAAATGGTCCACCGTGTAGCCCATGGCAGCACTGGCCGCGACCGAGCCGCCCAGGTAGCCAAACAGCCCGGTGAAACCTGCGGCGGTGCCAGCGGCCTTTTTCGGCGCCAGTTCCAGAGCCTGCAAACCGATCAGCATCACCGGGCCGTAGATCAGAAAGCCAATGGAAACCAGGGCGATCATGTCCACGGTCGGGTTGCCGGCCGGGTTCAGCCAGTACACCAGTGTCGCCACGGTCACCAGCGCCATGAACACCATGCCCGTCAGGCCCCGGTTGCCGCGGAAGATTTTGTCCGACATCCAGCCGCACAGTAACGTGCCGGGGATGCCTGCCCACTCATACAAAAAGTACGCCCAGGAGGTTTTATCCACCGTGAAGCCTTTGGCTTCCTTGAGGTAGGTGGGCGCCCAGTCCAGCACGCCGTAGCGCAGCAGGTAAACAAAGACGTTTGCCATGGCGATGTACCAGAGCATTTTGTTGCGCAGCACGTACTTGACGAAGATTTCCTTGGCGCTGAACTCGTTCTCGTGACTGGCGTCGTAGCCTTCCGGGTAATCGTTCTTGTATTTTTCGATCGGCGGCAGGCCTACCGATTGCGGGGTGTCGCGCATGGTCGCGAAGGCAAACAGCGCCACCAGTAGCGCCACGGCCGCCGGTACATAAAACGCCGCATGCCAGTCATTGAACCAGCCCATCCCCAGCAGGAACAACGGCCCAATCAAGCCACCGCCGACGTTATGCGCCACGTTCCAGACGGACACCACACCGCCGCGTTCTTTCTGCGACCACCAGTGCACCATGGTCCGGCCACTGGGTGGCCAACCCATGCCCTGGGCCCAGCCATTGATGAACAACAGGATGAACATCATGGTTACGCTGGATGTTGCCCAAGGCGCGAAACCGAAAATGAACATCACCCCCGCCGAGACCAGCAAACCGAATGGCAGGAAATAGCGCGGGTTGGAACGGTCGGACATCAGGCCCATCAGGAACTTCGAAAGCCCGTAGGCGATGGCAATGGCCGACATGGCCAGGCCCAACTGACCCCGGGTGTAGCCCTCGTCGATCAGGTATGGCATGGCCAGGGAGAAGTTTTTGCGCAGCAGGTAATAACCGGCGTAGCCGATGAAGATGCCGGCGAAAATCTGCCAGCGAAGGCGTCGGTAGGTGCTGTCTATTTTTTCTTCAGGCAGGGGCGCCTGATGTACGGCAGGACGAAAGAAAGCAAACATTCAAGGGCTCCAGATTCTTGTTATGACTGCGGATGCGAATGTTACAGTTTCGTTACCGAAAATAGCATCGCTTCTCATCACTTAAACAATGGGAATTTCCCTGAATGAATGTTCTTAAATGAACATGTCGCTCAGACATACGCCGATGGCGTTGTAGGAATTGCCTTGTAAGGTCTCTTTACTCCTGCACTCCATCGTTGCGGGACAAGAAAGTAGGAAACGTCCTTCAACCAACACAGAAGTCTCGCCATTCAACTAATGAGCCTCGCTCTTTACACTTCACGTTTCTGCCGGAGCTGGCATTCAGGTGAGGAACGGTATGAGGGGGTGTGCTGTGATGCTGCTGTGCTTGGGCAGTGCGAGTTGGGCCGCTCAGGTTTTATGGGTGCCCGAGAACAATCCCGAGCCAGCCTCCCCGGCAGCGCAGACGCAAGCCGTGGAATCGTTGGAATTCCATCCGGAGGGCGAGCCGATCGATGCAGACAAATTGGCCGAGGCCTGGAAGTGCTCGGACATCAACGTGCATGGCGCCAACCATGGGTGCAGAAGTTGCGCTCGTTCCATTACACGCGCCGCTACGTGTCCGATGTGTTTTTCGGCAAGTAGATGCCGGGCGCCGGGCGTTTTGCCTTGATCGCCAGATTCAATCGTCACGCGGTCCGCCGCTTTTGGCACGCGGACCGCTTGATTGACTATCAACGCACCTGCACCACCACCTTCCCCACGGCTTTGCGCTGGCCCAGGTCATTGATCGCCTGGGCGGCGTTGCTCAATGGATACACCTGCGAGACCAGTGGCTTGAGCTTGCCTTCGGTGAACCAGCTAAACAATTGCTGGAAGTTGGCGGCGTTGTCCTGGGGTTGGCGTTGGGCGAAGGAGCCCCAGAACACGCCGACCACGGCGGCGCCCTTGAGCAGGGCCAGGTTTACCGGAAGCTCGGGGATGCGTCCGCTGGCAAAGCCGACCACCAATAGCCGGCCGTTCCAGGCGATGGCGCGAATGGCCTGGTCAAACAGATCGCCGCCCACCGGGTCGTAAATCACATCGGCGCCTTGGCCGTCGGTGAGGCGTTTGATTTCATCCTTGAGGCTGGTTTCGCTGTAGTTGATCAGTTCGTCGGCACCGGCAGCCTTGGCCACGGCCAGCTTCTCTGCACTGCTGGCGGCGGCAATCACCCGGGCGCCCATGGCCTTGCCGATCTCCACGGCCGCCAGGCCGACGCCGCCCGATGCACCGAGCACCAGCAGGGTTTCGCCGGGTTGCAGGTTGGCCCGTTGCTTGAGGGCATGCATCGACGTGCCGTAGGTCATGCTGAAGGCGGCGGCGGTGTTGAAGTCCATGGACGAGGGGATGGGCAACACGTTGTAGCCTGGCACGGCCACCTGTTCGGCAAAGCTGCCCCAGCCGGTCAACGCCATGACCCGGTCACCGACCTTCAGGTGGCTGACCTTTTCGCCCACGGCGCTGATGACGCCCGCTGCTTCGCCGCCGGGGGAAAACGGGAAGGGTGGTTTGAATTGGTATTTGCCCTCGATGATCAGCGTGTCAGGGAAGTTCACGCCGGCGGCATGCACATCCAGCAGCACTTCGTTCTTCTTCGCGACGGGGCTGGCGACGTCTTCCAGCACCAGCGATTCGGCAGGACCGAATTCTTTGCACAGCACGGCTTTCATCAGGGCTATTCCTTTGGGAGTGATGGCCGATAAGTGTAGGTGTGAGAGTCAATGGGTCAACGAGCATGCCCTGCCCTGATAGCCGGCCATAAGCTTGTGCTTGAACGGCGGGTCGGTATGCTGGGCCGCAAACCGTATGAGGAGTCGAATGTGAAAGCGTGGATCATGTTGATGCTGGCCCTGTCGTTGCCTGTGACGGCAACGGCCGAGGAAGCCAAAGAAGGCGAGGCGCCGAAGGTCAGTTACATCACCCTCAGCCCGCCGTTCGTGGGCAACTATGGCTTGGACGGCTCGGCAAAGCTGAGGGTGTACAAGGCCGATGTGGCCCTGCGTGTCACGGGGGATGCCGCCGCTGCAGCGGTGAAGGCCAACGAGCCGCTGATCCGTAATCAGCTGGTTGCGCTGTTCGCCCAACAGACCACCGAGGCCATGAACAATATCGAAGCCAAGGAAAAACTGCGTCAGGAAGCCTTGAAGCAGACCCAGCAGATCATGAACGACGAAACCGGCAAGCCGATGGTGGATGACCTGTTGTTCAATAACCTGATCATTCAATAAACCCGCTAGATCGCAGCCTTTGGCAGTGCCCGGATCCCCAGGCGCTACCCAAGGCTGCTTTTTTTCGTCAAGACGCCAGGCTTTTGCGAAACCGGCCCAGGGCGATTGCGAAGAACAACAGCCCGATCGCCGCCAGTGCCAGCAGGTCTGGCCATACCACGCTCACGCCTGCATCACGGAACAGGATCGCCGCGCTGAGGCTGACGAAATGGGTCGAAGGCGAACCTTGCATCACCCATTGCAACCATTGCGGCATGCTGTCCAGCGGCGTGCTGCCGCCCGACAACAGCAGCATCGGAATGATGACCGGGATCGACAGTAAGCCGAACTGGGGCGTCGAACGGGCAAGGGTGGCGAGAAAAATACCCAGGGCGGTGCTGGCGAACAGGTAGAGCGCAGTCACCAGCAGGAAGAGCAGCATGGAGCCGGCGAGCGGAACGCCCAGTGCGAACTTGACGATGATTTCCAGCGACGCCCAGGTACATAGCACCACCACCAGCATGTTGCTCCAGATTTTCGCCAGCATGATTTCCAAGGCCGTGAGCGGCAGCACCAGCAAGTGATCGAGGGTGCCGTGCTCGCGCTCGCGCAACAGCGCCGTGCCCGTCAGGATGATGGCCAGGATCGTGATGTTGTTGACGATCTGGATCACTGCGAGGAACCAGCCACCTTCCAGATTGGTATTGAACAGCGAACGAGTGGTCAATCTCACGGGCGTTTGTTCGCTCGCTTGTGCCTGGCCGGCATAGGTCGTCAGTTCCTGTTGGAAAATCCGTCCGATGTAGCCGGCTCCCATGAACGCCTGGCTCATGGCCGTGGCATCGACGTTGAGTTGCAGCGTCGGTTCGCGTCCTGCGAGCAGGTCGGCCTGGAAATTGGCGGGCACGTTAATGACGAAGGTGTAGCGGCCATTGTCCATGACCTTGTCCAGTTCGGCGTAGGGCAGTGCCACCGGGCTCTGGAACTCCGGCGGTTGCAGGACCAGGGCCAATTGGCGCGAGAGATGGCTCTGGTCTTCGTCCACTATTGCGACACTGGCGTTGTGCACGCCGATCACCGAACCGGCGGCCGGCATGTAGATCGCCACGGTGAAGGCGTAGCCCAGGAACAGCAACAGAACGGAGTCGTAGCGCAGGCTGGTCAGCTCCTTGAGCCCAAGACGCCAGATATGTGAAAGCGTATGCATCAGGCCTCCTGCTTCTTCAGCATGATCAGGCTGAGCCCGGTGAAACCCAGGAAAAACCCGAACAACGCCAGGCATTGTGGCCATAGCTGGCGCAGATCAAGGGCCTTGGTGAAGGTGCCGACGGCGATGTCGAGGAAGTGCCCGGCGGGAAACAGCTGGCCCATCACCGAGGCTGCACCGTCCAGGGATGAGCGCGGCACGATCAGCCCTGAGAACTGGATGGTCGGGAGGCTGGTGATGATCATGGTGCCGAGGATCGCGGCGATCTGGGTGCGGGTGAATGCCGAGATCAACAGCCCCATGCTGGTGGTCGCCAGCACATAGAGCAGGCCGCCCAACGCCAGCGTCAGGGCGCTGCCCTTGAATGGCACGCCAAACAGCCAGCGGTTCATCGCGGTCAGCAGGGCCAGGTTGATCAGGCTTACCGCCAGGTAGGGCACTTGTTTACCCAGCAGGAACTCCAGGCGGGTCAGCGGCGTAGCGTAGAAGTTGGTGATCGAGCCCAGTTCCTTTTCCCGCACGATGCCCAGCGCCGTCAACATGGCCGGAATGAATGCGAGGATCAGCGCCATGACCCCTGGGCCGATGGCGTTGACGCTGACCACGTCCTGGTTATAACGAAAGCGTGTCTCCAGCTTCGCGCTGGGTTGCCGGGTGGGCGCGCGACTGCTGGATTCAGCCAGTTGCTCAAGGTTGCCCTGGTGCACCGCCTGGACGTAGTTGCGACTGGTCTCGGCCCGAAACGGTATGCCGCCATCCAACCAGGCGCCCACTGTCGGTTGGCGGCCGGCGTAGAGGTCTCGACCGAAGCCGGGGGGGATTTCCAGGGCCAGCTTGATCTCCGAGCGCTGCAAGCGTCGGTGTAGCTCCTTTGCATCGCGGATTATCGGTCGTTCTTCGAAGTAGCGCGAGCTGCGGAACGCCTCCAGGTAGGCACGGCTTTGCGGGCTCTGATCCTGGTCATACACGGCGAAGGCCAGTTTCTCCACGTCGAGGGAAATACCGAAGCCGAAGACCACCATCATGAACAATGCCCCCAGCAGGGCGAATGCCATCCGCACTTTGTCGCGCAGCAACTCCTTGCCCTCCCGGCTGGCGACGGCCCACAGGCGACCGAGGCTCAGGCCGCGCCGGTCCCGGGGCGCGCCGGCGTTCTCAAGGGTCACGGGGGCGGCGTCTTGCTGCGTTTCGCCCTGGGCGTTTTCCAGGCAGGTGACGAACGCGGCTTCCAGCGTCTGACCGCTGAACTGCGCTTGCAAGGCCGCTGGCGTGTCGCAGGCCAGGACCTTGCCGGCGTGCATCAGCGAAATGCGATCGCAGCGCTGGGCCTCGTTCATGAAGTGCGTGGAAAGAAAAATCGTCACACCTTGCTCGCGAGACAACTCGATCAACAGTCGCCAGAAATCATCCCGCGCGGCCGGATCGACGCCTGAGGTCGGCTCGTCGAGGATCAGTACTTCCGGGCGATGCAAAACCGCCACCGCCAGGGACAGGCGCTGCCGCAGGCCCAGTGGTAGCGCCCCGGACGTTTGGTCTGCCAGTTCCTGGAGATTGAAGCGCTGGATAAGTTCATCGATGCGCTGGCGGCTGTCTGTAGTGGGCAGATCGAACAGCTTGGCGTGCAGCTCCAGGTTTTGGCGCACGCTCAGTTCGCCGTAGAGCGAAAAGCTCTGGGACATGAAACCCACCCGCTTGCGGGTGGCGAGGTCCTTGGCGTTGACCGGGTTACCCAGCAGCCGGGCACTGCCTTCGCTGGCGGGGATCAGTCCGGTCAGCACCTTCATGGTGGTGGTTTTGCCGCAACCGTTGGAACCCAGGAAGCCAAAGATTTCACCGCGACCAATCGCGAAGCTGACGTTATCGACGGCGGTGAAATCGCCGAAGCGCAAGGTGAGATCGTGGGCTTGGATGGCAATGTCGGTAGTGTTGGCGGTCCTGGGGGGGATCACCAGCGGTTCGGCGTCATGGCCGCTGCCGCCCTGGAAGTGGGTGAAGGCCGAATCGAGCTTGCCGTCCTGGGTGACCTTGGCCAGCTCCGCACTCAAGCCCTTGGCGATCAAGCGACCGTTGTCGAGCATCAGGCAGTGCTCGAATTGCTCGGCCTCTTCCATGTATGCCGTGGCGACCAGCAGGGTCAGTTGCGGTCTTTGCCGACGCACGCTTTCTATCAGTTCCCAGAAGCGTCGCCGGGACAGCGGGTCCACGCCCGTGGTGGGTTCGTCGAGAATCAGCAGGTCCGGTTCATGGATCAGCGCACAACACAGGCCGAGCTTTTGTTTCATGCCGCCGGACAGTTTGCCTGCCGGACGGTCGGCAAAACGCTGCAGATCGGTGGCCAGCAGCAAGGTCCCCATGCGTTGTTCGCATTCTGCTCGCGATAGCCCGAACAATGTGCCGAAGAACCGAATGTTCTCGCCTATCGACAGGTCCGGGTAAAGGTTGCCCCCCAACCCTTGGGGCATGAAGGCAATGCGTCGGTAGAGAGTCTTGCGATGGCGTCGATCGTCAATCGAGGCGCCGAGCACATCCAGTTGGCCATGCTGGAGCTTCTTCACCCCGGCAATCAGCCCCAGCAGGCTCGATTTGCCGGCACCGTCCGGGCCGATCAGGCCGCAGCGAGTGCCGGCGGGCAGGCTGAAGGCGATATCGCTCAGCGCCACATGCTGGCCGTAGCGATGTTCGAGACCCGAGGCGTGCAATGCCTCGCCGGCGGTGGCGCTCATTGCAAGTTAGCCGGCCAGTCAATGGGCGCCGTGCGCACGTAACCGGCCCCGGGCATACCCGGTTTTGCCTGGGGCACTTCGCCGGGGCGGGTCAGGTGCACTTTGACGCGGAACACCAGCTTCTGGCGCTCATCACGGGTTTCGACTTCCTTGGGGGTGAACTGGGATTTGGCCGCGACGAAGCTGACTTTGGCCGGTAGCGGCCGCTCGGGCAGGGCGTCGAGCAACAGTCGCGCTTCATCGCCCACCGCCAGTTTCCCGGCCACCGACGCCGGCAGGTAGAGGTTCATGTACTGGTCGCTCGGATCGATCATCAGCAATACTCGACCGCCGGCGCCGAGCACTTCACCTGGCTCGGCCAGACGCAACTGGATCACGCCGTCGAGGGGGGCCCGCAAGGTGCTGTCATCTATTTCGCTGGTGAGCTGGGCCACCTGGGCCAGGGTCGCGCCGATGGCCGCATTCGCCGCCGATACCTGGGCCCGGGCGGCGTTGACCGCCGCGTTGGCGGTGTCGACGCGGGCTTGTTGCTGGTCGAGGATCTGGCCGCTGGCGTAACCGCGCTTGAACAGTTCCTGGGTCCGCTTGAGTTCTTGATGGGCGAGCAATTGTTCGCTCTGGCGCAGTTGCACGTTGGCTTCGGTGGCGGCGAGGTTCTGCCGGGCCCGGGTGACTTCGGCTTCGGCCTGGTTGCGCTGGGCCTCCAGGGTGCGGGTGTCCATGCGCGCCAGCACTTGGCCCTTGATGACGTTGTCGCCTTCGTCGACCTGAACGTCGGCCAGGCGCCCGGGTGTCTTGCTGGCGATCTGGACTTCGGTGGCCTCAAGGCGGCCATTGCCCATGCTCAAGCCTTCCGGCAGGCGATCCTGGCGTGACTTCCAATAGCCAAATCCACCGGCGGCCAGCAACAGAGCCATCAAGGCGAAGGCAAAAAAGCGAGAGGTACGATGGTTCGTCGACATGTCCGGCATCCTGCGGCTGTAGCATCGAAGTCTGCAGGATCAGCGACCGACCCCGCTTGATGTCCATCAACTCATCGGCGATCAGCGCAGCGCAATCACCGCTGCCCATTGTTCGGCCGTGACGGGCATCACCGACAGCCGTGAGCCTTTCTGCACCAGCGGCATTTCAGCCAGGGCGGTCTGTTGCTTGAGGTAGTCGAGCTTCAGCACGCGGGGGAATGTTTCGACGTGGGTCACGTCGATCGCGGTCCAGGGGTTTTTATCCGGCCCGGCCTTGGGGTCGAAGTAATGGCTGTCGGGTTCCAGCGCCGTTGGGTCAGGGTAGGCCGCGCGGACGATTCGGCCGATCCCGGCAATGCCTGGCTCGGGGCAACTGGAGTGGTAGAAAAAGAACGCATCGCCCACCGCCATGGCCCGCAGGAAGTTGCGCGCCTGGTAGTTGCGCACCCCGTCCCATCGCGCCTGGCCGAGCTTTTCCAGACCCTGGATGGACAATTCGTCGGGCTCGGATTTCATCAGCCAATAGGCCATGATTTCTACTCCTGGGCGGTAATGATAAAAAAAGTTCAGCGATCTTATGACAAACCGACAGTCGGTTGACGCCAGAGTTTGCGTGTTGCAGCAGGTTGCCGCAAAATGCCGGCCTTCCAAGCTTTACGCTGCTGCACGGCCAATAAGAAAACCGCTGCTGTCATCGTGTGTGATATGCCTTGAGGGGGGCAATCGATGAAACGCAAACCGGATTTGTTGTGGATCTTGGTCATTCTGTTCGGCCTGGGGGTCGTTACCACGGGATACGCCCAGAGTCTGTGGGCCAGCAAGACCGATACACCGATGGAAATCACCCAGCCCGCGCCTTCGCTCAAACGCTGAGCCGGTCTAGCGGACGCCGCTGTTTCCCTGCGGCGTCTACCCCGCGATATACCAATGCCGGTCGCTGACCGTTCCCTGCAGCGGCACGTCCCAGCTCGCCTGCGCCAACCGTTCGACTTTCTGACATTCATGGGCCAGTCCCAGCAGTGTCGGCTTGCGCCATTGCTTGCGTCGCGCCAGATACGCCAGGCTGCGGTCATAAAAGCCACCGCCCATGCCCAGCCGACCTCCCGCATCGTCAAACCCCACCAGCGGCAATAGCACCAGGTCCAGCGTCCAGACCTTGCGTTGCCGGGCGATGTTCATCCGCGGCTCCAGAATACGAAAACGATTGGGCCGCAGCTTTTCGCCGGGGCGGATGCGCTGGAACACCATCTTGGTCTGCGGCCATGGGCTCAGTACCGGCAGATAAGTGGCCTTGCCCCGGCGCTGAGCGGCGCGCAGCAACAGGCGCGGGTCGATCTCGCCATCGTTGGGCAGGTACAGGGCGATGTGTCTTGCCCGGCGAAACAGCGGGTGCTGGGCCAGTTGCCTGTAGAGCCCGCGAGCGGCTTCACGCTGCTGGGCAGGTGTCAGGGCGCGACGGGCCTGGCGTAGCAGGCGGCGGAGTTGCGGGCGCGGCAGCAGCGCGGGTTCGGTCATATCGATAATTCACGCAATCGGAGGCGACAGCACAGCGTAACCGCAAAACAGCGCGCTCAGAAATGCCTGCGCCAGACACAACAATGCCAGTCTTGATGACTGGCATTGTGAGAATCAGGCTCCCCGGATGAACCGCTGTCGGCTTAGCCCTTGAACCCGAAAGTTCAAGGTGGAAGTTGCAGGGGGCGTTAAGGCTTTCCGTCAAGCGGACATGCACACCGGCCCCAACGTGCAACTCCCGTGGTTGTGCGTATCGGCTCAGGGACATCACCAACTGGCAAGCACCCCAGGGAGTGACGCAAGTATACCCCAGGCAGCCTCGCGAATCAGCCCTTGCTGACGTCCGGGTCGGTGGCCAGTACCAGATCCACCCGATCGAGCAGGTCGCGCACCTGTTCACGGGTCGAGCCGCTGACTTGCACGTCCGGCGTATCCTGGCGGTGCAACAGCTCGTGGGTGATGTTCAAGGCAGCCATTACAGCAATGCGGTCGGCGCCGATGACTTTGCCGCTGCTGCGGATCTCGCGCATCTTGCCGTCCAGGTAACGGGCGGCGCTTACCAGGTTGCTGCGCTCTTCCTGGGGACAGATGATCGAATATTCTTTATCGAGGATCTGCACGGTTACGCTATTGCTTGAACTCATGAGTCTTGCTCCAGGGCCTTGAGGCGCGAAATCATCGATTCGACCTTACGCCGGGCGATTTCGTTTTTTTCAATGAGGTCGCGCCAGGTCTTTTCCTGAGCTAATAGGAGTCCGTTTTGGCTCTTAAGTTGCTCGACCCGCTCAATTAGCAATTCGAGTCTGGCCATCAGCGCTTGCAGGTCGGTGTCTTCCATTGTGTCCACTGAAGATTGTGTCTGATGGGGATAGGGTCGCACAGCCTCTGATAGTCTTGGCGAGTCTGTCGATGTAGGATACAAGGCCTCCATTCTAGACATAGCGCCGTCTGGCGCCTAGCTGCCCATGCCCATTCAGAATTCCCCGTATCAAGCGTTTGCCACCCTGCTGAGCACCAGCGGTCATCCTGTCTCGCCTGCTGAACTGCATGGCCTGTTGCTTGGGCGCAGTTGCGCCGGCGCCGGCTTCGATGCCGACGGCTGGCTGGCTGACGCCGCCGAGTTGCTGGAAGGCGAGCCGGCGGACAACGTGCGCAATGCGCTCATCGGCCTGCAGGAAATGGTCAAGGGTGAGTTGACCAGCGATGACATGACCGTCGTCCTGCTGCTGCCTACCGATGACGCTCCGCTGGCCGAACGCGCCGCAGCGCTGGGCCAGTGGTGCCAGGGCTTCCTCGCCGGCTTCGGCCTGACCCGCCGCGAATATGCGTTGAGTGACGAGGCCAAGGAAGTATTGCAAGACCTGGCGGCGATCTCTCAGGTCCAGGACGCCCTGGAAGAATCCGATGACGGTGAAAGCGACTACATGGAAGTGATGGAGTACCTGCGGGTCGCGCCATTGCTGCTGTTCACCGAAACCAAGAAAACCGCTGAACCGGCCGCCAAGCCGTCCTTGCACTGATTGCTTGAAAGGGAACACCGTCTGCCCATGATTCATATCCCGAAATCGGAATACAGCCGTCGCCGCAAGGCCCTGATGGCGCAGATGGAACCCAACAGCATCGCAATCCTGCCCGCCGCCGCCGTTGCCATCCGCAACCGCGACGTCGAGCACGTTTACCGCCAGGACAGCGACTTTCAATACCTCAGCGGCTTCCCCGAGCCGCAAGCGGTGATCGTGCTGATGCCCGGCCGGGCCCATGGCGAATACATTCTGTTCTGCCGCGAACGCAACGCCGAGCGGGAGTTGTGGGATGGCCTGCGAGCCGGCCAGGAAGGGGCGATGCGTGACTATGGCGCCGACGATGCATTTCCCATCACCGACATCGACGACATCCTGCCGGGCCTGATCGAGGGCCGTGACCGGGTGTATTCGGCCATGGGCAGCAACCCGGAATTCGACCGGCACCTGATGGAGTGGATCAACGTGATTCGCTCCAAGGCCCATCTCGGTGCCCAGCCGCCGAACGAATTCGTTGCCCTGGATCATCTGCTGCACGACATGCGCCTGTATAAATCGGCGGCAGAGGTGAAGGTGATGCGCGAAGCGGCGCGGATTTCCGCCCAGGCGCACATCCGGGCCATGCAGGCCGCGCGCACGGGGTTGTACGAATACAGCCTGGAGGCCGAGCTGGATTATGAGTTCCGCAAGGGCGGGGCGAAAATGCCGGCCTACGGGTCGATCGTCGCGGCGGGTCGCAACAGCTGCATCTTGCATTACCAGCAGAACGACGCACTGCTCAAGGACGGCGACCTGGTATTGATCGACGCCGGTTGTGAAATCGACTGCTACGCCAGTGATATCACCCGTACCTGGCCAGTCAGCGGCAAGTTTTCGCCCGAGCAGAAGGCGATCTACGAAGTGGTGCTGGCCGCCCAGGAAGCGGCGTTCGCCGAAATTGCGCCGGACAAACACTGGAACCAGGCCCACGAAGCAACAGTGCGAGTCATTACCGAAGGGCTGGTGCGCCTGGGCCTGCTGGAGGGCGAAGTGGACGAGTTGATCGCCAGCGAAGCCCACAGGGCCTTCTACATGCACCGCGCCGGCCACTGGCTGGGCATGGACGTGCACGACGTTGGCGAGTACCGGGTCGGCGGCGAATGGCGGGTACTGGAAGTCGGTATGACGTTGACCGTGGAGCCGGGCATCTACATCGCCCCGAACAACCGCAACGTAGCGAAAAAATGGCGCGGCATTGGCGTGCGCATCGAGGATGACGTGGTAGTGACCAAAACCGGTTGTGAAATCCTGAGTCACGGCGTACCCAAGACGGTCGCCGAAATCGAGGCCCTGATGGCCGCCGCCCGGGCTGATGCGGCATGAGCCGGGTCAATCTGGCGATCGTCGGCGGTGGCCTGGTAGGCGCGAGCCTGGCCCTGGCCCTGCAAGCCGGCGCCAAGGCCCGGGGTTGGAAGATCATGCTGATCGAACCCTTCGCCCCCGGCGATGCCTGGCAGCCGAGCTACGATGCCCGTTCCTCGGCCTTGTCGTTCGGGTCCCGGCAGATTTATCAACGCCTGGGTATCTGGCAGGAAGTGTCTCGTCGCGCCGAGCCGATCAAGCAGATCCACGTGTCTGATCGCGGGCGATTTTCCACGGCGCGGTTGTCGGCCATGGAAGAAGGGGTGCCGGCCCTGGGGTATGTGGTGGAAAACGCCTGGCTCGGCCAGTGCCTGTGGCAAGGGCTGGACACCGAAGTGGTCAGTTGGCACTGTCCGGCACAAGTTACCCGGATGGAGCCCATGGTCGGCGGCTATCGCCTGACGCTCGATGACGAAACCACCTTGGAATGCGACCTTGCCGTGCTGGCTGACGGTGGTCGTTCCAGCCTGCGCGAACAGCTGGGTATTGGCGTGCGCAATCGACCTTATGGGCAGAGCGCGCTGATTGCCAACATCACACCCGGCGAAGCCCACAACGGCATGGCCTTCGAGCGCTTCACCGACGACGGCCCGATGGCCTTGTTGCCGCTGCCGGAGAACCGTTGCGCGCTGGTCTGGACCCGTCAGGGCATGGATGCACAACGCCTGGCGGCCCTGGATGAGCGCAGCTTTCTCAGCGAATTGCAGGGCGTGTTCGGTTATCGCCTGGGCACCCTGAAACAAGTGGGCGCTCGGCATCTTTATCCGTTGGCGCTGGTGGAAGCCGAAGAACAGGTCCGCCCGCATCTGGCGATCCTGGGCAACGCGGCCCACAGTCTGCATCCGATTGCCGGCCAGGGGTTCAATCTGTCCCTGCGCGATGCCCAGGCCCTGGCCGACGCCTTGCTCGACAGCGACAGCGCGCCGGGGGATTTCGCCGTGCTGCAAGCCTATCGCGAGCGTCAGCGGATGGATCAGACGCTGACTGTCGGGTTTTCCGACCAGGTTACGCGGCTGTTCAGCAGCAACCTGCCGCTGGTGTCCCTGGGCCGCAACCTTGGCCTGCTGGGGCTCGACCTGCTGCCTCCGGCCAAGCGCTGGTTCGCCCGCCAGGCCATGGGGTTGGGGACGCGTCCCGATGCGTGAGGCTTGGTTCGATCATTTTTCTCATGGGCGACTCATGTCGCCAGCACAACAGGCTTAAAGCATGGAATTGCGTGCAGATCTGCTGATTGTCGGCGCCGGAATGGTCGGCAGCGCCCTGGCGCTGGCGTTGCAGGGTAGTGGCCTGCAAGTGCTGTTGCTCGACGGCAGCCCGATGAGCGTCAAACCCTTCGATCCCCAGGCCGCCTTCGAACCTCGGGTCAGTGCATTGTCGGCGGCGAGCCAGCGGATCCTTGATCGTCTTGGGGTCTGGGACGGCATTATCGCCCGGCGCGCCAGTCCTTATACCAACATGCACGTCTGGGATGGCAGCGGCACTGGGCAGATCCATTTCTCGGCGGCCAGCCTGCATGCCGAGGTCCTGGGGCACATCGTCGAAAACCGCGTCGTGCAGGATGCCCTGCTGGACCGCCTGCATGACTGCGATCTGGGTCTGCTGGCCAACGCTCGGCTTGAGCAGATGCGTCGCTCCGGCGATGACTGGTTGCTGACCCTGGCCGATGGCCGCACCCTGCGGGCACCGCTGGTGATCGCCGCCGACGGTGCGAACTCCGCCGTGCGTCGCTTGACGGGGGTTGCCACCCGGGAATGGGATTACCTGCACCACGCCATCGTAACCAGTGTGCGCAGCGCCCGGCCTCATCGGATGACCGCATGGCAGCGCTTCACCGATAACGGTCCCTTGGCATTCCTGCCACTGGAGCGCGACGGCCTGCACGACTGGTGCTCGATCGTCTGGTCCACCACCCCTGGCGAGGCTCAGCGGTTGATGGCGCTTGAGGAAGCGGATTTCTGCAACGAGCTGGAGCGGGCCTTCGAGGGGCAACTGGGGACGGTGCTGAGCGCCGATTCGAGCTTGTGCGTACCGCTGCGCCAGCGCCATGCCAAGCGCTACGTGGCCGAAGGGCTGGCGCTGATCGGCGATGCGGCCCACACCATCCATCCGCTGGCCGGACAGGGGGTGAACCTGGGTTTCCTGGATGCCGCCGTCCTGGCCGAAGTGCTGTTGCAGGCGGCCGGGCGCGGTGAACGGCTGGCGGACGTGAAGGTACTGAGCCGCTACGAACGCCGACGCATGCCCCATAACCTGGCGCTGATGGCCGCGATGGAAGGGTTTGAGCGGCTGTTCCAGGCCGATCCGTTGCCGGTGCGTTGGCTGCGTAATACCGGGCTGAAACTGGTGGACGGTCTGCCCGAGGCCAAGGCGTTGTTCGTACGTGAGGCGTTGGGGTTGACCGGGGATTTGCCGGATTTGGCCAAGGTCTGAGAGATGGGTTGGGGCTTATGGCCCTATCGCGGGCAAGCCTTGCTCCCACAAGCTCTTGCTTCCACAGGGGCAATGTGGGACGAGCTGTTGTGGGAGCACGGCTTGCCCGCGATAACGGACGCAAAAACACAGCACCTCTCATAGCCGCAACATTTTGAAACGTGTCTGGACACTGTTCGATTGAGAAGGCAAATGTGAGTCCTTATCATTCGCGCACTTATAACAATCGAGAGACCGCTCCCATGTTGGCACCCAAGCGTCTGCTGTCCGTTCTCGCCTTGACCCTGATCGGCGCTACCGCCGCCCAGGCTGCCGATGAGGTGGTGGTCTACTCCTCGCGTATCGATGAGCTGATCAAGCCGGTTTTCGATGCCTACACCAAAAAGACGGGCGTCTCGGTGAAGTTCATCACCGACAAGGAAGCGCCATTGATGCAGCGGATCAAGGCCGAGGGTGAAAACGCCACCGCCGACCTGCTGTTGACCGTCGATGCCGGCAACCTCTGGCAGGCCGAGCAGATGGGGATTCTCCAACCGTTCACTTCCAAGGTGATCGACGCCAACATCCCGGCCCAATACCGCGCGTCTTCCCACGCCTGGACCGGCCTGAGCCTGCGGGCGCGGACCATTGTCTACTCCACCGACCGGGTCAAACCGAGCGAACTGACCACCTATGAAGCCCTGGCGGGTAAAGAGTGGGAAGGCCGCCTGTGCCTGCGCACTTCGAAGAAGGTCTACAACCAGTCCCTGACCGCCACCCTGATCGAAACCCACGGCGCGGAAAAAACCGAAGAAATCATCAAGGGCTGGGTCAAGAACCTGTCCACCGATGTGTTCTCCGATGACACGGCACTGCTTGAAGCCATCAATGCCGGGCAGTGCGACGTCGGTATCGTCAACACTTACTACTTCGGTCGCCTGCACCAGCAGAAGCCGGACCTGAAGGTCAAGCTGTTCTGGCCGAACCAGGCCGACCGTGGCGTGCACATCAATCTCTCGGGCATCGGCCTGACCAAGTACGCACCGCACCCGGAAGCCGCGAAGAAACTGGTGGAGTGGATGACCACGCCCGAAGCCCAGAACATCTTTGCCGACGTGAACCAGGAGTTCCCGGCCAATCCGAACGTGGAGCCTTCCAAGGAAGTCGCCGCCTGGGGCAAGTTCAAGGCTGACACCCTGCCGGTTGAAGTGGCGGGTAAACGCCAGGCCGAAGCTATCCGCTTGATGGATCGCGCTGGCTGGAACTAAAAAAGCACTCAAGATCGCAGCCTGCGACAGCTTCTACAGGGGATCGCGTTCCAATGTAGAAGGTGGCGCAGGCTGCGATCTTTTTTTTGCGGTTTAATAGGCGTTTGCTGACTGCCCCGAGATTCCCCCTTGACCCACCCCGTCCAACGCCGCTGGTACCCTCTGGTTTTTGCTATCGCCGCGCTGGTGCTGTTGCCCTTGAGCGTCCTGCTGCTGTCCTGGCAAAACATCGATCAGCAAATCTGGTCCCACCTGTGGGATACCCAGATGCCACGCTTGTTGGGCAACACCCTGACGCTGATTGTCGGTGTGGGTGTCGGTGTAACGTTGCTGGGCGTCAGCCTTGCCTGGCTCACCAGCCTGTGTGAGTTCCCCGGGCGACGCTGGCTCGACTGGGCGTTAATGTTGCCGTTTGCGATTCCGGCCTACGTGCTGGCGTTTGTCTTCGTGGGCCTGCTGGACTTTGCCGGTCCGGTGCAGACATTGATGCGCGAATGGTTCGGCAGCAACCTGCGCCTGCCCCGGGTACGCTCCACCGGCGGAGTGATCCTGGTGCTGGTCCTGGTCTTTTACCCTTACGTTTATTTGCTGGCGCGAAGTGCGTTCCTGGCCCAAGGCAAGGGATTGATGGAAGCGGCCCGGGTACTCGGGCAGTCGCCGTGGCAGGCGTTCTGGCGAGTGGCGTTGCCGGTGGCCCGACCGGCCATTGGTGCCGGCGTGGCGCTGGCGTTGATGGAAACCCTGGCGGATTTCGGCGCGGTGTCGGTGTTCAACTTCGACACCTTCACCACGGCCATCTACAAAACCTGGTACGGCTTCTTCAGCCTCTCCAGCGCCGCGCAACTGGCCAGCCTGTTGCTGCTGGCGGTGATGCTGGTGCTTTACGGCGAACGCCGCGCCCGAGGCGCCCAGCGGGCGAGCAACGAGCGACCCCGGGTCAAGGCGCTTTATCACTTGCGCGGTCTCAAGGCGGTGGCGGCCAGCGGCTGGTGCGCCCTGGTGTTTGCCTGCGCATTTGTTATTCCGATGCTGCAACTGCTGGTGTGGTTCTGGCAGCGCGGCCGGTTCGATCTGGATGAGCGTTATGCCGGGCTGATCGTCCATACCCTCTATCTGGGTGGGCTGGCGGCACTGGTCACCGTTTGCGTCGCCTTGCTGTTGGCCTTCGCTCGGCGTCTGGCGCCGACCCGTCCCATTCGCGCCGGTGTTGGCCTGGCGAACCTGGGCTACGCCTTGCCCGGTTCGGTGCTGGCGGTATCGATCATGCTTGCCTTCAGCTATCTGGACCGCGAACTGGTCATCCCCCTGTCAACGCTACTTGGCGGTGCCGGCAAACCGTTGCTGTTGGGCAGCCTGTCGGCCCTGCTGCTGGCCTATCTGGTGCGCTTTTTGGCCGTGGCCTACGGTCCACTGGAAAGCAGCCTCGCGCGAATCCGTCCTTCTTTGCCTGAGGCAGCACGCAGCCTTGGGGTCAGTGGGCCGCGACTGTTTTTCAAAGTGTATCTGCCGTTGCTGTTGCCGGGCACCTTGAGTGCGGCGTTGCTGGTGTTCGTCGATGTGCTCAAGGAAATGCCGGCGACCCTGCTGATGCGCCCGTTCGGCTGGGACACGCTGGCGGTACGGATCTTTGAAATGACCAGTGAAGGGGAGTGGGCCCGGGCCGCGTTACCGGCGCTGACCCTGGTGCTGGTGGGGTTGTTGCCGGTCATCGGATTGATACGACGCTCGGCCCATCGAAACAGCTAGGTGTCAGTCCTACATCATGCGGCTACAATGCGCGGCATTCGGTGCGGTCCGTCTGTCGGACCGGGCAACTGATAGCGTCTGAAAACGTTTTTGGCGTTCACGCTGTGCAGTGCTCGTCCGCACCTTCGCCAAGCCCGGAAGGAGACACCCATGGGACAGCGTACGCCTCTGTATGACCTTCATCTCGCCCTCGGCGCGAAGATGGTCGATTTTGGCGGTTGGGATATGCCTTTGCATTACGGCTCGCAGGTTGAGGAGCACCATCAGGTGCGTCGCGACTGCGGTGTGTTCGATGTATCCCACATGACCGTTATCGATGTCGCCGGTCCCCAGGCCAAGGTCTGGTTGCAGCGCTTGCTGGCCAACGATGTCGATCGCTTGCAGGACACGGGACGTGCCTTGTACAGCACCATGCTTAACGAGCGCGGCGGCATCGTCGACGACATGATCATTTATCGGGTCGAGCACGGCTATCGGCTGGTCTTCAACGCCTCGACCCGCGATCAGGACCTGGCCTGGATGCAGGCACAGCTTGGTGAATACGATGTGCACCTGCTTGAACGCCCCGAACTGGCAATGCTGGCGATCCAGGGCCCCCAGGCCCGGCACAAGATTGCCGAACTGGTTTCGCAATCGCGCGGCCAACTGATCCAGCAACTCAAGCCTTTCGAAGGCCGTGCCGACGGTGACTGGTTCATCGCTCGTACCGGCTACACTGGCGAAGATGGCCTGGAAATCGTCCTGCCTGCCCACGAAGCCCCGAGTTTTTTCAATGATCTGGTGGGCGCCGGCATTTCTCCCATCGGCCTTGGCGCTCGCGATACCTTGCGTCTGGAAGCTGGCATGAACCTGTATGGCCAGGACATCCACCAGGACGTTTCTCCGCTGGCCTCGAACATGGCCTGGAGCATCGCCTGGGAACCGGCGAGCCGTCAGTTCATCGGGCGCAGTGCTCTGGAAGCCGAGCTGGCCGGCGGTGTACAGCAAAAGCTGGTGGGCCTGGTGCTGGAAGAACGCGGCGTTCTGCGCGCTCATCAGGTGGTCCGCATCGCCGATGTTGGCGAAGGGGAGATCACCAGTGGTAGTTTTTCTCCTACGCTTAGCAAGTCAATTGCCTTGGCACGCGTTCCGATGGCCACCGCCGATCGTGCCGAGGTGGAAATTCGTGGTAAGTGGTACCCGGTACGAGTGGTCAAGCCGACCTTCGTCCGCCATGGCAAAACCCTGATCTAACCTTTTGCGGCGGGCCGCTGGCCGCTGACACTTCTCTTGAGGACACAGAGTATGAGTTTTATTCCTACCGATTTGCATTTTGCCGAAAGCCACGAGTGGGCGCGCCTGGAAGCTGACGGTACCGTCACCGTGGGCATCAGCGATCATGCGCAGGAAGCTCTGGGTGATGTGGTGTTTGTCGAACTGACCGAGGTCGGTAAGGTTTATTCCGCGGGTGACCAGGCCGGTGTGGTGGAGTCGGTAAAAGCCGCTTCCGACATCTACTCGCCGATCAGTGGCGAAGTGATCGCAATCAACGAAGACCTGGGCGGTTCACCGGAACTGCTGAACTCCGATCCCTACGGTGCATGGATCTTCAAGCTCAAGCCAAGCGACAAGGCCGAGCTGGACAAGCTGCTTGATGCAGCAGGCTACAAGGCCGCTATCGGCGAATAAGCAACAAACCTGTGGGAGCGAGCAGGCTCGCTCCCACATGTTTTAAGTGCCTTGGAGAGAATTGCCAGGCAAAAAAATGCCGCTCAATCGAGCGGCATTTTTCATCGGTCTGGAATCAGTCCTGGGCGACGGCGTTTTTTGCCAGGATCGCGTTGGCCAGCTCCATGTCGGTGGCCTGCAGGCCCGGGTTTTCGGCACGGACTTTCTGCATCGCAGCTTCCAGGTACGGACCACGGATACCGCCGTCGCTGGCAACGAAGCTGCCGGCGTCGTCCTGAGCGGCGACGATCAGCTTGTTATCCTTGAAAGTCAGGTAGGTGGAACCGGTGGTTGCACCGGACGAGATGACGTTACGCCAAAACGTGTCGGCCATTGCCGAGCCGACAGGAAGAGCAAGCAAGGCCAAGGTCGCGACAGCAAGTTTGAGACGCATGATAGGTGACTCCACTGGGTTAACTATGACTTTGGATAACCAACTCCTCGATTGAGTTCCATGACGTCTCAGTCAGCCCGTTCTACCAGCAGCACCGCGCCTTCCTGTGCCACCACCCTGACCCGCGTGCCCACGGGCGACTCGGGCCCCTTGGCCAGCCAGACACTGTCCGCCACCTTGATCTTGCCGCGTCCATCGATAATCGCTTCATGAATCTGAAAGACCTTGCCGATCAGTTCCTGCCCGCGCAGGTTCAGGAGCGGTTGATCGCTTTGGCGCACTGCGCTGCGCTGGCGTCGCCACCAGTACAGTGCTGTCGCGATGGCGAAAAGGCCGAATAACAGGAACTGCATTTCCCACGGCATCTGGGGCAGGATGAACGTGAGCACGCCGACCGCGGCGGCGGCGATGCCGATCCACAGCAGGTAGCCGCCGGCGCCAAACACTTCGAGGATCAGCAGGATGACGCCCAGCGCCAGCCAGTCCCAGTACGATAGTTGTTGCAGGAACACCCACATATTGGCGCCTCAGGCTTTCTTGCTGTCGAAGGTGGCCTTGACGATCTCACCGATGCCGCCAACCGCTCCGATGACCTGACTGGCTTCCAGCGGCATCAGGATCACTTTGCTGTTGTTGGCCGACGCCAGGCGGCCCAGCGCATCAATGTATTTTTGCGCGACGAAGTAGTTCACGGCCTGGACGTTGCCGTCTGCGATTGCCTGGGATACCACCTGGGTGGCCAGCGCTTCGGCTTGCGCTTGACGCTCGCGGGCCTCGGACTCCAGGAACGCGGCCTGGCGGCTGCCCTCTGCCTCGAGGATCTGCGCCTGCTTCTTGCCCTCGGCGGTGAGAATCGCCGACGCTCGCAAGCCCTCGGCTTCCAGGATTTGGGCACGCTTGATGCGTTCGGCTTTCATCTGCCCTGACATGGCGGCCATCAGGTCGGCCGGTGGGCTGATGTCCTTGATCTCGATCCGGGTGATCTTGATGCCCCACGGTGCTGTAGCTTCATCGACAGTGCGCAGCAGTTTTTCATTGATGCCATCACGCTGGCTCAGCATCGCGTCCAGCTCCATGGACCCCAACACGGTGCGGATATTGGTTTGCAGCAGATTGCGGATCGCGTGCTCGAGGTTGTTGACCTCGTAGGCTGCCTGGGCCGTGTTGACCACCTGGAAGAAGCACACTGCGTCGATCTGTACCGTGGCGTTGTCGGCGGTAATGACTTCCTGAGGTGGGATGTCCAGTACGCTTTCCATGACATTGATCTTGCGGCCGATGCGATCCATCACTGGGATGATGATGTTCAAGCCGGGCTTGAGGGTGTTGGTGTAGCGGCCGAACCGTTCGACAGTCCATTGGTAGCCCTGGGGCACGACCTTGAAGCCCATGAATAGAATGGCGACCACGAGGCCGATAAAAAGTAAAAGTACGCTACCGATCTGCATGACTGTTCCCTGTTCTGATTGAAAATGACTTGCGCGCCCTGAGTGTAGGGCAAACGGCCATTGTCATCACTCAGAGGGAGCAAAGCTTGCTCGCGATGCAGGCACCTTGCTTCCTTGGGAGACCGCGTCATTTTCATCGCGGGCAAGCCTTGCTCCCACAGCCTCTCCCCACAGCTACTTCTGCTCGCTCTGCGGGGTCACGCGCAGGACTTCCTCAACGGTCGTCAGCCCGGCGGCGACTTTTTGTGCGCCCGATAACCGCAAGCTGCGCATCCCTTCCTTGAATGCCTGGCGACGCACCGCCAGCAGGTCGGTGTCGGGGTGAATCAAGCCTTTGACGCTGTCGGTCAATTGCATGATTTCGTAGACCCCGGCGCGGCCGCGATAGCCGGTGTCACGGCATTCCAGGCAGCCGACGGCCTGTTGGGCATTGGCCGGCAACGGGGCCTGCCAGGGGCGTGTCAGGGTCTGCCAATCGTCTTCATCCAGGGTCAGAGGGGCCTTGCAGTGCGGGCACAGCGTGCGTACCAGGCGCTGGGCCATGACGCCGAGCACCGTGGCTTTGATCAGGTAATGGGGCACGCCTAGCTCCAGCAAGCGACTGATGGCGCTCGGTGCATCGTTGGTGTGCAGGGTCGAGAGGACGAGGTGTCCGGTGAGCGCCGCCTGGATCGCCATTTCAGCGGTTTCCAGATCGCGGATCTCGCCGATCATGATGATGTCCGGGTCTTGCCGCATCAACGCACGCACGCCGGCGGCGAAGGTCAGGTCGATGTTGTGCTGCACCTGCATCTGGTTGAAGGACGCCTCGACCATTTCAATCGGGTCCTCGATGGTGCAAAGGTTTACCTCTGGCGTGGCCAGCTTCTTGAGGGTGGTGTAGAGGGTGGTGGTCTTGCCCGAACCGGTCGGGCCGGTCACCAGGATGATGCCGTTGGGCTGACGGGTCATGTCTTGCCAGCGGCGCAGGTCATCGGCGGAGAAGCCGAGCTGGTCGAAGTCCTTGAGCAGTACTTCGGGATCGAAGATCCGCATGACCATTTTTTCGCCAAACGCCGTGGGCAGCGTCGACAGGCGCAATTCCACTTCGCCACCGTCCGGAGTCTTGGTCTTGACCCGGCCGTCCTGGGGCTTGCGCTTTTCCGCGACGTTCATCCGCCCCAGGCTCTTGAGGCGACTGATGATCGCCATCGTCACCTGCGGCGGGAACTGATAGACGGTGTGCAGCACCCCGTCGATGCGAAAGCGCACCGTGCCCTGCTCGCGACGCGGTTCGATGTGGATATCGCTGGCCCGTTGCTGGAAGGCGTATTGGAACAGCCAGTCGACAATGTTGACGATATGGGCGTCGTTGGCGTCCGGCTCCTGATCGCTGGCGCCCAGGTTGAGCAGTTGTTCGAAGTTGCTCAGGTTGCTCGGTTGCTGGTCGACCGTAGTGGCACCGCTGACCGATTTGGCCAGGCGATAGAACTCCACGCTCAGGCGCTGGATATCCACCGGGTTGGCAACGACCCTCTGGATCGGCAGCTTGAGTACATGGGTCAGGTCCGCTTCCCAACTGCTGACGTAAGGCTGGGCGCTGGCCACAGTGACCGCGTCGCGGTCCACAGCCACCGCGAGAATCTTGTGGCGCTGGGCAAAGGCGTAGGACATCAGTGGTGTGACGGCCGCCACGTTGATTTTCAGCGGGTCGATGCGCAGGTAGGGCTGGCCGGCCTGTTGCGACAGCCAGAGGGTCAGGCTTTCCAGGTCCAGGCGCTTGCCGGGGCGGCTGAGATCGTCCAGATGCTGGTTGGCGATGAACTCCAGTGGGTGCAGCTGGGCGCTGGCGCTATGGCGCCGGCGCGCATTGAGTGCGGTTTCGGCGCAGTCCTGGCTGATGAAGCCCTGGGCGACCAATTGGCGCAGCAGATCATTGAGGTCCAGCCAGCGGTCCTGAGTGGCGTGTTTGGTGGACATGCGGGTTCCTATTGGACAATTGCAGCAAAGCCGCGATACAGACGCTTCGGCGTCCTCGCTCGGTCTGCAAAAGAATAGTCCCGACACTATGGACCGTTGGGCCACTACCCGACCAATGCGTTTCGAATTCTTGCCGGCAGCCGTTCAGCCTGCCGCCTGAGCCGGCTCAAGGCGCGCACTGTCAGCGTCTTGCAGGTCCACGGAACACACGCTGATCAGGTTACGTAATTTTTCAGCAAGCACTTGGGCACGGTGCCAGCTCAACCCGTCCATGAGGATCTCCATCGACAGCAGATCGGCGTCGCGTTCGACGTGGACCTGCCGGGGTGTCAGGCCTTGCAAGGCAAACAGATTCAGCGCCCGGCACAGCAGATCCGGTTCGGCTTCGGCCCGCAGATGGTAGTGGGCGCGACAATGGCCGTTCTGGGCGTGCCAGACATCGGGTCGGTTGGGGGTGACGGCTTCGAGAGAGGGCATGGACAGTCTCCGTGGATGTGGAGAAATGTTTACATGCGCGACGGGGTATTTCTTATCTAATATGAATGATTATTCAGATTCGGTGAATCGTATGATTCTGAATTCAGCCTAGAAGAGGTTTATTTATGCACGGAGAGTTGGACGGCTATGACCGCAGGATCCTGGCGCTGTTGCAAGAGGATGCTTCGCTGTCCAGCGCGCAGATCGCCGAACAGGTGGGCTTGTCCCAATCACCCTGCTGGCGGCGGATTCAACGGATGAAGGAGGAGGGTATTATTCGCGGTCAGGTGACCTTGCTTGATCGCAAGAAAATCGGCCTCAACACGCAGATATTCGCCGAAATCAAACTCAACGCGCACGGACGCTCGAACTTCACCGAGTTCACCGAAGCCATTCGCGGCTTTCCCGAGGTGCTGGAATGCTACGTGCTGATGGGAGCGGTGGATTTCCTGCTGCGCATCGTCACGGCGGACATCGAGGCGTATGAGCGTTTCTTTTTCGAAAAGCTGTCGATGGTGCCGGGGATCCAGGAAGTGAACTCGATTGTGGCGCTGTCGGAGATCAAATCGACGACGAGTTTGCCGGTGGTGCGCTGAGCTTGTTTTTGCGGTGTTTGTGCTGCCCCCATCGCGAGCAGGCTCGCTCCCACATGGGATCTCTGTTCGCCGAAGATCCACTGTGGGAGCGAGCCCGCTCGCGATGGCGATGTTACAGGCGCAACAAAGTCTTCCAGGCCCGATTCTGATAAACCGCGATCGCCTGTTGCTTGCGCGCGTCCAGGGCTTCTTCGGTAATCGGTTCGTTGGCCAGTTGCGCCAGTTTGTTCAGCTCACCGTAGAGGCGGTCCATTTCCGGGATTTCCAGCACATGGCGGGCGTGGTGCAGCCAGGCCTGGATGCGTTCGATGCGCGGCAGTTGTTCGGCCAGGTCTTCCGGCTGTTGCTGATAGCGTTGCAGTTGCAGCGACGAGGACTCTTCGCCCAGCAGGCGCGGCAGCCAGCTAGCCAGTTGGGCGGCACCCTGGCGATTGCCGCGGGTGTTGCGCTCGGCGGCCCAGCTGCGGGCCAGCAGCCAGCGTGAAGTGTTGAGGGAGAATTGGCCCCAGCGCGGGTCTTGCAGCTCTTCAAGGAACTGTTCCGGCGCGGCCTTGCGCACGTCTTCGTCATCCAGGCCGGCCTGGACCAACGGGCGCCAGTCTTCCAGCAGTGCGTCCAGGGCGACGCGCAAGTCATGCGTTGATTGGCGTGGTGCGGCCTGGCCGAGGCTGCTGAGCAGGGCGCGCAATTCGGCCAGGTTTTCCACCCAGTCCTGCAGCAGGCGCCAGTGGCCGTTAAAACGATACTGTTCGGCCAGACGCTGGCTGCTGCTCAGCAAATGCCAACTCAGCGCGGTAAAGGCATCATCGAGTGGCATCTCGGCGGTCAATTGCGGGGCCGGCAGACTCAGGGCATAGCTGTTCGCATCATGCAGGCGATAACCACGCTCGGCCTTGCTGATATCACACGGCATCAAGGGCAGGGTCGCGGCCAGCTCGGCGGCCAGTTCCAGCAGGGCAGCGGGTTCACCTTCGCGCAATTCCAGCTCCAGCTCGCAGATTTCTTCCTTCTGCTTGCCGACCACGACGTGGCCCAGGTCCAGCGCGGCCTCGATGACCACTTTGCTTTTGCCGCGGCCCCAGGCGATTTCCGCGCGTTCACGAACGAAATCGGTGGTGAAGATGGCCTTGAGGGTTTTCTTGTCCAGTTCGGCCAACGCCTCTGGCCAGCATTCGCCATCGAGTTTCTTCAGGTCGAGCTTGGCTTTAGGCAGGTGCCAGTCGTACTCGTTGCGCTCGGACAGGCCGGCGATGCTCTGGCCGCGAGTCTTGAGGGTCTGGATCACCTCTTCGCCGTCGCGACGCAGGCGCAGGGCGACCTTGGCCCCGGCCAGGTCACGCTCTGGCGTGTCGAAATACTGGTTCATCAGTTCGTGGCGTTCCCAGCCGCTTTTGTTGCGTTTCTTGAGCAATGGGTGCTCGCGCAAGGCTGCCAGGGTCTCGCGGCTGACGCGGAGTTTGATTTCGGTTTCTTTCTGCATGGCCGGAAAATCCAGGGATCGGGTGCGCAGCCGGGGGAAGGTGTGGCTGCCAAGGCCGTGCAGTGTACAGGACTCATCCGTTCTACGCGCCGCGGCGGTTTATGGGAGTGTCCTGTCTCACCAATACTGTTCCTTTTTGGTGAGACAGGACACTCGCGCAAGATGGTTCTATGATGGACATCAATTTGTAAGTCCGGAGCCAGCGATGCCTTTGCCCACCCTGAAAGATCAGTTCGCTGCCCTGATCGCCGCGCCTTCGGTCAGTTGTACCCAACCTGGGCTGGACCAGTCCAACAGCGCCGTGATCGAACTGTTGGCGGGCTGGCTCGCCGACCTGGGGTTCTCCTGCGATATCCAGCAGGTCAGCCCCGGCAAGTTCAATTTGCTGGCCAGTTTCGGCAGCGGTCCCGGAGGCCTGGTACTGGCAGGGCACAGCGACACGGTGCCGTTCGACGGCCAGTTGTGGCAGACCGATCCGCTGAAGCTCACCGAGGTCGATGGCCGTTGGGTTGGCCTGGGCAGTTGCGACATGAAGGGTTTTTTCGCCCTCGCCATCGAAGCGGTCAAGCCCTTGCTGGAGCAGCCGTTCAAGCAGCCCTTGCTGATCCTGGCCACTTGCGACGAAGAAAGCTCCATGGCCGGCGCCCGTGCCCTGGCCGATGCCGGAAGGCCGTTGGGGCGTGCGGCGGTGATCGGCGAGCCGACCGGCCTCAAGCCGATTCGGATGCACAAAGGCATCATGATGGAGCGCATCGACATTCTCGGGCGCAGCGGTCATTCCTCCGACCCGAGCCTGGGTCACAGCGCCCTTGAAGCGATGCACGACGCTATGGGCGAGTTGCGTGGCCTGCGCCTGCAATGGCAGCGCGAATTTCGTAACCCGCAATTCACCGTGCCACAGCCAACCCTGAATTTCGGCTGCATCCACGGTGGCGACAACCCCAACCGGATTTGCGGCCAGTGCTCCATGGAGTTCGACCTGCGGCCATTGCCCGGCATGGACCCGAATGTCTTGCGGGCGGCGATCCAGCAGAAGCTCAATCCCATCGCCGAGCGCCATAAAGTCAAGATCGACTACGCACCGCTGTTCCCCGAAGTGCCCCCCTTCGAGCAGGCCGAAGACTGCGAACTGGTGCGAGTGGCCGAGCGACTCACCGGCCATCGTGCCGAAGCAGTGGCGTTTGGCACCGAAGCGCCTTATCTTCAGCGTCTTGGCTGCGAAACCCTGGTACTTGGCCCCGGCGATATCGCCTGTGCCCACCAACCGGGCGAGTACCTTGAAATGTCACGTTTGCAACCTACCGTGCAGCTATTGCGGCAACTGATCGAACATTACTGCCTGACACCGGCCACGGCCGGCTAAATTGCCCACATCCGGGCCCGTATTCATGAGGAGAGCGCGCGTGTCGCCAAGCCTGTTCCGACGATAACCATCAGCCCGCTGTGCGTTCCGTTTCGTCTTTTTTCGGCTGCTATTTATTTACAGGCCCAGGTTCATGCCCGAATACGTCAATTGGCTTCGTCACGCTTCGCCCTACATCAACGCCCACCGCGATTGCACCTTCATCGTGATGCTGCCCGGCGATGGTGTGGAACATCCGAACTTCGGCAACATCGTCCACGACCTGGTGCTGCTGCACAGCCTTGGCGTGCGCCTGGTGCTGGTTCATGGTTCGCGTCCACAGATCGAAACCCGCCTCGCCGCGCGGGGCCTGACGCCCCATTACCACCACGGTATGCGCATCACCGACGCTGCAACTCTGGAATGCGTGATCGACGCTGTCGGCCAGCTGCGCATCGCCATTGAAGCGCGCCTGTCGATGGACATGGCGTCCTCGCCGATGCAGGGTTCGCGCCTGCGGGTCGCCAGCGGCAACCTGGTGACGGCACGGCCCATCGGCGTACTGGAAGGCGTGGATTATCACCACACCGGCGAAGTCCGTCGGGTCGATCGCAAGGGCATCAATCGCCTGCTGGACGAACGCTCCATCGTCCTGCTGTCACCATTGGGCTATTCGCCGACCGGGGAGATTTTCAACCTCGCCTGCGAAGACGTCGCGACCCGGGCGGCCATCGACCTGGCAGCCGACAAACTGCTGCTGTTCGGTGCCGAGCAGGGGCTGATCGGCGAAGACGGTCGTTTAGTGCGCGAGTTGCGCCCGCAACAGGTCCCGGCCCACATGCAACGGCTGGGCAGCGACTATCAGGCCGAGCTGCTGGATGCGGCGGCCCAGGCCTGTCGCGGCGGTGTGGCGCGCAGTCATATCGTCAGCTATGTCGAAGACGGTGCATTGCTGGCCGAACTGTTTACCCGCGATGGCAGCGGTACGCTGGTGGCCCAGGAACAATTCGAGGTGGTGCGCGAAGCGGCCATCGAGGATGTCGGCGGTTTGCTGGACCTGATCAGCCCGCTGGAAGAACAGGGGATTCTGGTGCGTCGTTCCCGCGAAGTGCTGGAGCGTGAGATTGAGCAGTTCAGCGTGGTCGAACGCGAAGGCATGATCATCGCCTGCGCGGCGCTTTACCAGATCGCCGATTCGGATGCCGGGGAGCTGGCGTGCCTGGCGGTGAATCCGGAATACCGCCACGGCGGTCGTGGCGATGAGCTGCTGGAGCGGATCGAAACCCGGGCTCGGGCCAAAGGGCTCAAGACGCTCTTCGTACTCACCACCCGTACGGCCCATTGGTTCCGCGAGCGGGGCTTTGAGCCCAGCAGTGTCGAGCGCCTGCCAGCGGCGCGGGCATCGCTATACAACTATCAGCGCAACTCGAAAATCTTCGAAAAAGCCCTCTAGGCGCCCTGCCTGGGGGAGCCGCACGTCGGAGTGAACCGCGTAGCTGCGAGCTTCTTGATTCCAGACAATGATCCGTCAGGCCGGAGTCCACCAAGATCGTAGCTACGCTGTTTTGTCCATGAGTGCTGCACCTGGAATGCTTGGGAGCCTGCTGCGTTTCCCGGGATCGCCACAGTGCCGAACCGCTATCAATAAAAACATTCAGTAATTCCCAGGCTGGCCGATATGCCATGTCTCGGTTAAATGACGCTTTGATGACAGTGATATTTCCAAATGAGCTGAAAACTTATGAAACAATTCTTTTTAGATTTATAAACAAACCATTATTCTGCGGGCCGGTGTCGCGGGGTTAGACGATGGTCGTAATCACAAATGCTTACGATTGACTTGCCAGTCACGGTCTGGCGCTAATCACGCATCCGCGGATTCCGGGCGTTCGATCCGGAACCAAAGACACACAAGAATTAGAAAACGAGAGGAGCGAAGCATGAACAAGTCCACCTTGGCCCTGGCTGTGGCCGTTGGGGTTCTGGCGCAGCAGGCAGGCGCTGCGGGTTTTATCGAGGACAGCAAGGCGTCTGTCAGTTCTCGTACGTTGTATTTCAATAACGATAACCGCGAAGGCGGTGCCGACCAGCGTGAAACCGCTACTGGCCTGAAGTTCGACTACAAGTCTGGCTTCACTCAAGGTGTCGTTGGGTTTGGTATTGATGCCCAGGCGCTGGTCGGTATTCATCTTGATGGCGGCAAAGGTCATCACCCGGATAACAACTCCTTTGTTCCAAGCGAGACCAACGAATCGGCTGTGGATAACTGGAGTCGTCTGTCGGGTAACGTAAAGGCGCTTTTCTCGAAGACCGAGGCTCACGTAGGTGGCGCACTGGCACCTAACCTGCCGATCCTGATCGCCAGTGATGGTCGTCTGCTGCCGCAAACCTTTGAGGGTGGCACCATCACCTCTAAGGAAATCGACGGTGTGACCTTCAACGCCGGTCAGCTGGAACACGCCGTTGGCCGCGCGGGGACTAACAGCACCGGCTTGTCAGTGAACGGCGCTACTGAGGAAAGCAACCAGTTCCGTTATGGCGGTGCCGACTGGAAAGTCACCAAGGACCTGACCCTGCAGTACTACTACGCCAACCTGCAGGATTTCTACAAACAGCACTTCCTGGGCGCGGTACACGTTTTCCCGATCAGCGAAGGCCAGTCGTTCAAGACTGACCTGCGTTACTTCGACAGCAGCTCGGATGGCCGTAACGGCGACGCGGGCTATCAATTCAACAACAACAACGGTTACGCCAAGACCCCGGGCGAGGTCGATAACAAGACCTGGAGCGCGATGTTCACTTACACCCTCGGCGGCAGTGCCTTCCTGTTGGGTCACCAGCAAGTCGGCGATGACGGTGGCTTCGTCTACCTGAACCAAGGCAGTCTGCGCAGCGACGCCGGTGGTTTTGAAGGGGCCGGTGGTTCGAGCTTCTACTTGTTCACCGACAGCATGATCCACCAGTTTGTCCGCGCCGGTGAGAACACTACCTTCGGTCAATATTCGTATGACTTCACCGCAGTAGGCGTTCCGGGCTTGAAGGCTGCAATTGCCTATCTGCACGGTGATGACATCAAATCCTCCACCGGTGGAAGCGAAACGTCCGAGTGGGAACGCGACATGCGCCTGGACTACGTTGTCCAGCAAGGCCCTCTGAAAGGGTTTGGCACTACCCTGCGTCACGGCACCTACCGTGGCAGCAGCACTGGTATCAACGACCAGGATCAGACTCGCCTGATCTTCAACTACACTTACAACTTCATGTAAGACGTAGCGAAGTAAATAAGCCCCGCCCGGCAGCACGCCGGGCGGGGCTTTTGCGTTTCTGGGGAGGCGGGAGGATCTTTTAGCGGTCCCTTCGCTATCGTGCAGACTCCGTCGCATCTTTACGCAGGATGAACGCACTGAATGCCAGAAAATCGTCCAGATGCCCGGTAATGATCGCAACCATGATCGGCAATTGCAGGGCTTGGTAGTCATGCACGGCGATATTCCTGAAACCCACCATGTTCTTCAGGTTTTTCACCAGACCTTCTTCCACCCAGCCTCCTTGAAAAAGCAACTCGAATGTATCGCGTGCACTTTGCGGGACACCCAATCGCTCACGTCGAATCAAATGCTGTCCCATATCCAGTGCCGCTTCACACGCACGCTGGATGTTCAGGACTGCCGAATCCTGGCGAGTGAAATCGGTGGCAAACGTAGCGGGATCTTTCTCGTACTCCTCCCGTACCCTGGCGACGCAACGCTCGATACTCGCGGCTTTATTGATCAGAACGTCATCGGCCATACACGCTGCCTTCTTCCTGAATATCCTTGAGCAATCCCGCCCGAGCCTCATCGAGAGCGGTTTTTTCGCTGAGGATAAAACACTCGAACAAACCCGCCCGTACGTCTCTGGCCCAGAGTCTCTGGCCTCGGGTCACGATCTGGTATTGCATGACGGTTGTTGCCCCGCGTAAATCAATCAGATCCACCGGACTGCCCGCGATATCCGCCAAGTCACCTGAAAGCTGCCACAACGACACAGGATCGACTTCGCCGGACAAAAGCACAGCAATATCGACATCACTGTCAGGCCCGGCGGCGCCCTGTGCATGGCTACCGAACAGGTAAACCGCCAGCAGTCCAGGAAGATGGTTTTGCAGATGAGTCAGCAAGGCTTGAATGTTCATGCTGCCTATCCTAGCCGCTCGTCCTGAAATCGCGTCAATAATTTCCGCAGTGTGGGTACAAAACAAAAAAAGCCCCGCCCGGCAGCACGCCGGGCGGGGCTTTGCGTCTTCGGATCAGGCCCACCCCTGTAGCCTTCTCCGAACCTTCTCCTCTTTCAGCAACTCGAGGCCTTCTCGAAACCTCGGAAATAATCATGAGCGGCTAGGCCCGAAGCCGCCAGTGAACAGTTTTTTATATTCGCTATTGATCTAGATAAATGGATATTGATTCTTTTTAAAGCAATCAAAACCGGTGCACAGTTTGGACTCACAAAAACCATCAGGAGCCGCACCATGAGCCTCAGACTCGGCGACATCGCCCCCGATTTCGAACAGGATTCCAGCGCCGGCAAGATTCGCTTCCACGAGTGGCTCGGCGATAGCTGGGGAGTGCTGTTTTCCCATCCGGCGGATTTCACACCGGTGTGCACCACCGAACTGGGCCTGACCGCCAAGCTCAAGGACGAGTTCTCCAAACGTGGAGTCAAGGCCATTGCTCTCTCGGTAGACCCGGTGGACTCGCACCACAAGTGGATCGAGGACATCAACGAAACTCAGAATGCGGTGGTCAATTTCCCGATCCTGGCCGACGCCGACCGCAAAGTGTCAGACCTGTATGACCTGATCCACCCCAACGCCAGTGACACCCTGACCGTGCGCTCCCTGTTCGTGATCGATCCGAACAAGAAAATCCGCCTGACTATCACGTACCCGGCCAGCACCGGGCGCAATTTCAACGAGATCCTGCGGGTGATCGACTCATTGCAACTGACCGACAACTACAAGGTGGCCACACCGGCCAACTGGCAGGACGGCGATGAAGTGGTAATCGTGCCATCGCTCAAGGATGAGGAAGAACTCAAGCAGCGCTTTCCCAAGGGTTACCGCGCGGTAAAACCTTACCTGCGCCTCACTCCGCAGCCCAATCGCTGACGCAAAACCTGAACCTGTGGGAGCGAGCCTGCTCGCGATAGTGGTCTATCAGTCGACATCGCCGCCGGCAGATCCGCCGCCATCGCGAGCAGGCTCGCTCCCACAAAGAGGATCTCTGTGCACTAAGGGGTTTGGCCGTTCCGACGGCCTTTTTTACGTCTTGATGTTTATATCTCTTTATCGAATAAACAAATGAAAAAATATGATTTAAAGGTATATAAACCGGCTGTTATGGTTTGCTCCATCCCGCGAGATCGCCCACTGCGCATCGCACGTGACAGTTAAGGAATGGTTGGTATGTTGGTTGTCTCGCTCGGCGGCAGTCCTAGCCAGCGCTCCCGTTCAGGAGTGCTGCTGGAGCGCTCACAACGTTGGTTGCAGCAACAGGGGGTGGAAGTGGTGAGCTATCAGGTGCGGGATTTTCCCGCCGAGGATTTGCTCCATGCCCGCTTCGGCAGCCCCAAGGTGGTGGACCTGCTCGCCCAGATCGAAAACGCCGACGGGCTGTTGATCGCCACGCCGGTCTACAAGGCGTCTTTTTCCGGTGCTTTGAAGACAGTGCTGGACCTTCTGCCGGAACGTGCCCTGGCCCATAAGGTGGTATTGCCCATGGCCACGGGCGGCAGCATCGCCCATATGCTGGCGGTGGATTACGCCCTCAAGCCGGTGCTGTCGGCGCTCAAGGCCCAGGAAATGCTCCATGGGATTTTCGCCGAAGACAGCCAGATCGCTTATGGCGAAGGCAGTGCCCAGGCGCAGTTGGCCCCGGCCCTGCAAGCGCGCTTGAGCGAAGCGCTGGAGCAGTTCTACAGCGCCATGGCTCGCCGGCCAAAGCCGCTGGACCCCAGCGTATTGAATGAACGCCTATTGAGTGCTCGCTGGAGCATCTGACCCGATACATCACTGATTCAACTTCACCTTACTCAGCCGCCAACGGCCAAGCAGGTGCAGCCAAAACCCCACAGCAAAAGGAGAGGCGCCATGCGCACTGTCATTTTGCGTCGCGGGCTGGTCGCTCTGTTTGCTGCGGCTGTGTCCTTCGGCGCCATCACCCAGGCTCAAGCCGAGACCCTTCGGATCGGTTACCAAAAATACGGCACGTTGGTGCTGCTCAAGGCCAAGGGTACTTTGGAAAAGCGCCTCGCCGCCCAGGGCGTGGACGTGCAATGGACCGAGTTTCCCGGCGGCCCCCAACTGCTTGAAGGCTTGAACGTCGGCTCCATCGATTTTGGTGTGACCGGCGAAACCCCTCCGGTATTCGCCCAGGCGGCCGGCGCTGACCTGCTTTATGTTGCTTACGAGCCGCCCGCGCCTGACAGCGAGGCGATCCTGGTGCCCAAGGGCTCGCCCATCCAGTCGGTGCAGGACCTCAAGGGCAAGAAAGTCGCGCTGAACAAAGGCTCCAACGTCCACTACCTGCTGGTCCGGGCACTCGAAGATGCAGGCCTCAAGTACGCCGATATCCAGACCGTTTTCCTACCACCGGCCGATGCCCGTGCGGCGTTCGAACGTAGCAGCGTGGACGCCTGGGTGATCTGGGATCCGTATCAGGCGGCCGCTGAGCAACAGTTGCAGGCACGCACCCTGCGTGACGGCAAAGGCATCGTCGATAACCACCAGTTCTACCTCGCCACCAAACCCTATGCGCAAAAAAATCCCCAGGTCATCACGACGCTGGTGGAAGAAGTGCGCGCGGTGGGGGAGTGGTCCAAGGCCAACCCTGAAGAGGTGACCCAGCAGGTAGCGCCGCTGCTCGGCCTGCCTGCGGACATCACCCTGACGGCGGTGAAACGCCAAGGCTACGGGGCGTTGTTCCTCACGCCGGAAGTGGTGGCGGCGCAGCAGAAAATCGCTGACCGCTTCTACCAGCTCAAATTGATCCCCAAACCCTTGAGCATCAAGGACGTGATCTGGACGCCGCCGGCGGCCGTTGCGAAAGCGCAGTAATTCGATCCCTTAGGAGACCACTCCATGAGCCTCAATATTTTCTGGTTCCTGCCCACCCACGGCGATGGCCATTACCTTGGCACTGCTGAAGGCGCCCGCGCCGTCGATCACGGCTACCTGCAGCAGGTAGCCCAGGCGGCGGATCGACTGGGTTTCGGCGGTGTGCTGATTCCTACCGGACGTTCCTGCGAGGACTCCTGGCTAGTGGCCGCTTCGTTGATTCCGGTGACCCAGCGCCTGAAGTTCCTCGTCGCCCTGCGCCCCGGGATCATTTCCCCGACGGTGGCGGCGCGCCAGGCCGCGACGCTCGACCGGTTGTCCGGTGGACGTGCGCTGTTCAACCTGGTGACCGGCGGCGACCCGGACGAACTGGCTGGCGACGGCCTGTTCCTGGACCACGAGCAACGCTACCAGGCGTCGGTGGAATTCACCCGCATCTGGCGCCGGGTGCTGGAAGGCGAAACCGTGGATTATGACGGTGAGCACATCAGTGTGAAGGGCGCCAAGCTGCTCTATCCGCCGATTCAGCAACCGCGTCCGCCGCTGTATTTCGGCGGCTCGTCGGAAGCTGCCCAGGATCTTGCGGCCGAACAGGTGGAAATGGTGCTGACCTGGGGTGAGTCGCCCGCAGCCGTCGCGCAAAAAATCGAACAAGTGCGGGCCAAGGCCGCGAAGCTTGGCCGTACCGTGCGCTTCGGCATCCGCCTGCATGTGATCGTGCGTGAAACCAACGCCGAAGCCTGGCGAGCGGCCGACCGGCTGATCTCCCACCTGGACGACGACACCATTGCCCGTGCCCAGGCCTCCCTGGCGCGTTTCGATTCGGTGGGCCAGCAACGTATGGCCGCGTTGCATGGCGGCCGACGCGACAAGTTGGAAGTCAGCCCCAACCTGTGGGCCGGTGTCGGCCTGGTGCGCGGCGGCGCCGGAACGGCGTTGGTGGGCGATGGCCCGACCGTGGCGGCCCGGGTCAAGGAGTACGCCGACCTTGGTATCGACACCTTTATCTTCTCCGGTTATCCACACCTGGAAGAGTCCTATCGCGTGGCGGAACTGCTGTTCCCACACCTGGACGTGGAGCGCCCGGAGTTGCCGAAGAGCCAGGGCTATGTGAGCCCGTTTGGTGAAATGGTCGCCAACGACATTCTTCCCAAAGCCGCGTCCCAGAGCTGAGGCGGCCATGAAGAAAATTATCCACAACCTGGCGCCCTGGGCGGTGCCGCTGCTGTCGCTGGCGGTGTGGCAACTGTCGGTATCGGCAGGCTGGTTGTCCACGCGGATCCTGCCGGCCCCCGTGGCCGTCATCGAAGCCGGGGTCAACCTGGTGCGCAGCGGCGAAATCTGGACGCACTTGGCCATCAGCGGTTGGCGCGCAGCGGTGGGCTTCCTGATCGGCGGCGGCATCGGCCTGACCCTGGGTTTCATCACCGGTTTGTCGACATGGGGCGAGCGACTGTTGGACAGCTCGGTGCAGATGGTGCGTAACGTGCCGCACCTGGCGCTGATTCCGCTGGTGATCCTGTGGTTCGGCATCGATGAGTCAGCGAAAATTTTCCTGGTGGCGCTGGGCACGCTGTTCCCCATCTACCTCAACACCTACCACGGGATTCGTAACGTCGATCCGGCGCTGGTGGAAATGTCGCGCAGCTACGGCTTGTCCGGCTTCAGCCTGTTTCGCCAAGTGATCCTGCCCGGCGCCTTGCCTTCGATCCTGGTGGGCGTGCGCTTTGCGTTGGGCTTCATGTGGCTGACGCTGATCGTGGCGGAAACCATTTCAGCCAGTGCCGGCATCGGTTATCTGGCGATGAATGCCCGGGAATTCCTGCAGACCGACGTGGTGGTCCTGGCGATTCTTCTGTACGCCGTGCTCGGCAAACTGGCCGACCTTGCCGCCCGCGGGCTTGAGCGGGTCTGGCTGCGCTGGCACCCGGCGTATCAAGTGAGCAAGGGAGGTCCCGCATGACCGCCCAACAACCTCCACGCTTGCTGCGCGGTATCCCGCTGGCCGTGCGCAAATTGCAAAAAAACTTCGGTTCGCGCCAGGTGCTGCGTGACATCGACCTGCATATACCGGCCGGGCAGTTCGTGGCAGTGGTCGGGCGCAGCGGCTGCGGCAAAAGTACTTTGCTGCGCTTGCTGGCTGGCCTCGATCAACCCACCGACGGCCAATTACTGGCGGGTTCGGCACCGTTGAGTGCCGCACAACAGGACACGCGGTTGATGTTCCAGGAGGCGCGTTTGCTGCCCTGGAAAAAAATCATCGACAACGTTGGCCTCGGGCTAAAGGGCAACTGGCGCCCGCAGGCGTTGCAAGCACTGGAAGCCGTCGGTTTGGCCGACCGCGCTCATGAGTGGCCGGCGGCGCTGTCTGGCGGACAGAAACAACGGGTGGCCCTGGCCCGCGCGCTGATTCATCAGCCACGCCTGTTGCTGCTCGACGAACCCTTGGGGGCGCTGGACGCCCTGACCCGGATCGAGATGCAGCAATTGATCGAGCGCCTGTGGCAGCAACACGGCTTCACCGTGCTGCTGGTGACCCATGACGTCAGCGAGGCGGTGGCCATCGCCGACCGGGTGATCCTGATCGAGGACGGCCGGATCGGCCTCGACTTGGCCATCGACCTGCCACGCCCACGGGCTCGCGGCTCTCATCGGCTGGCGAGCCTGGAAACCGAAGTTCTCAACCGCGTGCTGTCCTTGCCCGGCCAACCGCCGGAGCCCGAACCGATTTCACCCTTGCCTACGCAACTGCGTTGGGCGCAATAACTTCATCCAGACAGGAATCGACACCATGACTATCAAAGCCATCAACGTACGCAACCAGTTCAAAGGCACCATCAAGGAAATCGTCGAGGGCGACGTGCTGTCGGAAATCGACGTACAGACTGCCTCGGGTATTGTCACCTCGGTCATCACCACTCGTTCCGTCAAGGAGCTGGAGCTGGCGATCGGCAGCGAAGTGATCGCCTTCGTCAAATCCACGGAGGTGTCTATCGCCAAGTTGTGAGCGATGTTTCAGGGGGCATCACGCTTGGGCAAATACGGCGGCAGATACAACCCCAGGTAAGCATCGAACACCCGCATGCCTTCTTCGGCCATGCGCGGGGTGATCTGGCCGTGTTGCTGCACCGAGCGCGCGTAGACGCGGTCGCCCAGTTCCATGGCCAGGGCGAACACATCAACGTCATGGGGCAGTGCCGGCAGTTCGAAATGGCGAGCGAAGAGCTTGTGCAACAATTCGCCGAGTTCGAGATCGTGCTGACGGTCGGCCTGGATGACTTCAGTCAGGCCATGTTGGGCCAGGATCAGTTGGCGGGCGGCGGCGTCCTGGCTGTAGATGGTCAGCATGCGTTGCTCCACCTGCCGCGACAGGTCGTGCCAGTGGTTCAGTCGAGCATGATCGATCGGCACTTGCAGGCAGGCGCGAAAGGCCGCGTGGACGTCGGCGGTCAGCCCTTGCAGCAGGGCCGGGACGCTGGCGAAGAAGTGATACACCGAGGAGGGCGGGATCCCGGCGCGTTCGGCGACGCTGTAGATCGACAGGCTGGCCACGCCTTCGGCAGCAAGCAGCGTGCGGGCGGCATCGAGAATCGAGTCGATCCGGGCCTGGCTGCGGGCGCGAGGCTTGCGAGGGGTGGCGGTGCGCGTCATCGGTGTCTCCTGCGGGGCTGCCGGGCATTGTACGAGCCGGGTTCTGTATTGTCTTCAAGGCCGTCATCGCGAGCAGGCTCGCTCCCACATTGGATCTTTGGTGGTCAGTTAATCATGCTCACCACAGTGTCCTGTGGGAGCGAGCCTGCTCGCGATCCGCCGAAGGCGGCCATCCACCCCAAGGCATAAAAAAACGCCGCAGCCTCGAAGGCCTGCGGCGTTTTTTTACTGCAACCCGCTTACACGGTATGCAGGTACCAGTTGTACTCAAGGTCGGAGATGGAGTGTTCGAACTCCTCCAGCTCGCTTTCCTTGCAGGCCACGAAGATATCGATGTATTTCGGATCGATGTATTTGGCCATGACTTCGCTGTCGTCCAGCTCGCGCAGGGCATCGCGCAGGTTGTTCGGCAGGCTTTGCTCGTTCTGCTCGTAGCTGTTGCCTTCCACCGGCGCACCGGGCTCGATCTTGTTGACCAGGCCATGGTGCACGCCAGCCAGTACGGCGGCCATCAGCAGATACGGGTTGGCGTCGGCGCCGGCCACGCGGTGTTCCAGACGCACCGCATCGGCGGAGCCGGTGGGTACGCGCAGGGCCACGGTGCGGTTGTCCAGGCCCCAGGTCGGCGAGTTCGGCACGTAGAACTGTGCGCCGAAGCGACGGTAGGAGTTCACGTTCGGGCAGAGGAAAGCCATCTGCGCCGGCAGGGTCTCGAGCACACCGCCGATCGCGTGACGCAGTGCGGCGTTCTGCTCGGGATCCTCGCTGGCAAAAATGTTTTTGCCATCTTTATCAAGAATCGAAATGTGTACATGCAGACCGTTGCCCGCCTGGCCCGGGTAAGGCTTGGCCATGAAGGTGGTGTCCATCTCATGGTCGTAGGCGATGTTCTTGATCAGTCGCTTGAGCAGGACCGCGTAGTCGCAGGCCTTGATCGGGTCGGCCACGTGGTGCAGGTTCACTTCGAACTGCGCCGGGGCACTTTCCTTGACGATCGCGTCGGCAGGGATGCCTTGCTCTTTCGCACCTTCCAGAATGTCCTGGAGGCAGTCGACGTATTCGTCGAGGTCGTCGATCAGGTA
>LNAP01006724.1_pt1 | contig 43409 bp, 46 predicted proteins | sample 602601 | NCBI WGS metagenome assembly LNAP01 (sample SAMN02440304, study PRJNA202911) | soil metagenome | biome: Subtropical and temperate rainforests or woodlands; isolation source: soil samples (1 kg each in a 20% v/v slurry with milli Q water) were... ...
GAACCTGAACTTCCCCATGAGCGACGAGCTCAAGGCGTTGATCGCCAACCCGACCGACAAAGCGGCTGACGACAAGAAATCCTGATTCTTGCCTAAGCGTTTTTCCTGAGAGGGCACCGGCTCTTTCAGGAGTGGTCACTTCTGCTGGCATTTCTTTGCACATACACGAGCGCGTGGCTGCTCTGCCGCTCGTGTGTGCCTGACCGTAACGGTCCGCCAGCACCTGTATATGGAACGATCTGAGGGGAGACCCTGATGAATTACAACTGGGACTGGAGCGTGTTCTTCAGGTCCACCGGCGTGGGCAGCGAGACCTATCTCGACTGGTTCATTTCCGGGTTGGGCTGGACCATCGCTATCGCTGTAGTGGCTTGGATCATTGCGCTGCTGCTGGGCTCGGTGCTGGGCGTCATGCGCACTGTGCCGAATCGCTTGGTGGCGGGAATCGCGACCTGCTACGTCGAACTTTTTCGCAATGTGCCGCTGCTGGTGCAGCTGTTTATCTGGTACTTCCTGGTGCCCGATTTGCTGCCGCAAAACCTGCAGGACTGGTACAAGCAGGACTTAAACCCGACCACCTCTGCCTACCTCAGCGTAGTGGTGTGCCTGGGCCTGTTCACCGCCGCTCGCGTATGCGAACAAGTGCGCACCGGTATTCAGGCGCTGCCCCGTGGCCAGGAATCCGCGGCACGGGCCATGGGCTTCAAGCTGCCGCAGATTTACTGGAACGTGCTGCTGCCCCAGGCGTACCGCATCATCATTCCGCCGCTTACCTCGGAATTTCTGAACGTGTTCAAGAACTCCTCGGTGGCCTCGTTGATCGGCCTGATGGAGCTGTTGGCGCAAACCAAACAAACCGCCGAGTTTTCCGCCAACCTGTTTGAAGCCTTCACCCTGGCCACGCTGATTTATTTCACCCTGAACATGAGCCTGATGTTGCTGATGCGCGTGGTGGAGAAAAAAGTCTGATCTCCGTAGGGGGGAAATGATGGAACTCGACTTCTCGGGCATCATCCCGTCCCTGCCGGGCTTGTGGAACGGCATGATTCTGACCCTGCAACTGATGGCGCTGGGCGTGGTGGGCGGCATTGTGCTCGGCACGCTGCTGGCGCTGATGCGACTGTCCAACAGCAAACTGCTGGCGAATCTGGCCGGCGCTTACGTCAACTACTTCCGCTCGATTCCGCTGCTGCTGGTGATCACCTGGTTCTATCTGGCGGTGCCGTTTGTGCTGCGCTGGATCACCGGTGAAGACACGCCTATTGGCGCGTTCGCCTCGTGCATCGTGGCGTTCATGATGTTTGAAGCGGCGTACTTCTGCGAAATCGTCCGCGCTGGTGTGCAGTCGATTCCCAAGGGCCAAATGGGCGCCGCCCAGGCGCTGGGTATGACCTACGGGCAGATGATGCGTTTGATCATCCTGCCGCAGGCATTCCGCAAGATGACCCCGCTGCTGCTGCAGCAAAGCATCATTCTTTTTCAGGACACCTCGCTGGTTTACGCCGTCGGCCTGGTCGATTTCCTCAATGCTTCGCGTGCCAGCGGCGACATCATCGGGCGCTCCAATGAGTTCCTGATCTTCGCCGGGGTTACCTACTTCACAATCAGCTTTGCCGCCTCGCTGCTGGTCAAGCGTCTGCAAAAAAGGTTTGCCGTATGATTTCTATCAAGAACGTCAACAAGTGGTATGGCGGACTGACTGCAGCACCGAGGTCCAAAAAGGCGAAGTGATTGTGGTGTGCGGGCCATCGGGTTCGGGTAAATCCACGCTGATTAAATGTGTTAACGCGCTGGAGCCGTTCCAGAAGGGCGACATTGTGGTGGACGGCACCTCCATCGCCGACTCGAAAACCGACCTGCCGAAACTGCGCTCGCGAGTCGGTATGGTGTTCCAGCACTTCGAGCTGTTCCCGCACCTGACCATCACCGAAAACCTGACCATCGCGCAGATCAAGGTATTGGGCCGCAGCAAAGCCGAAGCCACTGCCAAAGGCCTGCAATTGCTTGAGCGCGTAGGCCTATCTGCCCATGCCCATAAGCATCCGGGGCAGCTCTCCGGTGGTCAGCAACAACGTGTGGCGATTGCCCGGGCGTTGGCCATGGACCCGATCGTCATGCTGTTCGACGAACCGACCTCGGCGCTGGACCCGGAGATGGTCAACGAAGTGCTTGATGTGATGGTGCAGCTGGCCAACGAAGGCATGACCATGATGTGCGTCACCCACGAAATGGGCTTTGCCCGCAAGGTGGCCGACCGGGTGATTTTTATGGACCGAAGACTGCAAAAAAGAAGAGTTCTTCGGCGACATCAGCCACCGCGCCGAACGCACCCAGCACTTCCTCAACAAAATTTTGCAGCACTGATACCCACGCCCCTCTCTTCCTTCCCCTCTGTAGTGGGGCAAGAGAGAGGCAACTCCGCTCTACTTCCACCTCGGTAAGAGGCGTAGCGAGCGGACGCCAGCCGTGTCCGGCCAGCGCGCAGGAACCGCAGCGTACTTAAGTACGTGAGGATTCCGAGCACTGCCCGGGCGCGGCTGGTGTTCGCGCAGTAGCCGGAGGTAGTTGTGAATAAGGCGACTGTGATGAAATGCGACCCTTCCCCCTATCGCGCCGTGCCGCCATCACTCGCCGTGAAACCCCGCCTGATCCGCCATGTGTTCCTGCCGCCGCTGGTCATTGCCCTGATGATCGGCCTGGGGTACTTCGGCTTCTGGCTCAGCGAACGCTACGGCACCCAGAGCCTTAGCGAGAATGGTCAGCGCCAGCTCGAACTGCATGCCCGTGCGGTGGAAAGTGAGATCAGCAAATACACCTACCTGCCCAGCCTGCTGGAGCTTGAATCCAGTGTGTCGCAGCTACTGGCCGAGCCCACGCCGGAGCATCGGCAAACCGTCAACGATTACCTCGAAGGCTTGAACCGGCGTAGCCGCAGTCGGGCCATTTATGTGATGGACACCAGCGGCCGCGTAATGGCCACCAGCAACTGGCGTGATGCCGACAGTTACCTGGGGGAAGACCTGTCTTTTCGCGCCTACTTTCAGAGCGCCATTCGCGGCCAGCCGGGGCGGTTTTATGGCATCGGCAGTACCAATGGCGAACCCGGTTATTACCTGGCCCATGGTTTGGAAGAACATGGCAAGGTCATTGGCGTGGCGGTGGTTAAAGTGCGCCTGGAAGCCCTCGAGGAACGCTGGCAGCGAGCACGTCTGGAGGCCTTTGTTAGCGATGAAAACGGCATCATCATTCTTTCCAGCGATCCGGCGCGCCGCCTGAAATCGGTGCTGCCGCTCAGTGATGAAACCAAAGAGAAACTGGCGCGCAGCCTGCAGTACTACTGGTTTCCGCTTAACGAGCTGCAACCGCTGGCGCGGGAAAAGCTAGCCGAAGGCGAAGAGAAACTAACCTTCCCGGCCAACAGCGAAGTCGGCTCGGGTGACGGCGATATCAGCTATCTGTCGCAGACCCGGCCGTTAAGCGACACCCCGTGGAATTTCACCTTGCTTACGCCCTTGCAGGACTTGCGCCGGCAAGCGATCAACCAGGGGATTTTGGTGGCGGTGGCCTGTGCGCTAGTGGCGTTTCTGCTGATCGCCTGGAACGAGCGGCGCAAGGTGATTGCCACCCGCCTCGCGGCGCGTGAAGCCTTGCAGGAAGCCAACAATCAACTGGAACGTCGGATTACCGAACGCACCAGCGACCTGCGCGCCAGCAACGAACGGCTCAAGGGGCAAATCCGCGAACGCCGGCAGGCCGAGGAAACCTTGCGGCGCTTTCAGGATGAACTGGTGCAGGCCGGCAAACTTGCCGCCATCGGCCAGATGTCCACCAGCATCGCCCACGAATTGAATCAGCCACTGGCGGCGCTGCGTACCTTGTCTGGCAACACGGTGCGCTTTCTTGAGCGCGGCCAGTTGGACGTGGCCAGCACCAACCTCACCACCATCAACCAATTGATCGACCGTATGGGCCGTATCACCGCCAGCCTGCGTTCCTTTGCTCGGCGCGGTGATGACCAGGGCCAGGCGCATCTTGGCAAAGCAGTGGACGCTGCGCTGCAACTGCTCGGCGCACGGGTTGAGCGTGTGCAATTGCATGTACATCGCCAATTCGACGATGTGCAGGTGCAGATCGACCAGACCCGTCTGGAGCAGATTTTGGTCAACTTGATTGGTAACGCCCTTGATGCGATGCAGCTGCAACCGCAGCCTGAGTTGTGGCTGGAAGGCGAGCAAGACGAGGGCAAATATGGCTTGCGGGTCCGCGACAATGGTCACGGCATCGATGCGCAAACGCGTGAGCATCTATTTGAGCCGTTCTTTACCACTAAACCCGGCGATCAGGGCCTGGGCCTGGGCCTGACGCTATCGGCCAGCCTGGCCGCTGCCACTGGCGGCCACTTGGGGGTCGAACACCCGGCCAGCGGTGGCACCACCTTTGTTCTCAGCTTACCGTTAGCCAGCCCCACTTCTGCCGAGCCCCTATGAACAACGACCTCTGTGTGCTGATCGTCGAAGACGACCCCCATGTGCTGCTCGGCTGCCAACAGGCGCTGAGCCTGGAAGACATTCCCTGCACCGGCGTGGGCAGCGCCGAAGAAGCGCTGGCGCAGGTGGGTGACAACTTTGCCGGCATCGTCATCAGCGATATCCGTCTGCCGGGCATGGATGGCCTGGAGCTGCTAACCCGCCTCAAAGAACGCGACCGCAGCCTGCCGGTGGTGCTGATTACCGGGCACGGCGATATTTCCATGGCCGTTGGTGCGATGCAAAAAGGCGCCTACGACTTTATGGAAAAGCCCTTCTCCCCGGAGCGGCTGGTGGACGTGGCACGGCGGGCGTTGGAGCAGCGCAGCCTGGCGCGGGAGGTGTCCTCGCTGCGCCGGCAATTGGCCGAACGCGACTCGCTGGAAGGGCGAATCATCGGTCGCTCACCCGCTATGCAACAGCTGCGTGAGCTGATCGCCAACGTCGCTGATACCTCGGCTAACGTGCTGATCGAAGGCGAGACCGGCACCGGCAAGGAGTTGGTTGCCCGCTGCCTGCATGACTTCAGCCGCCGCCACAGCAAGCAATTTGTTGCGTTGAACTGCGGCGGTCTGCCCGAAAACCTGTTTGAAAGCGAAATTTTCGGCCACGAAGCCAACGCCTTTACCGGCGCCGGTAAACGGCGCATCGGCAAGATTGAACATGCCGATGGCGGCACGCTGTTTCTCGACGAAGTGGAAAGCATGCCGCTGCCGCTGCAGATCAAACTGCTGCGGGTATTGCAGGAGCGCACCCTCGAACGCCTCGGTTCAAACCAGAGCGTGGCGGTGGATTGCCGGGTGATTGCGGCAACCAAGTCGGACCTTGACGAAGCCAGCAAAGCCGGTGAGTTCCGCAGCGACTTGTACTACCGCCTGAACGTAGTGACGTTGGAGCTGCCGCCGCTGCGCGAACGCCGCGAAGACATCCTGCAACTGTTCGAGCACTTCTTACAGCAGTCCTCGCTGCGCTTCGACCGTGCCGTGCCGGAGCTGGACAACCACACCCTGTCCAACCTCATGAGTCACGACTGGCCCGGCAACGTGCGCGAACTGCGCAACGTGGCCGAACGCTTCGCCCTTGGCCTACCGGCCTTTAAAAAGCCCGGCGCTGGCGGTAGCACCCCAGGGCTGGCGTTTGCCGAAGCGGTGGAAGCCTTTGAACGCAACCTACTCGGCGATGCCTTGCAACGCAGCGGCGGCAACCTGACCCAAGCCAGCCAAGAGCTGGGCATGGCCAAGACCACGCTCTTCGATAAAGTTAAAAAGTATGGGTTGAGTCACTGAGGAACGTGAATCTCGACGGGGAAGAGTCAGGGGGGCATTTCCCGGTGGATAAATCACTGAATGTCTTTCAGGCGGAAAAGATAAAACGCCGGCCACCTCCTTTTGGCAGCACGGCGTTTGGAAACTTACTCTGTCAGCACATCGCGGAACACATCCGGCCTGCAGGCCGCGATATGCAACAACGAGCGCGCGGCGCCTGACGGCGTTCGGCGACCTTGCTCCCATTCCTGCAACGTGCGCACCGAGACGCCCAGCAGTTGGGCAAACTTCGGTTGAGAAAGTCCCGTCTTGCTGCGGGCTTCCGCGGCCGGCGTAATTTCGACCTGGTGGGTGGCGCCATGGCGGCCGGCCTTAACATCGCGAATAGACTGCAGCAGTTCCTCGCCAATGTTCCGTTTGGCATCACGCTCCATCAGTTGTCTTTCAGTGAGGGCCATGGTTGAGCTCCTTGGCGATTTTGCGCAGTACATGTGCCGGTATGTTTTCAGTCGCGCCTTTGCCATAGATGATCAAGGCAACCAGAGCGCCGCTGGCGAGCTGGGCAGTGTAGATAACCCGCACCGCGCCGCTTTTGCCTCTGCCGTCCATACACCAGCGCACCTTGCGACATCCATCTGAGCCCGCGACCACGGCGCCCGCTTCGGGATTGTGGGCGAGGAAGGACATAAATGCACCATGCTCCTCCTGCGACCAATAGTCAGGCCATTGTTTGGAAAAAAGCGGCGACTCTATAACGGTCAGCACGAGAGATGGTACGTCTTTGACGTAGTTTTCGACAAGTCTACGCTGCGAGTTGCGGTGGCGTGTTTATCCATATGAAGGCTTTCTCTTGATGCGCTGGAAACCGCTGATGCTGAGAGCGCCGCTGATGTTACTAATCGCCCAGCAGACCGCTATCGCCGCATTCCTTTTCTGCGGGTCGCCTTTTCAATCCGATGGCTTAGGCATTTCCCTGGGGTGAATGCAAATACGCTCCCGGTGGGACGGGCTTTAGCCGCGATGCCTTTGATCTTGTTTTGACTGGCTCGGCGATCACCCAGTCAACCTTGTCCTCACCCCTCACCCCTCTTCCTTAAGCGGGAGAGGGGAGGTAGAGCGGTTATTTGCGCAGCTCACCCATCAAGTCCAGCAGCGCCTCAATATCCTCATCCCCGGTTCGCCACGACGACACGCTGATGCGCATGGCTGGCCGCCCTTGCCAGAGTGTGCCGCCAAACCAGGCTTGCCCCGATGCTTGCAAGGCTTCGCGCACGGCCACGGTTTGTTCATCGCTGGCCGCACGAAACAGCACTTGGTTTAACACCACCCGGTTAAGCACTTCATAGCCGGCTGCGCGCAAGCCCGCGGCCACGCGCTGCGCCTGCCGGCAATGGCGTTCAATCTGCTGCGCTACGCCGTGTTTACCCAGGTTACGCAGCGCGGCCCAAACGGGAATGCCACGCGGGCGGCGGGAAAATTCCAAGGTGAGGTTTTTCTGTGCGTCGGCGCTGGCGCTGGAGTAGGCGGCGTCGCTGTTCATTGCCGAGGCCAGGGCATCGGCATCGCGGCAGATGGCCATGGCGCAGTCGTAGGGGGTGTTTAGCCACTTGTGTGCGTCGGTGGTCCAACTGTCTGCTTGCTCGATGCCAGCGGTTAATGGCGCCAACGCCGATGCACGCGCCCAGAGGCCAAACGCGCCATCGACATGCACCCAGGCGCCGGCGGCGCGGGCGGGGGCAATTAGCTGGGCGAAGGGGTCGAATTCACCAGTGTTTACCTCGCCGGCTTGCAGGCAAAGAATGCTGCAATCGTCCAGCGGTGGCAGTTGGGTGGGGTCGATCTGGCCGTGGGCATCGACCGCTGCGTAGATGATTTTTGCCGTACCAAAGCCCAACACCCGCAGGGCTTTTTTTACCGTGATATGCACCAGCGCGGAAACCACAACCTTGATCTCTGGCGCGCCGATCAGTCCGTCACGGTCGAAGTCCCACCCCTGGCGGGCCAATAGCGTGCGCCGTGCGGCGGCCAGGCAACTGAGGGTGCAGGCGGTGGCGCTGGTGCCAAAACCCACGGCGCTGTCGCGGGGCAGATCAAGCGCTTCCAGTACCCAGCGCGCGGCGGTGCGCTCTAGCGTGGCAGCGACCGGTGAGTTGTCGAAGCTTGAGGCGCATTGGTCCCAGGCCAGCAGCAAACGTTCGGCCGCGGCGGCGGCGGGCAATGACGCACCGATTACAAAACCGAAATAGTGTGGGCCATTGGACACCACCGTCGCCGCCGATCCACGTTCATCCAGCAACTGCAGGGTTTGCGCCGCACAGAGTCCTTCAACGGGTAGCGGCTCATCAAAAGCCGCCAGTCCGGCCAGTGCCTCAGCGTCAGGAAATACCCGGCGCGTGGCCAGGCTGGCGGTGTAATTGAGGCCGCGCGCATCGGCAGCGCGGAGCAGATCGAGTTCGTCCATAGGGCACCCAGGCGAGGTTCGCGGCCTACCCGCGAGAGGACGAAAGTATCCACCGCCAGCGCCCCTACTTAGCCGTACAGGCGGCGACAACAACAGCGCAGCAGTGCCGGCGGCAAACTCACTGTTTGCAGTACAGTTTGCCCCGCGCGGCGAACAACCCGGCTATTCGATGGCTTCGTAGGGCAAGCCCACGTAATTCTCGGCAATGGTTTTACGCCCGGCCTCCGAGCTGACGAAGTAGTCCAGCTCGGTCTGTTGCATGCGTTGGCTAAACGCATCGGTATCGGGAAAGCGGTGCAGCATCGAGGTCATCCACCAGGAAAAGCGCTCGGCCTTCCATACCCGGCGCAGGCAAATCTCCGAGTATTTCTCCAGCAGCTCAGTACGCCCTTCGCGGTAGACCTTGAGCAAAATGCGGTACAGCGTGCTGACGTCGCTGGCCGCCAAGTTCAAACCCTTGGCGCCGGTGGGCGGGACGATATGGGCGGCATCGCCGAGCAGGAATAAGCGCCCGTATTGCATCGGCTCGACAACAAAACTGCGCAGCGGCGCGATGCTTTTTTCAATCGAGGGGCCGGTGATCAGTTTGGCGGCAACCTGGGCAGGCAAGCGGCGTTTGAGTTCGTCCCAAAAGCGTTCGTCAGACCAATCCTCGACTTTCTCCTCAGCCCCCACCTGTACGTAATAGCGGGTGCGCGTGGGCGAACGCATGCTGCACAGGGCAAAGCCACGTTCGTGGTTGGCGTAGATCAGTTCTTCGTTGACTGGCGGCGTGTCGGCAAGAATGCCCAGCCAGCCAAAGGGGTAAACCCGTTCGAATTCTTTCAGCACGCCTTCGGGAATGGCCTGCCGCGACACGCCATGAAAGCCGTCGCAGCCGGCGATGTAGTCGCAGTCCAGGCGCTGGATTTCGCCGTTGTGTTCAAAGGTGACGTAGGGCTGCTCACCCTTGAGCTCAAACGGCTGCACGTTGCTGGCGCTGTAAAAGGTGGTGGCGCCAGCGGCGTCACGGGCCTGCATCAGGTCGCGGGTCACTTCAGTCTGGCCGTAGACCATGACGGTTTTGCCGCCGGTGAGGCCTTTGAGGTCGATGTGCTCGCTGCGGCCATCAAAGGCCAGTTCGAAGCCGTCGTGTACCAGGCCTTCGGCGTCCATACGCTGGCTGACGCCGGCTTCGCGCAGAAGCTCGACCATGCCTTGTTCCAATACCCCGGCGCGGATGCGGCCAAGGATGTAGTCCGGCGCTTGGCGCTCGACAATGACGTTGGCGATGCCGGCCTTGTGCAGCAGTTGGCCGAGCAATAAGCCGGACGGGCCGGCGCCGATAATGGCGATCTGGGTTTTCATGGTGTGTTGTCCTGTCCCGGTTGTGCGGGACTTAGTTGTTTTTATGACACCTGTATTTTTTGTGGTTAAAGGCCGGCTTAGAAGGCAATATCCAATAGCTTTCAGGTACTTTTCGTGGATCGCTAGCATGATAAAAACAATAGAAAACCCGGTGCCGGTGTTTAAGCTCTACGGCGAAACCACGGCCTGGCCGACCCCGGACCTGATTCACTGCGAGTCCATTCCCGAACGCAGCCGCCTGCACCAGTGGGAGATCAAACCCCACCGCCATAGCGACTTGGTGCAATTGCTCTACGTGCAGTCCGGCCAGGCGCAGTTAGAGGTGGAGGGTTCGCTGACCGAGGTTGGCAGCAGCTCGCTGCAGGTGGTGCCGGCGCTGTGCGTGCACGGCTTTCGCTTTTCCGATGATGTACAGGGGTATGTACTGAGCCTGGCGCAGCCGCTGGCTGAACAGCTGGCGGTGGCGCTCGATAGCCACGTGCTGCGCCAGCCGGCCTGCTTTGCGGTGGGCAGTGAACGGCGTTATCTGGATGCGCTGTTTGAATCGATTACCGCTGAGTACGACCAACAGCAAAGCGGCCGCGATGTGATGCTGCAATCGCTGATCAGCGTGCTGCTGGTATCGCTGAGTCGCCGCGCCCAGGCGCAGTCCGCCACGTCGGGGCCTGACCGTGGGCGTGAGCATGTCGACGCCTTTACCCGCTTGCTGGAAACCCACTATCGCCAGCATTTACCCATCGAGCATTACGCCAGTGCCTTGAGTATCAGCACCGCGCACCTGAATGCGTTGTGTCGGCGCCTGGCTGGGCAATCGGCATTGCAGATGATCAATCAGCGACTACTTTTAGAAGCCAAACGCTGCCTGGTGTACAGCGCCATGACCGTTAATCAGGTGTCCGACAGCTTGGGTTTTTCCGATCCGGCGTACTTTTCACGGTTCTTTAAACGCGGCACGGGCCTGTCGCCCAAGGGCTTTCGCATTCAGCGCTAGCTATGCCAGCGGGCGCTTGCTAGCTTCACTGCATCGGTCCACACACTCGGTCTTCAAGTGCGCTGGCAAAAGTTGCCTATGATTTCAAAACAAGACGTTTAACTGAGGGTGAGCCCATGGATATAGAAATGCACGCTTTGCCAAGCATTCCCAAGGTGGCCTTGGAACTGATTCAACAGTTCGATAACCCGTCCTCCAGCCTCGACGCCGTGGCACGCAATATTTCCCTCGATCCAGTAATCGCCGCCAAGGTGCTGCGCCTGGCCAACTCCTCGCGCTACCGTGGCGCCCGCGAGTCCACCAGCATTGAAGACGCCGCCTCGCGCCTGGGCTTTAACACCTTACGCACCTTAGTTCTGGCCTCAGCAGTGACCGGCGCGTTCAAGGCCGACGCCACCTTTGATTTAAAAGGCTTCTGGATTCACAGCTTCCAGGTTGCCAGTATCAGTCGCTTGCTGGCCAAACAGGCCGGCCAGGACGCCGACACCGCCTTTACCTGCGGCATGATGCATAACATTGGTGAACTGCTGATCCAGACCGGTGCACCGCAATACGCGCCACAACTGAACGACAGCAAACACGGCAGCGCGGCAGGTCGTGTGGCTAACGAAACCCTGCAACTGGGCTTTGGTTACCCCGAAGTGGGCGCCGAACTGGCCCGCCGCTGGCAGTTGCCGAAGCTGATCCAAAACGCCATTGCCCTGCAAGCCAAACCGCTGCAAGCACCGGCCGACAGCACCTTGCCAAAAACCTTGGCCCAGGCCGTGCTGATTGCCGAGGCGCTGCAAGCACACGGCGGCGCTACGGATGAGGCCAAAGCTTCACTGAGCGGGGCGTTGGTGGAGGAATTGGATCTGGATGCGGTGTTTGCCGCGTTGCCAGCGGTGTTGGAAGCGGATAAGGCGTTTGCCGAGTTGCTTGGCTAACCATCAAGAAGCGTCGGCGTTAACGTTGAGTGCGGCGTACCTGGGTCCCCGCCTACGCGGGGACGATGCAGGTATTCGCGGCCCTCGCCGTCGTCCCCGCGCAGGCGGGGACTCAGGCGCGAAGACTTTAAGGTTGAACCGGCCGCTCATCCGGCAACCGACACTTGCCCACTTCCCACCATGTCGGCAACAACCGCCGGATCTGCGCCTGACTAAAACGGTCATCCATCAAATACACCACCCCTGAATCCTGCTGGGTCCGAATCACCCGCCCGGCCGCCTGCACGACTTTTTGCAGACCAGGGTAGAGGTAGGTGTAGTCATAACCGCTGCCAAACATGGTTTGCATGCGCTGTTTGATTTGTTCGTTTACCGGGTTGATTTGCGGCAGCCCCAAGGTGGCGATAAAGGCGCCAATCAGGCGATTGCCGGGTAAGTCGATGCCCTCGCCAAAGGCCCCGCCCAACACAGCAAAACCAATGCCCTGACCGCTCTCCTGAAAGCGCTGGAGAAAGTGTTGGCGTTCGGCTTCGTCCATTTGCCGCGATTGCACCCAGATCGGCACCAGCGGGTGGGCGGCAACAAACTCGTCACGCACCTGTTCCAGGTAGGCGTAGCTGCTGAAAAACGCCAAATAGTTACCCGGTCGCTCGGCAAATTGACGGGCCATCAGCGCGCTAATCGGCGCCAGCGAGCGCTCGCGGTCCACGTAGCGAGTGGACAGGTTGCTGACCGCCTGCACCTGTAGCTGCTCAGCGAGGAACGGTGATTCCACATCAATCCACGGCGTATTTTCCGCCAGCCCAAGCAGGTCGGCGTAGTAGTTGGCTGGGCTTAAGGTGGCGGAAAACAGCGTACAGCTGTGGGCTGCTGCCAGGCGCGGGGCGAGGAAGGGCGCCGGTACTACGTTGCGGATGCACAGGGTCGATTGCGACGTGCCGCTGGTGCCTAAATGGCGGCTGATATCAAACAGTGAGTGCGGCCCAAACACCTCCGCCAGGCGGCAAAACAGCATGGCGTCGAGGTAAAAATGCAGCAGCTCGGCGTCGTTGCCGGTGGGTTGGTCAGTGAGGTGATCGGTGATCGCGCTAACGGCTTTTTGCAGGGCCATGATGAACAGGTCCGGCGCGGCCGGGTACACCTGATACAGCGCTTGCTGATCCTGGTGCAGCTGGTTCCAGTGGCGGTTGACGCGGTCGAGCACGCTCTTCAACCCTTTGGGGGCCTGCCCACGCATGATTTTGAAACGCGCCTGCTGCAACTCCGCGCTGTACATGCCGCGCCCGCGCTCCACCAGGTTGTGCGCTTCGTCCACCAGCAGGGTGACTTTCCATTCATTGAGCTGAGTAAGGCCGTAGAGCAGGGCGGTCATGTCGAAGTAGTAGTTGTAGTCGCAGACCACCACATCGCTCCAGCGACACAGCTCTTGGCTTAGGTAATAGGGGCAGATGCCATGGGCGAGGGCGGCGTCGCGCACGGCGGCTTGGTTCAGCCATTGGCTGTCCAGCGCGGCTTTGCGTGCGGCGGGCAGGCGGTCGTAAAAGCCTTTGGCTAGCGGGCAGGAATCACCGTGGCAGGCTTTGTCCGGGTGCTCGCAGGCTTTATCGCGGGCCACATGTTCCAGCACCCGCAGGGCAATTTTCGGCTCCTGGGCGCGCAGGGTTTCCAGGGCATCCAGGGCCAGCCGGCGTCCCGGCGTTTTCGCGGTTAGAAAAAACAGGCGGTCGAGCTGTTGTTCAGGAAAGGCTTTGAGCTGCGGAAACAGCGTGCCGATGGTTTTGCCAATACCGGTGGTGGCTTGCGCCATCAGGCTATGGCCGTCGCGGGCGGCGCGGTACACCGCTTCGGCCAGCTGGCGTTGGCCGCTGCGAAAACTGGCGTGGGGAAACTTCAACTGGCCAAGGCTGCTATCGCGCTCAAGGCGGTGCGCTTGTTCCTGCTCGGCCCAGGCAATAAAGCGCTCGCAGTGCAGCTCAAAAAAGGCCTGCAAGGCACTGGCGCTAAAGGTCTCGCGAAAGCTGGTTTCTTTGTGGGTCAGCACATTGAAATACACCACCGCCAAATCGACTTCTTCCAGCTCGTACTCGGCACACAGCAGCGCGCCGTAGACCTTTACCTGCGCCCAATGCAGCAGCCGGTGGTTTTCCGGAATCCGCGAGATATCGCCACGGTGGGTTTTGATTTCTTCCAGCAGTGTAGCCGTCGGCGCGGCCGCGCACCAGAAGCCCCTTGTACTCGCCACTCAAGGGCAGCTCGGCGATATACCCCGAGTCGCGCCGGGCCACCACGCTCATATGCCCGGCAATGCCTTCCTGGGCGGTGGGCGAGGGGGTGAAACGCAGGTCGAGGTCACCTTGCTTGGCGGTGAACTCGCACATCGCGCGCACGGCGACTTGGTAGCTCACGCCCCCGGCCTTTCTTGAGGCGCAGCCCATTGCACGTAACACACATCAACCGGCATGCCGTGCTCGGCACAAAAGGCCAGCCAGCGTTTCTGGTTGTCTTGCAGACGATCGCCGGGGCCTTTTACTTCGATCATGCGGTAGCGCTGCTCGGCGGGCCAAAACTGGATCAGGTCAGGCATGCCGGCGCGGTTGGCTTTGATATCGCCCAGCAAGCGCTGAAACCACGCTCGCAGGTGCGCAGCGGGCAGGCAGGTGAGCGCCTGTTCCAGCAACGCTTCAGTGAGCAGCCCCCAAAATACAAAGGGCGACTGAATGCCGAACTTTTCCTGGTAGGTCGTGCGGATGCACGCTTTGTAGGCGTCTGAATCCAGCAGCGCCAGGCACTCGGCAAATTGGCTGGCGCGGCGTTGGCGGAAGTCGGCGCGCAGCAGGTCGACCGGGCCGGTATGAAATGGATGGAAAAACGCCCCCGGCAACGGCGCGTAAATCGCCGGCCAACAGAGCAAGCCGAACAAGCTGCAAATCAAGGTGTTTTCCACGTAATGCACCGGCGCCTGCGCATCGCTCAGGTGCAATTGCACCCGGTGCTCCACGCTGCAATCGGGCAGAAAAGGCAGGCTGAGCTCGATCAAGCCGGCGTCCACTTTTGCCGCTTTACTCGCCTTGCCCAGGCCCAGTTGGCGATTCAGGCGTGTCAGGGCGCGCGCCACCAGTTGCGCTTCGGCATCGTTGACCGGCGCAGCCGCCACTTGCTGGGCCAGGGCGTGGGCGTCTTCATAACGCGCCAGGCGCTCGAGCACACGAATCTGCCGTTGCCGCGCGTCTACATAGGCGCTGGCGGCATAGATGCCGAGGGCGTGCTCCAGCTCCCCCAGGCGTTCCAGATACTGACCCATGCGAAACAGCAACTTGCCGCGCCGCTCCAGCAAGAGCGGGTTGTCGGTGTGTACCTCGGCGATCTGCTCGATGATTTCCGCCAGCGGCTCGCCGGCCTCGAAACGCTGCCGGCATTGCCAGAGGTGGATATAGGTATCGATGTCGGCGCGGCTGCTAAAGCCTCGGCTGTCGGCACTCAGCGGCACTTGCTCGTAGCGGAAAATGCCAAGGTCGGAGAGGACAAACTCCACCCAGTCCTGATGCAGATTGCCGAAAAACATCAGGCGCAGGCGGTCGATTAACTCGCCAATGGCCAGGGTCAGCAACGGGTCGTCCAGTGCCGGGCACCACTGATTGAACGGCCGTTCGCCGTCGAGGTGGTGTGTCAGCTGTTCCAGTAGCTGTGGCTTGTTGGCAGTGCGTGTTTTGAGCAGGTGACCGAAGTGCTGAAGCACTTCATCTTTACGCAGGTGGGTAAACAGCTCGGGCAGGCTCAGCTCGGTGTCGGTGGTGATCCAGCCATAGGCCAGTAGTGCCTCGGACGCCTGGCGCGGGCAGCCGATTTCTTCATAGCTGAGTTTGCTGGCGCGAAAGTGCGGGCCTTTGCGCATGATCATGCGAATAAGCAGGGCCTGGGAGGGCAGCGGCAGCTCGGCAAACAGGCGCAAAAAATCGGCCTCGCTCGGGCTGAACAGGTCGCTGTAACGCTCGGCAAGCCAGGCCAATGCCTTATGAAAGTTGGCCAGGTAATAAAAGCTTGGATCTTCGAGGGAGTGCATCGGTGCGCCAAAACCACTGTGTGCATGTACAGATACCAGCGCCCGGCAGCGCTGGCAATCGTAAATTGATCGGTGGCGTGATGCTGTGGGGCTGGCCGCATAAAAAAGCCCCGCACTGGGCGGGGCTCTTATGCAACGATCCGGGTTAGCTGCCTTTCACAGCTTTGCCGTCAACGCTGCCGTCTTTCAGCATGATCTGGTATTCCTTGCCGTCTTTCTCTACCTGATACAGGCGCACCAGCAGGTAGTTCCAGTCTTTGGCAAACCACAACACGGTTTTACGGTTGCTTTGGGTGGGGTCGCGCACACGTTCTACCTTGATGGCATCAACGCTGCCGGCCATGGTTTCGACTTTTTCTTCACCCAGCACACGGAAGTCGTAGGTTTCGATATCGCTGCCGTCTACCACTTGGTAGCTCATGGTTTTCTTGCCTGCAGCAACGTCGCTTTGCAGCACCACTTGGTAGGTGGATTTGTCTTGCACGCCACGGTTCAGCGGCAGGCTCACTTGATCGCCACGGTCGCTGCCGATGACTTTCTTGGCCTCCCAGTCAAAATCCAGTTCTACCGATTTGCCTTTGCCCAGGCCGCTGCGTTCGTAGCGGTAGGTTTGTGGTAGAAAGGTGCTGCCATCGACGCGGAAGGCGCTTTCTTCGGTGAGGCTGGCCACCAACATCGAGGCTTTGAAGTTCAGCAGCCAACGGCCGTCAGCTTGCTTTTGCAGACTGCGCTCGGCAGTACCGCTTACGGGGAGCTGTTTCCAGTCAGCGGTGTAGCTGGCGGAAAAGGGTTTCAGCTCCAGGGCCTGCGCCGGCAGGGTTAACACGGCGAGGACGAACAGCAAGGCACGACGCATAAAGTCTCCTAGGTTCGGATCAGGTGGCCAGTGGCCGGTAACAACTGCTCTTGCAGCATTGCCCCCTCAGTGCTCAGGCGCAAGTCACCGGTGGCGAACCAGCGCACAGCGAGGGGGTAAATCTGGTGTTCCTGTGCATGTACACGGTTGGCCAGGCTTTGCGCCGAGTCGTCGCCGTGTACCGGCACAACAGCTTGTACGACCAGAGGCCCCCCATCGAGTTCCTCCGTTACAAAATGCACGCTGCAACCGTGCTCGCTATCCCCGGCATCCAACGCCCGTTGATGGGTGTGCAAACCTTTGTATTTGGGGAGCAAGGACGGGTGAATATTCAGCAGCCGGCCCTCGTAGTGACGGACAAAAGCGCCGCTGAGAATCCGCATAAAACCGGCCAGCAACACCAACTGCGGTTGGCAGCTGTCGATCAGCGCCATCAGCGCGGCGTCGAAGCTTTCCCGGTCGGCAAAATTTTTGTGCTCGAGTACATGGGTGGCAATGCCGGCGGCTTTGGCCCGTTCCAAGCCAAAGGCGTCCGTGCGGTTGGAGATCACGGCGCAGATTCGCGCCGGGCTCTCGCGCCGTTGAAGATCGTCGATCAAAGCCTGCAGGTTGCTGCCTGAACCGGACAGCAGCACCACCACATTGCAGGGCGAGGCGTCTGGCATCAGTGGGCTTTCAGGTTATTCAACACAACGCGTTCGGCGTCAGCGGCACCGGCGTTGATTTGGCCGATCACCCAAGGCTGCTCGCCGCTGGCAGTGAGGTTGGCCAATACGCTTTCTACGTGCTCTTGCGCCACGCAGATCACCATGCCCACGCCGCAGTTCAGCACGCGGTGCATTTCGGTTTCGTTGACGTTGCCTTGCTCTTGCAGCCAATCGAACACGGCTGGACGTTTCCAACTGGCCACATCGACCACCGCCTGAGCGCCTTCTGGCAGTACGCGAGGAATGTTGTCGAGCAGACCGCCACCGGTGATATGGGCCATGGCTTTAACCGCGCCCGTGTCTTTGATCAGCTTGAGCAGCGGTTTTACGTAAATACGGGTTGGCGCCATCAGCAGTTCCGTCAGGGCTTTGCCGTCGAGCTGAACGCTGGTGATATCGGCACCGGACACTTCGATGATCTTGCGAATCAGCGAGTAGCCATTGGAGTGCGGGCCGGAGGAGGGCAGGGCAATCAGCGCGTCGCCGGTTTGCACCTTGGAACCGTCAATGATTTCAGCCTTTTCCACCACGCCAACGCAGAAACCGGCCAGGTCGTAATCTTCGCCTTCGTACATGCCCGGCATCTCGGCGGTTTCGCCGCCAACCAGCGAGCAGCCCGCCAGTTCGCAACCCGCGCCAATGCCGGTAACCACGGTGGTGGCGACGTCAACATTGAGCTTGCCGGTGGCGTAGTAGTCGAGGAAGAACAGCGGCTCGGCGCCGCACACGACCAAATCGTTTACGCACATGGCGACCAGGTCTTGGCCGATGCTGTCGTGTTTGTTCAGGTTCAAGGCCAGGCGCAGCTTGGTGCCGACGCCATCAGTACCGCTGACCAGTACGGGCTGTTTGTAACCAGCGGGGATCTCGCAGAGGGCGCCGAAGCCACCCAGGCCGCCCATTACTTCCGGACGTGCAGTGCGCTTGGCCACGCTTTTAATGCGCTCGACCAGGGCTTCACCTGCATCGATATCGACACCGGCGTCCTTGTAGCTAATGGAGGGTTGCTTGCTCATAATGAAAGGGATGTTCGGGGAGCGACCGGGTGGTGGGGCTGCGGTGAGCCTGGCCGGTCTGCGAAGGCGCGCGATTTTATCAGGCTTGCCGGCAGGCGGCCATCCGCGCAGCCGGACGGGCAGGAAAAAACGCCACTTTCTTTATTTCAGCGTCGGCCCGCACCGGCTGAAAGGGCGGGCTAAAGGCGAAAACGGTCCACCGACAACGACAACTTGCCCGCCAGCCCGGAGAGTTCGTCGGTGGTATCGGCGGTTTTACCGATCACCTGGCTATTGCTCACCGACATGCTGGCGATGCTTTCCACTTGGTGGGCGATTTCGTTACTGGCCAGGCTTTGCTCGCCAATGGTGCGGGTGATGTCGTTGACCAACTGCGTGGTGCTCAATGTGGCTTCGAGGATTTCGCGGATTGCCCGCTCAACGTCAGCGGTTACCGCCATGCCTTTGTCCACTTGGGCGACGCCGGCTTCCATGCTGGTGGCGGCATCGCGGGTGCTGGTTTGGATACGTTGCACCATGGCGGCAATTTCCTGGGTCGAGGCGCTAGTGCGGCCGGCCAGGCTGCGCACTTCGTCCGCTACCACAGCAAAACCACGGCCCTGTTCGCCGGCGCGGGCCGCTTCGATAGCGGCGTTGAGGGCCAGCAGGTTGGTCTGATCGGCAATGCCCTTGATCACTTGGATAATGCCGAAAATCTGCTCGGACTCTTGGTCTAGCGTGCGAATCACCTGCGCCGACTGCTGCACTGAGCGGGCAATGCCGTCCATGTCTTGCACCACCTGGTGAATCACTTTGCCGCCGTCTTTGGCTAGGCGCTCGGCCTGGTTGGCCATATCCAGCGCTTGCCCGGCATGACGGGTAATTTCCTCGATGCTGGCGGTCATTTCACTGGCCGCCGCCGCCATGGTATTGGCCGCTTCACTTTGCTGTGAGCTGCTATTGGCCACCTGATGGCAGCCGGCACTGAGCTGCTGGGTCAGGTTGTTAACGCTGTCGGCATTGCCGCGCACCACGCCAATCATGCCGCGCAGGTCGCGCTGCATGGTCGCCAGGCTGCGGATCAAGGCGCTGGCTTCATCCTGCTGGGCAGGCTGTTCAATGCTGCGGCCCAAGTCGCCGCCAGCAATGCTGCTGGCAATTTCGCTGGCGGCCAGCAGCGCACGCATGATGCCCTGGATAATCCACACCCCTTGCACCACAAGCAGCAACAGGCTGGCGGCCAGCACCACGGCGAGGGTGACATTGGCGGTGCTGATGGCGCTTTCGGTGTCTTTGCTGGTTTGCCCGGTGTTGCTTTCGATCGCCTCACTCAGGCTGGCCATTTCACCTTCTAGCTGGGTAAAAGCCGTGTTGAAGGTGGGCAATTGCTGCTGGGCGGCCTCCGGGTTGCTAAGGGCTTGGGCGACGATGCTTTCGGCAGCAGCGATGTAGGCGTCCAGGTTGGGCTTGACCTTATTCAGGCCGGCCTTGATTGCATCGTTCACCGGCAGCTTAAGGTTTTCCGTCAGCACTTCACGAAAATGCCCGGCGTGTTCGTCCAGGCTGCTGCGCGCCTCGGCTGCAGTGGTCGGGCTTTTGCCCAGGCCCACCAGCATGGCGGCCAGCACATCGGCGCGCAGGGCGTCGTGCATCATGTCCGCTTCCATATGATTGCGCAGGGCGTTAAGGCTGACCTGGTTGGCACGCACCGCGTGGGCCACCTGATTGTTGCCGATGTAACTGACCAGGCTGAGGATCAGCGCAGCCAGCAGGCCGGTGCCGGTGAGTAGGAGTAAACGAAGTTTTATCGACACCGCAGTTCCCTCTTTTGTGTATGCCCGAGCAGCGCTAGGTGTGCACACCTAGTGCCTTACCTGATGCATATCGGCTGGCCGCTGCGCTTGTTGAGTGGCGCATCTGATTTGCTAGTTAAGCCGTAATTTCTACATGCTGCCGGGCCGGCTCTCGACAGCGCCCAAGCCGGCTGTTTAAGGTAGGGCACTTTGCAGCAGTGCTCCGTGTCCATTAAGTGCCGCGCACCGCCGCCACTCCCTGAGTCGAGAGCCCACCATGCGTTTGTCCGCCTCACCCTTCAGTTCGTTTTTGGCCTTGGGCCTTTTGTTGTGCAGCCTGGCAACCCAGGCGGCTACCGTCGAAAATCTCTACCAAGTGCGCGAGCCTGTCGCCAGCCAGCAGCCTGACGAGCGCGCCGCCGCCCTCGGTCGCGCCCTCGACACCCTGGTGTTGCGCCTGACCGGCGACAGCAAAGCGCTGAACCACCCGGCCATTGCTGAACTGCGTAAAGACCCGCAACAGTTGGTCAGCCAATACGGCTACGAAAACGGCCCACCGCAAGTACTGGTAGTCGACTTCGACGCCATCAGCAGCGACCGCAGCCTTCGTCAGGCCGGTATTCCGCTGTGGAGCGCCAACCGCCCGGCCGTGCTGGCCTGGTGGCTGAACAACACCACCGACGGCAGCAGCCTAGTGGGCGACAGCCAGCCGGCCGCTGCGCCGCTGCAACGTGCTGCGCAAAACCGTGGCCTGCCATTGCGTCTGCCGATTGCCGATCTCAACGAACAACTCGCCGGCACCGCAGAAAACCTTGCCGCCAGTAATGCCGACGCGCTGAAAGAGCCGTCCGCCCGTTACGGCGCCGACGCTCTATTAGCGGTTAACGCCAAAGAAGAAGGTGGCCAATGGCAAGCGCAATGGCGCCTGTGGTTGGGCGATAGCCGCGAACAAGGCAAAGCCGAAGGCGCAAGTGCCGACGCGGTGGCCGATGCCGTACTGCTGGCCGTCAGCCAACGCTTGGCCACCCACTTCGTGGCTGCTCAAGGCGCTGCGCAAGACCTGACCCTGGATATCCAAGGCGCCGACCTCAACCGTTACGCCGAACTGCAACGCCTGCTCGAGCCCTTCGACGCGCGCCTGCAAAGCGTGGCTGGCGACCGCCTGACTTACCGCGTAAAAGCCAGCGCCGAGCAATTGCGCGCGCAACTGGCCTTGGCGCGTATGCGGGAGCTGCCGGCAGAACCGGCTGTTGCTGCCCCGGTTGACGCCAGCACAGTACCGGCTGGCCAGGCCCCAGCGCCGGCTCCAGTAGCGCCCGTGGCTGCTACCAATGTATTGCACTACGGCTGGTGAACCCTTTTCCTTCGAGGCTTTTGCGCATGACCGATTCACGTCACTGGCTATGGATTGCCGCGCTGCTCTTGCTCGGCGGGCTGTTGTGGGCGATTCACCCGATACTTTCGCCCTTTCTGGTCGGCATTCTGCTGGCCTATATGGGCGACCCTATCGCCGACAAATTGGAAAGCTGGAAACTCTCGCGCACCTGGGCAGTGATCGTCGTGTTCAGCGTCTTCACCTTGATCTTGGTGATTCTGCTGCTGGTACTGGTGCCGATGCTCGGCAAACAGCTCGTACGTCTGTATGAGCTTGCACCGCAGATGATCGATTGGGCGCAACACAGCGCCTTGCCGTGGGTGCAAGCCAAGCTCGGTTTGGCCGATGGCTTCTGGAAGTTCGACCAAGTCAAAACCGCCGTCACCGAACACCTGGGCAAAACCACCGATATCGTCGGCACTGTGCTGGCTTCGGCGGGTGCCTCGAGCCTGGCCTTGCTCGGCTGGTTGGGTAACGTGGTGCTGATCCCCGTCGTGAGTTTTTACCTGCTGCGTGACTGGGACGTCATGATCGCCAAACTGCGCGGCATGCTGCCGCGTAGCCGCGAAGGTTTTATCGTGCAACTGCTCGGCGAATGCCACGAAGTGCTCGGCGCGTTTCTGCGCGGGCAACTGTTGGTGATGCTCGGCCTGGGCATCATCTACTCCACCGGGCTAATGCTGGTCGGCCTGGAACTGGGCCTGTTGATCGGCGTAATTGCCGGCCTCGCCAGCATCGTGCCGTACATGGGCTTTGTTATCGGCTTCGGCGCCGCCATCACCGCCGGCTTCTTCCAATTTGGCACCGAGTTCTACCCGCTGCTGGGCATTGCGGCCGTATTCACCGTCGGCCAACTGCTCGAAGGCATGCTGCTCACCCCGCTGCTGGTCGGCGACCGCATCGGCCTGCACCCGGTGGCTGTCATCTTCGCCATCCTCGCCGGCGGTGAACTGTTCGGCTTCACCGGCATTCTGCTGGCGCTGCCCGTGGCGGCGGTGATTATGGTGCTGCTGCGCCATGCCCATGACTTCTATAAGCAGTCGGATATCTACAGCGATGCGCCGGAAGGGGTTGAGGTGGTTGAGGTTGTGGAAGGGGTGCCGGAGCAGCCGGTGAAGTAGGGCTGGGCGAATAGCTGGTTGTTAGGTAGGTTGGCTCGGTCCGCGTTCGGTGCGCCGCAGGCGAAGCCCAACCTACGCAATCGAGTCTGTCACTTGAGCGTTACAACCGGCGCCGACCAAGCCAGAACACTCACACAAACATTTTCACCTCGAACAAAAAACTCCATCACGTTCTTGGTTTCCCGTGCGGTAAAGCCAGGCCGCAAACATTCCTGCTCCAGCCAACCGCCTTCGGTGATCTGGTACAGCCAGAGCGTTGAGCAGATGGGCCAGAACTCCAAAAGATCGCCGTTATCCAGCATTCGCAATCCTTCGACCTCGACGAATTCCACCAGGCGTTCAGCGCCGCTGTGCAGGTCTTTGACTGTGATGCGCAGCGAGGCCAGGTTATAGGTAACGTCGGTAACTTCGGGGTGTTCGCAGGCATCCACGGCCAGTGCTTCGGCGCGAAGGTAAGTGGTGGTGGGTGCGCTCATAGGTACCTCGGGTAATCGCAAGGCCAGCAAGCCGGCCTTGCTGCGACGTGCTCAGGTAGGACTTAGCCACGCTGCTAACGCGGGGCAAGAGAAGAGCTTAAAGTGCCCATCAGCCCTTTGCCACCAATGACTTAGCGCCAAGAAGCCGATAAACTTCGCCCCCTTTGTCGAGCGCCTCCCTGGCGCTCCCCGGAACCGTCCGATTCTGCATGAAACCGATACAGCTCCCTCTAGGCGTGCGTCTGCGTGATGACGCCACGTTTGCGAACTATTACCCCGGCGCTAACGCGGCGGCGCTCGGTTATGTCGAGCGTCTGTGCGAGGCCGATGCCGGCTGGACGGAAAGCCTGATGTACCTGTGGGGAAGTGACGGCGTAGGCCGCACCCATTTGTTGCAGGCGGCGTGTTTGCGCTTTGAGCAACGCGGCGAGCAGGCGGTGTATTTACCGTTGGCGGAGGTGGTGCAGCATGGCCCCGAGTTGTTGGATAACTTGGAGCAGTGCGAGCTGGTGTGTCTGGATGATGTGGACGCGGTTGCCGGCAATGCGGTGTGGGAAGAGGCGTTGTTCCACCTGTTCAATCGCTTGCGTGACAGCGGCCGGCGCCTGCTGTTGGCGGCCAGTAGCTCACCGCGTGAATTGCTTGTGCAGTTGCCGGATTTGAAATCGCGCCTGACCTTGGCGCTGGTGTTTCAACTGCAAACCCTGGCCGATGAAGACAAACTTCGCGCGCTGCAGCTACGCGCCTCGCGCCGTGGCCTGCACCTGACCGATGAGGTGGGGCGGTTTATTCTCACCCGTGGCACGCGCAGCATGAGTGCGCTGTTTGAGTTGCTGGAGCAGCTTGACCAGGCCTCGTTGCAGGCGCAGCGCAAGCTGACCATTCCCTTCTTGAAAGAAACCCTGGGCTGGTAACACGCCAGGTTTCACCACGCGCTTATCTGCTGCGCGCGCCCTGACGTACGCCAATAGGGCGCTTAACAGCACGTTGACGTTTCCCGTTGCAATTGCAGCCAGCCGGCTTGGCGTTTTTTTGCCAGTCTTTCGCGACTTTCCAATTTAAGCGTGGAGGCAGTGACGATGCTGCACAGAGCATGGGTGGTAGCGGGTTTCTGGCTGTTGAGCGGCGCAACGATGGCGCAGGCTGAAGAGAATTTTCAGCAGGCCAGCGAGCGTGGCACGTTGCAGGTTGAGTACTTGGTGAATGACCTGGAGCATCCGTGGGGCCTGGCCTTTCTGCCCGATGGCCAGGCGCTGGTTACTGAGCGAGCGGGCACGTTGCGCTTGGTTTCCGCAGATTTCACTAGCACCTCGCAGGTGGCCGGCGTACCCCCCGTATTTAGCCGCGGCCAGGGCGGCTTGCTGGATGTGGCGTTAGCGCCAAGCTTTGCCCAAGACCGCTGGGTGTACCTGAGTTATGCCGAAGTCGGCGACGACAAGCTGGCGGGTACGGCGGTTGGACGTGGCAAGTTATCCACCGATAACACGCGCCTGGAAGACTTCAAGGTGATCTTCCGTCAGCAACCCAAACTGTCGACCGGCAACCATTTCGGCTCGCGGCTGGTGTTCGATGATCAGGGCCATCTATTTATTACCCTGGGCGAAAACTACCAGCGCGCAGCGGCGCAAGATCTGGGCAAGCTGCAGGGCAAGGTGGTGCGCTTGAACGCCGATGGCAGCGTGCCCAAGGACAATCCGTTTATTGGCAAGGCTGGCGCACGTAGCGAAATCTGGTCTTATGGCCACCGCAATGCCCAAGGCGCGGCGCTCAATCCGTGGACCGACGCGCTATGGCTGCACGAACACGGGCCGAGGGGCGGCGATGAAATCAATATTCCCCAGGCAGGCAAAAACTACGGTTGGCCGCTGGCGACCCATGGCACCGATTACACCTTGCTGCCGATCAGCGAAGCCAAGGGCAAGACCGCCGCCGGCACCGAGCCGCCACACCATGTTTGGGATAAATCGCCAGCCATCAGCGGCATGGCGTTTTATAACGCCGAGCGCTTTGTCGGCTGGCAGCACAACGTGTTTATTGGCGCGCTGGCGGACCAATCGCTGATTCGCTTGGAGCTCAAAGGCAACGAAGTCGTCCACGAAGAGCGCTTGCTCAAGGACAAGCTGGGGCGCATTCGCGATGTGCGCCAAGGGCCCGATGGTTATCTGTATCTACTGACTGACGCGGCCGCCGGCAGCTTAGTGCGCGTCGGCCTGTTGGAGTAGGTGGGTTAAAGGTCGACGTGTTCGTCGGCCTCTTCTTCGGGCGTAGCGGTTTCGGCCTGGGCGCTTTCTTCGGTTTTTTCCAGATCGAGCAGATCCGCCGCCAGCAGCGGCTCAGTTACCACGCTGAAGTCAGTTATTTCAATGGCCCCGCGACCTTCGCCCAGCAGGTGAAAGGAGAAGGCTTTGCGGGTTTCCAGGTTGTCGAAGCCAAAACTGACGTTTAGCGTCTGCCCGGGTTTTAGGTCCGGTAGGGCGGGAATCAGGCCGGCCACATCGCGATCGAACTCCTTGGTTTTCAGCAGTAGCTTGGCGCCTTGTTTGGCCATGCGCACGGCGCGAATGGTTAGGGTGACGTTGGTCCGAGTGCCTTGCGGCAGCTCCAAGTACTGGGCGCCGATCAGGTTGTCGGCCCAGTCGTCGGTGGCCAGCGCTTTGAGGCTGATGCGCTCGTTACTGGCAAATTGGTACTGCTGGCCGATCTGGCCGTTGCTCAGTGATTGATCGAGCAGGGCGGCACGGTCGCTTACCAAGCGCGCCTGCTTGCCACGCTCACGGCCCAGGTACTTGGCCTGGTCGGCGATAAAACCTGCGCTGGCATAGCGCCGGCAGATTTGCTGGAAGTCGCACTCGGTAAAAGTGCCCTTGCCGTCGTGGTGACGCAGCAGGCCATTGGTGTACGACATGATTTCGCGGCCACTGCTGTAGTCGCGGAACAACGAACGACCGCTGAGGTTAGGCGGCACCTGAAAATCGAAATAATCCAGCACTGAGGCGGTGAGGTCGACATGTCCGTAGGTGCCGCTTTTCAGCCTTGGCAACTTAGTTTGCTCGGGCGCCAGAATCAGGTTGAAACCCCAGGCCGAGGCCAGGCGCACGTCGTCGATGCCGTGAGATTCGTCTGAAGTGACGATGACCAGGGTGTCTTTGAGTACGCCCTGTTTTTCCAGGCCGGCGAGGAAGTCAGCAACGGCATCGTCGAGGTAGCCGATGGCCGCCTGTTTCGCGTTCGGGTAGCGGTCCAGATATTCCTGTGGTGCGGAGTAGGGCTGGTGGGTGCCAACGGTGAGCAAGGTGAGCATCCAGGGCTTTTTCGATTGGCGCAGTTCGCCTACGTGTTTAAGCGCACCCTCGAAATAGGCTTTGTCGTCCATACCCCAGGGGAATTCCAGATACGGCTTGTTCTTGAACCAGCTGAGCCCCAGGGTTTTTTCGAAGCCCATATGCGGCATGATTTTGTCTTTGGCCATAAAGCGCAGGCCGGCGCCTTGCAGGAAGCTGGTGCGAAAACCCTGGTCGCGTAATTGCGCCGGTAGGCATTGCAAGTTGCGGGTGGTGCTATTGAGCAGTTCCACGCCCTTGGGCGTACCGCTGTCGAGCTTGCTGTAGTCGCCGCAGAGCATGGCGTACAAACCGCGAATGGTCTGGTGGCTGTGCAGGACGTAATCCGGCGTGTTCATGCCACGCTCAGCCCATTGGCTCAAACGCGGCATCAAAGCTTCCTGATAGCTGCTGCGCAGGGCTTGGCGATCGGTGGCGATATAGGCGCCGGGAATGCCTTCCAGGGTCACGATCAATACGTTCTTTGCCTGGCCTTTGCCGGCGAATAGCTTGCTGCCGTTGAGGTCGAGTTGGCTAAGGCCGGCGATGTCGGGCTTGCTGTCCGGGACGTCATCGTCCACCCAGGCTTCCAGGCGCATTTGCCCATTATTGAAGGCCTCAGCGAGCAGTTTGTGCGGCAGATTGAATTGCTTCCACTGCACGGCTTCGCTGGGCGTCAGGTACTGGCCACTGGCATGCAAAGCGGCGAAGCCTAGCGGCAGGGCGTAGGTATACAACGGTAAACGGGAGGTGGTTTTCTGCCGCCGCACCAGCAAATTGGCCAACAAACCCAGCGCCAAACCAACGGCCAGCAGCGGGTAGGTGAGGCCGCCTCCTGTGGTGGAGTGGCCGACAAATTGTGGGTCGGTGAGGTATTGCAGGTCGCTGACTTCCGGCATACGCCCGACGGCACCCACCAGCTCGGCGGCGCTCAGGGTAAATAGGCTCCACACCACCAGCACCGGCAGCGTCAGCCACAGCGGGCGATTATGCAGCAGCACCAGCAGCAGGGTGCCGATGGCGAGGTCTGACAGATAGCCGAAGCCATTCGACCAGCCGAGCACGTAACGGCTAAGCAACGGGACAACGAGCAGGAGGAAACCGCGGGCAATCGCGGAATAAGCGGGGTGGTGCAGCCATGGGCTGGAAATGCGCACAGGAGCTCCTGAGATAAGGCAGAGAGAATCCGAGCCAGTCTGCCAACCATCTAATTAGCCAGAAGCTAGAAACCTAGAGGGGAGCGGTGACCGCGAGTGACACGATTCTGAAACATCTCTGTGCTAGAGGCCAGAAGCTTGTTCGGTGCAGTCGGCGGGAATATGTGTGCAGCCGTGTAGTACCGGCATTGATAGAGGAGGAGACGGCAGAGCAGAGGGGATGGAGCGAGGCGAGCTACAGCTGTTCGAGCGCTTTATTTAAGAACGGCAAAATCAAGCGCTTGGAACAGCAGCACAGATTACTTTTACTTCTTACCGAGGGTGATATGACGCGAAGGGGCGAAAACCTGACCGCTCACACCTTTTGGAATTTCCTGAATCTGGCCGCCGGCCTTCAGGAACGCCGACACTGCATCGTCGATGGAGCTATGGGTTTCAACGGCAGGAGGGGCTTTTTTCTTCATTTCAGATGCTTTAACGCGCATGGCGGCCATTTAACCTATAAGCAGTAATTTGGCCAGGCATTGTACACAAAATGGCTAATAATGGTCAATATCGCGACAGATAATTCGCCGGAATTCGCTCGCTGCGGCTGTTAACTGTTTGTTTAGCGAAGGGAAGCCGGCCGGTTGGTGAAACTTGCCTGTATGACCGCCGGTCAGCGCAGTCGCGTGTGCACATACAAGGCCTCGACCTTTTCCCGTGCCCACGGCGTTTTGCGCAAGAACTTCAGGCTGGATTTCACGCTCGGCTCGCTCTGAAAACAGCGAATGGCGATTCGCTGCGCCAACTCTTCCCAGCCGTAGTGCTCGGCCAGTGCGGTAACGATGGTTTCCAGGGTGACGCCGTGAAGCGCGTTGTGCTGCTGTTCGCTGTTCATGGGCGGCCCATTGCAGAGGAAAAAGCGCCCGGTAATTTCTGCGGACGCAGTGGCCGGCGATTATCAGTGATTGGCGCCGGGCCGTCACTGTTAGCGGTGCGCTTCGGGTAGAATGCCGGCCACGCAAAGAGGGCAGTGCACATGGCTTTGATCGGACGTTTCAACAGTTTGCAGGTGGTTAAACACACCAACTTTGGTCTTTACCTGGATGGCGGCGCCGACGGCGAAATTCTTCTGCCCAACCGCTATATCCCTAAAGACACGCCGAGCGAAGTGGAAGACTGGCTGAATGTGTTCATTTATCTGGACAGCGACGACAAACTGATCGCCACCAACGAAAAGCCGAAAGTGCAGGTAGGCGAATTCGCCAGTTTGAAGGTTAAGGAAGTCAACAGCATCGGCATCTTCCTCGACTGGGGCTTATCCAAAGATTTGCTTCTGCCGTACTCCGAAGAAAAACGCACGCTGCAGGCCGGTGACTATTGCGTGGTGCACGTGTACCTCGACAAACACACCCGTCGCATCACCGCCACCGCCCGCCTGGACCGTTACCTGGACAACGTGCCGGCCAATTACAAAGTGGGCCAGGCTGTGGATTTGCTGGTGGCTGAGGCTACCGATATGGGCTTTAAAGCCATTATCAACAACCAGCACTGGGGCCTGATCCACAAAAACGAGGCGTTTAAATTTCTGCGCCCGGGCAAAGAAGAAAAAGGCTTTATCAAAGAAATTCGCCCCGACGGCAAACTCAGCCTGAGCCTGCAACCCGTCGGCAAAGAAGCCGCCGTGGGCTTGCACGAACAAATCCTCAACAAGCTGCGGGAAAACGGCGGTGTACTGGCCGTCAGCGACAAGAGCCCACCCGAAGTTATCGCTGGCCTGTTCAGCGTTAGCAAAGGCAACTTCAAAAAAGCCATCGGTGCCTTATACAAACAGGGCGAGTTGGTTATTCACTCTGACCGTATCGAACTGCCCTAAGGTCGCTACTGGCACCGCGTTGGCGAAAAGCGCTGACGCTGTTCTAAAGTTGCAGAGCCGGACGCCGTTGTAGCTCAGTCGGTAGAGCATCTGCCTCGTAAGCAGGAGGTCGGAGGTTCGATTCCTCTCAACGGCACCGCTTCTCCCTTCGCCGGCGTCTTTGCGCGCGCCGACCAAACGCCCCCATCACTTCCAAAACTGGCGTAAAACCTGCAGTTTTATCGCGCGCCGCGATAGAGGTTGTGTGCCCGTTTGTCGCCTGTATCGGCGCTGTTTGACTCTATAACCCTGGCAAAGGCCCGTCGTTGAGGGTTCGCTGGGTCAGTGGGGTGTGGTTCATTGGTGTGAAACAGGACGGAAGTACACTGTTGTCGGTGGCACATACCCTAACCATCTTTTAGGCAACCATTCCGACCGCCGCACTTCGGTGGTGCACATCGTTACCAGCCTGGCTGATGACGCAGGGAGCATCGAAGTTCTCCAGATTGGCGGCGATACCGCCCAACCCGACGGTCCCTATCTGGGGGACAAACGTAATGCTGAACTCTGCACCTTTACCGCCGGCCCTGACCGGCATCGACACCATCATGCTCGTAGGGGCATCCATTGAAAACGGCATGGCCAAAGGCTTTCTGGCTGCGGCGTTGGATTACCAAAAAATCTGCCACGGCCTGACCGATATTGTTGCGGTTGAGTGTTATGGCTTTAGCGGTATGGATATCGATGGGATTTACGCTAAGTGGACCACCATCGTAAGGCCGGCACTCGCCGCGAGGCCTGATGGCGGGGCGGGAGTCCTTATTCTGTCGATGCCCACCGGCAACTCGATCACAGGTCTAGTGCCTTACGCCAACGCCAATCCCACGATCCTGGCGCAGAAGAAGGCCACACTAGATGCCTTGAATGCCGAGATGAGAGCCCAGTGCGGTGACAGCCATGTGGTGATGTTCGACGCCACGTTTCGCCTTTACGGCGCCCCGGCGACCACCTGTATTACCGATCAGAACATGGGCGCCAAGCCATTTAGCGAAGCCTGGACGGATCCCTTGGCGGGAATGTGTACAGCCGTTCTTACGGCTATCCGTATCCGATTGCCTACAACTGGTACACCAAGGTGCTGATCGACAGCACCCATTACAACCCACTTGGCTACCAGCTACTGCTCAAGTACTGGATGGATGTGGCCGCTGCGATTATCAAAGGGATTCCGCCGCCCTATGTGGCGTTAAAGGAAAACCCCATCGGCGACCAAGTGCCTAAATCTGGCAGGGTGCTGCTGGCGTATCGCCCGACCGCGACCGTTACACGCTCTTCCACCCATTTGCTGGCCAACGCCCGCGGCTCAACCGCGCCGGGCACCATCCTGCCTGCGGCACCGTTTCTTTGCCCGTGGGAAGGCTACGACCCCTCGCTGGGCCTGGGCTCGCGACCGGCGCTTAGCGGCACCACCACGCAGACCGGCATGGGCACTGGCGACACCAGCTGTAGCCTGCTCAATGACACCTTCCGTGGCGCGTACACCTTCACCACCTCGCCAGCTTTTGTGGTGCTCGAGGAAATCATTAACCTGCTGCCATTCCAGCAATTTCGCTACCGGGTGCTGTGCTGTCGACGGGTTACGGCCGGACAAACGCGCCTTCAGGAGTTTTCCAACGACGGCGTGAATGTCTCCGGCTCGATAGATTCGGCATGTTTGCCCGGCACTATCCCGAACATCTACGTTGGGTTTGGGAATGCCGATGCCACCGGCAAGGCCAACATCTGGCTGCGCTGTGCGGCGGGAAATACCTCGGGAGCGTTCGCCAACGCCATCGATATTGACCCGTTGCCGCTGTAGCGCGGCTCAGTCGTCCTGCGGCACCACCCAAAACAGGTGCACGCCACCATCGTCGCGATAGGCGATGGTGACGTTGTCGGTTTCGCCGATTTCGGCCAGCACTTGGGTCCAGTCGTCCTCTGCTTCATCTGGTGCTTTGTAGAGCAGGGCGGTCTTGGATTTTTGCGCAGCGGGGGAGTTGATGATTTTCTGCAGGCGGGTGGCGAGCAGTTCGTATTGGCTGGGTTGGCGGACGGCGGCAGTTTTGGACATTCAGTGAGATCCTTTTTACTGTTTGGATATACAGTATTTTAGATCATGAATTTTCGTCCTGTCGAGCAATTTGGCCTAATTCAAAACCCGCGAAAGCGGGCAAACTCATCCACCGCCGCCCGCTCGGAGCGCAGTTGGTTAACCACCGCTTCGCGGTCCGGGTAGCCCAGGGCCATGCCGCAATACACCACTTCGTTGTCAGCCAGGCCGAAGTGTTTATGCAAGCTGTCACGGGCCATGCCCCAGGCTTCTTGCATGCAGGTGCCGAGGCCGCGCTCTTCGGCGAGTAAGGCCAGCGATTGCATAAACATGCCGACGTGGGCCCACTGGCCGTTGCCCATTTCTTTGTCGATGACAAAGAACAGGCCCACCGGCGCGCCGAAGAATTGGTAGTTGCGCGACATCCATTTCAACCGCGCGCCTTTGTCTTCGCGGGGGATGCCAAGCAGGGCGTACATGTCTTCGCCGATTTTGTAGCGGCGGGCGCGGTAGGGGTCTTGCAGGCCTTCGGGGTAGATCGGGTAGTCGCCGACTTCGCCTTTGGGGTTTTTCATGATGGCTTCGACGGCCAGCCGTTCCAGCGCGGTTTTTTCCGCGCCGGCCACGGCTATTACTTTCCATGGCTGTAAGTTGCCGCCGGAGGGGGACCAGCGTGCGTCGTCGAGTAGGGCGCGAACGGTGGCTTCGTCCACGGGGGTATCGAGAAAGGCGCGTGTGGATATGCGTTTTTTTAGCGTGTCGGCTACAGACATGGACGGCTTTCCTTATGATGGGCCACGGATTTTTCGCCCGTGTGGCTCACTGTTCTAAGGACTTGCCTGGGCAATAGCAATGCTTTGGCTACCGTGAAAGTGACAGTGATAAGGACATTTGCATGCTTACCACCTTGGCGGTCAGCCATTACCGCTCGATCCATAAATTGGTTATTCCCCTTGGCCGACTGAATGTTGTCACCGGGCCCAATGGCAGCGGCAAGTCGAACCTCTACAAAGCCCTGCGCCTGCTCGCGGAAACGGCCCAGGGCGGTGTGGTGGCAGCACTGGCCCGTGAAGGCGGGCTCAGTTCGACGTTCTGGGCCGGGCCGCAGCAGGTCAGCCACCGCATGCTAAGCGGCGAGGTTGAGGTGCAGGGCACCACGCCGCGTGCGGCCAAGCGCTTGCGTTTGGGCTTTGCTGGGGAAGATTTCAGCTACGCCATTTCCCTGGGCTTGCCCGAGCCATTGGATTATCCAACGGCCTTTGCCCTGGACCCGGAGATCAAGCGCGAATGCATTTGGGCGGGGCCATTGTTTCGCCCGGCCAGTTTGTTGGTGGATCGCGCCGGGCCAATGGTGCGCTGCCGTGACGGCCGTGATTGGGAGGTGGTCAGCCAACACACGGCCACCTTTGACAGCCTGTTTCATCAGGTCGGCAACGCGCGCGCTGCGCCGCAGGTTATCGGTTTGCGTGAGCGTATTCGCGGCTGGCGTTTCTACGATCATTTCCGCACCGACGCCCAGGCACCGGCCCGTCGCCCGCAACTGGGCACGCGCACGCCGGTGTTGCACCACGACGGTCGCGACCTGGCGGCGGCGCTGCAGACCATTATTGAAGTGGGCATGGTCGAGGATCTCAACGCCGCCATCAGCGATGCCTTTCCCGGCAGCACGCTGCGGGTCAATGCCGTGCTGGGTGGCAACTTTGAGTTGGCATTCAGCCAGGAGGGGCTGCTGCGGCCGTTGTCGGCGGCGGAGCTATCGGACGGCACCTTGCGGTACCTGTTGTTGATGGCGGCGCTGCTAACCCCGAGGCCGCCGTCGATGATGATTCTTAACGAGCCGGAAACCAGCCTGCACCCCGACCTGCTGCCGGCGTTGGCGCGCTTGATTATCCGCGCGGCCGAGCGTTCGCAGGTGTGGGTGGTGTCGCATGCCGAGCGGCTGATTACGGCGCTGGAGGGGCAGGGCGAGTGCACCGCCATTCGCCTGGAAAAGGTCCTGGGGCAGACGCAGTTGGTGGGGCAACGCATGCTCGATGAGCCGGCCTGGCATTGGCCGACTTGAGCCTGGCGATTTTGCCCGGGCAACAAAAAGCCCGCACAGTGGCGGGCTCGTTGCAGATAGGGTGCTGGTCCTTCAGCTGCTTGGAGTATTGCGCGACAGTTGTGAAAATTTCGTGACAAAGTTCAGCGCTTTCCAATAAGGCTTTTTTGTTGGGGTTTGCTGCGCGTAACAAGCGGACAAAAAAATGCCCACCAAGAAAGTGGGCATTTTTTGTCGCGTTACCAACGACCTGGGTGGCCGTAATAACCGCGTTGTTCGTAGTACACCCGGCGTGGCGGTGGTGGTGCGTAGTAGCGCTCTTGCACCACGACCGGTTGGTAGTACACCGGCTGCGCAGGCGGGTAGTAAGCCACGGGTGGCGCTTGGTAATAAACCGGTGGCGGCGGCGCCTGCACATAAACCGGGGCACGTTGCGAGGAGACGACTGCGCCACCCACTACTGCACCGACTACCGCGCCGAGAATAAATGGTCCACCGTCGCCGCCACCGTGGGCGGATGCCTGGCCCGCCAGGGCGAGGCTGCCGAGCAACAGAGCAACTTTGGGCAGGCTGCGAAACATGATGGTCTCCTAATTCCCGGTGGCGTTTATTCCGGGTCATCTGTAAGACGCGTATTACAGAGTGAAGTGCCGGAGTGCTGTGTAAAGGTTGTGTAAGCGCTTAGGCCTGGACAAATTCAGCAAAGCGCACGCCAGTGCCGGCGGGGCGCACGTCCTGGAACAGCGAGTCGCGGTCGGCAGACAGTTCGATGCTGACGGTCGAATTGCGGCTGCCTTTATTGCGCGTGACCAGGCCGTCTTCGTGGGTGCGCAGGTACAAAGTCGGTACACGCAGGTGGTGCAGTTCATCGGTGACGTGGTTGTGCATCAGCAGGTGCACCCATTCGTATTGACCGATTTTCAAGCGCCCGACCGGGATGTCGAACCACCAGATGTTCTTGTTCAGGTTGATCGTCGCAAAGTGCGTGTTGTTGACGCCGAGCACTGCGCTGCCGAGTTGAAGGTTACGGCGGGCGATGGCGGCTTTTTTGTCGATTTTCATGCTGTTCCTGACACGCGGACGAGGTGGGGCGATAACCAGAGGTGGCGGCCTGAACGGCGCCGGCTCAGCTGGCGCTTGCCAACGCCTGGCTGTCGCGGCGCATGGCGATCAGGGTTTTAGTCCGGCAATAGCGTTGCAGGCGTTCAGCCAGGCTGGGCGGCAGGTTGTCTGCCTGGGTAAAACCCAAACGTGTGTAAAAGCCGGCGAGGTCTGGGTGGCAGAACAACCACACCGGCGCCGGGGTGTATTCGCAAGCCTGGGTCACTAAGTGGCTGGCGATCTGTTGCTGGCGGTGGGTAGGCGCGACCAACAGGCTGATCAGCCAGAAACCCGACTCTTGAACCAGTGGCCGCAAACACAATGCCGCGACGATCTCGGCATGTTTCGCCACCCACACTTGATCATCCGCCCCTGCGCGCATAGGCGAGCGGTGGGCGCGGTAGAACTTGTTTACCAGTGGCCGCATCACGGCGGGGAGGGCGCTGAAAGAAAGTGGCTGCATGGGCAATATGGGCTGAAAAAACGCCGCCATTAAATCACTTACCGCGCCGGCCTTGGCGCAAATGCCGTACTAATCGACGGCGCGCAGGGTGTCTGTGTAGGCATGATAGGAACCCCAGTGGTTTTCGCAGGAGCGCCCCATGTCTTACAACACCCTCCGTTACGAGTTGGATGAACACATTCTGACCCTGACCCTCAATCGGCCCGACCAGTTAAATGCGTTCACCGTGGAAATGGCCCATGAGCTGATCGACGCCTTTAACCGCGCCAGCGACGACGATGAGGTGCGCGCCATTGTGGTGACCGGCGCCGGTCGCGCATTTTGCGCCGGTATGGATTTGTCGGTGGAGGGCAATGTATTTGGCCTGGATGAAAGCCAGCAGCCGACCCTGGAAGACATGCAGCAGCGCCTCGACGACCCGGCTATTCGCGACGGTGTACGTGATACCGGCGGCCGCGTAACCCTGGCAATTTTCGACTGCAAAAAACCGGTGATCGCCGCCATCAACGGCGCGGCAGTAGGTATTGGCGCGAGCATGACCTGCGCCATGGATATTCGCCTGGCCTGCGAACATGCGCGTATCGGCTTTGTTTTCAACAAAATCGGCATCGTGCCGGAAGCCTGTTCCAGCTGGTTTTTGCCGCGCATTGTGGGTATTTCACAGGCGCTGGAGTGGGTGTACAGCGGCGATATTCTCAAGCCCGAAGAAGCCCTTGAGGGGCGCTTTGTTAAAGCCGTAGTGCCAGCTAAACACTTGATGGACGAGGCCTATGCGATTGCCCGGCGCATCGCTCAGCACAACCCGGTGGCCATCGCCCTGACGCGGCAGATGATGTACCGCAACGCCGCGCAAAACCATCCGCTGGAAGCGCACAAGGTCGACTCGCTGGGCATGTTTTACACCAGCATTGGCGGTGGTAAGGAAGGCGTACAGGCGTTTCTGGAAAAGCGCCCGGCGGACTACAGCGAACAGTCGGCCAATGCCATGCCCGACTTCTATCCCTGGTGGAAGTAAGCGCCGGTTACAGACGCCCGAGGATCATATGCGCGGCTTTAACCAAGGCCGCCACGGGGCTGTTTTGCGCCAGGTCCAGACCGTCGGCCTGGGCATTGCTCAACACGGCCACCAAGGTGGCGCCGCCGGGTAATTCCAGCGACACCTCGGTTTCTGCCGAGCCACGGGTGACGTGGCGCACTTCGCCGCGCAGCAGGTTGTCGCTGGGCTCGGTGTTGTTGTAGTCGGCCGGCACCAGTTGTACCCATGACGCTTTGATCAACGCATACAGCGCCGCGCCGGGCAGCAGTTCCAGGCGCGTGGTGCTGTCGTGGGTGATGGAGGCGGTAAGGCGGTCACCGGTGTTGAGCTGAAACTCCACCTGGTCGTTGACCTCGCCGTTATGGATGGCCAGCACCGTGCCGAACAGTTGATTGCGCGCGCTGGTTTTCATCCGCAGGCAGCAGGGTGGAGACGCCCGCGTCGTCGCCCAGGCGTTGCAGAAACAGCAGGTGTTCCTGCTGATAACGCTGGTAGGCGGCGATTAGCGCGTGGCCGGCGTCGGTCAGGCGTGTGCCGCCACCGCCTTTGCCGCCAGCGCTGCGTTGCACCAGCGGGCTGCCAGAGGCACCGTTCATGGCGTCGATAGAATCCCAGGCGAACTTGTAACTGATGCCCACAGCCTTGGCAGCCTGGCTGATTGAGCCAGTGGCCTCGATGGCGCGCAGCAGGGCAATACGCGCCTCGCCGGCAACGTCATTGCCGTTGTGGGTAATCCAGAATTGGCCTTCGAGTTTCATCGGCAGGTGTCGGCTAAAAAGGTGGCGGAATCTTAGCATTGGGCTGTTGGCTGGGTGTCGCTGTGAAACGCCTCGTAGGAGCGCGCTTGCTCGCGAAGCGTTGGTTTGTGGATTGACCCGCTGGTCAAATATCGCTATATAGTTGCGGAAATAGCGGTGGTCGGAGGGCACGCAGTTCGTGGCTTCTGGCGCTATACAATCACAACAAGGAGCAGTCCATGATCCATCGTATGTCCCGCCTGGTGATCGCTTTGTCCGCCGCTTTGGCGCTGAGCAGCGCGTTTGCTGATGAGGTGCAGGTAGCCGTCGCCGCCAACTTCACCGCGCCGATCCAGGCCCTGGCCGCTGATTTTGAGAAGGACACCGGCCACACGTTGGTCGCCTCCTACGGTGCCACCGGCCAGTTTTATGCCCAGATCAAAAATGGCGCGCCGTTTGAAGTATTCCTCGCCGCTGACGACACCACCCCAGCCAAGCTGGAAAGCGAAGGCGAAACCGTTAAAGGCTCGCGCTTCACCTATGCCATTGGCTCGCTGGCGCTGTGGTCGGCCAAAGAAGGCTATGTCGATGACAAAGGCGAGGTGCTGAAGAAAAACGCGTTCGCCCACCTGGCTATCGCTAATCCGAAAGCGGCGCCTTATGGTCTGGCCGCTACCCAAGTGCTGGAAAAACTCGGCCTCACCGATGTCGTTAAGCCGAAAATCGTGGAAGGCCAGAACATTACCCAAGCCCTGCAATTCGTTTCCACCGGCAACGCCGAGCTGGGTTTTGTCGCGCTGTCGCAGGTATACAAAGACGGCAAGGTCACCAGCGGTTCCGCCTGGTTGGTGCCCGCCAGCCTGCATGAGCCGATCAAACAGGACGCGGTAATCCTTAACAAAGGTAAAGACAACGCTGCGGCCAACGCCTTGGTTGAATACCTCAAGGGTGCCAAGGCCGCTGCTGTGATTAAATCCTTTGGTTACCAACTTTAAGCCACGCTCTTGAGGAGCTCTGTTGAGGAACTTGGGCGATGTCCCTAACCAGCGCTGATTTCGCTGCGATCTGGTTGACCCTGCAATTGGCATCGCTCACCACCGTGCTCTTGCTGGTCATCGGTACGCCCATGCGCGTACCCGTTCGCGGCTCAAGGGCCCGGTGGCGGCGGTGGTGGCATTGCCGCTGGTGCTGCCACCGACGGTGATTGGCTTTTATCTGCTGATCACCCTGGGCCCCCACGGTTTTATCGGGCAAATCACCCAAAGCCTTGGCCTTGGGATTTTGCCGTTTAGTTTCGCCGGCCTGGTGGTCGGCTCGGTGTTTTATTCCATGCCCTTTGTGGTGCAACCGATTCAGAACGCCTTTGAGGCGATTGGCGAGCGGCCGCTGGAAGTAGCAGCAACCCTGCGGGCCAGCCCACTCGACACTTTTTTCAACGTGGCCCTGCCGTTGGCGCGGCCGGGTTTTTTAACCGCGGCGATTCTTGGCTTTGCCCACACCATTGGTGAGTTCGGTGTGGTGCTGATGATTGGCGGCAATATTCCGGACAAAACCCGCGTGGTCTCCGTGCAAATCTTCGATCACGTCGAGGCCATGGAATACGCCCAGGCCCATTGGCTGGCCGGCGGCATGCTGGTGTTCTCCTTTGTCATTCTGTTGGTGCTACATGCCAACGGCCGGACCAAGGCGGTAGTGCGATGAGCGGACCTCTTTGCGCCGCACAGAGCGTGATCGAAGCGCGCTTCAAGGTCGATTACTCAGGCTTTGCCCTGGACGTTGACCTGTTGCTTCCCGGTCGCGGTGTGACGGCGTTGTTCGGCGATTCCGGCTCGGGCAAAACCACCTGTCTGCGTTGCGTCGCCGGCCTGGAGCGTGCGCAGCAGGGCTATCTACGCGTCAATGGCGAGCTGTGGCAGGACAGCGCCACGGGGTTTTTCCTGCCCACGCACAAGCGCGCGCTGGGCTATGTCTTTCAGGAAGCCAGCTTATTCGCCCACCTATCGGTGCGCCGGAATCTGGAATTTGGTTTCAAACGTATTGGCGGCGCCGCGCAACGGGTGAAGCTTGCCCAAGCTGTCGAATTGCTGGGTATTGAGCACTTGCTGGAACGCATGCCGGAGCACTTGTCCGGTGGTGAACGCCAGCGCGTTGGCATCGCCCGTGCCTTGCTCACCAGCCCCAAATTGCTGCTGATGGACGAGCCCTTGGCGGCGCTGGACCACAAACGTAAACACGAAATCTTGCCGTACCTGGAACGCCTGCACGACGAGTTGGATATTCCTGTGCTCTACGTCAGCCATGCTCCGGATGAAGTGGCGCGTTTGGCTGATCACTTGGTGCTGCTTGATCGCGGCCGCGCCCTTGCCAGTGGCCCGGTAGGCGAGCTGCTGGCGCGCCTGGATTTGCCCATGGCGCAGGCCGACGATGCTGGTGTGGTGATTCAGGCCGAGGTCTGCGGCTACAACGCCGACTATCAACTGCTGAGCCTGGGTTTTGCCGGCAGCGACCTGCGTATGCAGGTGGCCCATCGGCCAGTGGCTGTGGGTAAACCGATGCGTTTTAAGGTGCAGGCCCGTGACGTCAGCCTGGCCCTGGAAAAACCGGCGCATAGCAGCATCTTGAATGTGCTGGCGGTGACGGTAGTAGCCGAAGTGCCCGCCGATAACGGCGCCCATGTGCTGGTGCAGCTGGATATGCAAGGCACACCGCTGCTGGCAAGAATTACCCGCTTCTCCCGCGATCAGCTTGAATTGCAGGTGGGGCAACCGTTGTGGGCGCAGGTGAAATCCGTCGCCGTGTTGGCTTAGCCCACTATCAGTAAGGGGAGTGGACGATGCTGGAATATATCGACAGTTGCCGAGCGCTCGAAGAGCAGCTGTGTGCCGGTCAACACTGGCCACCGGAACTGCGCGCGGCATTGCATGAGCTGTTGGAAAAAATCACCCTGGCCGGCCATGACATCAACCTGCTGAGCTTGGGCGCATTCCTTGCCGACTTTGTGCCGCGCCATAGCCTGGACCGTGCCGAAGAGTGGCAGGAGCGGGCGGCCAAGCGCTGGTTTAGTTACAGCAAGCCGCTATTGATCGAGCGTCTGGCGGACTTCTTTATTGGCGCCGATGTGGCCTACAGCAGGCCTTCGTAAGCCAGGTCGTAAGCCTTGCCCAAATCGACCGTGCCGGGCTTTTGCGCCTTGCTATCGCCGGCCTTGCGGTCGGTGGCTTTCATGGTTTGCGGATGGGCGAACTCCACCGGCACCAAGGCGCTGGCCAGCAGTACACCTTCCAACAAAAACGTGCCCGCACCGCCAGCACCTTGGCCTGCTGTAGCGCGACGATTAAGCACCAGCTTCTCGACTTTGTTCGCCAGGCAAAAGCTGCTCAGTGCGCGAACAAAGGCCGCCACATCTTCCTGCGTGGGGTTCTTTGGCACGGCCAGCTTGTTGAATTTTTCTGCCTGTAATTGATGGCTCAGGCGAGTGCCGGCGAGGGTGACAATGCGCGCCTCGTTGGCCTTCAACAGTAGGCCGGCAACCACGCTACTCAACGTTTGCCCATGGAACGGCGGGTGCCATTCGGGGCGCGGCCGGGTTTTTTGTCGTGGTTGGACTTGTCCATCGGCTTGTAGCCCAGGGTTTTGTCTTGGGCGCCTTTGGCAAAGGCCGAGAAGGGAAAGCTGAAGCCGGCTTTTTTGCCGTCCGTGCTGGTCTCGATGGCGTTTTCCACTTCGCTCGGTTGTTCGGGCTGGTCGGGCGAAGGTGTATTTGAAGTCATGGCGGATTCACAGCTCTATAAAGGAGAGGGCGCCGGGCGGGCCACGATGGTCGCCCGGCGACAGGGTCAGCCCGACAAACCAACGAATACGTTTTGCACGTCGTCGTGGTTGTCGAGGGCTTCAAGGAAGGCTTCCACTTCTTCCAATTGCGCGTCGGTCAGCGAGGTCACCGGGTTTTTCGGACGGTAGCCCAGGCTTGCCGAGTTCACGGTAAAGCCGTGTTCTGGCAGGGCGCGGCTGACGGCGGCTTCGGTGATAAACAGGGTGTTGCCTTCTTCGGCGGGCTCAAAATCTTGAGCACCCGCTTCGATGGCGGCCAGTTCCGGGTCAGCATCGCCTTCCGGGCTGGCTTCAATCAGGCCAACGTGGTCGAAGTCCCAGGTGACCGAACCGCTGGCGCCCATCTGGCCCTTGCGGAACAGCACGCGGATTTCAGCGACTGTGCGGTTGATGTTGTCGGTCAGGCATTCAATGATCACCGGCACTTGGTGCGGGGCGAAGCCTTCGTAGGTGGCGGAGTGGAAGGTCACGGTGTCGCCCAGCAGACCGGCGCCTTTTTTGATGGCGCGGTCCAGGGTTTCCTTGGGCATCGAGGCTTTTTTCGACTGGTGGATGGCCAGGCGCAGCTTGGGGTTGAGGTCTGGGTCGGCGCCATTACGCGCGGCGATCATGATTTCTTTCACCAAACGACCAAAAATCTTGCCTCTGGCGTTGGCGGCGGCTTCTCTAGGTTTGGCTTTCCACTGTGCGCCCATGCTGGCTCTCTTGCTCTGTACTGGTTAGTAAGCGGCTCGTGGCGCGGTTTAGAGGGCCGGGAAGGCGGCAAAACCAGTGCGACGAAATAAGGTTGGCGATTTTAGTCGCTCTGGCGGGCGCTGGCACCCCCTGAAATCGAGTCTCTTGTCGCATGCCCAAGCCTCGACTGTTTAACAGTTCCGGGGAAAAACGATGACAGGTATGTGTCGGCGGCAGCATTATTCGCCGTCTCGCTGAGCCCAACCCGTCAAACAAGGTCTTTTCCGGCTTATGCCTACACCCTTCGCGAAAGTCTCGCTCGGCTACGCCGCTCTCTCGGTCAGCGGCCGTGTGCGCAGCCATAACGAAGACGCTGTGCTCTGCTGCCCAGCGCTGCAGCTGTGGGCGGTGGCCGATGGCATGGGGGGGCACCAACGTGGCGAAGTGGCCAGTGCCATTGCCCTGGATACCCTGCTCGAAGCGCTAGAGCAGGGCGAAACGCTCGAGACGGCCACCCACAGCGCCAACGCGGCGATCATTGCCGCCGGCGCGCAAGATGCGGAGTCGCAAGGCATGGGCACCACCCTGGTGGCGGTGCAATTTAAGGGCGCGCAATTTGAGTTGGCCTGGGCGGGCGACAGCCGTGCCTATCGGGTCAGTGGGCAAGGTATCGAGCAAGTCAGCCGCGACCACAGCTTGGTGCAGAGCCTGGTGGATGCCGGCGAACTCACGCCCGAAGAAGCGCGCAACCATCCCCGGCGCAATGTCGTTACCCGTTGCCTGGGCCACCCGGAGCAGGCGCTGGAAGTCAGCGTGGTGCGCGGCACCTTGGCCGCCGGTGAATTGCTGCTGTTGTGCAGCGATGGCCTGAGCGGCGAATTACGCGATGAAGAAATTCAGTACCTGTGCACCAACGCCAGCACACTGGACGAGTTGGTTGAGCAGCTCATTGCCAGTGCCAATGAGTCGGGTGGGCGCGACAACATTTCCTGCATCGTGATCGGTCTCGCAGTCGTGGAACAAATCGACGCGAATCAACGCCCACAGAGTTTTCTACGGAAACTTTTGAATTTAAGAAAACTCTGACAATTTGTTGGAAAATGCGCCGAAACTCAGCGAACCTTCGCCGGGCGCTGTTCAGACCTGTTGGGCGCCACTGCCGACTTCTTCGCGCCCCATGACCTAGAGCCTGCGGGCTGATAACTACAAGATGCGTAGTACCTCCTTATGAATGACAGCTTGCTAGAAATTCCTGGTTATCTCGTGCATGGCCGGTTAGGTAAGGGCGGCATGGCCGAGGTGTACCTGGCAACCCAGGAATCGTTGCATCGCCAAGTGGCGATCAAGGTACTGCTTAGCGCCGACGACGAAGCCTTCAGCAAGCGCTTTATTAAAGAGGGGCATATCGTTGCCTCGCTGCATCACCCTTCAATCATCACCATTTACGACATCGACCAATTGCCCGATGGCCGTTATTACCTGGCCATGGAGTTTGTGGCGGGGGGGGGCGGGGGCGACGCCAAAGTGTCTCCCATTGCTCTCGAGAGAGGCGTTAGCGTCTGCCCCGCTCGTCTGTCGAGACGCATCTAACCGCCATTTCTCGTCGGAGCACTCCAACGGCGCATACGAATCGGCGTCGGAGGACCTGTTACTGAAACTCCGACGCCGCAATTCTCAGGTTAACTATTTTTACCCCAATATATCGGTCAACTAAATCACTAGAATTTTGCGCCGATCGCGACACCATAACGCCGCGGATCAAGCGTGTAGATATTCGTAAAATTACCGGAAGATGCATCGGTGACATAAAGTCCGGTAACTGAGTTGCTATCGAAGATATTCTGAACGAACCCACGGACAAACCAGCGCTCGTCGGCACCATTCAACTGCAAAACCGCATTAGCCTGTACGAAAGGCTCGATGCGATTAATCCTGCCGTTGAAGATATTGCCATATTGCTTTCCAGTCATGGAAATGTCGACGCGGGGGACGAGTGTCATACCATTCCCGACCTCTGCCGTGTACTGCACGCCCATCGAGACCTTGACATTCGGCGCTTGGGGCAATGTGTTACCCTTGATGTTAACCTCGACGCCAGGACTCAAGACCTGGATCCCGCTGTTCGCAGGGATGGCGCTCGCGAGGACACCGCAAATGCCGAACGCGCCGCTGGAGGCGATATTGCCGTCCGAAGGAAATTCCTGCGGTGCGCGAAGGCCGACG
>LNAP01000508.1_pt1 | contig 43385 bp, 36 predicted proteins | sample 602601 | NCBI WGS metagenome assembly LNAP01 (sample SAMN02440304, study PRJNA202911) | soil metagenome | biome: Subtropical and temperate rainforests or woodlands; isolation source: soil samples (1 kg each in a 20% v/v slurry with milli Q water) were... ...
CCGCGCCAGCGCTGTCGTCTGCGCTTCCTCCGGTTCTCACTGGCCATTCTGGCGAGCCCTGAACCGAATTCCGCGCCTGACGCTGCCGCGTCCACCGCATCCCCTCCCGCGTCCGTGACGATCGCGATACGCCCCTCTCGGTGGGACGGGATGCGATGGATTATAATCTTAGATAGGCAGACGTCAAGGAGGTTCTAGGAAAAAATATCGCAGGCCGTTTCGACCCTCCCTGGAGGGGAGGGTGGAAAGACCGCCGCAACAATTCCGGTGACTCGCTCTGGCACGACGCTTGTATCTTCCGGGGAACTCGCATTCAATTCGACGTCGTATTTGCATCACCAAGAGGCTCCCATGACCACCGCAGTCGATCCGGTCGACGAACTCCTGCCGACCCCTCGCCTGCTGGCGCTCGGCCTGCAGCATGTGCTGGTGATGTATGCCGGCGCGGTGGCGGTGCCGCTGATCATCGGCCGCGCGCTGAAGCTGCCGCCGCAGGACGTCGCCTTCCTGATCTCCGCCGACCTGTTCGCCTGCGGCCTTGCGACCCTGGTGCAGTGCATCGGCTTTTCCGGCGTCGGCATCCGCCTGCCGGTGATGATGGGCGTGACCTTCGCCGCGGTGGGACCGATGCTGTCCATGGCGATGGCGCCGGAGATCGGCCTGCTCGGCATCTACGGCTCGGTGATATCAGCCGGCATCTTCGCCATCGTGGTCGCGCCGTTCATCAGCCGGCTGCTGCCGCTGTTTCCGCCGGTCGTCACCGGCACCATCATCATGGTGATCGGCATCTCGCTGATGCGCGTCGGCATCAACTGGGCCGGCGGCGGCATACCGATGATCACCAAGACGGTGGCCGGCGAAACCGGGCTGTTTCCCAATCCCGGCTACGGGCAGTTGCAGGGGCTCGGCATCGCGCTGTTCGTGCTGCTGGTGATCCTGGCGCTGATCAAGTGGGGCACGGGATTCATCGCCAACGTCTCGGTGCTGCTCGGCATCGTCGCCGGCGCCATCCTCGCCAGCGTGCTCGGCGTGATGCATTTCGACAAGGTCGCCACCGCGCCGTGGGCCGACATCGTGACCCCGTTCCACTTCGGCATGCCGCAATTCCATCTCGTGCCGATCGTCACCATGTGCATCGTGATGATCGTGGTGATGATCGAATCGCTCGGCATGTTCCTGGCGCTCGGCGAGATCACCGGCAAGACCGTCGACAGGGACGCGCTGACACGCGGCTTGCGCGCCGACGGCGTCGGCACGCTGCTCGGCGGCATCTTCAACACCTTCCCCTATACCTCGTTCTCGCAGAATGTCGGCCTGGTCGGCGTCACCGGCGTGCGCTCGCGCTGGGTGACCATCGCCGGCGGCGTCATCATGCTGCTGCTCGGCCTGTTGCCGAAGATGGCGGCGCTGGTGGAGGCGGTGCCGCAGGTGGTGCTCGGCGGCGCCGGCCTGGTGATGTTCGGCATGGTGGCGGCCACCGGCGCGCGCATCCTCACCGCGGTGGATTTCAAGACCAACCAGCGCAACCTGTTCATCGTCGCCATCTCGGTCGGCTTCGGCCTGATCCCGCTGGTGTCGCCGAACTTCTTCAAGGCGCTGCCGCACGACCTGCATCCGCTGCTGGAATCCGGCATCCTGCTGTGCGCGGTGGTGGCGGTGCTGCTCAACGCCTTCTTCAACGGCATCGGCAACGCCGAGGCTGCCAAGACGGAAGCCGCCGGCGCAGCGGCCGCGGCGACGCATTGAGGGCTCTTACTGACCCTCCCCTTAGCGCAGCGGAGCTGCGCGAGAGGGGGAGGGTCGGCGTGCAGCACGCGCAGCGTGATGCGCGACGGGGTGGGGTGACAGGGCTGATGTGGATCGCCGTACCGCACCACGCACGCTGTCACCCCACCCCGACGACACCGCGCTACGCGCAGCGTCGTCGACCCTCCCCCTCCAGGGGAGGGTGAAGGAAACTACTTCACCTTCGGATCGAGTCCGGTCTTGATCATCACTGCTGCTGCCTGCGCCGAGGACAGGAACGCGATCAGCGCCTTTCCGGCATCCGGCTGCGGCGCGGCGCTGGCGAGGCCGGCGGAGAACACCGTGATCTGCTGCAGCGACGGCGGCAGCGGCCCGATGATGTCGATGCCCTCGACCGGCTTCAGCTCGCTGAGCTGCTGGAAGCCGAGCGCGGCGACGCCCTGCGCGACAACTTCGCCCACCGGCGTTGCCGGAATCTTGCGCGCCTTGCCCTGCATCTGATCGACGATGCCCAGCTTCCTGAACATCTCGGTGCTGATATAGACGCCGCTGGCGCTGTCGGAATAGGTGATCGTCGGCGCAGCGAGCAGTGCCGCCTTCAGCGCTTCCGGCGTGGAGATATCGGGCCTGGGTGCCCCGGCCTTCACCGCGCCGGCGATCAGCGAATCCGCCAGGTCGACGCGACTCGTCGCCACCACCTTGCCCTTGCCGATCAGGTCTTCCAGCGCATAGCCGACCATGATCAGCACGTCGGCGGGCTCGTTGCGCGACAGCCGCATGGGAATCGCCTGCGGCGTCTCGCCCATCGACGGGCCATAGGCGGTGACCACGGTGTGGCCGGTGGCCTTCTCGAACGCCGGCACCAGTTCCTTGTAGGCCGCGGAGAAGCCGCCGGAGATCATCACATGGACCTCGGCGGCGAAGGCGCCTTGCGCACCGATGAATGAGACTGCTGCAGCCAGCAGCGTGCGAGTGATGAAACGCATGGCGTCCTCCCGGTTCTTTTTCGCGCCGATTCAGACGACGATTGATCGCCACTGTGGCGATGCGTCGCAGGGTAAAGGAGGATGATGGTCGAGGCCAGAGTCCCGTCTGTTGGAATGCGAATCGGACGTGGAACGCAGGTGCCGGTGGTCTCCCTCCCCCTTGCGGGGAGGGTCGACCGAACGAGACGATGCGCAGCATCGTCGAAGTGGAGGTCGGGGTGGGGGTGCCGCGGACGAAGGTGATCGTGACCCCCCCCCCGACCGCGCTTCGCGCGGCCACCCTCCCCGCAAGGGGGAGGGAAAAAAACAGCGTCCGCCCTTAACTTCCCCTGTACGTCGCAAAACTCCACGGCGTCACCAGCAGGGGCACGTGGAGATGGCCTTCGGGATCGGAGACGGAGAAGCGCAGCGGGATGAGGTCGAGGAACGGCGGATCGGACAGCGGCACGTTTTTCGCGGCGAAATACGACGCCGTCGCGAAGCGCAGTTCGTAGCGGCCGATCGGCACCGGGCGGCCGCCGATCAGCGGCGCATCGGTGCGGCCGTCGCTATTGGTGGTGGCGCGGGCGATGATGCGGCTTTCGCCGAGGTCGGACAGTTCGATCAATTCCACAGCTATGCCGGCGGCGGGCCTGCCGCTGTGGGTATCGAGCACATGGGTGGAGAGCCGGCCGTGCACCCTCAGCGGATTGTCGCCTGACACCAGCAGGTCGGTGCGCAGCGCGGCAATGCGAAAGATCTCGGCGATCGAGGCCGCCACTTCGGTGCTCGCGTCGTTGGGCAGCCGGCGTTCGAAATCACGCAGCACGGAATCCCTGGTCTGGCGCCGCGCGCAGACGATATAGGGGAAGCCGAACTTTTCACGATAGGCGGTGTTGACGCGATCGAACGCGGCATATTCCGCCTCCGACAGCCGGTCGAGGCCGAGACTGCCCTGCTCGGCGGTGGATTCGGCGGTCAGTTCGTCGGCCTTTTTGGTCTTGTCGGCAAGATCGGGATGCGCGCGGATCAGCGCCAGGCGCTGGCCGGGGGCGGCACTCTCCACCACCCCACGCATCGCCGCAAACAGCTCCGCCACGCCGGCGAACGGCCGCCTGGAAGCGGCAGCCTCGGCGATCCACGGCGAATATTCGAACACGTTGGCCAATGCGGCGACGAAGTCGTCCTTGCTGCAGGCGTTCAACTCGGCGATCGACTTCTGCGACATCGAAAATCCTATCCGACCTCGCGGGCGTCGGCGGCGAGGTGCTTGAGATGAGCGTGCCAGTGTTCGGCGATCTGCAGCCGCGTCGGCACCCAGACCTTGTCGTGATTGCCGATGTAGTCGAGGAAGCGGATCAGCGACGCCGCGCGGCCCGGCCGGCCGACGACGCGGCAATGCAGTCCGACGGTCATCATCTTCGGCGCCGTCGCGCCTTCGGCATAAAGCACATCGAACGAGTCCTTCAGGTAGGTGAAGAACTCGTCGCCGCCGCCAAAGCCCTGCGCATTGACGAAGCGCATGTCGTTGGCATCGAGACTGTAGGGGATCATCAATTGCGGGCCGTTCGGCCCCTTGAGCCAGTACGGCAGGTCGTCGGCATAGGTATCGCACAGATACATCAGGCCGCCTGCTTCCATCAGCAGGCGGTTGGTGTTGATGGAGCTGCGGCCGGTGTACCAGCCGCGCGGCGGCGCGCCGGTGGCCTCGGTGTGGACGCGGATCGCTTCGGCGATCTCGGCGCGCTCCTCGACCTCCGACATGTCCTTGTGCTCGATCCATTTCAGGCTGTGGCTGGCAATATCCCAGCCGGCCTCCTGCATGGCCGCTACGATCTCCGGATTGCGCTTCAGCGCGGTAGCGACGCCGAATACCGTGGTCGGAAACTTGCGTTCGGTGAACATCCGCCACAGCCGCCAGAAGCCGGCACGCGAGCCGTATTCGAACATCGACTCGATATTGGCGTGGCGCTGGCCGGGCCACGGCTGGGCGCCGAGCACGTCGGACAGGAAGGCTTCGGAAGCGCGGTCGCCGTGCAAAATATTGTTCTCACCGCCCTCCTCGAAATTGACGACGAACTGCACGGCGATGCGGGCGCCGCCCGGCCATTGCGGATCGGGCGGATTGCGGCCGTAGCCGCGAAGGTCGCGCGGATACGGGGCCTCGGACATCAGACGATCTCGAAGCGGACTTTTTGCGCGCCCTTCCACAGCACCGTCTTGCCCATGGCCGGCAGGTTCTCGAGGCCGGAGGTCAAGGTGATGAAGTGGTTGCCGGCGAGCTGGCCCATCTTGCTGGCGAAATGCACGCCGCTATAGGCGAGCAGGATCTCGGTCTCGCTGATGCCGCCGGGATACAGGATGATGTGGCCGGGCGCGGGATAGGAGGTGTGGTTCTCATAGCCGACGCCGAAATCGAGATCGCCGAGCGGCATCCAGACGCCCTCGCCGCTCCAGCGCACATGGATGGCCTGGCTCTCGAACGGCATCGCCTTCTTGAAGGCCGCCACGGTCTTCGGTGCCAGTTCCTCCTCGAACTTCGCGTTGAAGGAGAAGTCGCCGACATGGACGATGAGCTGGCTCATAAGGGGTCTCGAATGCTGAGGTGATGAAAGACGGCCGCAAGCGACTGTCGCTGAGAGAACAATCCCGCCCGCGGCGGGATTTGTCCAGACCCTAGCGCCTGCCCGGCAAAACAGCAAAACCCCGCCTGAAATATACACTGTTGCAGGGGGGCAAATCGGGTTTGTTCACAGGACGGACACAGCGGCGGAAGCACGGCGAGGATGTGATGGCGGAGGTTATAGGTCTCCGCCCCTCGTGCGCCGTAGGCGCACTAGGCGGGGACGAAATCGGGTATGCCGCGCTCGCCGACCAAGGCGGCGGAGTAAACGCCACAGCCGTCATCCTGAGGCGCTCGCCCACAGGGCGAGCCTCGAAGGATGCGGCCACAGGCACGGAGCTTCCCGCCGCCGCCCTTCGAGGCGCGCAAGGGCGCGCTCCTCAGGGTGACGGCTCTCTTTGACTCGCCCTGCCATCAAGAGCGACGGCCTCAGTGGCCGCCGCTTCCCATGCATCTTCGATGAAGAACCCTACTTCATCGCATCCGTCACCACGGTGGTGGTCGCCCCCTCGGGCTTTTTGGTGATCACCGGATCGGAACCGCCGGCCATCAGCGTCGCCACGGTGCGCTCGTAGTCCTTGGGATCGAGCTTGCCGTCCATGGGGCCGAGCAGTTTTGCCACCTCGGTCATCATCCGCTTCTGGTCCTTGGCGGTCTTGGCGCCGGTGGAATCGCCGGCGAGGATGATCTTCACCGCCTCGTCGGGATTGGCCCTGGCATAGTCCCAGCCCTTCTCCGACGCCTTGACGAATTTCGCCATCTTGGCGACGAAGGCCGGGTCCTTCAAATTCTTCTCCAGCACGTAGAGGCCGTCCTCCAGCGTAGCGACGCCCTCGTCCTCATACTTGAAGACGACGAGCTGGCTCGGCTTGTAGCCGCCGTCCACCACCTGCCAGTATTCGTTGTAGGTCATGGTGGAGACGCAGTCGGCCTGCTTCTGCAGCAGCGGATCGACGTTGAAACCCTGCTTGATGATCTTGACGCCGTCCTTGGAGCCGTCGGTCTTGAAGCCCAGCTTCGACATCCACGACAGGAACGGATATTCGTTGCCGCCGTACCAGACGCCGATGGTCTTGCCCTTGAGATCGGCGGGCTTCTTGATGCCGGTCTCGGCGCGGCAGGTCAGCATCAGGCCGGACTTCTTGAAGGTCTGCGAGATGTTGACCAGCGGCACGCCCTTCTCGCGCGACGCCAGCGCCGACGGCATCCAGTCCACCACCACGTCGGCGCCGCCGCCGGCGATCACCTGCGGCGGGGCGACATCGGGGCCACCCGGCTTGATGGTGACGTCGAGGCCGGCGTCCTTGTAGAACCCCTTCTCCTTGGCGACGAAGTAGCCGGCGAACTGCGCCTGCGCCACCCACTTCAACTGGATCGTCACCTTGTCAGCCGCCTCAGCGGAAACCGCCGACAGCCCGATCGCCGCGCTTGTTGCCAGTGCCCAAATCTTTTTCATGCAGAACCCCAAGCTGTGAACCCGCCGAACTAGGTCCGTATGGATGGATGCCAGAAAGTGGTCGCGCGTTCGGCCAGCGCGACAAGTCCGTAGAAAGCCATGCCGGCGATCGCGGCCAGGGCGATCTCCGCCCACACCATGTCGATCGCCATGCGCCCGGCCTCGGTGGAAATCCGGAAGCCGATGCCTTGCGTCGGTGTGCCGAAGAATTCGGCGACAATGGCGCCGATCAGCGCCAGCGTCGCGTTGATCTTCAGCGCGTTGAAGATGAACGGCAGCGCCGCCGGCAGATAGAGGCGCGTCAGGGTCTGCGTATAGCTGGCGCCGTAGGAGCGCATCAGGTCGCGCTCGATATGGCCGGAGGCCGACAGGCCGGCCAGCGCATTGACCAGCATCGGGAAGAACGTCACCAGCGCCACCACCGCGGCCTTGGACGGCCAGTCGAAGCCGAACCACATCACCATGATCGGCGCGACGCCGACCAGCGGCAGCGCGGAAAAGAAATTGCCGAGCGGCAGCAGCCCGCGACCGAGGAAGGCGAAGCGGTGCGCGACGATGGCCACCGCCAGGCCGGCGCCGCAGCCGATGACATAGCCGATGAGAACGCCACGCACGAACGTCTGGACGAAGTCGGCGCCGAGGATCGGCAGCGAGGCGGCAAACTTCGCAGCGGCCGCACTCGGCGCCGGCAGCAGCACCGTCGGCACGCCGAAGCCGCGCACCAGCACCTCCCACAGATAGAACACCACCGCGCCGAACAGCAGCGGAACCGCAAGGTCGAGCCATTTGCGCCGCGCGTTGCTGCCCGGCCGTACCACGGCCAGCGCCATCACGCACAAGGCAGCTGCCAGCCACACCGAAAGCACGATGATCCAGAAACCGATCACGGCGGCGCCGGCGATGGCGGGATCGTGCAGCAGCGTGATCGTCGCACTGGCGCCGCAGGCGGCGCCGATGAGGCCGAGCGCGACGGCAATGACACCGCCGATGCCGGCGGCGACGGCGAACAGCAAGGTGGCGGCGAGCACGAGCGACATGGCCAGCGGACGCATTGACAGGGTCGATACCGCCTCCGACGACAATGGCAGCACGAAGCCCAGCAGCGCAGCGACGATTGCGAGGATAAATCCGAGCCGGAGCTTTTGCGCGTTCATGGCCGTGCTCCCATGCTTCGCGCCGTGATGCGCTCCGCAAGGCCGACCAGCCCGATCAGCGCCGAGGCCAGCACCGCCGCCGCGAGCAGCGCCGCCCAGATCTGGATGGTCTGGCCGTAATAGGAGCCGGCCAGCAGCCGCGCGCCGATGCCGGCCTCCGCGCCGGTCGGCAGTTCAGCGACGATGGCGCCGATCAGCGAAATGGAGATCGCCACCTTGAGGCTGGCGAACAGATACGGCACCGCCGAGGGCCAGCGCAGCTTTGCGAGCACCTGTCTCGGCGACGCCGACCAGGTGCGCATCAGATCCATCTGCATCGGGTCCGGCGCGGTGAAGCCCTTGACCATGCCGATGGTGACCGGGAAGAAGCTGAGATAGGCGGAGATGATCGATTTCGGCATCAGGCCCTGCAGCCCGATGGCACCGAGCACCACAATGAAGATCGGCGCCAGCGCCAGGATCGGCACCATCTGCGAACAGATGATCCACGGCAGCAGGCTCTTCTCCAGCACCCGGCTGTGCACGATCATCAGCGCCAGCGCGACGCCGAGCAGTGCGCCGAGCACGAAACCGAGCAAGGTCGCCGACAGCGTCACCGCGGAATGATAGATGAGGCTGCGCGGCGCATTGGGCGCATAGCCGAACACGCCATCGAGGAAGGTTTCGACCACCTGATGCGGCGCCGGCAGCAGCGGCCGCTCGGCACTCATGGTGCCGGCGATCAGTTCCGACGTGGTGTAGGGCGTCTCCTCGCGCTCGAAACCGTCGCGCACCAGCGTCAGGTTCATCAGCACCGCAGCGACGTACCAGATGGCGATCAGGGCTGCGACCACGGTGACGATGGGCGCAGTGCGCTGGAACAGCGGATGCCGCGACAGGCCGCGCGCCGTGCCAGGCCAAGCGAGCGCGCTACTCGTCATAGGAGTGCCCTGCCCGCAGGCCGTTGCGCACGCGCTGCGCGATGCGGATGAATTCCGGCGTCTCGCGAATTTCCAGCGTGCGGTCGCGCGGGAAATTGCAGTCGATGATGTCGGTGATGCGGCCCGGCCGCGGCGACATCACCACGATCTTGGTCGACAGGAAAACGGCTTCCGGAATCGAATGGGTGACGAACAGCACGGTCTTGCCGGTCTTGTCCCACAATTGCAGCAGCTGCTCGTTGAGATGATCGCGCACGATCTCGTCCAGCGCGCCAAAGGGTTCGTCCATCAGCAGCAGCGCCGGATCGAACGACAGCGCGCGGGCGATCGACACCCGCTGCTGCATGCCGCCGGACAACTGCCAGGGAAACTTGCGCTCGAAGCCGGTGAGGCTGACCAGCGCCAGATAGCGCGCCGCCCGCGCGGCCTGCTCGCTATCGGAAAAACCCATGATCTCGAGCGGCAGCTTCAGATTGGCCTCGATGGTCCGCCACGGAAACAGCGCCGGCGCCTGGAACACGTAGCCATAGGCGCGCGACAGCCGCGCCTGCTCCGCGCTCATGCCGTTGACAAGGAGCTGGCCGGAGCTCGGCTGCTGCAGGTCGGCGATGACGCGCAGCATGGTGGTCTTGCCGCAGCCGGAGGGTCCGATGAACGACACGAACTCGCCCTCGGCGATCCCCAGGCTGACATTGGACAGCGCATCGACGGCACCGTCGGCGGTCTGAAACGTCAGGGAAACGCCGGTTACATCGACCGCCAGCCGCCGGGGCGGAGGATTGAGGACGGTCGTTGCTTCGGCGAGGTTGCTCATGCGCGACGGTTCGACCCAAATGGCGGATGGTTAGCGCCATCCGGTTTCACTGTAGCGCTCAGGTTGGCGGGTTTCAACGCGATCGGCAAGCGCGATGACATTCGCGCATCCTGTCAAACGATCGCGGCGCTGGCGCGCTCAATGTTTGCGCAGCGGGGGAAATATAGTGGGCAGAGACATTATCGGAGTCGATCATGCCGCCATCTGCTTTTCCGATGGGTGGGATTCGCGGTGTTGTTTTGACTTGGCGCTGCGCCCACCTCATACTTCGCAGGCCGCATCACGCTGCGTGACCGTCCTGCAATCCTGCCTTCGAGCATCATGAAGCCTGCGCCCTTCCGATACATCGCCGCGACCTCGCTCGCCCATGCGCTGGCGCTGAAGGCGGAGCACGGCGACGAGGCCAAGTTCCTCGCCGGCGGCCAGAGCCTGATGCCGACCATGAATTTCCGGCTGGCGCGGCCGGCGGTGCTGATCGACCTCAACGGGCTCGATGACCTCGCCTTCGTCCGCTGCGGCGACGATGCGACGCGAATCGGCGCGCTGACGCGCTACCGCGCGCTGGAGCGCGACGCCGGACTGCTGGCGCGCTATCCGCTGATCGGCGAGGCCCTGCCGGAAATCGCCCATCCGCAGATCCGCAACCGCGGCACGCTCGGCGGCAATCTCTGCCACGCCGATCCCGCCTCGGAAATGCCGGCGCTGATGGTGGCGCTCGGCGCGCAGCTAAAGCTGCAATCGGCTTCTGGCGCGCGCTGGCTGGCGGCATCCGAATTCTTTCTGGGCGGCCTGACCACCGCGCTTGCGCCGGACGAGATGCTGGTTGAGATCGAGCTGCCTGCGTCACCCGCGCGTAGCGGCAGCTGTTTCATGGAAGTGGCGCGGCGGCGCGGCGACTTTGCCATTGCCGGCGTGGCCGCCATGGTGACGCTGGACGGCGACGACATCTGTTCAAACGTACGGCTGGTGCTGTGCGGCGTCGGCGAGATGCCGGTCGATGCCGGCGCCGACGCGCTGATTGGTCAGGCCATCACCGACGCAGCCATCTGCGACGTCGCCGCTGCCGCGCGGGCACTGCTCGATCCACCGGGCAGCGTCCATGCCACCGCCGACTATCAGCGCCATGTCGCCGGCGTGCTGATCGAGCGGACGCTGACAACGGCACATCTGCGGGCACGCCATGGACAATGACCTTCACGACATCACCGTCACGGTGAACGGCGTCAGCTACGCCAGGCGCGTCGAATCGCGGATGCTGCTTAGCGACTTCCTGCGCCACGAACTGGGGCTGGCCGGCACCCATGTGGGCTGCGAACACGGCGTCTGCGGCGCCTGTACCATCCAGCTCGACGGCGAACCGGTGCGCTCCTGCCTGCTGCTGGCTGTGCAGGCCAACCAGCATGCCATCGCGACCATCGAGGGCCTGACCGATCCCGACGGTGCCTGGCATCCGCTGCAGCAGGCCATGCACGACCATCACGGCCTGCAATGCGGCTACTGCACCCCGGGCGTCCTGATGACCATGACCGCGTTTCTCGACGAGCATCCATCGCCCAGCGAGCACAAGGTGCGCGAGGCTTTGTCCGGCAACCTGTGTCGCTGCACCGGTTATCAGAACATCGTCGATGCGGTGCTGGCCGCATCAGCCAAGATGCGGGGCTGAACGATGTCCACCCGCACCCTCGGCGAACCGGTCAAACGCAACGAAGATCGAAAACTGCTCACCGGCCAGGCGCTGTTCGTCGACGATGTCGAACTGCCTGGCATGCTGCACGCCGCGCTGCTGCGCAGCCAGGTGGCCCATGCCCGCATCGTCCGCATCGACGTGTCCCGCGCGCTGCAGCGGCCTGGCGTGATCGCCGCCTATACCGCGGAAGACCTTGGCGCCTTCTGGCGACCCAATGCGGTGGTGGTGCCGCCGCCGCCGATTCCCGGCAGCATCTTCAACGCCCGAACCCACGGGCCGCTGGCAAAAGGCAAGGTGCGCCATGTCGGCGAGCCGCTGGTGATCGTGATCGCCGAGAGCCGCTACATCGCCGAGGACGCGCTCGACGATATCGACGTCGAGTTCGAACAGCTCGATGCGGTGGTCGATCTCGAAGCGGCGCTGCGCCCGGGCTCGGCGCTGGTGCATGACGACCTCGACTCCAACGTCGCCGCCCATGTGCGGCAGAGCAAGGGCAACTACGCCGCCGCGGCGGCCAGGGCCGACCGCGTCATCAAGCGGCGCTTTCACTACGAACACGGCATCTCGTCGCCGATCGAGACCCGCGGCGTGGTGGCGCAATGGGATGCCCGCGCCGGACAGATGACGGTGTGGGACACCACCCAGGCGCCGGTGTTCATGCGCAACGGGCTGGCCGCCATGCTCGGCCTCAACGAGCGCAATGTCCGGGTGATCGCGCCGTTCGTCGGCGGCGGCTTCGGCCCGAAGATCATGATCTTCTATCCGGAAGAGCTGCTGCTGCCATGGGCCGCGATGCGGCTGAACCGGCCGATCAAGTGGATCGAGGACCGGCTGGAGCATTTCTTCGCCACCACCCATGAGCGCGGCCAGATCCACGACTCCGAGATGGCGTTGAGCAAGGATGGCCGCATCCTCGGCGTCAAGGACGTGTTCCTGCACGACGGCGGCGCCTACGATCCCTACGGGCTGACGGTGCCGATCAACAGCCAGTGCACCCTGCTCGGCCCCTATGTGGTGCCGAACTACGACAGCACCTTCACCCAGGTGTTCACCAACCTGCCGATCGTGACGCCCTATCGCGGCGCCGGGCGTCAGCATGGCGTGTTCGTGATGGAGCGGCTGCTCGATCTCGCTGCGCATGAGCTCGGCCTCGACCGCGCCGAGATCCGCCGCATCAACCTGATTCCCGCAGACGTCTTTCCCTACAACAACGAGATCATCTACCAGGACTTTGCCCCGCTCTCCTATGACAGCGGCAATTATGAGCCGGTGCTGGACATGGCGCTGGAGGCCATCGGCTATGCCGGCTTCAAGGCCGAACAGGCTCTAGCGCGCGCGCAGGGCCGCCACATCGGCCTCGGCCTCGCCTGCTACGTGGAAGGCACCGGCATCGGGCCCTATGAAGGCGCCAAGGTGCAGGTGCAGTCCAACGGCAAGGTCTCGATCGCCACCGGCATCGGCACCCAGGGCCAGGGCCACTTCACCGTGTTTGCACAGATCGCCGCCGACCAGCTCGGCATCGCGGTCAGCGATATCGAGGTGGTGACCGGCGATACCGACCAGTTCTACTGGGGCGCCGGCACCTTTGCGAGCCGCGGCGCGGTGGTGGCCGGCAATGCCGTGAATGAAGCCGCCAAGGTGGTGCGGCAGAAGGCGCTGAAACTGGCCAGCGATCTGTTCGAGTGTTCCGAAGACGACCTGGTCGTCGCCGACGGCCGCATCTCGCTGGTCGGCGTGCCCGGCAAGTTCGTCACCATGGGCGATCTCGCGGCTTCCGCCAATCCGATGCGCGGCGCGGTCAAGCCCGGCACCGAGCCCGGCCTGGAATCGACGCAGTACTTCGGCCCGCCGAGCGGCGCCACCGCCAACGGCGTCCACGCCATGATCGTCGAGATGGACCCGCGCACCTTCGACCTGAAGATTCTGAAATACGTCGTGGTGCACGATTGCGGCACGGTGCTCAATCCGATGATTCTCGCCGGCCAGATCCAGGGCGGCGTGGCGCAGGGCATCGGCAACGCCTTCTACGAGAAACTCTGTTTCGACGACCAGGGCCAGTTGCTCAATGCCTCGCTGGCGGATTACCTTTTGCCGACCGCGCTGGAAGTGCCGCGCATGGAACTCAGCCACACCGTGACGCCGTCGCCGCTCAATCCGATGGGCATCAAGGGTGCGGGCGAAGCCGGCGCCATTCCGGTCGGGCCGCTGTTCGCCCAGGCCATCGAGGATGCGCTCGATCTCCCGTCACGAGGCATCGAGTTGCTGGAGATTCCCCTCAGCCCCAGCCGCCTGTATGAGTTGACCCGCAAAGCGGGAGAGCGTGAATGATTCTGGTGACAGGTGCCGGCGGCAAGACCGGCAAGGCGGTCATTGCAGCCCTGGTCGCGCGCGGCGCGGCGGTACGTGGTTTCGTGCGCAGCAGCGCCCATGAGGCCGCGCTGAAGGCGATCGGCGTTGCCGAGGTCGTCACCGGCGAGATGGACGACGACGCGACATTGATGCGGGCGATGCAGGGAACCGATGCGGTCTACCATATCTGCCCCAATGCCAGTCCGCATGAGGTGGCATTCGCCGATGCGGTGATCGCCGCCGCGGAAGCCGCCGAGGTGGCGCGGCTTGTCTTCCACTCGGTGCTGCATCCGCAAGTCGAAGCAATGCCGCACCATTTCGCGAAAATGCGCGTCGAGGAAATGCTGTTCAGTTCGGAGCTGAACTTCACCATCCTGCAGCCCACGGCCTATATGCAGAACATTCTCGGCGAACGGGACCGCATGGTGACCGACGGGATCTACCGCGTGCCCTACCCGGTCGAGACGATGCTCAGCCTGGTCGATCTCGACGACGTCGCTGCCGTGGCTGCCAAAGTGCTGACCGAAGACGGCCACGCCTTTGCGACCTACGAACTGGCCGGCACCGCACCGCTCGACCAGAACGAGGTCGCCGAAATATTTTCGGCGGCGCTCGGCCGCGAGGTCCACGCCGAATCCGAATCCGTCAAAGCCTGGCAGGCGCGCGCCCGCATCGACGGCATGGACGAGCACACGGTGACCACGCTGACCAAGATGTTCGTCAACTATGCCGGCGACGGACTGAAGGGCAATCCGAATGTGCTCGGCTGGCTGCTCGGGCGTGCGCCCACGACGCTGGCGGAGTTTGCGGCGAAGGTGGCCTCCCAGTGAGAGCCATGACAAACTTGAGCACTGTGCCGCGCGCTCACCCAAACGTCGGCCAGCCCACCGGATGCAGCTGCTGCACGATCTTCATGGTCGACAGGATCAGCGGCTCCTCGAAACGAGGACCGACGATCTGGATGCCCACCGGCAATCCGTCCGACGTCATGCCGGCAGGCACCGCGCCGCCGGGCAGGCTCATCAGGGTGATCAGGAACGAGCCGGCGATCCAGTCGGTGTAGTTGTCGAGTTTCCTGCCGTTGATCTCGGTCGGGAAGTTCATCTCCACCGGGAACTGTTTGACCGGCGATTGCGGGGTGATCAGCAGGTCAAAGCTCTCGAAGAATTTTGCGAAGCGCAGGAACAGCTCGGCGCGCTTCTGTTCGGCCCTGCCAAAATCCAGCGCCGTCACCTTGAGCCCGGCCTCGACATTGCCCTTGAGATTGACGCCGAACTCTTCGAGGTGATCGAGGTTTTCAAATTGCTGACCGACCATCCACAGCCCGCGCCAGGCCTGATACGGCGCCTTGCCGTCTGATATATCGAAGCTGATCTCCTCGACTGTAGCGCCGGCATCAGCCAGCGACAGCGCACAGGCGCGGCAGATGGCGTCGATCTCGGGATCGACGCCGATGCCGGAAATGTCCGAGACATAGGCGATGCGCAGGCCCTTGACGTCCTGCGCCTTGGCGACGATGGCCCGCGCGCTGGCCCACGGCGGCGCCACCGAGATCGGCGATTTGCGAATGTAGCCGACCAGCGCGTCCAGCATCAGTGCGGCGTCTTCCGCGGTGCGCGCCAGCGGCCCGTGCACCTGGCCGGGATCCCAGGCCAGCGGCATGGGATAGTTGGGCGTCAGGCCCGGCGTCGGGCGGATGCCGCAGATGCCGTTGAACGACGCCGGCATGCGGATCGAGCAGCCGAAGTCGGTGCCCTGCGCCAGCGGCACCATGCCGGTGGCCACCGCCACCGCGGAGCCGCCCGACGAGCCCGAGGGGCTGAGCGCAGGATTCCACGGATTGCGGGTGACCCCGAACACGTCGTTGAAGGTGTTGGCGCCGGCGGCGAATTCCGGCGTGTTGGTCTTAGCCACCACGATGGCGCCGTTGGCCTTGAGGCGGCGCACCGCCTCGGCGTCCTCGGCGGGGACATGATCCTTGAAGCGCGGCGAGCCATAGGTGGTGCGGATGCCCTTGGTCGGGGTGACGTCCTTGATCGCCACCGGCAGGCCATGCAGCGGCCCCAACGCATCGCCGCGCAGCACGGCGGCTTCGGCCTTCCTGGCCAGCACGCGGGCGCTGTCGGCGACCAGCGTGACGATGGCGTTGAGTTGCGGATTGACGCGGGCGATCACCGCCAGATTGGCGTCGAGCACCTCGACGGGGCTGACTGCCTTGCTGGCAATCAAGGCTGCGAGTTCGCAGGCGGTCTTGCGGGACAGGGATTCGGACATGATGGTCTCGTATTCTCAACGCGTCATGCCCGGCCCTGTGCCGGGCATCCACGTCTTGGATGCGTGAAAGGCGTGGATGGCCGGGACAAGCCCGGCCATGACAAACCCTGAAGCGTTTACTTCCCCGCCCAGTGCACGAAGCGGCGCTCGATGGTGAGGAACAGCAGGTTGAGGCCGTAGCCGAGTGCGCCGGCGGCGAAGATGGCGGCGTACATGTCGGGCATTTCGAACATCTGCTGCGCCTCGAACACGCGCTGGCCGAGGCCGTCGACCGAGCCGATGAACATCTCGGCCACCACCACGATCACCAGCGCCAGCGACACGCCGTTGCGCAACCCGACGAAGGTCGCCGGCATGGATTCCAGCAGCATCACGTCCCACAGCACGCGGACCCTGGAGGCGCCCATCACCTTGGCCGCCAGGATGCGCGTCTTGCGCGCGTTCATGACGCCATAGGCGACGTTGAACAGGATCACCAGTGCAGCACCGAACGCCGCCACCGCAATCTTGGTGCGGTCGCCGACGCCGAACAGCACCAGAAACAGCGGAAACATCGCCGAGGCCGGCGTCGAGCGAAAGAAGTCGATCAGGAATTCCACCGAACGATAGAGTTTTTCCGACGAACCCAGGAGGACGCCAAGCGGTATAGCGATCACCGCGGCAATGATGGTGGAATAGATCGTGCGCTCCACCGTCTTGATGAAATCGACGCCAAGCTTGCCGTGGAACATGCCGGCCCACATCGCCTTGAAGGTCGCGACCGGCGACGGCAGCAGCACGGGATCGACGATGCGCAGCCAGACGGTGAACGACCAGATCGCCAGCAGCACGGCGACGCCGACGAACGGCAGCAGGATTTCGAGGCGCTTCCAGTTCATCCATCTAGCCTTTGCGGACTTCGCGCTGGAAGATCTCCAGGCAATGCGCCTTGGTCTGGATAAAATCCGATTCCGTCATGGTCCTGTCGGTGCGCGGCCTTGGCGCATCGTAGTGCACGAACTCCACCGCGCGCGCCGGATGCCGCGACAGCAGCAGGATACGGTCGGACAGGTACACCGCCTCCTCCAGATCGTGCGACACCAGCACGGTGGTGGTGTGGGTCTCCTGGAACACGCGCTGCAGCTGCTCGCGCATGAACAACGTCATCTCGTAGTCCAGCGCCGAGAACGGCTCGTCGAGAAACAGGATCTCGGGATCGACCACCAGCGCCCGCATGATCGACACAAGTTGCTGCTGGCCGCCGGACATCTGGTAGGGATACAGCTTGAGGTCGATCTTGACGTTGAGACTGGCGACGATCTTCTCGACGCGCACGTTGCGATCCGCCTTCGGCACGCCCATCACCTTGAGGGGATAGGCGATATTGTCGAAGGCGCTGAGCCACGGGAAGACGGCTTCGCGGTAATTCTGGAACACGTAGCCGAACTTGATCTTGTTGAGCGGCTGGCCGTCGAACAGGATCTCGCCCTTGTCGGCGGGAAACAGCCCGGCGATCATGTTGATCAGCGTGCTCTTGCCGCAGCCGTTCGGTCCGAACACCGACATCAGCTTGCCGCGCGGGATGTCGAAGTCGAAATCGTCGTAAATCGTCGCGTCCGAGAACTTCTTGCTCAGCCCGCGGATCGTCACGTGTGGCGCGGTCCGCACTGCTGCGGCCCGCGCCTTCTCCGACAGTTCGATGGTTGCGGCTGGCTGCACGGAGGTCATCGGATGTCAGTACTTGTAAATGTACTTGGTGACGTCGAGCTTTTCCGGGACAACGCCGATCGAGGTGCCAAAGTCGGACAGCTTCTGCAGGTCGCCTATCTGCTTCGGCGTCATGTCCTTGGCCATGGTGTAGCCGAGCATGGAGACCATATCGACGACGTTGTCCGGCGTGAACGTGTTCTTGGCGAGGTACTTGCGGGCGTCGTCCGGGTTCTTGTTGATGTAGTCGACCGCCTTGGACCAGGCCATGGCAAAGCGCTTGGCCACCTCGGGCCGCTTCTGGATGAAGTCCGAGGTGATGGCGCAGCCGGCGGCATAGGCGTCGGCCTTCTCGTCGCCGAGGATGTATTTGGAGATCACGCCGGCTTCCAGCGTGCGGGCCACGCCGGCCTTGATCATCATCGAGGCGTTGGGTTCCAGCGTGTAGCCGCCGTCGAAAGTGCCGGCGGTCATGGCGTTGACGTGCTGGCTCATGTCGAGCTGGTCGATGGTGTAGTCGCCGTCCTTGAGGCCGTTTTTGGCCAGAATGCCCTTGGCGGTATTGAGGTTGGCGGGTCCGGGCGCCGACATCAGCTTGAGGCCCTTGAGGTCCGAGATCTTGTCGGCCTTGACGCCGTTGCGGACCACGAACTGCTCCATCTTCCAGACCGGGGTCTGGCTGTTGAGCGCGATATACATCGCAACGCCAGGCTTCTTGATGTTGGCGTTGAGGCCTTCCAGCGTCACCAGCACGGCGGAGACCTCGATCTGACCGGTGATCATCGCGGCGACGTTGGCCGGGCCGCCCATCAGCTTGGTCATCTCCGGTTCGATGTTCTGCTCCTTGAAGAAGCCCTTCTCCACGGCGACGAAATACGGCAGCGACGAACTCAGCGGGAACACGCCGACGGCGACCTTGTCCTGCGCGGCGGCTCGATCCGGCGCCAACCCGATCAGCGCCAAAGCGGCCAGCGCCGCGAACATCATCCGATTAAGCATAGCCATGGTCGTGCTCCTGTGATGCAGATGGCGAGCCCCCTCGCCGCAGAATTCCACTCGCCCGGTCCAGGCGATTGCCCAATTTCAGAGCAAGACTCGTGCCGGTTACGACCGCCGCCGCCGGTTGCCCGTCACCGGCCGCCGGATCACATCCGCGACGTAAACTCGCCGCGCAGCATCTTTTCATAGCCCTCGCCGCGGTCGATCATCGGCAACGGATCAGGCCGACCAGCGGCCAGTTCGGTGCGCCGCGCCCGCGTGGCCGCCTCGTCGATATCAGGCTCGTCGGCGGTGCTCGCGGCGGAAAATACCACACCGTAGTCGCGCATCGCCGCGGCGACCGACACCCGGCCCTCGGTGACGTCGCGCAGCACCATCGGCAGTTCGCGCGTCAGCGGATCGCCCCAGCCGCCGCCGCCGGTGGTGACCACGCGCACGACCTGGCCTTTCAGGACTTCGGCACCATCGACCAGCCCCCCCAGCTTGCGCGCCTCGCCTTCGGCATCGACGGTGACGCAGAACGGCTCGCCAGCCTTGCCGCCCTTGAGACCGTAGCAGCCAAGCCGCACGCGGTCGGCGGTGACAATGGTGCGGCAGTCGACCAGTGCGCGATAGTGCTTCTCATAACCCTGCCCGCCGCGGCGCAATCCGGCGCCGCCGGAATCCGTCGACAGCGCCAGTTTTTCCACCATCACCGGAAACTTGGTCTCGGTGAATTCCGCAGGCTGGTTGCGGGAGTCCGGCACGATGTGGATGGCGTCGTTGCCGTCGGCGTAATAGCGCCCGCCGGAGCCGCCGCCCAGCACCTCGCGCGACAGGAACGGCTTGCCTTCCGCGTCATTGCCGTAGAAGCCGGTGTAGCGGATGGTTTCCTGGTCCGCCGGCATGCGCCCGTCCACCGCCTTCGCCACCACCCCGGCCAACAGGCCGAGACTGCGCAGCAGCACGAAGGAGCGGGCATTCGTGGCGGCCGGCCAGACCGGTGTGATCAGCGTGCCCTTCGGCGGGAAGACGATTTCGAACACCTCGCAGACGCCTTCGTTGACGTGAATTTCCGCAGCGCGCTCGGGCGTATCGGCAAGGTTGCGCAGGATCGGCGCAATCCACTTGATCAGGAAGGCGCCGCTGGCATAGTCCGTCGGCCAGTTGATCGGCCCGGTCGACTGTGGATCGGTGCCGTTGAAGTCCAGCACGATCTTGTCGGCGGTCTTGGTCATCTTGATCGCGATCTTGTGCAGCTTCGGGTCGGTGATGCCGTCGTGCTCGACATAGTCCTCCCAGCTGTATTCGCCATCGGCGATCTTGCTCAGCAGCTCGTTGCGGTAGATGTCGCGGCACTTGTCGAGGATGGCCTGAAAGCAGGCCTCGACCTGGTCGCGGCCGAAACGTTCGAACAACCCCTGCATGCGGCGCGCGCCCATCAGGCAGGCCTGCACCTCGCTGTCGAGATCGGCGGACAGCATCTCCGGCACGCGGGTGTTGCGGCGGATGATGGTGAACACGGCGTCGTTCTTGACGCCTTCGCTATAGATCTTGACCGGCGGAATCGCGATGCCTTCCTCGAACACCGTCGCCGCGGTGCCCGGCATCGAGCCCGGCACCTTGCCGCCGACGTCGTCGTGATGGCCGAAGGCCTGGATATAGGCGACCACGATGCCGTCGTGAAACACCGGCACGGTGCTGCACAGATCCGGCAGATGGCCGATCGAACCTTCGGTCAGGTAGGTGTCGTTCATCAGGAACACGTCGCCCGGCTTCATGGTCTCCGGCGCAAAGTCGCGCACCACGGCGTTGGGCATCGCCGAATAGGAACGCCCGGTCAGCTTGCGGCAGTAGCGGTCGAAAAGGCCGACGCGGAAGTCGTGGGCCTCGCGGATCATCGGCGAACGCGCGGTGCGCTCGATGGCATATTCGATTTCCGCCTCGATGGAATTCAGCGTGCCCTCAACGATCTGCAGCACGATGGGATCGACATGGGCGGCCTCGCGCACGGGGGCGGTCGGCCAGGGATGGGGCTTGTGCATGTTCATTTGGTGCTCTCCTGCGCGACCGGGCGGATGACCAGAATGCCGTGCGGATCGACGTCAAGGCTCTGGCCGGGAAATACCACGGTGGTGGAGCCGAACTCCTCGACCACTGCGGGACCGACGATGGTCGCCCCCGGCGGCAGCGTGGCGCGGTCATACAGCGGCGTGTCGACGAAGCCGGCATCGAAATAGACGGGGCGCGTGCCGCTCGGCGCAAACGTGCCGTCGCCGGCGTCGAGCTTCGGCATCTGCGGCCGTTCGATGACGCCGAAGCCGGAAACGCAGAGATTGACCAGCTCGATCTTCTGCTGGCCGGCATAGTCGTAGCCGAAGGTCTTCTTATGCACGGCATGGAAGGCGCCGATCAGCCCGGCCAGAAACTTGTCGTCCACCGCCCCCGACGGCGCGGTGACGCGGACCTCCATGGATTGCCCGGCATAGCGCAGGTCGGCCTCGCGGACCAGGCGGATCTGCGATTCCGCGATGCCGTCGCGCGTGAGATTGGCCACCGCCTCCTGCTCAAGCCCGGCATAGCGCACAGCGATATCGGCAAGATCGATGGCGTCCTCGTGCATCACCTTGGTGACGATGTGATCGGTGCGCCAGTCCACCGCCAAGAGGCCGAAGGCGGAGAGATTGCCGGGATTCGGCGGCACGATGCAGGCCTTCATACCCAACAGATCCATCACCGCCGGCGACTGCACCGGACCGGCGCCGCCGAACGACAGCAGTGCGAATGCGCGGGGGTCGATGCCGCGCTGGATGGTCATCTGGCGGATCGCGTTGGCCTGCGCCCAGTTGGCGATCTCGATGATCCCCGCGGCGAGCTGCTCGGCGCTCATGTTGCCCGGCAATTTTTCGGCCAGCGCCGCGATACCCGCACGGGCCCGCTCCACATTCAGTGCGATACCGCCGCCGATCAGCGCCGGCGGCAGCCGCCCGAGCACCAGGTTGGCGTCGGTGATCGCCGGCTCGTCGCCGCCGTTCGGATAGCACATCGGGCCGGGCACGGCGCCGGCGCTGCGCGGCCCCACCTTGAGGTGGCCCTCACGGCTGATCCAGGCCAGCGAGCCGCCGCCGATGCCGATGGTGGTGATGTCGATCATCGGAATGCGCACCGGAAACTGGCCGACCGAACCGCCATTGGTGAGCTGCGGCTTCGCGCTTTCGATCAGACAGAAATCCGTCGAGGTGCCGCCGGCGTCGAGCGTGACGAGGTCGGGGAATCCGGCGATCTCGGCGATCACGGCGCTGCCGAGCGCGCCGGCGGCGGGGCCGGACAGCGCCGTGGTGATCGGTTTTCGCAAAATCTGCTCGGACGACGCGACCCCGCCGCTCGACTGCATGACCAGGAACGGCACCTTCTGCAGCGGGCCGAGTTCGTCATGCACGCGCTTGAGGTAGCGATCGAGATAGGGTTTCACGAAGGCATCGACCAGAGTGGTCACCGCGCGCTCGTATTCGCGGTATTCCGGCAGCACCACGCAGGACAGCGACAGGGTGGCCTCGGGATATTCCTCGGCGATGATCTCGGCGACGCGGCGCTCGTGGCTGTCATTGGCATAGGAGTGAATCAAGCAGATGCCGATGGCCTGGATCTGGTGTTTGCGGAAATAGCGTGCGGCGTCGCGCACCATGTCCTCATCGAGAGCGCGCAACTCATTGCCCTTGAAGTCGAAACGGCCGCCGACCTCGCGGACGAACTGCAGCGGCACCAGCCGCTCCGGCTTCACCCAGAAATAGGAATTGCCGTAGCCATCGGGCACCGATTGCCGCGCGATCTCCAGCAGATGGCGGAAGCCGGCGGTGACGATCAGGCCGAGCGAGGAGATGCCCCCCTGCAGCAGCGCATTGGTGGCCACCGTGGTGCCGTGGGCGAGACCGGCGACATCGGCCGGGCCGGCGCCGGCCTGCGCCAGGATGTCGTTGACCCCGCGCACCAGGCCGATCGCCGGATTGGCCGGCGTGCTCGAGACTTTGGTGACCGACATGGCGCCGGTCGAGGCGTCGACCGCGACGATGTCGGTGAAGGTGCCGCCGGTGTCGATGCCGATCCGGAAACGGGGGGAAGCCTGGGTCATGCGGGGCCGTCCATGCTGAGAACGCCTGCAGCATGGGTCGGAGAGACGGCGCGAGTCAAAAACCGAATATTGATGCGGCTATCGGAAAAACAGATGACAGCTCGTGCCCCGGACGCGGCGCAATACGCCACGTAGTGGCGTGGTGCGCCGCAGAGCCGGGGCCCCGGTGGCTGCCAACCCAAACCGGGATCCCGGATCTGCGGCGCAGCGTTTCGGACGATGCTACGCATCGTCTCTCACGCTGCACCGCGTCCGGGAAACGAGGGAGCGGAATTTTGTCGCCCCTACCCCTTCAGCAGATCCCTGATTTTCAGCAGCGCGGCTTCCTTGCGCCGCGACAGCGGCTGCCGCCGGCGAAACAGGCTGAAGGCCACGTTGCGCGCCGGCGCGATCGGCAGCGCCTTCAGCAGGCCGAGCGCCACCTCGTTGTCGGCGCAGGCGCGCGGCACGATGGCGATGCCGCCGCCGGACTGCACGATGATCTTCATGGTCTCGATATTGTCGACCACCGCCACGACGTTGGGGCGGATGCCGAGATCGGTGAACAGCGAGAACACCACCTGGCCGTAGCCCACCGTCAACTCACTCATGATGAAGGGCTCGGCGACCAGCCGCCCGATGTCGATTGCCTGCCTGGCGCGCCCCAGCGGATGTTTCGGCGGAACGATCAGCGCCATCTCGGCATCGATCAGCCGGTCGAACACCAGCCCGGCCGGCAGCCGGTCGGGATCCGACTCGATGGCCAGGCCGGCATCGATATGCTCCTCGTGCAGTTCGCTGAAGATGTTGCGGGTGGGCGCGGTCGAGATCTCCAGCCGGATGCCCGGCAGGTCGGCCTTCAGGTTGCCGAACAGGCGGGGGATGAAGAGCTGGGCCATGCCCGAGCCCATGCCGATGTTCAACGTGTCGAGCATGGCGCCGCGCAGGCGTTTCGCGGTGTCGGTCAGGCTGAGCAGATCGCCCATCACCCGTTCGGATTCGTACAGGAAGGTGCGGCCGCGGTCGGTCGATTCGATGCCGCGCGAGGTCCGGCTGAACAATTCGAAACCGATCTCCCCCTCGAGCAGCTTGACCTGCTCGCTGACGGCGGATTGCGAGATGTTCAGGCGTTTTGCCGCCTTGGTGAAACTACGCTCCTTCGACACCGAGAGCGCATACCGCAATTGCCGGAAGTCCAAGGTCGAATCCCCCAACGGCCGGCACGGGCGACGGCGCGCGACGGCATCCTAGGGCACGGGAAATATTTTGGCTATTCGGCAGCCGGACCCGCATTCGACGAGATCGCAACGACCGAAGAGCGGAAATGTCAGATCGAGCAGTGACCGGGCAACAGGAAGGCTCGGAGCGATCGGCCAGCCAATCGCTATCGTTCGTCGCTCAATGGCACACGAAAGGCTTCGGGCTGCTCCCGGGCGCGGCGCTGCGCGACGGCCAGAGCCTCGGCAAAATCAGCGGGATCGAACCACGACTCACCGCGCATCGCCGCGTCGAGATCGTCTTCCCAGATGCGGGTCGCCTCGATGTCGAATTTCATGTCGAGCTTGTTGCTGACGGCCTGGATGCCGTAGCCGGTGACGGCCCATTGCCGGCCGAGCCAGTAGATGTCGCGATGGAGCACTGCGCCGTCCGTTCTTGATTGCGAGACCGTTACCGGACGAAAATAACCCCGCCCGGCCGGGCGAGGTTACTTGAGCTTGAACAGGCCGAAAGTGAAGATACGCAAAAGCAGTAGCCGGTCGATCTTAAGGTCTGCCTAAATGCGGTTGTCCCGGTTCGGTGACGGCTGCGATCGCTGGGTCGCCGTCCTTGCACGCTCCGCGTCGGCCTTGTTGGCCTCGTGGCGACCGATGATGCAACCGGCGACGACGCCGACCTTGCCGTGACCGGCATAGTGACCGGCGATGCCACCGATGATAGCGCCCTTGATGCAGCCCTTCGCTTCAGCAGCGACGGACGACAGCGACAGCCCGACGATGGCGGCGCACAAAACAACACGCTTCATGGCGATCTCCCGAGTGAATTCAACCGACACAAGTCCTCCCAAGGAGTTTGGTTCCCACTCGCTCGGCAACGACAGCACGCTGCGCTGCGCGCGCTGGCGACCGATGACAGGCTTTGATCTCGCCGGGATTCGGGTAAAACGGCACCGTTGCGCGGGAGATCGACAGGCGATGCGAGTAACCAATTCCGAGAGATTGCGCTGGCGGGGATGGCTGACCGGCGCCGTGGTCGCCGTATTGCTGCTGGCTTTGCCGGTGGCGGTGTGGCTCGATCTTACAAATCTCGCCGACACCGCTTTGCGCCGTCAGGCCGCCGACCTCAATTCGGTGGTGTCCAGCGTCCGCAGCTATTACGCCACCAATGTGGTGGGCCGGGTGCTGGCGCATCCCGGCGAGACCCAGGTGGTCCACAATTACGAGACCATTCCCGGCGCGATTCCGATTCCGGCCACGCTGTCCCTGGAGCTCGGCAAGGTGATCGGCGCGCAGCAGGAGAATATCCACTACCGCTTCGTATCGGATTTTCCGTTCAGGAACCGGACCCCGCACCAGCTCGACGCGTTTGAAATCAACGCGCTGAAAAGCCTGCGCGACAATCCCGACCAGAAGATCGTCGACGCCACCCGCTCGATGTTCAGCGACAGCGTTCGCCTGATCGCGCCGGTGGTGATGGCGCCGGCCTGCGTCAGCTGCCACAACGTGCATCCGGAGAGCCCGAAGAAGGACTGGAAGGTCGGCGATGTCCGCGGCATCCAGGAGATCATCATCACCCAGCCGATCGCGGCCAACATCTTTTCCTTCAAGTATCTGCTGGCCTATTTCCTGCTCGCCGCCGTCAGCGGCGTGTCGTTTCTCGGCCTGCAGCGCCGCCAGGCCAAAGCCATCAAGGGCATGAACCGCGAGCTGGAATCCGCCAACGACTTCCTTGCCACGCTGTCGATGAAGATCTCGCGCTATATCCCGCCACAGGTCTACAAGAGCATCTTCAGCGGTCAGAAGGACGTCACCATCCATACCGAGCGCAAGAAGCTGACCATCTTCTTTTCCGATATCCAGAACTTCACCGCCACCACCGAACGGCTGCAGCCCGAACTGATCACCCAACTGCTCAACGAATATTTCACGGAAATGTCGGCCATCGCCCATGACTACGGCGGCACCATCGACAAGTTCATCGGCGACGCCATGCTGATCTTCTTCGGCGATCCGGAGACCAGGGGCGACCGCCAGGACGCCAGAGCCTGCCTGCACATGGCCTGGCGGATGCAGCGCCGCCTCGTCGAACTGAATGCGCAGTGGCGCGCCGCTGGCATCGAACAGCCGTTCAAGGCCCGCATGGGCATCAATTCCGGCTATTGCAACGTCGGCAATTTTGGCAGCACCGACCGCATGGACTACACCATCATCGGCGCCGAGGCGAACCTCGCCGCACGTCTGCAGTCGGTCGCCGAACCCGGCGGCATCGTCATCAGCTACGAGACCTTTGCGCTCGTCAGCGATGCCATCACGGCGCACGCGCTGCCCCCGATCACCATGAAGGGCATCAGCCGCGAGGTCATTCCCTATGCGGTCGACAGCATCATCGACGGCAGCGCCGACACCGGCGACGTGGTGGTCGAGCGGATGGCGGGATTGGATTTCTACCTCGACCCGTCGCGGATCGATGCGAAGGACGCCGCGCGGGCACGCGCCGTTCTGACCGAGGCGCTGGCGACACTCGACAAGCGGCAGACCTAAACCACCTGACGGACTGCGCGTTTGCAGGGCGACGGGACGCAGTCGTTAAACGCATCGCCCCCTTCAATTTGATCATCTCAGCCATCTTGCCGGGGCAAACGCCGCTGCAGCGCGGCCGTGCGGATTCACGGCTTGACAAGCGTTGCCCAACTTTCATATATGAAATCAATACGCTTCTAATGAAATTAAGGGGAGACGTTGGCCGATCGAGCTCCATGGCACGTGTCATGGGCCACCCGCGAGCTGAATCCGCGTCACAGACATCCTTCCAAATCACGTGCGCCCGGCCGGCGGCTGCCCATCCGCGCTCCGGTCGTCCGGTAAGCACCGACACGCAGCCTGCAACGCGCTTTCTTGAATCGCTGCAACGAAGCCAAAGGACAAAAGATGTTCGGGAACTACAAGCTGAAGCCCAATAGCGGCGTCAATCCGCCCTACTCTCCGGCCTATCCGGTCGAGTGGGGCTGCACGTTGCGAACGCTGCAGATCATCACCCGCGTTGATCAGGCGAAGCTTGCCGCGTTGCTGTCCGATACGCCGTTCGAACTCGTCAACGACCGCGTCGCATTCCAGTACATGATCTCGCCGGGCCACTCGCTCGCTGTCCATGCCGGCCAGATGTTCGACCTGATGGTGACGGTGCCGGTTCGCTGCGAGGGTCTGTTCACGCATACCCACATCTACATGTACTGCAGCGATCCGATGGGCATCTGCGCGGGACGCGAAGTCTTCGGCTACACCAAGAAGGACGCGACCTACGCCTTCGAGGAGGCGCCCGACCATACCATCGTCGGCTGGGTCAAGCGCCGGGGCACGCCGCTGGCCGACTTCAGCTTCGTGCCCGATGCGGCAGCACCGGTGGTGAGTCTTGTCGACGGTGACGAGCAGCCCGCAGGCGAGATCCATGTGCGCCGCTTGCCGCATCCGGAACGCCTGGCAACCGCTTATGCGGATGTCGTCTATCGACGCACCCCGCTGGAATATTCGCAACCGCTGGCCGGGCGCGCCCAGATGAAACTGCATGCATCGGAATTCGACCCTCTGACGGAGCTCAATCCGGAAATCATCGGCGCGCGCTTCATGTATTCCGGCGTCTATGGCGGCGGATTTGATGTCGAAGACAGGCGACTCATCAAGCGCCTCGACGTCTGACGCAGAGCATCCTGAGAATTCAAGCAGTGGCATCAGACCACGCATAATGGGAGGAAATGAGATGTTGAACTGGAAGTCGACGGGCCGAATGCGGCTGCTGGGAAGCCTGGGTTGTCTGATGTGGGCCTTTGGCGGTAGCGCCAATGCCCAGCAGCCACCGCTCAAGCTTGGCGTGCTCACGGATATGTCGAGCCTGTACGCCGATGTCACCGGCCCCGGCTCGGTGATCGCCGCCAAGATGGCGGTGGAGGATTTTCTGGCGTCACCGCATCGCATGACGCGCCCGGTCGAGGTGATCAGCGCGGATCACCTCAACAAGGCCGACGTCGCCGCCGGCATTGCACGTGAATGGCTGGACCGCGACGGCGTCGATGCCATCGTCGACGCGCCAAACTCTGCGGTGGCGCTTGCGGTACGCAACATCGTGCAGACCAAGAATCGCACCCTGCTCGTGACCGGCGCCTCATCGTCCGACCTCACCGGAAAGGCCTGCTCGCCGAACCTCATCCACTGGACCTACGATACCTATGCGCTGGCCACCGGCGTCGCGCGTGCGGTCGTCGAGTCCGGCGGAAAATCCTGGTTCACGCTGACCGCGGACTACGCCTTCGGCCAGGCGATGGAGCAGGACATCAAGAACGCCGTGAACAAGGCCGGAGGAACGGTCGTCGGCGGCGTCCGGACGCCGATCAATTCGCAGGATTTCTCGTCCTTCCTGCTGCAGGCACAATCCTCGAAAGCCCAGGTTGTCGGGCTCGTCAATGCCGGTGGCGACACCATCAACTCGATCAAGCAGTCCGTGGAGTTCGGGATTGGCGCCCGCGGCCAGCGCGTCGTGGCAACGGTCCTCTATCTCAGCGATGTGCATTCCCTCGGGCTCGCCGTCGCCCAGGGGCTTCAGTTCACAGAGTCGTTTTACTGGGATCTGAACGAAGGAACGCGCGCCTGGAGCAAGCGCTTCGCGCCACGGAACAACGGTCGCTATCCGACCGCGCTCCATGCCGGAGTCTACAGCGCCGTTCTGCACTATCTGCGTACGATCGATACGCTCGACAGTTCAACGGACGGCAAAGCCGTCATCGCCAAAATGAAGGAGCGGCCTACCGACGATCCGCTGTTCGGCAAGGGCAGCATCCGCAGCGACGGCCGCAAACTGCACAACATGTATCTGTTCGAGGTGAAAAAGCCCGAGGAATCCAAATACCCGTGGGACTACTACAAGGTCGTCAAGACCATTCCGCCGGATGAGGCTTGGCGACCTTTGGCAGAGGGTGGTTGCGACTTCTCGAAATCATGACGGAAAGACCAAACAACAACGCCGTCGCCCTGGTCACGGGCGGCGGCGGCGACATCGGGCGATCGATCGCGCTCAAGCTGGCGCAGACCTGGGCCAATGTGGCTGTCGTCGATATCGACGAGGCCAGCGGCGCCGAGACGGCGCGTCTTCTGAATGAGAACGGATGTAACGCCGTCTTCATCCGCGCCGATGTCTCGAACGCGGTGGAGGCAGCCGCCTATGTCGACCAGGTCGAGCGTCTGCTTGGGCCGATCGGCGCCTTTGCCAACAACGCCGGCATTGAAGGGGTGGTGTCCCCCATTCAGGACTATCCGGAAGATGCGTTCGATCGCCTGATGCAGGTCAACGTCAAGGGCGTGTTTCTCGGGCTGAAGTACGTGATCGCGAGAATGATGGCGCGCGGCGAAGGCGCCATCGTCAACACGGCGTCCACGTCGGCGATCCGTGGACGCGCCGGGCTCGCCGGCTACGTGGCCAGCAAGCACGCCGTGCTTGGCCTGACGCGGGTCGCTGCCCTCGACGTTGCCGGCACGAACATCCGGATCAACGCCGTTCTGCCCGGTCCGATCGAGTCGCGGATGGTACAGGCCCTGGACAGACAGGCATCGAACGGCTTCGCGCGCGCTGGAGCCGCCAGTTATGGATCGCCGGATAGCGTCGCCAACGTCGTCGCATTCCTGCTTTCCTCCGAGGCATCTCATGTCAACGGGGCAGCGTGGACCATCGATGCCGGCGGGACAGTCGCCTGACGTGACATGGCTGGACGCTGCGGCGGCAGCAGCAGGCCGGCAATCTTCGAATGTTGAGCTTCAAGAGCGAACTTGTTAGAACGCCGCATGGCCGAAAAAGACGAGATCGTGCGACCGGGCGCTCCCGCGCTGGAGAAGGGACTCGATCTGATCGAGGCGCTTGCCGCCGAGTCTCGCGGACTGAGCCAGAAGCAGATTGCGGAGCGGGTGGGCCGATCCGTCGGCGAGATTTTCCGGATGCTCAGCGTCCTCGAGGAGCGCGGTTACGTGTCGCGCGATCCCGTCACCGCGGAATATACCCTGACACTTCAGTTGTTCCGGATCGCCGCGCAGTTTCCTCCGACAAAACGTCTGCAGCAGGCTGCGCTTCCGGTCATGGAAACGCTCACGTCCCGGACCGGGCTGTCGTGCCATATGGCCGTGCTGAGCAGTCATCAGTTCATGGTCATCGCGCAGATGGACCCCGAGTGGCAGATGGGCTGGTCGGTGAGGCTTGGGGCCGTGTTTCCACTGACCCAGGAGTATGCATCGGCCAAGGTCCTTGCGGCCTTCCAGCTTGACGGACGCCGCAAGGAACTGGCGGAGGCCATGGCAAAGCAAGGTCGCGCCTCGCTGAAGAGCATCCTGACCGAACTGACCACCGTAGTCACACGCGGAGGCGACTTCCCCGAGGAAGGCCTCGGTCCGCGCCTTCGCGCCTTCAGCTGCCCTGTTCTCGAATCGTCCGGGCGGGCGGTGGCGGCATTGACTGTCCCACTGCTGCGGCTGGAGAAAATTCAGGCAGACGAGTCCGAAAGCATCAGACGGCATCTCCTGGCAGCAGCCGGACAAATTTCCGAAAAGATCGGCGCAAACCGCTGAAACGTAGCCTACATCGTCGGCATTTCGGGTGAGGGCAACCCGGGAGTCCGGCCGACTCGACGAAGCAATATTTTCCGGCGTCGCCGCTGCAGCAAGTCTTACGACACGAGCTTGGTCAGCAGGGCACGGGGGCATCCGCGCCCTGCTCGCACTCAGCGATGCCCGGCCGGCGTGCTCGCCACGATGTGATCCACCGTGGCTTCGCCATGCTGCGTCAGCGGGCGGTTACCGGCCAGCGCGCGCAGCAGCACGTAGAACATCGGCGTGAAGAAGATGCCGAAGGCGGTGACGCCGATCATGCCGGCGAACACCGCGACGCCCATGGCGTGGCGCATCTCGGAGCCGGCGCCGGTGGAGATCACCAGCGGCACCACACCCATGATGAAGGCCAGCGACGTCATCAGGATCGGCCGCAGCCTGAGACGGCTGGCCTCGATCGCCGCCTGGATCGGCGTGCGCCCGCCGAATTCCAGCTCGCGCGCGAATTCGACGATCAGGATGGCGTTCTTCGCCGACAGGCCGACCAGCACGATCAGGCCGATCTGGGTGAAGACGTTGTTGTCGCCCTTGGTGATCCAGACGCCGAACATCGCCGCCAGCAGCCCCATCGGCACAATCATGATGATCGACAGCGGCAGCGTCAGGCTCTCGTATTGCGCGGCGAGCACCAGAAACACCAGCAGCAGTGCCACCGGAAACACCACGAGGGACGAGTTGCCGGCGATGATCTCCTGATAGGTCAGTTCGGTCCATTCGAAACCGATGCCCTTGGGGAAAACCTCCGCAGCAACGCGCTCCACCGCGGCCTGCGCCTGGCCCGTGGAATAGCCCGGCGCGGCGCCACCATTGAGGTCGGCGGTCAGGAAGCCGTTGTAGCGCATCGCACGCTCGGGACCGGAGCTCTCCTTGATCTTCAGCAGCGTCGACAGCGGCACCATCTCGTTGGTGTCGGAGCGGACCTTGAGCAGACCGACATCGTCGGCGCGGGCGCGGTACTTGGCGTCGGCCTGCACCCGCACCGAATAGGTGCGGCCGAACTTGTTGAAGTCGTTGACATAGAGCGAACCGAGATAGATCTGCATGGTCTCGAACACGCTGGTGACGGGCACCGAGAGCTGCCGCGCCTTGGTGCGGTCGATATCGGCGTAAAGCTGCGGCACGTTGACCTGATAGGAGGTGAACAGGCCGGCCAGTTCCTTCTGCTGCGAGGCCTTGGCGACGAACGCCTTGGTGGCGTCGGACAATGCGTCGTAGCCGAGACCGGCGCGGTCCTCGATCTGCAGCTTGAAGCCGCCGATGGTGCCGAGGCCGGACACCGGCGGCGGCGGGAACATGGCGATGAATGCGTCCTGGATGCCGGCGAACTTGCCGTTCAGCGTCATGGCGATGGCGCCGCCGGACAGCGACTTGTCCTTGCGCTCCTCGAACGGCTTCAGCGTCACGAACACGATGCCGGAATTCGACGAGTTGGTGAAGCCGTTGATCGACAGGCCGGGAAACTGGATGGCGTCCTCGACACCCGGCGTCGCCTTGGCGATGTCGCCCATGCGGCGGATCACCTCTTCGGTGCGGTCCAGCGTGGCGCCGTCCGGCAACTGCGCGAAACCGACCAGATACTGCTTGTCCTGGCCAGGCACGAAGCCACCCGGCACCGCCCTGAACAGCAGTGGGGTGACGCCGATCAGCGCGATATAGGCGACCATGACGATGCCGCGGCGGGAGATCACGCGGCCGACGCCGCCGCTATAGGCATTCGAACTCCAGGTAAAGGCGCGGTTGAACCTGGCGAAGAACCAGCCAAGCGACCTGTCCATGCCGCGGGTCAGCGCATCCTTCGGCGCATCGTGCCCCTTGAGCAAGAGCGCCGCCAGCGCTGGCGACAAGGTCAGCGAGTTGAAGGCGGAGATCACCGTGGAGATCGCCACGGTCAGCGCGAACTGCTTGTAGAACTGGCCAGTGAGGCCAGTGATGAAGGCCAGCGGCACGAACACCGCCACCAGCACCAGCGCGATCGCGATGATCGGACCGGTGACCTCGCGCATCGCCTGATAGGCCGCGTCCTTCGGCGACAGTCCTTTTTCGATGTTGCGCTCGACGTTCTCCACCACGACGATGGCGTCGTCGACCACGATGCCGATGGCCAGCACCAGGCCGAACAGGGTCAGCGCGTTGATGGAGAAGCCGAACACGTGCATCACCGCGAAGGTGCCGATGATCGACACCGGCACCGCGATCAGCGGGATGATCGACGCGCGCCAGGTCTGCAGGAACAGGATCACCACCAGCACCACCAGGGCGACGGCTTCCAGCAGGGTGTGGATCACCGCCTCGATGGAGGCGCGGACGAACTGGGTGGGGTCGTAGACGATGCTGTAGTCCATGCCGTCCGGCATGTTCTGCTTCAGCTCGGCCATGGTCTTGCGGACGTTGTCGGAGATCTGGATCGCGTTGGATCCCGGCGACTGGAAGATCGGAACCGCGACGGCCGACTTGTTGTTGAGCAGCGAGCGCAATGAGTAATCGGCGGCGCCGAGTTCGATGCGCGCGATGTCGCGCAGCCGGGTGACCTCGCCGTTGGCGCCGTTCTTGACGATGATATCGCCGAATTCCTCCTCGGTCTGCAGCCGGCCCTGGGCGTTGATCGAGAGCTGCAGGTCGAGGCCGGCCTCGCTCGGCGAGGCACCGACCACGCCGGCCGCAGCCTGAACGTTCTGGGCGCGGATTTCCTTGACCACGTCGCCCGGCGACAGGCCGCGCTCGGCGACCTTCTGCGGGTCGAGCCAGACCCGCATCGAATAGTCGCCGGAGCCGAACAGCTGCACCTGGCCGACGCCCTCGATCCGCGCCAGCCGGTCCTTGACGTTGAGCACCGCATAGTTGCGCAGATAGGTCATGTCGTAGCGGTCATTGGGTGACAGCAGATGCACCACCATGGTGAGGTCGGGTGCGCTCTTGATGGTGGTGACGCCCAGCGTGCGGACTTCCTGGGGCAGGCGCGGCTCGGCCTGCGACACCCGGTTCTGCACCAGTTGCTGCGCCTTGTCGGGATCGGTGCCGAGGCGGAAGGTGACGTTGAGCGTCATCAAGCCGTCGGTGGTGGCCTGGCTGCTCATATAGAGCATGCCCTCGACGCCATTGATCTGCTCCTCGATCGGCGTCGCCACCGTCTCGGCAATCACCTTGGGATTGGCGCCGGGATAGGTCGCGCGCACCACCACCGTGGGCGGCGCCACTTCGGGATATTCCGAGATCGGCAGCACCGGCAGCGACAGCAGGCCAGCGAGGAAGATCACGGTCGACAGCACACCCGCAAAGATCGGCCGGTCGATGAAGAATTTGGAAAAGTTCATGATCTTATCTTTTCAGAAGCAGCGCTCGCAAAGCGCAGTGGGTCGGCGCGGTCGATGGAATCGAAATGTGTGGCGTTGCTTCCCTCGCCCCGCATTTGCGGGGAGAGGGTGGCTCGAAGGCGCGGAGCGCGTTCGAGTCTGGTGAGGGGCCTGTGAGTCACGCTGGCAGCCCCTCACCCGGAGCCTCGCTGACGCGACGCTCCGACCTCTCCCCGCAAGAGCGGGGAGAGGTGAAGGAGATCAGCGCGCCGCGACGTTGGTCGCCGCCTGGGCATAGGCGGCGTCCATTGCCACCATCTCGGGCTTGATGGTGGCGCCCGGCCGGACGCGCTGCAGGCCGTTGACGACGATACGTTCGCCCGCCTTCAGCCCGCCGGTGACGATGCGCAAACCGTCGACGGACACGCCGAGGGTGACTTCGCGATACTCAGCCTTGTTCTTGTCACCGACCACCATGACGTATTTCTTGTTCTGGTCGGTGCCGACCGCGCGTTCGCTGATCAGCAGGGTCTGCTCCGGCTTCGGCTGGCCCATCTGCAGCCGGGCGAACTGACCTGGCATCAACCGGCCGTCAGCATTGTCGAACACCGCGCGCACCCGCACGGTGCCGCTCTTCGCATCGACCTGGTTGTCGATGAACTGCATCTTGCCCTTGTACGGCGTCCCGGTGGAGGTGCCGGTGCCCATCTGCACCGGGATGCGATCGATATCGGCCGGGGTCTTTTCGTCGGCCAAAGTCTTCAGCGCGCGGGTCACCACCTGCTCGTCGGCATTGAAGCTCGCATAGATCGGATCGACCGAGACCAGGGTGGTCAGCAGCGGTGCGCCGGGGCCGGCGGCGATCAGATTGCCGACGGTGATCTCCACCTTGCCGACCCGGCCCGACACCGGCGCACGGACTTCGGTGTAGCTGAGATTGAGCTCCGCAGTCTTCAGCGCCGCCTCGGCAGCCTTGAGGTTGGCTTCCGCCTCGCGGAAAGCATTCACGCGGCTGTCCAGGTCGCGCTGCGTGATGCTGGAACTGGTGAGCTGCTGGCCACGATCGAAATCGGCCCTGGTCAGGATCAGGCGGGCCCGCGCCGCCGACACCTGGCCCTGCGCGCGGTCGACTTCGGCCGCATAAAGCGACGGGTCGATCAGCACCAGCAGATCATCCTTCTTCACCAGCGCGCCTTCGCGGAAGTGGATCTCCTGAACCGCGCCGGCGACCCGTGAGCGGATCTCGACGCGTTCGACGGCCTCCAGCCGGCCGGAAAATTCGTCGAACGGCGCGGTTTCGCGCGGCGTCACCACGGCCACCGAGGCCTGCACCGCTGGTGGCACCACAGCGACCGCTTCCGCCTGGGCGGCGAAGTTGGACAGGTTCATCAGCGCCGCACCGCCACCGATGGCGGTGGCCACAACAGCGATTCCTGCGCCCAAAGCGACTTTCCGAAGCAGATTGTTGGTCATAACGAACCCCGTTTGGTCTCTCGGGACTTGATAAGTCCCTTAAATTCAATAGCTTGGATGCGATGAACGCCGCTTGCGGCTCGCTGCAGCGCAATCGCTGCATCGCACACATCCGTAACGCTCGGTATAGATGGACTATCGACATCCGCTGTCAAGGGACTTATCTAACGAAAGGTACGAAACTCAGGGAGTGACGCCATCATGGCCATCATGGGCCGCCCGCGCGAATTCAATTGCGAGAAGGCGCTCGACCTCGCGCTGCAGGTATTCTGGCGCAAGGGCTACGAGGGCGCGTCGATGGCCGACCTGACCGAGGCCATGGGGATCACCAAGCCCAGTCTTTACGCCGCCTTCGGCAACAAGGAAGAATTGTTCCGCAAGGCGCTCGACCGCTACGTCGATGGCCCCGGCGGCTACTTTCAGGCCGCGCTGCTCAAGCCGACCGCGCGCGACGTGGTCGCCAGCCTGCTCTATGAGGCGGCGGACGCCCTCACCAATCCCGATACGCCGGGCTGCCTTGCGGTGCAGGGCGCGCTGAGTTGCGGCGAGGCCGCGCAAACCATCAAGCAGGAGCTGATGGCGCGGCGCGCCGCCAGCGAGGCCGATCTGCGCCGCCGGCTTGAACGCGCCGTGGCCGAGGGCGATCTCCCCGCCGATTCCGATGCCGCCGATCTGGCGCGCTACGTCTCCGCTATCATGCAGGGCATGGCGGTGCAGGCCGCCGGCGGGGTCGGGCGCGACCAATTGCGCAAGATCGCCGACCTCGCGCTGCGCAACTGGCCACCGCTGTAGCCAAACGATTGCGCGCTGCCGGCTAACGTCGCCGCGCTATTCATGGCATACAGGGCGCCCGTCCGCGCCCATGGAATGCCGTTCACATGCCCGCACCCAAGCCGCCTGCCTTCGAAACACTGAGCCTGCACGCCGGCCAGCATCCCGATCCCGTCACCGGCGCGCGCGCGGTGCCGATCTATCAGACCACATCCTACGTGTTCCAGGATTCCGACCACGCCGCGGCACTGTTCAACCTCGAGCGCGCCGGGCACATCTACACCCGCATCTCCAATCCGACGACCGCAGTGCTCGAGGAACGCCTGGCCGCACTGGAAGGCGGCGTCGGCGCGGTCTGCACCGCATCCGGCATGGCGGCGTTGCATCTGGCCATCGCCACTTTGCTCGGCACCGGCGAGCATATCGTGGCGTCCTCCTCGCTGTATGGCGGCACCATCAACCTGCTGGCCCATACGCTGCCGCGCTTCGGCATCACCACGACGTTCGTGAAGCCGCGCGACCTCGACGGCTTTCGCAGCAGCATCCGGCCCAACACCCGGCTGGTGATCGGCGAGACCATCGGCAATCCCGGCCTTGAAGTGCTGGACATTCCGGCAGTCGCCGCGATCGCGCATGACGCGAAGATTCCGCTCTTGATCGACAACACCTTTGCGACGCCCTATCTCAGCCGGCCGATCGAAGTCGGCGCCGACATCGTGATGAACTCCGCCACCAAATGGATCGGAGGCCACGGCATCGCCATCGGCGGCGTGGTGGTCGACGGCGGCCGCTTCGACTGGCGCGGCTCCGGCAAGTTTCCGGTGCTGACCGAACCCTACGCCGGCTATCACGGCATCGTCTTCGACGAACAGTTCGGCCCCGCCGCCTTCATCATGCGGGCGCGCACCGAAGGCTTGCGCGATTTCGGCGCGTGTCTGTCACCGACCAACGCGTTTCAATTGCTGCAGGGCGTGGAGACGCTGGGCATCCGCATGGAGCGCCACATGGCCAACACCCATGCGGTGCTGGCCTTCCTCACCGCCAGCAAGGCGGTGGACTGGGTGCTGCATCCATCGCTCGACAGCCATCCGGATCATGAACTGGCAAAACGTCTGCTCCCGCGAGGCGCCGGCTCGATCATCTCGTTCGGCATCAAGGGCGGCCGCGCCGCAGGGCGCAAGTTCATTGAATCGCTGCGGCTGATCAGCCATCTCGCCAATGTCGGCGACGCCAAGACGCTGGTGATCCATCCCGCCAGCACGACGCATCAGCAGATGGATGCCGAACAGCTCAAGGCCTCGGGCATCGGCGAGGAACTGATCCGGCTGTCCGTCGGCATCGAAGCCTCGCAAGACATCATTGACGATCTCGGCCAGGCGCTGCGCGCCTCGCAAAAGGCTTGAGCGATGCAGATTTCAGTCAACGGCTTTGAGACCTTCGTCGGAACGGGCGGACGTCCTTTCGATCCTAAACTGCCGGCGGTGGTGATGATCCACGGTGCCGGCTTCGATCATTCGACCTGGGCGCTGCACGACCGCTGGTTCGCGCATCATGGCTACGGCGTCCTTGCGCCCGACCTGCCCGGCCACGGCCGCTCGGCGGGCACGCCCCTCACCACGATCGCCGATCTCGCCGACTGGACCGCGGCTCTGATCGACGCCGCCGGCGCGACGCAGGCACGCCTCATCGGGCATTCCATGGGCTCGCTGATCGCGCTGGAAACCGCGGCGCGGCATCCGCAAAAGATCACCCGGCTCGACCTGATGGGCACCGCGGCGACCATGACGGTCGGTCCCGACCTGTTGAAGGACGCCGAGGCCAACGACCACGGCGCCATCGACATGGTGTCGATCTGGGGCCTCGGTTTCCAGGCCGAACTGGGGGGCAGCCCGGCGCCCGGCCTGTGGATGCATGGCGGCGCACAGCGTGTACTCGAAGCCAGCAAGCCGGGCGTGCTGTTTACCGACCTCACCGCCTGCAACAACTACCAGAACGCGCTCGCTGCAGCCGCCGGGGTTACAATTCCCGTCACCGTCATCCTCGGCGAGCGCGACATGATGACCCCGGCCAAAGCCGGCAAGGCGCTGGCCGCGGCGTTGCCGAACGCGCGCACGGTGATTCTGCCCGGCGCCGGTCACATGATGATGGTGGAACGGCCCGACGAGGTGCTCGCCGCCTTGCGCAGCTAAGGCTTCCGCGTTCCCGGTTGCACGCCGCCGCGCGCTGTGCTTCCTGTCATTTGTCATCGGTGCCTCCGCAAGGAGGTGAAACGGGAATGCGGTGCGGGGATTTATCCCCTATTCCGCGGCTGCCCCCGCAACTGTAAGCGGCCATTTTCGATCCATGAAGCCACTGAGCCTGCACGCAGGTTTGGGAAGGCGGATCGAAAGACGACCGCGAGCCAGGAGACCGGCCGGTGACGAGTTTCAACTCGTTCGACGGTGGGTCGACGGAAGGGGTTATCGATGGTTATCCGGAATCTGGCTGCCGGTACGGCAGCCGTTGTTGTGTTGTCGTGTTGTCATGGCGCCGCGCGCGCCCAGTCCAGCCCGGACCAATTGCCAGATCTGGTGGTCACGGCGGACAGAACCTCCACTCCGATCGGCCAGACCGGCAGTTCGATCAGCGTCGTCAAGAGCGACACCATCGCCACCAGCAATCCGGCCTCGCTCGTCGATGCGCTGCGCACCGTGCCCGGCCTCGACATCACCGAAACCGGCGGTCCCGGCGGCACCACCAACATCCGCATGCGCGGCGGCAATACCGGCCAGACGCTGGTGATGATCGACGGCATCCGCATCAACGATCCCACCGCGGCATCCGGCGATTATGATTTCGCGATGTTCGTGCCCAGCGCAATCGACCGTATCGAGGTGCTGAAGGGACCGCAAAGCGCTTTGTACGGCTCCGATGCCATGGGCGGTGTGATCAACATCATCACCAAGAAGGGCTCGGGTCCTGCACAGTTCAACGTGCGCACCGAGGGAGGCAGCTACGGCACCGCGTCGAGCATCGGCTCGGTCACCGGCTCGCAGGGGCCGTGGTCCTATGCCTTCACCGGCGGCGGCCAGCACAGCAACGGCTTCTCGCGCTACGGCTATCGGATTCCGGCGCTGGAGGCGAAGTATCCCAATCTCGAAAACGACGGCCTCGACCGCGTCGGCGGCTCGGCGCGGGTCGGCTACGAAGCGAACGGCGTGAAGATCGAATCCGGCATGCTTTCGTCGTTCACCCGCTCGGCCTATGACGCCGGCGGCACCGGCGCCTTCCCCGACACGCCATCCTCGGCCACCAAGCTGCTTCAGCAGGTGTGGGGTCGCGCCTCCGTCGATACGCTCGATGGTGTGCTGAATCACAGCATCAGCATCTCGGAGACCCATATTGATCGCTCGTTCAACGACATCTCCTACAAGACCAACACGCTGCCGAAGAATACGACGTCGACGGTTTCCGACTATCTCGCCGACAGCATGAGCGCGGAATATCAGGCCACGATGAAGCTCGGGCCGCTCGGCCAGTTGATCTTTGGAACCAAGGGCCAGCATGAAACGGCCAACACCTATCTCACCAATCTGTTACCGACCGCGTCAACGCGAACCCCGCAACTGGCGGCAACTCAGGACACCAATTCGGTGTTCGGCCTGTGGTCGCTGCCGGTCGGCGAACGGCTGACCGTCACGCTGGGCGGCCGCATCGACGACGTGGTCAACGCAGCCAGCTTCGAGACGTGGCGGGCCACCGCCGCCTATAACATCGCGGAAACCGGCACCAAATTCCACGCCAGCGCCGGCACCGGCGCCAAGGCACCGACCCTGTACCAGCTCTACGCACCGCTTACCGCGAGCCCGGGACTGAGCCCGGAGACCAGCTTCGGCTATGACGCCGGCATCGACCAGTCGCTGTTCAATGGCCGCGTGGTGCTGTCGGTGACCGGCTTCGCCAACGACTTCAGCAACCTGATCAACTTCGTCAGCGACGCCGCACGTCCCAACGGCTACTATGTCAACGTCGCCCGCGCCGAGACCAACGGGCTGGAAGTGGGGGCCAACATCGACATCCTGCCCGGCCTGCTCAAGTTCAACGCCGCCTACACCTATCTGCACGCCATCGATCTCTCCAACGGCGCGATCCTGGCGCGACGGCCGAAGAACCTGGCGCGCTTCGCGCTGACCATCACGCCGACGGACAACTGGATGATCGAGCCGCGCATCACCACCGTGTCGAAACGTTTCAGCAACGCCAACCAGGCCGGCCAGCTCGATGCCTATACCCGCGTCGACCTCTACAGCGAGTACCGGATCGATGCCAACTGGAAGGTCTTCGCCCGCGGCGAGAACATCCTGAACGCGCACTATCAGGAGGCGCTGAACTTCGGCACCACCGGCCCCGCCGCCTATGCCGGGTTCAACGCCACATGGTGAGCGCAAATCCCCCACGACGGTTGCTGATTGTCACGGCCGCATTGACCATGCTGGTGATACTGCTGGCGCTGGGCTCGCTCGGCACCGGACCGGTGCGGATGTCGCCGCTGACGGTGCTCAACGCACTGTTCGGCGGCGGCAGCGATGTGCAGCAGGTGATCGTGCGCGAGATCCGCCTGCCGCGCGCCATCCTCGGCCTCGCCATCGGCGCCATTCTCGGACTCTCCGGCGCGGCGTTGCAGGGATTGCTGCGCAATCCCCTCGCCTCGCCGTCGCTGTTCGGCGCGCCGCAGTCAGCGGCGTTCGGCGCGGTGCTGATGATCGCGCTGGGCTGGGCCGACGTGCGCTCGTGGGCGCTGCCGGTGGCCGGCATCGCGATGGCCTTCACGTCGGTGTTCGTGCTGCTGAGCATCGCCGGCCGCAACGCCGGATTGTTGCTCCTGATCCTCGCCGGCCTCGCCATTTCCAGTCTTGCAGGCGCCGCCACCGCGCTAGTGATGAACCTGTCGTCGAATCCGTTCGCGGCGCTGGAGATCGCGTTCTGGCTGCTCGGTTCGCTGGAGGACCGCAGCTTCCGCCATGTCGAACTGGCGCTGCCCTTCATCGCTGCCGGCGCCGTCATCCTGATGAGCCAGCGCGCGGCGTTCCGCGCCCTCAGCCTTGGCGAAGAAGCCGCGCAGAGCCTCGGCGTCGACGTCGGCCGCCTCCGCCTGCTGGTCATCATCGGCGTGGCGCTCGGCGTCGGCGGCGCGGTGGCCGTCACCGGGACCATCGGCTTCATCGGGCTGGTCGCGCCGCATATTGCGCGGCGGCTGTTCGGCGAGGATCACCGGTTTTTCCTGCCGGGCAGCGCGCTGGTGGGCGCCGTGATCCTGTCGCTGGCGTCGATCGCTTCCAAGAATCTCGTGCCGGGCGTGATCGTGCCGATCGGCATCGTGACCTCTCTGGTCGGCATACCCTTCTTCGCGTCGGTCGTGCTGCGCCGGCAAATGCCATGACCGCGCCCCAGACCGGCCCCTCGTCGGCGCTGAGCGTGCACGGCCTGACGGCCGGCTATGGCCGCGCGGACGTGCTGCACGGGCTGTCGATACCCGAACTGGCAACCGGCCAGGTGACCGCCCTGCTCGGCCCCAATGGCAGCGGCAAATCCACCCTGCTCAAGGCGCTGGCCGGCCTGATCCGCGTGCGCGCAGGCGACGTGGCGCTGGATGGACGGGACCTGATCCGCCAGAGTTTCGGCGAGCGCGCCCGTCATGTCGTCTACCTGCCCCAGGGTCTGCCCGCCGCCGTGCACCTGCGGGTGTTCGAGTCCGTGCTGGTGGCGGCCAAGGCCGGCGACGGGCTGGGCACGCCGGTGGACATGCAGGCCATAGACCGGCTGCTGGAGCGGCTGGGCATCGCCCATCTGGCCTTGCAGTACCTGGATTCGCTATCCGGCGGACAGAAGCAACTGGTGGGACTGGCGCAGGCATTGATCCGCCATCCGCGCGTGCTGCTCCTGGACGAACCGCTGTCGGCCCTGGACCTGAATTACCAGTTCCACGTCATGCAACTGCTGCGGCAGGAAACCCGGGAGCATGGCCTGATCAGCATCATCGTGCTGCATGACCTGAACGTGGCGCTACAGCACGCCGACCGGGCCGTCATGATCCATGACGGCCGGCTGCATGCGGCTGGCCTGCCGGTGGACGTGATCACGCCCGCCTCGCTGGCGGCCGTCTACGGCGTCGAAGCGCGGGTGGAGACCTGCTCGCGCGGTTTGCAGCAGGTGCTGATCGACGGACTGCAAGCGCACCCGCACTGATTGCGGACCAGCGCGATGTCAGCCGCGCAGCGCCACGTCCACCACCGGCGCGCCGGTCATGTCCGCCAGTTGCCGCGGCGTCAGGTTGAACACCGCATGCGGATGCCCGGCGGCAGCCCACAGGCTGTCGTAGTTGAACAGGTCCGCGTCCAGCAGCATCACCGGCTTGACCGCATGGCCGATGGGGCATACGCCGCCAATCGCATAACCGGTCATGTCGCGTACGAATTTCGCGTCCGCCTTGGCCAGCGGGCCTACCTGCGAGGCCACCTTGGCCTCGTCCACGCGGTTGGCGCCGCTGGCGATGACCAGCACCGGCGCGTCGTCGGTGGCGCGCCGGAAGATGATGGATTTGGCGATCTGCGCGACCTCGCAGCCTAGCCCCGCCGCCGCTTCCGCCGATGTCTTGCCGGTTTGCGGCAGGACGACCACGGGTTTGTCATGCCCCAGTTCCAGCAGCAGGCGGGCGACGCGCTGGGCGGATTCGGGCAAGGCGGCAAGCGACTCAGGGGACATCGGGACGGCTCCGTTGGGGTGGAAAGCCGGCGCGGGCAGCGCGCCGACAGGTCGGAAACGAGTTTATCAGCGCCGCCGGCAGACGCCAGCGGGCTAGAATGCGGACCTGGCTTTTCCCATACGACACCCATGCGTTCCGAACCCGTCCTGCCCTTGCAAACCGCGCTGATTGGCGGCTACGCCATGTCCTACACCGAGTACGGCAGCGGCGCGCCCCTGGTGCTGGTGCACGGCTCCCTGTCCGACTGCCGCTACTGGAAGTCGCAGATGGCGCCGCTGGGCAAGTCGTTCCGCGTGCTGGCGGTATGCCTGCGCCGCTACTGGCCCGAAACTTGGGACGGCGAGGGCGAGGGCTTTTCGATCGAGCAGCATGCCAATGACGTGCTGGAATTCATCGATACCGTGGCGGGCGGACCGGCCCATCTGGTGGGCCATTCGCGTGGCGGCCGCGTGGCGCTGGAAGCGGCGCTGCAGCAGCCGGGCGCGCTGCGCAG
>LNAP01002095.1_pt1 | contig 43319 bp, 39 predicted proteins | sample 602601 | NCBI WGS metagenome assembly LNAP01 (sample SAMN02440304, study PRJNA202911) | soil metagenome | biome: Subtropical and temperate rainforests or woodlands; isolation source: soil samples (1 kg each in a 20% v/v slurry with milli Q water) were... ...
TTTAACACCCGACCCTGTCGTGCCACACAGTGCAACGAGAATAACGATATGAAAGTCCATTTCGAGAAAAGTGAAGTGTTTGGGACCCTCCACCTGCAAGCGGCGGTGGCAGCATGATCGAAGTTACCGAAGTTTCCATTGCCGAGTTGCGCGCCGCGCTCGAATCCGGCCAGACCACCTCTGTTGAGCTGGTTCAGGCTTATCTTGCGCGGATCGACGCCTTTGACGGCCCCGAAACGCCTACTGCACTGAACGCGGTCGTGGTTCGCAACCCCGAGGCGCTCGCCGAAGCCCAGGCGTCCGACGCCCGTCGCGCCAAGGGCCAGACGCTGGGGCCGTTGGACGGGATCCCCTACACCGCCAAGGACAGCTATCTGGTCAAGGGCCTCACCGCCGCTTCCGGCAGCCCGGCCTTCAAGGACCTGGTTGCCTATCGCGATGCGTTCACCATCGAACGCCTGCGCGCCGCCGGGGCCATCTGCCTGGGCAAGACCAACATGCCGCCAATGGCCAACGGCGGGATGCAGCGTGGTGTCTACGGCCGCGCCGAGAGCCCGTACAACGCTGACTACCTCACCGCCCCATTCGCCTCCGGTTCGTCGAACGGTGCCGGCACGGCGACCGCGGCCAGTTTCTCGGCCTTCGGCCTGGCGGAAGAAACCTGGTCGAGCGGCCGTGGACCGGCTTCGAACAATGGCTTGTGCGCCTACACCCCTTCGCGCGGCGTGATCTCGGTGCGCGGCAACTGGCCGTTGACCCCGACCATGGACGTGGTCGTGCCGTTTGCCCGGACCATGGCCGACCTGCTCGAAGTGCTCGACGTGGTGGTGGCCGATCCCGTGGCGACCTGTGGCGCCTGCAGCCCTGGGTGCCGATCCCGAAATCTTCTTCGGTACGCCCTGAGTCCTATGCCGCGCTAGCCGCGAATAGCGATGCGCTCAAAGGCAAGAAATTCGGCATCCCGCGCATGTACATCAACGCCGACCCTGAAGCCGGCACCTCCGAAGCACCGGGCATCGGTGGCCCGACTGGCCAACGCATCAACACCCGTCCTTCGGTGATCGGGCTCTGGGAACAGGCGCGCAAGGCCCTCGAAGCCGCGGGCGCCGAAGTGCTCGAAGTGGACTTCCCGCTGGTCTCCAATTGCGAGGGCGATCGCCCTGGTGCGCCGACCGTGTTCAATCGCGGCATCGTCTCCAAGGAATTTTTACACCATGAACTGTGGGACCTGTCCGCCTGGGCCTTCGATGATTTCCTGCAAGCGAACGGCGATCCCAAACTGAATCGCCTCGTCGATGTCGACGGCCCGCAGATCTTCCCTCATGACCCGGGCACCCTGCCCAACCGCGAGGGTGACCTGGCCGCCGGCATGGACGAGTACGTGCGCATGGCCGAACGCGGCATCACGCCGTGGGATCAGATCAGCACGGTGCCGGACGGCCTGCGTGGCCTGGAAAAGACCCGCAAGATCGATCTGGAAGACTGGATGGATCGCCTGGGCCTCGACGCGGTGCTGTTCCCGACGGTGGCCGATGTGGGTCCGGCGAACGCCGATGTCGATCCGCAATCGGCGGATATCGCCTGGAGCAACGGCGTATGGGTCGCCAACGGCAACCTCGCCATCCGTCATCTCGGTGTGCCGACGGTCACCGTACCGATGGGCGTGATGCCGGACATCGGCATGCCGGTCGGCCTGACGTTTGCCGGGCGCGCCTATGACGACTCGTCGCTGCTGCACCTGGCTTCGGCGTTCGAGTCGACCGGCAGCAAACGCATGATCCCGCCGCGTACCCCGCCATTGGTCGCTGACAAGCGCTGACCCGTAAACCGTGGCGGCTCACTCGAGCCGCCACGGCTGGCAAATCAGGGATCAACCTGGGCCATCAGCTCGGGAATCGATTCCGGCCGCTTGGCATAACGCTGTGCCAGCACCGCACAGACCATCAGTTGAATCTGGTGGAACAACATCAGCGGCAAGATCAGCAAGCCAATGGTGCTACCGGCAAACAGCACCTGCGCCATCGGCACGCCGGTCGCCAGGCTTTTCTTCGAGCCGCAGAAGAGAATGGTGATGCGATCTTCCTGGTTGAAGCCGAATGCCTTGCCCAGTACGGTCGAGGCCACCAACACCAGCGCCAGAACGATGCAGCAGACCAGCACCAGCCCAAGCAGATCCAACAACGGAATCTGCTGCCAGATGCCTTCGATCACCGCTTCGCTGAATGCGCCGTAGACCACCAGCAGAATCGAACCCTGGTCGACGAACTTCAACCAGCTCTTGTTGCGCGCCACCCAGTTGCCGATCCAGCGCCGCGCGATCTGCCCGGCAATGAACGGCAGCAGCAACTGCACGCTGATCTTGAGGATGGCGTCGAGGGTCGAAGCGCCTTCGCCATGGACATTCAGCAGCAGGGTCACCAGCAACGGCGTGAGGAAAATCCCGAACAGGCTGGACGCCGCCGCGCTGCAAATCGCCGCCGGGATGTTGCCCCGCGCCAGCGAAGTAAAGGCAATCGCCGACTGCACCGTGGCGGGCAGCGCGCACAGGTAGAGCATGCCCATGTACAGGTCATTGCCGATCAGCGGCGACAGCAGCGGCTTGAGCGCCAGACCGAGCAACGGAAACAGCACGAACGTCAGGCTGAACACCAGCAAATGCAGGCGCCAGTGCCCGGCACCGGCAATGATCGACTCGCGGGACAGCTTGGCGCCATGCAGGAAAAACAGCAGCGCAATGGCGATGTTGGTCAGCCAGCCAAAACCGAGCGCGACCTGGCCGCTGGCGGGCAGCAGGCTGGCGAGCGTCACTACGCCGATCAGGGTCAGGGTGAAGTTGTCGGGTAACAAACGGGGGCGAGTCATGGGGGGTGATCATCCGGGGGTTGCCAGTACATGAAAGCGACTCTAACGTGCCTGATAATTACCGACTAACGCCGATGAGCCAGCTGATGCCGCCTAAAGGACATGACAAGAGTGTTCGACGCAGTATTCCCGGGCTGTCCAGCCTGCCACGACCGCTCTACGGCCGTACCGAATCGCTGCCCAATCGCGCACTGACCCGGCGCCACAGCCACCCGTGGGTGCAGCTTTCCTATGCGATTGCGGGTGTGCTCGAAATACAGACCGGCGTCGGGCGTTTCGTGGCCCCGCCGGAGCGTGCTGTGTGGATTCCGGCAGGCATGCCGCATCGGGTGTTCAGTTCGCCGCGCACGGAAATGCGCAGCCTGTACATCGATTGCAGCGTTTCGACGTGGGCACCGCCGGGCTGTCATGTACTAGGGGTCAGCGATTTGTTGCGCGAGTTGATCCGCGCCTTCAGTCAGGTTCCGGTGGAATACGATCAGGACGGGCCGCACGGCCGGTTGGCCCAGGTGATTCTGGATCAGTTGGCCGAGGCACCACAGATCGACTTGATGCTGCCGCTGCCCCAGGACAGTCGATTGCGGCAAATCGCGCAAAGCCTGGAGTCGCACCCGGAGCAACAGACCACACTCAGTCACTGGAGCGAGCAATTCGGCGTCACCGAGAAAACCCTCAGTCGCCTGTTCCTGCGCGACACCGGCCTGAGTTTTCGCGCCTGGCGCCAGCGCTTGCGCCTGCTCGGCGCCCTGACGCCACTGGAACAGGGCGAGCGAGTGACCGACGTCGCGCTGGCCTGTGGCTACGACTCGACGTCGGCGTTTATCGCCGCCTTCCGCCAGCAGTTCGGCGAAACACCGGGGGAGTTTTTTCGCTGAGCCCTGCACAAGACAACCTGTAGGAGCGAGCTTGCTCGCGAAAAACCCGAGAACGCCGCGGGGCACCTGCCAACCAACGTTATCGTTGACGACCATCGCGAGTCGGCTCGCTCCTACAGGGATTGCACATAAAGATCCCGGCGTTACTGATCGGACTTGATGCTGGTCCAGACCCGGGTACGGACCCGCTCAAGCTTTTGCGGCAATGGCTGCACGACGTACAGCGTCTTCAATGCCTCGCTGGTCGGTGTCAGGTTCGGGTTGCCGGTAATGTCCTTGTTGATCAGCGCCAGCGAGTCCTTGTTGGCATTCGGGTAACCGAGGAAGTCGCTGATCGGCGCGATGACTTTCGGGTCCAGCAGGTGGTTGAGGAACTCGTGGGCCTCGGCGACGTTCTTCGCGCTTTTCGGGATGGCGAAGGTGTCGAACCAGATCGGCGCGCCTTCTTTCGGCAGGCGCCAGTCGACGACCACGCCGTTGCCCGCCTCTTTGGCGCGATTGCCGAATTGATAGAAGCTGCCGGAGTAGCCGATGGCCACGCAGATATCGCCGTTGGCGATGTCGGTCATGTACTTGGCGGAGTTGAAATAGGTGACGTAGGGACGAACCTTGAGCATCAATGCCTTGGCTTTTTCGTAGTCATCGGGGTTCTGGCTGTTCGGATCCAGCCCCAGGTAATGCAGCGCCAGCGGCAGGATCTCCGACGGTGAGTCGAGCATCGCTACGCCACAGGCCTTGAGCTTCTCCATGTTCTCGGGCTTGAACACCAGGTCCCAGCTGTCCACCGGCGCATTTTCACCCAGCGCCGCCTTGACCTTGGCCGGGTTGAAACCGATCAGCACAGTGCCGTACATGTAGGGCACACCGTACTGGTTGCCCGGGTCGTTCTTGTCCAGCAACTTGAGCAATGCAGGGTCCTGGTGCGACCAGTTCGGCAACTTGGACTTGTCGAGTTTCTGGAACACGCCCGCCTTGATCTGGGTTTCGATGAACTGGTTCGACGGCACCACCAGGTCGTAGCCCGAGTTGCCGGTCAGCAGCTTGGCTTCCAGGGACTCGTTGGTGTCAAACGTGTCCCAGGTCACCTTGATCCCGGTGTCCTTGGCGAAATCCTTCGGCACGGACGGCAGGATGTAGTCCGCCCAGTTGTACACCCGCAATTCGCGCTGTTCGGCATGCACCGCGCTGGCCAGCAGCGACAGTCCGCAAAGGGTGGCGCCCAGTATGCGTTTCATTGAGTCCATGGATCATTTCCCCAAGTGTGGCGTGAGTTCGATGGTTTTTATGTTCTGTACACGGCAGCAGCCTTGAAAACAGCCAAGGGCAAGGAAGTGAAGCGTCTGGTTGTGGTTTACACCTTGGGTTGCCGACTCAGCCACCCGCATCTGATTCTTGCTGACGGCGTCTCCGGTTCACAGCGTGAGGCAGGCCAAAAGGAGATCAAAATGGCCAAAATGCATGTCCGTTTTGATCAGCGGTGAGAGGCCTTTCACCGAGGTTAGACCAAACAGCCGATGCCCGGTCAGCCTCGTAGCTGCTTATTGCGCAACACACCAATAACAAGTTGGCGAGGCTTCGATGCGTGCTCCACTCCTGCTTGCCCTGCCCCTGCTCGGCCTGCTCAGTGCCTGTTCCGAGCCCTATGACCCGCAACCGCTGGCCAGCAACGGCAGCAGCTACATGCATTCCGATGGCTACAGCTCCGACACGCACCCTAAAGCTGCTGGGCCGCTATCCATGGCCGACACCTCCGGCGCCTATTTCTATGTCGACGAACAGAGTCGCGTGGTCATCGCCGATGCCGAGCAGCACAACCAGCGCGTCGTGCATCATCAGGATGAGTCCGGTGCGTGGTCGTTCGAAGCGGTCGACAACCGGGACCTGAGCGACAAGGTCCCCCACGGTTGTGTGAAGCCTGCCAACTCGTTCCCCAAGAACCGTAAGTGGCCATGACCGCAGAAACGGATATGTACCCCATCACCAAAGCCCTATACCCCGGACTACAAACCAAGGCGAAACTGCTTAGGCGTAATCCCGAACTGCTTGCGAAACGCCCGAATGAAATTGCTCGGCTGCCGATACCCCAATCGCTGGGCAATCCGCTCAATCGGCTGGTCCCCCGCCGTCAACCAGTGCCGCGCCAATTCCAGGCTATCGCTACGGGTGTGTTGCGTCCCAGCAGTCTGCCAGTGCCGCAACATGCTCTGATGCAAAAACCCATTGGCCCCCAGCAAAGGCTCATCGAGACTGGCCGCTGGCAGGCTCAGACACGGATGTGAACCCTCAAGCACCTCGACACCCATGCTACGCAACCACTGCCCGGCAGCCTGTTGCGGCGTCAAGTGGACCGCGATAAACACCTCGGCCGGCGCGCGCCCCAACCGTCGGGCGATGTTGCGCACCAACGTCAGGGTTGCCGCATCGAGACCAAAAAAATGCGGCATCTGGTCAACACTGCGCAAATGCAAGCGGGCCTGCCCGTCACCCTCCTCCAGTTCCGCCACTACGTAGTTGGTCACCCGCGGCAGGAAGTCAGTGAAACACGCCAGGCTCGCGCGAAGGGTCGCGGCGGAGTCCAGCAGAATGTTCAAACCCCGTAACGTGGTAGTCGCCATACCGTTAACCAGTTCGCAGCCAAACGACACCCCGGCGCCCGCACGCTCGCATTCATTCCACAGGCGTTCGACCAGGTGCGCGGGCACGTGCAGGTCCTGCCCTTCGAGCAACGACAGGCAGATGCCGGCCCGTTCCAGCAGTTGGTCCTGGCACAGTCCGGACTGCCGGGCATGGCTGAGAATGGTACGGGTGAAGGCGCTGGAAATGAACGGTTGGCTGGTCATGGCAAGTTACGGCGAGAAGACAGGCGTGTACTTATGCCAGCCCCTGTGATATCGATCCAATGCATTAAAAGTATCCGACAAATGCAGGAGACGCATGATGGACCTACGACAACTCCGCCACCTTGTCGCCCTGGCCGATTACCGCAACTTCGGCCGTGCCGCCGAGGCGATCAACCTTAGCCAACCCGCCTTCAGTCGCAGCATCCAGACCCTGGAGCGCGACCTCGACTGCGCGCTGGTGGAACGCAGCAGCCGCGAATTCCGTCTGACTGGCCAGGGTGAACTGGTACTGCAACATGCCCGGCGCCTGCTCGCCGGCAGCCAGGCCCTGCAAAACGAACTGACGCAATACAACGGCCTGACCGGTGGTGAGTTGCACTTCGGCTGCGGCCCGTACCCGGCCCAGGTACTGGTGCCCGAGGCGCTGGCGGAATTCATCCAGGCTCACCCGGCGATCCGCATCAGCTTCCACCAAGGCGACTGGGAGCAACTGGCGGTCTGGCTTCGCGAACAGCAGATCGAATTCCTCGTAGCCGACGCGCGGTACTTCACTGGCGACCCGCAATACCAGGTTCAGCTGTTACGCCCTCGACGTGGGCGGTTCTTTTGCCGTGTTGGTCATCCCTTGATGCAGCAACAGAACCCGTCCCTGCGCGCCCTGCTCGATTACGCGGTGGTCGGCACGCGAATACCGCCGATGATCCGCAAGATCCTCGCCGATGTGCAGGGCGAGGCGGACTTCAACCCGAGCGTGGAGTGCGCGCAATTCGATGCGATCCGCCGCGTGGTGATGCGCTCCGATGCGGTGGGTATAGCCACCATGGAGGCCTTGGCCGAACTGGTGGACCAGGGCCTGATCCGGCTGCTGGAGTTTACCGACGTGCCCCAGGAGGATCCCGGCCTGCAATTGCATTACGGCATCGTCAGCCGAGCCGGGCATTCCCTGACACCCGCCGCGCTGGCGATGGTTGAGGCTGTGCTGACGGTCGACCGACGCTTGCTGGCGTCGAACTAGGCACATCCGGAACACGCACAAATCCCTGTAGGAGCGAGCTTGCTCGCGATGGTGTATCAGTCGACACAGCGGTGAATGACACTCCATCGCGAGCAAGCTCGCTCCTGCAGGGGTAGATCACGCGCGCCGCGCCAGCGACTGCAAGGCCCGGGGCTCACCAAGGGCGCGCAGCAGGCAGTGCATCGCCTCCTCGCGGCTGCGCTCGAAGCGATAGCGCGACTCGATGTACAGCGCCAGTTTCAATTCCACGGGTTCGTCCAGGGGCAGCGGCACGTGTTGCAGGCCCAGCACGTTGGCGACCTGGCTTGGCAGGCTGATGCCGAACGGCTGGCGATCGGTGATCAGCTTCGCGGCCAGGGTGCTTTGGGTGCTCATCGCCACATTTCGGCGCAGGCCTTTCAATCCAAGCTGCAAGTCCACCGGGCTGAGCCCGTCGCGGCGGCTCGACACCTGGATCTGCGGCTGCTCCAGATACTCCTGCAGGGTACGCGGCAGCTCCTTGAGCGCGGCGCCATAGGCGAACACATAATGGTCGACGGGCAATGCCTGTTTGTGCAGGCTTGCAAGCCCGGCAAGCGGTTGGTCGAGGTCGATCAGGATATCCAGCTTGCCGCTGGCCAGATCCTGCAAGGCGTCGCGGCGCCGGGGCTGGAAATAACGCACCTGCCAATCGGCGTGGGGCGACTCGAGCAAGGCATCGAGCAACACCGGTTGCAGGCAATCCAGACAACTGATGCGCAGCAGTGGATTGTTCTGCCGCGCGGCGGGAATCATGCGCAAGCCATCGCGCAATGACTCCAGCGCTGCACGCACGTAGTCGGCCAGACGATGGGCGACCAGTGTCGGCGTCACCCCCAGGCGACTCTTGATGAACAGCGGGTCGTCGCACAACTCGCGCAGGCGACGCAACGCATTGCTCATGGCCGGTTGCGACAGGCACATCACCTCGGCCGCACGGGTGACGCTGCGCTGCTGATAAATCGCATCGAAGGCAAGCAACAGGTTCAAATCGAGCTGGCGTAAATCAAGCATGGTCTTGCTCCGGCAAATCGCTTAACGTCGGGCAGCCTAACCAGTGTTGCGGAACGAGCTGTGAGCCCTAAATGACAAAAAGCGATCAGCCACTGCGCGATCAATCGATACCCAATGCGTTCTACGCGCCGACCCTGCTGCCGGCCATCGAAGAGTTGCTGGCCCGTGGCGTGGACCGGGACAGTATCGAGGGCCTGTTTCGTCGTAGCCTGTTCGAGTTGCGCACGCCATTCATGCGCATTCCGCTGTTCATGTCGCGGCGCTTCTGGGCGTTTGCCCTGGAGCAGACCGGCGACCCGCTGATCGGCCTGGCGGCGTTTCCACCGCTACCAATGGCCTGACGTACTTGTTCGACGTGGCCGACTCACTGGACAGCGCCTGCCAGTATTTCGTGCGTTTCTTTCCGTTTTTCAACGGGCACTTCCAGGCGCGGATCGTGCGCGGCAACGACAGCGTCCAATTGCACCTGCTCGACCGCGGCAGTGTGAAAACCTGCGCGGCAACCGCCGATTACATTCTCATCAGCCTGTGCAGCATGTTGCGACGCAAATTCCTCGCCAGCGGCCTGGAGCGTGATCCGGTTCTGGGCGTCGGGCTGGTCGGCGCTTGCACGACCAATGCGCAGGAACATCAACAAGCCTTTCGCGCACCGGTGCAATGGGGGCAGGCGCAGCACTCGATCCGCCTCGATCCGCAGCTGTTCGTCATCCCGTTGACGCCGGGCAATCATGAACTGGAACACACGCTGATCGAGCTACTGGAGCAGACCCGACGCAACAGTGAACCAACCTTGCTGGAGCAAGTCTGCGACCATTTGATCGGCAACCTCGCCGAAGCCAACTGGCAGCAATTCTGTACCACCCAGCACATGCTCGAGCGCACCGCCGCTCGACGCTTGAAGGCGTTGGGCTGGAGTTTTTCAGAGTTGCTCGACGAATACCGTCGCTACCGGGCCGAAGATTTTTTGCAGGGAACGGACCTGGAGCTGGTGGAGATTTCCGACCGCCTGGGCTACAGCGATGTGCAAAGCTTCAATCGTGCCTGCCTGCGGTGGCTGGGGTGTGCACCGGGTGCCTGGCGAACCCGGCAAGGTCGATAAAAAACCACACGCGTTCGACCCCAATGACCACTGTCGATTGGGCGCAACCAAGGATGTGCTGGAAGGCATCATGATCGGTGACTCGTTTGCCATTCACTGCACCGGCATGATCAACATTCCGGCCAGGCCCGACAACATCACACTCATGGACTCCTGCCAACCGATCCTCGGCTACACAGCCGAGATACCCCGGTGTAGGCGACCATTGAATGGACGCCCGTTGCCGCTCACAGGCAGTTGGCTGACAAAGACAGCCTCATTGAATTTGCTATGACTCGACAGGCACTTGACCAATAGATTGTTGGACATTTTCTAACATCCGAATTGCGCGAACTGTTCGTAAGAACTGTCAGCCGTTGTGAAAAGTCGTCATTACATCGGTGACTAAGCCCTGCCCCCCCAAGCCGCTACCCCCCTTGTACTTCAAGGCTTTCGACAGAATGTCGCTTTCTTGAGACTTTCGCCGAACAGTCAAAATCGGGAGGAATGAAACCCAATAGTGGTAAGACTTTGATATCAATAGCCCCACATTCGGGAACGTCTTTCCCCTTCAACCTACCGGTTTGCTGATACGGTTTGCCGAGGCTGGTCTATACCCCCTTTTGACAGTCTGGTTTTGCAACTCTCCACCGTTTCACGAGGCACGCTGATATGGACGTGAGCGTATTTGGTACGGGCTATGTTGGCCTGATACAAGCAGCAGCATTGGCCGATGTCGGACATCGCGTCCTGTGTGTCGACATCGATCCGAACAAGATCCGACAACTGCAACAGGCCGTGCCACCGATCAGTGAGCCGGGGCTTTGCGGCACCCTTGAAGAAAACATCAAGGCCGGTCGCCTGCTCTTCACCACTCAAGCCAGCGATGCGGTAGAGCACGCCGAGCTGATCTTCATCGCCGTTGGTACGCCCGCCGACGAAGACGGTTCGGCCGACCTCAGCCATGTGCTGAACGTGACTCGGCAGATTGCCAGTTTCATGAAGGCCGACCGCACCCTGATCATCAAATCCACGGTGCCGGTAGGCACGGCGGACCAGGTAAGTGCCACTGCCATTGAAGAGTTGCGGCGCGGCGGCAAAGGTTCGCTGAAGGTACGGGTGGTGTCCAACCCGGAGTTTCTCAAGGAAGGCAGTGCCCTGGCCGATTGCATGCGCCCGGACCGGATCATCATCGGAACTGCTGACGATGAAGCCCGCAGCCAGATGAGCGAGCTCTACGCACCGTTCTGCCGCAACCACGACAAATTGATGTTCATGGACAACCGCAGCGCCGAGTTGACCAAGTACGCAGCGAACGCGATGCTGGCCACGCGCATCAGTTTCATGAACGAACTGGCCAACCTCACCGAGTTACTGGGAGCAGATATCGAATCCGTGCGCAAAGGCATCGGTTCGGACCCGCGCATCGGTTACCACTTCATCTATCCCGGTTGCGGCTTCGGCGGTTCCTGCTTCCCCAAGGACCTGCGCGCTCTGCTGCACACCGCCGAACACGTGGGAATGCCCCTGAAGTTGCTGCGTAGCGTGACCGACGTCAACGACCACCAGCGGCATATCCTGTTCAGCAAACTCAAGGCGCAATTTCCCGGTGGACTGGCTGGCAAGTCCATCGCGGTGTGGGGCCTGGCGTTCAAACCCAACACCGATGACATGCGCGAAGCACCGAGCCGCAACCTGATGGAGGCGCTCTGGGCTGAAGGTGCGAGCGTGCAAGCCTACGATCCGGAAGCCATGTCCGAATGCCGGCGCATTTACGGCTACCGCGACGACCTGCATCTGTGCGCCACCCGCGATGACACACTCGAAGACGCCGATGCCCTGGTGATCTGTACCGAGTGGAAGAACTTCCGCGTGGTCGACTTCGACAGGCTGGCAAGCAAACTGCGAAAACGGGTGATCGTGGACGGGCGCAACCTGTACAGCCCGGAACAGGCGGCGGCCGCCGGCCTGCATTACAGTGGCATCGGCTTGCGCCGCATCAAGCCCGAGGCCGTCCATCCATGAAGATTCTCGTCACCGGAGCAGCCGGCTTCATTGGTGCCCATTGCGTGCTGCGACTGTTGCGCGATGGACACCAGGTGTTCGGCCTCGACAACTTCAACAGCTACTACGATCCGCAACTCAAGCACGATCGCGTGCGTTGGGTGCAGGAGCAGACGCGCCCCTTCCCGCTCTCAATGGTTGACCTGGCCGATACAGCGGCCATCGAGGCACTGTTTGCCAGGGAAAAACCGGAGATCGTGATCCACCTCGCGGCCCAGGCCGGGGTGCGTTATTCCCTGGAAAATCCCCGGGCCTACCTGGACAGCAACTTGAGCGGGTTCCTGAACATCCTCGAAAGCTGCCGCAACCACCCGGTCAAACACTTGATCTACGCTTCCTCCAGTTCGGTGTATGGCGCCAACCAGCACACACCGTACTCGGTGCACGATGGTGTGGATCATCCACTGTCGCTGTACGCCGCGACCAAGAAGTCCAACGAATTGATGGCCCACAGTTACAGCCACCTGTTCGGTATTCCCTGCACCGGGCTGCGCTTCTTCACGGTGTACGGCCCCTGGGGACGGCCTGACATGTCGCCGATCCAGTTCGCCCGGGCCATCGCAGAAGAACGGCCACTGAAGCTGTTCAACTACGGCGAGCACCAGCGGGACTTCACCTACATCGACGACATTATCGAGAGCATCACACGCCTGATCGACCGCCCACCGCAAGCCAACGCTCAATGGGACCGCGAACAACCAGACCCGGCCACGAGCATGGCACCCTGGCGGATTTTCAACATCGGTGGCCAGCACCCGGTAGCGCTCAAGGACTATCTGGCATTGCTGGAAAAACACATGGGGCAAAAAGTCCGGGTCGAACTGCTACCCCTGCAACCCGGCGATGTCCTCAACACCTGCGCCGATGCCAGTGAGCTGGCCCGCGCTACCGATTTCCAACCGCGTATCGAGCTGGATGAGGGACTGAGGCGCTTCGTTGCCTGGTTCCGCTCTTACTACTGATTGCGTCCCTCATGCCGCACACGCATGAACTCTGCGGAGAATTTATGTCTGAACACGAAAAAGGTGTGCCACTTAGCAATTTGCGTAGAGAAAAGCGCTTGGACCCCGAGCAGCGCATGCGCATGGATGCCGCGATCCACATGCAGGGTTGTGGTTGGATAACCGGTCGCGAAGGTGGCCGGCCATGGACCCTGTCACGCACCAACCGCATCCTGGCCTGCCTCGGCGCGCTGCTGATCCTGGTGCTGATTTCCCCGGTGCTGCTGGGGCTGGCGCTGGCCATCAAACTCACCAGCCCGGGACCGGTGATGTTCGTGCAAAAGCGTACCGGTTACCGCGGCCGCATGTTCGGCATGTACAAATTCCGCACCATGGTCGTCAACGCCGAGGAACTCAAGGAGTCCCTGCGACACCTGAACAAGCACGGCACCGACGCCATCGATTTCAAGATCGACAAGGACCCGCGCATCACCGGTATTGGCGGCTTCCTGCGGCGCACCAGTCTCGACGAGCTGCCGAACCTGTTCAACGTGGTGACTGGCGACATGCGCCTGGTAGGCCCCAGGCCGACTTCGTTCAATGCCTACCGCTACAAGAACAAACACCTCGTGCGCCTGAGCATCTACCCCGGCATGACCGGCCTGTGGCAAATCTCCGGGCGCAGCAATATCGACTTCGATCAGCGCGTTGAGCTGGATCTCACCTACATCTCCAAGCAGAGCCCGCTGCTTGATTTGAGGATTCTGTTGAAAACCCCTTTAAAAGTTTTCAGCGGTCACGGAGCGAGTTAAATGGACGGGTCAACGGCTAAAAGCCTCAGCATTGCCAGCCCGAGCGAGTCCAATCTGGCATCGACCGTGCTCGACCAGAACCTGCGGATCCTTTTCCTGACCGCCGCCAACCCCGGCGCAGGCACTACTACCAGCGCCCTGGCGCTGGCCAGTCAACTGGCGAAGATGAGCAGCGGCCTGGTGCTGCTGGTGGATGCCAGTCAGTCGGCGACCAACCTCACGCAACAATTGGGGCTGAGCAAGGAACGGGGATTTCGCGACTTATTGTTCAACACCCAGAGCCCGCCCTTGTTGCAGGACTGCGTGGTGGATGTCTCCAGCCTACCCTTTCACGTTCTGCCATTTGGCCGCTACTCCCGTGGTAACGAACACCTGACACCCGAGCGCCTGAGCCCGCTGCTCGATCAACTCGGCATCCGGTACCGCTTCGTGGTGATCGACGGCGACGCGGTGTATTCGGCCTCCGACACCCTGGTCATCAGCACCCAGGTGGACGGCGTGATCCTGGTCGTGCGCTCGGAAGACACCCGCTGGGAGGTGGCCCAGGCCGCGGCCCAGCGCTTGAGCCAGGCGGGAGCGAAGCTGGTCGGCAGCGTGTTCAACCGACGCAAGTACTACATGCCCGAATGGCTGTACAGAAACCTGTGAGCAGTCAGACAAGGATGACGCCATGAACGCCAAGATGCTTGTCCTGCTGTTGCTGCCCCTTGCAGGTTGCTCCAGCACTTCCTCCGACGAATCCCAAAGCATGCCGGTGCAAATCCTCACGGCCCCACCGGCCAACGCCCAAGCCACCGACGTACCCAAGGTCGAGCAGACCCTGCGCCCACAGGATGTGCTGGACGTGATCTTCCACATCAGTACCAGTGGCTCGGCCGCCTATCGCGTGCAGTCCGGGGACACGATCGCGCTGAAGTTCACCGCCGCCAGCCAGCTCAACGGCAACCAGTTGGTGCTGCCCGATGGCACCATCGAACTGCCAGGGGCCAACACCACGGTGAAAATCGAAGGCCTGACCCGCGATGAAGCACGGGACGCGATTCAGCGCGCCTACGATCGCAAACAGCTGTTCCAGCCCAACCGCAATCAGCTGTCAGTGATGGTGGTGAACCCTCTGGCCAATGAGTGGAACCTCAAGTCCGTGCTCAACCACCCCGCCACCGGCATGAGCCGGGAAATCACCGTGGGCACTGACGGCTACGCCAGTTTCCCGGAAATCGGCGCCGTGCCGCTGCACGGCATGACCGTCAACCAACTGGAGGCCTATCTAAATAAACGCTACGCCACCCTGCCGGGGCGCATGACCGTGGACGTGTTGCTCAAGTCCACCGCCGGCAACGAAATCTATGTACTGGGTGAAGTCGGACAGCCGGGCGCCTATCCGATCCGCCGCCCGGTGTCGGTGCTTGAAGCCCTGACCATGGCCCGCGGTTCCAACGTCAAGGCACGCCTGGACTCGGTGATGATCATGCGGCGCAACGGCAACCAGGTGGTCGCGCATCGTTACGACGTGGAAAACGCCTTGTCCGGCGACGCCACCCAGATCGCCTACCTGCAAGCGGACGACATGCTGTACGTGCCCAAAACCAAACTGGCCAGCGCCGGTGAGCTCGCGCGGCAACTGGCGGACGTCGTGTTGTTCCAGGGCATGGGCCTCAGCTTCAGCTACCGCGTCGACAACAAAGACGACAACAGCAATTAACTCTCAGGTGGCCCATGAATCCAAAGGAAAACTACCTGCATGAGTTCTTCAGGATCTTCTTCGCCAACAAGCAGCTGGTGAAGCGAGTTTTCCTGATCTTTGCCGTGATCGCCGTGGTCTTGCCGCTGTTGCTCAAGCAGAGTTTCGATATCACCGCCCAGGTGATCGTGCAGTCCAAGAAAATCTCCCAGGGGGATGCCACCAGCACCCTCAATCAGGAAAACGCTTCCTTCATTCCACCGTCGCTGGCGGACATGGAGACCGAGAGCAACATCCTGCGTTCGCCGGCCTTGATCCGCCAGACCATCAGCGAGTTGCGCGAAAAGGGTGAGTACACGCTACCTGTGAGCGCCTTCAACAAACTGCTGGTGCAGCCGTTCAAACGGTTTGTCACCAATCCCGTTCGCGAACACGTGACCAACCCGATCCGCAACCTGCTCGGACTACAGACCGATCCGGTACGCGACACCGTGCTCGATGCCCTCACGCAGCAAGCATCCGCTGCCCTCAAGGTTGAAACTTTGCCGGGCTCCAACGTGATCTCGATCGTCTACCGCTTTCCTGACCCGGCCCAGGGCACCCGATTCGTCACCGCCCTGCTGCAAAATTACCTGGTCAGCCGCCAGGAAATGCAGTCCATCGACCTTCCGCAGAGCTTCTACGAAACCAAGAAGTTGCAGTACCAGGTGCGTCTCGATGGCCTGGAAGCCAATCGCCTGGCCTTGCTCGAAAGCATCGGTTCGTCCGACCCCAAGGAAGAAATCACGTTTCGCCTCAACGCGATCAACACCGAGGAGCAGGCGCTCAACCTGTATCAGGACCGACTGCTGCAAAGCCAGCGCTGGCTCGATTACCTGAAAACCAGCCTGGCGACCGCCAACAATGCCAGATTCAACGACTACACCTTCCCCTACACCTTCACTACCACGGTTGACAGCGTCGCTTTCGAAGACCGCGAGATCAAGCAACTGGGTGAGCAACTGACAACCCTGGTCAGCCGCTATATGGACGACTTGGCGGTCTTTCAGCCCGGCAGTGAGCCGATGCAAATGACCCGCGAGCAAATCATCCGGGCCCGTGGGCAATTCCTGAAGATTGTCAGCAACCGGATTCAGGAGCGCACCAGCGACCTGGCGACGATCAGCTCGGTCATCGAGCAGAAAACCGCGCGCATTGCCGAGTTCAAGAATCGCATCCACCAGTTGCAGGAAACACGGAGCAAGCTGCGGCAGATGGACACCGAAATCAACGCGCTGCACAAGGCGTTCGCCACCTATGCCCAGCGCTTCGCCGAAAGCAGCACTGCGCGCGCACTGGACAACGACCTGTCCAACGCACGGGTACTCAGCCCGCCGTTCGAACCGACCGAAGCGGCGTTCCCAAAGCCGATGCTGATCATTCCGTTTGGAGTATTCACCGGTTTGCTGCTGGCGATTGCCCTGGTCTATGTGCGTGAGTTCTTCGACCACCGCTTCAAGCACCCTGCGCAAATCACCCATGAACTGGGCTTGCCGGTGCTGCTGGTGATCAATGACCAAAGCACCCTGCCAAACAATCCGCACAAGAGCTGGAGCGTACCAGCCCTCGTACATTGGGTGCGCAATTGAACGCGCCGCTCGGCACCACCCACGACCTGCCGATCATTCATTTGCTCAGCAGCGGCGGCTTCTATGGGGCCGAGCGGATGCTGCTGGATCATTGCCTGGCGACGCCGGGGCAGCACCAGGTGCTGTTTCTCGATGCGCCGCCAGAACTGATCGCGCGATTTCGCGAGGCCGGTGTCGATTGCCTCGGCTGTACAGGCCTGGTCGCGTTGCTGGGGCATTTGCGCCAGCGACGGAACCAGCGGCCACTGATCAATACGCACAACTTCAAGGGCCTGTTGTTCGGCTGGGTCGGCGCGACGCTGTTGCGCCTGCCACTGGTGATCACCCAGCACGGCTTCACCCCACGCAGTCGCAAGCAGAAGTTCTACACCTGGCTGAGCCTGCAACTGTGCCGCACGGCCTCGGTGAACCGGGTGGTGTGTGTCGCCGAAAGCATTGCCGCTCTGCACCGCCAAGCCAATGTGCGCGCGGACAAACTGCAGGTGATCCCCAACGGCCTGCCGGCAGCCCACGACTTGCTGCCGCACAGTGGCGAGCGTCAACGCTGGCTGGCCGGCTACGTCGGGCGCCTGAGTAGCGAAAAAGGCCCTGATCTGTTTCTCGATGCGCTGATCCCGTTGTGTCAGCAGTACCCGCAACTGGACGCTGTGATGCTTGGCGACGGGCCGGAGCGCGAAAGCCTGCAGACGCGGATCGACGAGGCAGGCTTGCAGGCGCGCATCACACTGCCCGGCTACCAGACCGACATGCGCGCCTGGTGGCGGCAACTCGATGCGTTGGTGATCAGCTCGCGCACTGAAGGCACGCCCATGATTCTGCTCGAAGCGATGCAGGCCGGAGTGCCGGTGGTGGCCTTCGGCGTCGGCGGGATTCCCGATGTCTTGCAGGACCGTCACAACGGCCTGCTCGCTGCACCCACCGACAGCGCTGCCCTCGCCCGCCAGATCGGCACGCTGCTGGATGACCCGGCCCTGGCCGGCGAGTTGATCGATAACGCAAAACGTACGCAACGGAATCGCTACGACCTCAAGGCCCTGGCCGAACGCTGGTCGCAGCTTTATATCCGGACTGCACGGGAGCCGCGCGAGTGATTATTCCGCTCTCGATCGTCAGTTTGCTCGGCCTGGTCTGCCTCGGTTTGCTGGCCAGCCCTTATCCGTACCTGGCGCCGGGAGCGGTGCTGGGCCTGGTGGGTGTCGCGGTGCTGTACCGCAAGCCGGCCTGGGGCCTGTTGGGCATTGTCGCCATCCTGCCTTTCGAAGGTCTGTTCAAGGACAACGCGTTGTCGGGTTCCAAGTTCCTCGGGGCTTCTCTGGCGCTGATCCTGATGCTGCAGCTGGCGATCCACCAACTGCCGGCCGAGCGCCTGCGCAGCAATATCTGGCGTTTCCTGGTCGGGTTCATGGTGCTGTACCTGCTGAGCCTGTTGAACACCGACAACATGGGCTTCTCCCTGGGCCACCTGCGCGAATTGAGCGTCGGCCTGATTCTGTTTGTCATCACCCTGCTGGTCGGGCGTGAGTTGAACCTCGAGATGTTCGCCAGACTGGTTGCCATCAGTGTCGCGATGACCTGTGCCATGGCGATGTTCTCTGCCAAATACCAGGACGACGGCCGCGCGTCCGGGACGCTCAATGACCCGAACGACTTTGCCTTGATGATCGCCTTCGCCGTGCCCATGGCGCTGTTGCTGGTGGTGCACAGCCCGAACCGGTTGCACCGGTTGTTCTGGGGGGCCTGTGCCCTCTTGCTGCTGGGCGGCATGACCAAGACTGAATCCCGTTCGGGGCTGGTGGTGTTGCTCCTCAGCCTGATGATCGGCATGTGGCACTACCGCGCGCAGTTGCCACATATTCGTCCACGCCACCTGGGCTTTGCCATGCTCGGCCTGGCGATTGTGATTCCGCTGGGGCTCTATGCGATGCCGGCCGGTTACGTGGAACGCATCCAGTCGCTGAGCATCCTCAGCTCCGGGGCCAAGAGTCAGGACCAGTCCCTGGGCCGTCGTGCCTCCTACATTGTGGTCGGCAGCGCCATGATCGCCGAGAACCCCTTGCTCGGCACCGGCCCCGGCACGTTCCCGCTGCACTACGCTACCACCGGTTATGCCAAGACCTTTGCCATGAGCGGCAAGACCGATGACCTGTACCGTCGCGCCCACAACACCTACCTGGAGATCTTCAGTGAGCTGGGTATTCCCGCCGGCCTGATGTTCGTCGGCATGCTCGCCCTGGGTTTGTACAACCTGATCCGCGCCCGCCGCGCCTGGCTATTGCGAGGAACCGGGCATCAGGCTGATCTGATGACCCACCTGAGCATGAGCTTTCTGTCGTTGACGTTGTTCCTGATGTTCCTCAGCGCACCGAATCACAAGTACCTGTGGATCATGCTCGCGTTGACCAGCGTGCTGCGCACTAAAGCCGAAGAAGCCCCGCCGACGGAGGTCAGGGCATGAACCGCATCAGCATCATCATCCCGATGTACAACGAGGCCCGGCACATCGCCCGGACCCTGCAAGCGGCACGACATGCCGCCGAGGCGGCCAACGTCGAATGCGAGTTGATCGTGGTCGACAACGGCTCCGATGACCAGGGCCCGGACATTGCCCGGCAGTTCGGTGCACAGGTGCTGGTCCTGCCCGGTCTGTTGATTGGTGCATTGCGCAATCGCGGAGCGGCGATCACCAGCGGCGAATGGCTGGCCTTTATCGATGCCGACGTCGAGATGCCCGAGAACTGGCTCAAGCTGTTGTTCGACCTCGAGTCCGACGGCCAGGCCGATGTCATTGGCCTGGACCTGCATACTCCGGCCGAAGCGCCGTGGTACGCCGACGCCTGGCAGCGCCGCACTTTGCGCCCCGATACGCAGCCGCTGCATGTCGCGCAATGGCTACCCACTTGCAACCTGCTGATGCGCCGTCGCTGGTTCGATAAGGTCGGTGGTTTCAATGAACAACTGCGCACTGGCGAGGACAAGGAAATGACCATGCGCCTGGTCGACGCCGGCGCGAAACTGCTCGCGGTCAATCAAAGCGTGGCGCTGCATTGGGGCTACGAAGGCAGTTGGCGGGAATGGATGGGCAAGGAATTATGGCGCCAGGGCAGTCATCTGCAACTGCTGCGCACCCATGGCCCGAACCTGCGCTTGCTGCGTTTTCCGTTGCTGTCGATTGCCGCCTGGGTGATCGATTTCATGGCCATTTCCGCCCTGCTCGACGGTTTCCCCCATCATTCGCTACTGATGCTGTTGCTGACCGTCCTGCCCGCCCTGGCACTGAGCCTGCGTCAGAGTGCCAGGCACCGCGACGCGCTCCTGACCCTGCAACTCTGGGGCCTGCACTGGGTCCGCCTGCACTTGGCGGGCGCCGGGTTCATCCTCAGCCTTTGTCATTGGAATGCCAGGAGGCCCGCCCGTGACTGAATTCATTTTCTGGTTATGCCTTTTGCTACCGGTTTACGCCTACCTCGGTTATCCCCTGTTTTTGACGTTGCTGGCACCGTTCTACCCGGCACCGCGCCATGGACCGGCACAACCGATGGACGTGAGCATCGTGATTGCCGCGCACAACGAAGCGCGACATATCGAAGAAAAACTGCGCACTGTGCTGGCTCAGGATTATCAGGCCCACTCACTGCAAATCATCCTCGCCAGCGACGGCTCGACCGATGACACAGTGGCCTGCGCGCGCCGGGTCGAGGACCCGCGCATCACCGTGCTCGATCTGCCCCGTCAGGGTAAGGCGGCGACGCTCAATGCCGGGGTCGCGATCAGCAGCGGCGCGATCCTGGTGTTCACCGACGCCGACAACCAGTGGTCCACCGACACCCTCGGCCATTTGCTCGCGCCGCTCAACGACCCGCAAGTCGGTGGCTGCGCCGGGCACATGGTGATCCCGGTGACCGGCAAGGGCTTGAGCGTGGGCGACAGCCTGTATCGGCACTATGAAGGCTGGCTGCGCTACGTGGAAAATCGCACCGGCTGCATGGTCTCCGCCGACGGCGCATTGCTCGCCCTGCGCCGCGAGTTGTTCCAGAACGTGCCGGCGGAGGTCAACGACGACTTCTTCATCAGCACCTGCGCACCCGTCGCGTTCAAGCGGATTGTCTACGTGCCCCAGGCCCGGGTGATCGACCAGGGTGTGGACGAAGCCGACAAACAACTGCGCCGTCGTCAGCGCATCACAGTGGGAGGCCTGCAAAGCCTGGCCCAGCGCCGGGAGCTGCTGAACCCGCTGACCCACGGCCTGTATGCGATTGCCTTGATCAGCCACAAGCTGATCCGGCGGCTGGCGCCGATCCTGTTGCTGCCATTGCTGCTGAGCAATTTCTGGCTGTGGGAGGATCACGGCTTTTATCGCCTGAGCCTGATCGCACAACTGCTCGGTTACACCATGGCCATTGCCGGCCTGCTGGATTCGCAACACCGCTTGCCCAAACCCTTTCGCCTGGCAGCGTTCCTCCTGGTGACCCTTGCCGGGATGAGCATCGGCCTGTGGCAGTTCCTGCGCGGTCAGCGTTACGCCCAATGGAACCCCGAGCAAAATCGATGAGAGGCGCGTGCCGTGGCGATCAAACAACTGTTAAAACGCACCAGTGGCTGGCTGTACCTCAACTCCCCGGTCGGGCGCAAGCAACTGCACGGCGCCGGTGTGATCCTGATGCTGCACCGGGTGCTGGCTAGCGACCAGGCCGCCGAACTGCCCCACCGCAATGAACTGTGCGTCGGATCAAAGGCGTTTGAACATTTGCTGGTGTGGTTGAAAAAACACTTCGACTGCGTGCCGCTGATGGACATTCTGCAACCGGGTGCGCGCTCGCAGCGACCGAAAGTGGCGCTGACCTTCGACGACGGCTGGCGCGACAACGCGCTGAATGCCTTCCCGCTACTGCAAAAACACCAGGTGCCGGCGAGCATCTTTCTGTCCACCGATTTCATTGGCAGCCGCCAGCGATTCTGGTGGGAAAGCATCGGCGAGACCCTGTGGAACAGCCATGGCGAACGTGCACGCCTGCACCTGATCGAATGCCTGCAGCAACTTGGGCGCCCGTTGCCGCCACTGTACGACGACCCGGATCGGCAACGCCGCAGCCTGGCGTTGCTGAATTTTTTGCAGAGCCTGAAAACCCTGTCGCCGCTGGACCTCAATCGCCTGACCGACGACTGCCCGCACGAGTCGTTGCCCCAGGCGCTGGACTGGCAGCAAGTGCACCACCTGGAAGCGTCCGGCCTGGTGCGCTTCGGTCCCCACGGGGCCAGCCACGCCATCCTCACCGGTCTCGACGATCAACGCCTGGATGAAGAGCTGAGCCGCAGTCGCGAGGCGCTGCTCCAAGGCTGCAACCAGCCATTGCCGGTTTACTGCTACCCCAATGGCGACAACGATGCGCGGGTGCGCCAACAGGTAGCCAGGCATGACTTCCCGTTTGCCCTGGGTACCGGTACCGGCATTTATCGAGGGGCCGAAGATCCACTGGCCCTGCCACGCTTCGGCGTCAGTCAGCGTACCGCGCGCAATCCAGGGTTGCTGTCCTGGCGCATCTACCGTGGGGCACGCCCATGAGTGGCAACAACTACCTCAAACACCTGGCCCTGAGCATGGGCACCAAACTGGCGATGATCGCCCTGCGCTTGCTACGCAACGTGTTGCTGGCGCGAATTCTCGGCCCCAGCGAACGGGGTTTGTTTGCCTTGCTCAGCGCCCTGCCCGACCTGATCAGTGCGGCCACCAGCGGCGGCTTGAATTCAGCGGTAGGCTATCAGGCAGCCAAACAACGACCGATGGGTTTGCTGCTTAGCCAGGTGCTGCTGTACGGTTGCCTGCTGGCGGCGTTGCTGACCTTGGCGGTGGTGGCGCTGACCCGCGAATTCGGCAGTGAACTGGAGATCACCACGCAATTGGGCCTGCTCGCCTGGCTGTTGCTGCTGGCGGTACCGCTGACCGTGCTCAAAAGCGGTTTGCTGACCCTGCACAACGCCTCGGGCGGCGTGGTCGCCTTCAATGCCTTGCGCCTGATCGAGTCGCTGGCGCCGCTGCTGGTGTTCCTTGCCCTGTTCTGGATGTGGAAAAGCGCGGCCCTGGAAGCGGCGTTGATCAGTTGGCTGACGGGGATCAGCCTGGTGGTACTGGCCGGTTGGGTCTGGCTCAAGCGCGAGCATCCGCTGAGCCTGCAATGGGACCGCGCCAGTCAAAACGAATTGCTGCGCTACAGCGCCCGCAGCCATCCGGACCTGCTGTTCCAGCAAGTGATCCTGCGCTCCGACTACCTGATCATCGGCACCCTGCTCGGCACCACGGCACTGGGTCACTACGCCATGGCCAGCGCAGCCGCCGAGTTGCTGCTGATCGTTCCGGAAGCAGTGACCACGCCGCTGATGAAGCGCCTGCTGCAACAGGAAGAAGGCATCGAAAAAGTCACGCCACTGGCCTTGCGCTTGACCGCTACGGTGATGATCGGCGCTTGCCTGACCATGGCAGTAGTGGGTGAATGGTTGATCGTGACGCTTTTTGGCGAGGCCTATCAGCCAGCATACCCGGCGTTGCTGGCGCTGCTGCCAGGCCTGTTGGGCCTGTGCTACGCGAGCATCCTGCGCCTGGACCTGCTGGGCAAAAACCGGCCCGGCACGATTTCGTTGTTGATGGGCCTCAGCGCGCTGCTCAACCTGGCGCTCAATGTGCTGCTGATCCCGACCTATGGCATCGTCGGCGCAGCAGCGGCGTCCTCTATCGCGTACCTGGCCGTGACCCTGGCGCTGTTGGTGGTGTATTGCCGGTTGAGCCACGTGCCGGTCTGGCAAACGTTCATCGTCCTGCCCGGCGACATCGCGCCGATGCTGCTGATGCTGCAACGGAAATCGGCATGAAACACCTGTTATTGCTGGTGAGTCTTGGACTCGGGCTGACTGCCGAAGCTGCGCCCATGCGTTGGGCCGATATCCGTGACGGCAGCCTGTACCTGCAAACGGACCGCCCCGACACCCTGACCGTGCTCTGGACCCCGGTGTGGCAGGCTGAAGCCAACGAAGAACACCTCTACTTGCTCGACGGCCAGGGCAAACTCCAGAGCGAACGACTGATTGCCGCCAATGAGCCCAGCGGTAGTCAACGCTGGAACCTGGCGCCGAGCGCCGCCAGTTATCGACTGGAAATTCCTGGCTACAGCTTCCGCCGTTATACGGTTGAGCACGACGATCACACCGTCGCACTGTTTGCCCCGGCCAAGGTGCATTTCAGCGCCGAGCCCCGGGACGGTGAGGAGTTGTATTTCAAGGTCGCGGCCGGTGAGCACGCGGTGCTGGCAGGTAAATTCCACGGCGGCGTCGGCGCGTTGCAAGCGCAGCGCGTGAGTGACGGCCAACAACTTTCACTTTCTCTAAAGCCTTACCCCGCCTATTGGCAGTTCGACAAAGTCGAGTTGCCCGTTGCAACTACCGATCAAGTCTGGCGCCTGCACCTGCGCGGCAGTGGCAAGGTCGCATTCTGGCTCGATGGCACGGCCAACCTGTTCGCCCAGAACCCGCAACAGCTCAAACCTTTGCGCGAAGACGAAGGCCAGACCCGGCTGACGCTGCACAACGACGTGCTCGGCAAGACCCCGAACCTGGGTATCGCCCTGCCCTATGCGCAACTGCCGGATTCCGGTTTCGCCGTGCTCGATGCCCTGCAACCACAGGCCGGAACCTATTACAGTCTGGTCGACATCATGGCGACGCGGCCGCGTTACGAAGGCGTGTTCCGCCGGCTGTATCAGGATCGCTTGGGCATCACTCAGGACATCACGCTGCTGGCCGGCAGACAGCGTCTGGCCTACCTGCGCGCCGACACCACCAGTAACGCCGGCCTTGCCGCCTGGCTAGCCGCCACACGCGCACTCGGCGGCAAGGGCACACACTACATCGGTTTTGCCGACGAACCGAACCTCAACTACCCGGACTACGCCAGCTACCAGCGCATCTTCAATAGCATGGCCTGGCAAGTACGCAGCAACCCGGACAACGCCAAAGCCGGCGTACGTATCGCCATGCCGGCCAGCTCCCGGTTTGTCAATGGCCCGTTCGTCGACCATGCCGCTGACAAGCGCGGCATCGACTGGGCCCGACGCTTGCTGGCCGAGTCCGGCGACAAGATCGATGCGCTGGCCTGGCACGAATGGATGGTTCGCGACCTGCTGGCGACCCGTGTCTACCGCGATAGCGTACGCAAAGCGGCAGAGCTGGTGGGGTTCGACGCCCAGGGACGACCGCGCAAAGCCTTGTTGCTGGACCAGACCAACATGTCCAGCGGGGCCAGCCTCAGCCCTTACGATCAGGAAACCCACTACGCCTCGTTATGGTGGGCCTCGGTCATCATCAATGCTTCCCAGGACGGCTTGCTCGACATGCTCGGCTGGTTCCAGGCCGCCGACGAACCTGAGTACCCCAAGGGCATGTTGCGCGTACTCGGCAAGGATGAGTTCGAGCTCAAGCCCGTGGGCCTGGCGCAGCAATTTATCCGCCAGCATTGGCTACACGATGTCATGCGTCTGGAGAACGACGCCTTCGAGGTTGACGTGCTGGCCATGTCTGCCGGGCACCAACGCAACCTGCTGGGCGTGAATAAAGGCTCACGCTTGCAGCGTGTGAGCCTGGCTGGAGCGCAATGTCCATTGCCTCACGGATCATTGCGCTATTTCGGCGCCGACAACCGCAGTCGCGACGCATCTTTCAAATGCCTGGAAGGTCTCATCAGTTTCGATTTACCAGGAGAAACCCTGTTTTCCCTCAGCTGGAGCACCTCATGAACGCCATTGATTTTTTACCGCGTGGACGATTCGTCGCGCATTGAGTCACTCCACTCACGGCCAACACCGTCAGGAGTCAAAAACATGAATGCTCTGAAAAAACTCAGCGATCACATCAAGCAAAAAGGCCTGCGCGCCACCGTCGGCAAGTTGTGGAAACACTACGTATTTTTCCACGAAGAACTGTTGTGGATGGAACGCGACCTGGTGAGCCCGGTACCGCCACACAAGCTTCGGCCCTATTCACCGCTGCGACTGGAAACCATCACCCCACAAAACGCCGTTGCGTTCACCAGGCACTTCGGTGATCGCGTGGACATCATGGTCGAGTTGGCGTCCGAAGGGTACACCGGCCACATGTACCTGGATGAAAACGGCGATACCGTGGCTTTTATCTGGGGTAGCACACGCGATTATCTCGACCGTCATTACTACGGCTGCATGTTTCCGGTGAAGCCGGGCGAGTTCTTCGAGTTCGCTCTCGAGCAGATTCCTGCCTACCGGGGCACCACGCTGTCGGTCGATTTCCAGCTGAACCTGTGGAAAGCCATGGCTGATCAGGGCTGCAACAAAGTGGTGGATATCTGCGAGGCCCACAACATTCCCGCGCTCAAGCTGCACATCCGCATGGGGTATCGCGAGCAAGGACGGATCATGAACATCTACCACCTGTTCGGCTGGCGCTTCTTCCGCGAAACCCGCTACAGCGGTTCACGCCTGAATGCCTTGCGCAAACCGGCACCCTCTCCTGTTCCAGCCGAGGCGAGCTGATCTTATGTCTGCACGATTCGAATGGCGCACGTCGCTGTGCACCCACGACTTTCCGGTAGCGGCTTACGAAGCGTTGCGCCAGCGCGTAACGGACCACACGCCATTCAACACCCTGGCCTGGCTATACGCATCGGAACTGGCACTCAAGCCCGGCGAGCAGTTGCACGTGTTGCTTGGCTGGCAGGGTGACGAACTGGCACTGTGCCTGCCGCTGGTGGCGTCCATGGAGCGCTTTGCGCGCTTGCCGTTTCGGGTCCTGCATCATTTGGGCTATCCCCTCGCCGACCGCCTCGCACTGCTGACGAGGCTGGACGATGACAATTTACGCAAGGCGCTGACGCTGATCCGTAAGCACCTGCCCCATGCCGTGCTGCAACTCAACGAACTGGCCGGTTCCACGGCCCTGGCGCAGGCCCTGGCACCGTGGCAGGCACTGAGTTCGACCGCCGAACAACGGCTCAGTTGTGAAGTGCCAGTGCACCTGATCAGCGAGGCTGACCATCAGGAAGTCTCTGGTGATCCGCGCTACAAACTGCGCCGGGCGCGCAAACGTATCGCCGCGTGTGGTGCCCTGGTGCGACGGATTATCCCTGACGCCCTGACCATGGGGCCGCTGCTGCAGGAAATCAGTGAAGTCGAAGCGGTGAGCTGGAAAGGCGATGAAGGCGTCGGGATCTTTTCCGATGCGCGCCATCGCCAGTGGATGGACCGTGCCTTCACCGCCCTGGCGGCCCGAGGCCTGGTGCGCGTGGTGGTGCTGGAGCTGGAAGGGCGCTGCATCAGCTATCGACTCGGTTTGTTGGAACAGGGCCGACTGTACGACTACAACCTGGCGTTCCTGCCGCAATATGCCCACCTGGGCAGCGGCCGGGTGCTGCTCGAAGAGTGGATTCGCTGGGGCCTGGAAGATAACTGGCAGTGGATCGATGCGTCGCGGGTCAGCCTGGAAAACTCCAGCCATCAACTGCACGAACGCATGACCGGGCAACTGGAACACTGGCGCTGGAGTTTTTACTCCTGGCGTCCAGGCGGTCTGGTGCTGGGGCTGGCCTTGCGGGGCTGGCAACGCGTAAAACCCCGATTGCAGCAATGGCGCGCCCGACGCGCCGCGGCCGTAGTCGTCACCACGACGTCCGGCGCGGCACCTGCTGTCAAAGCGCCTGCGCCCACGGAAAATCTCAAGGAGGGTGAACATGCCTCGGCAAGTGATAGTCAACGCTGACGACTTTGGCCTCAGTGCCTGCGAAAACGCGGTGATCCTGGGCGCGTTCCAGGCCGGGCTCATCAGCTCCGCCACCGCCATGGCGAACATGCCGGCGTTCGAAGAAGCCTGCGTCCTGGCCCGGCATCCGTTACTCGAAGGCCGAATCGGCCTGCACTTCAACCTGACCTATGGCCGTCCATTGAGCCAGAGCATTGTGCAGCGCCCGACGTTTTGCGACGGTGCCGGCGTGTTCGACCTCAACCTGCCCCGCACCCGCCTCTGGCTCGGGCGCCGGGATCGCAACGCCGTGCTCGAAGAACTCGAAGCCCAGTGGCAGCGCTGCCTGGACAACGGCCTGCACCCCACCCACCTGGACTCCCATCAACACGTGCACAATATCTGGCCGATCGGCGAGATCGTCGCGCGCTTCGCCGCCGGCCAGGGGGTGCCGGTGCGTCTGGCACGCAATCTGGGGCAAAACCTCAGCCTTCCCAAGCGCGTGTTCAAGGACCTGTTCAACCGTCGCCTGAGCAATCTGGCCGGTGCCACCGCCGACTACGTGTGCACCCCGGTGGATCTGCGCAACGCCGAGCCGCCACCCGATGGATTGCTGGAAATCGTCGCCCACCCGAACCAGCTCGGTGCCGACTTCGGCGATGCCTACCTGGAACCGGGAGAGTCATTGAGCGCGTTGCTGGAACAGCGTTTGCCGGGTGTGCCGCGGGTGGCCTACACCGCTGCTGGCAACGCCGCACCTCACCGTGCACATACCGTTCTGGAATAGCGCCCTCACACTGAATTATCTCATTCAGCAAACCGCTACTTTCGCGGCATGGCACGCCTCGGTTCGAGATTTTCGCGCCGGGAGCAAAACCACGTTTCGATACGCTCCTGAAGGTCATTCATGCCCTGGGTATAGATCTCTGCGCGTAGCCAGGGCACCGTCAATCACACAAATCCCTAGTTTGACTCTCCGCGTTATGTTGCAGGCTTCACCACCACCCACGTAAAACACAATGGCAACTGCGCTGCCTGCTGCTGATAGCGGTCATAGAGTTCTTCGCGGTTGGAGTGTGGGTATTCCCTGAAGTGATGGATCTGCAGCCCTGCCGCAATGGCGGCGCTGAAGAGGTCGCCCAGGGTGTGGACGAACCAGTAGGACGGCGCGGCCGGCTGTTCGATCCTGCCTTCGTAGACGATCGGTTCGTGCTGCACGAACGGTTCGCTGCGGAAGTATGAGCTGGTCGGGCGAAAAGGATCGGCTGCCTCCGGGTCGAACATTTCCAGGAACGGATGGGTTTCGTACACCACCAGCGCCCCACCCGGCTTCAGCGTGTGCGCAACATGGCGGAAGAATTCGCCGATGTCTGGCATCCAGTTCAAGACCCCGATGGTGATCAGCGCCAGGTCAAAGCGCTCCAGCAGTCCGGCCGGCAATTGGTGAATGTCCGCTTCGATGAATTGCGGCGCGTGGGGCGATCGGGACGCCAGTTCCCGTGCCTGCCCGAGAAAGGCTTCAGACTGGTCGACGCCCACCCGCCCAGAGCGAACAGCGACAGGCTTTCACGACCGTTGTTGCAGCCTAGTTGCACCACGTCCTTGCCGTCGATACCTGTCTGGGTCAGTAAAGCGGTCAGGGTGTCGTCCAGGCAGGAAAAATCCGCGTGTTCCACGCCCTTCAGCAAGGCTTGCCATTCGCTGGAGTCCTTGTGGTGACGGGCGGAGTCATTCCAGGCCTCGCGGTTGCTGGCGATGGCTTGTTCTTTTGTCGGCAGTTCCATTGCACGCTCCAGGGTCCGGGTTGTCGATTTGACCGGCGAAGTCTAGATCAACCCCATCCTGGCAGGTGTTGTGAACTTGTAATCCGCGCGGCACCGTCGGCTGTCCACGGCGCCAGCTATAGTTAAAGACCTTGGGGAGAATGTGGTTAAACCGATTTAGCGGGTGTTGCCATGAAAAAGACCGACCTGACACTTTTGCTCGCCGTCTGCCTGGGCGCAACCACTGTCCTCCACGCGGAAGACATGCCCACCACCAACTACAGCAGCGAATTCAACTATTACGGCGCCGACCAACCCTTCGCGCACCCCGCACCACCGTCGATGAACATTGTGCCGCCGGGTTCGTACATCCCTACCGCGCCCAGGGAATTCATTCCGGTTTCAAGTGAGCACGTGTTTTCCGATTCGCGCCTGCCGACAGTGGCCGACGCCACGGTTCGGGTGTTTATCCGCTCCTACGATCCAGAGCGCGGTGTGTACGTGAACCAGGAAGTCGAAAACCCCAGCTGCATGCTGTCCTGTCTGAGGCAGGGCCCGGTGCTGCAGTGAGCCTTACCACTGGCGTTTGTCCGGACGCGCGAGGCCGAGTTTTTCGATCCGGTAGCGCAACATGTCACGGCTCAGACCCAGCAGGCGTGCCGATTTGGTGACGTTCCAGTCGGTCTTGTCGAGCATCTTGCGCACCATGTCGCGCTCCACTTCCGGCAGGTTCATGGAGTCACTGCCGCTGAAGGACGGACGCGGCTCGCTGAAGTGTGACGGCTCGTGATGAAACATCGGTGGCTCATCCATCAGGCTCAAGCAGACGTTCAACTGATGAGCGGCGATAGTGTCGCTTTGCGCCAGCAACACGGTTTGCTCCAGCATGTTGCGCAATTCGCGCACGTTGCCCGGCCAGCTGTAGCTGAGCAGCAAATCTTCGGCCTGGTTACTGAAATGCAGGTTCGGCTTGCCGTAGCGTTTGCCATGTAGTGCCAGGAAGTGCCGGGCCAGCAGCAGGATATCGGCACCACGGGTATACAGTCGCGGCACCTTGATGGAAATGATGCGCAGGCGGAAGAACAGGTCACGACGGAATTTGCCTTGCTGGATCATCTGTTCGAGATTGCAGTTGGTAGCGCTGATCACCCGCAGATCGACCTTGCGCTCCTTCACTGAACCGACCCGGCGAATGGTCCGGTCTTCAAGTAGTTTCAGCAGCTTGGCTTGCAGCAGCAGGTCCATTTCACCGATTTCATCGAGGAACAGCGTGCCGCCATCGGCCGCTTCCACCAGCCCCATGCGACGATCCTTGGCGTCGGTGAAGGCGCCCTTCTCGTGGCCGAACAATTCCGACTCCACCAGATTGGACGGGATCGAAGCACAGTTGAATTCAATGAATGGGCCTTTGGCGCGCGGGCCATCAAAGTGCAGGGCCCGGGCCACCAGTTCCTTGCCGGTACCCGTCTCGCCTTCCACCAGCACCGGCGGTAGATCGCTGTTGGCCATGCGCCGTTCGGCGTCGAGCAACTGGGTGATGGTGCCCTTGAGGTAAGCCATCGGTGCCGACTCGCCAATCAGTGCCTGCACTCCCGAATTCTGGGCCTCGCGTTCTTGGTAAAACGACAGCGTACGCTCCATGCGGTCGGTGGCCAGGGCCTTGTCCAGCAGTAACTTGAGCTCTGGCAGGGCCACCGGTTTGGTGACGTAGTGAAAGGCACCCTCTTTCATCGCCACCACGGCGTCTTCCACGTTGCCGTAACCGGTCATCATGATCACTTTGAGATCCGGCGCGCTGATGCGCAGCTTCTGGATCAGGTCGTGACCACTCATGCCCGGCAGCGAGTTGTCGGTCAGTACCACGTCAGGCGCGAAAGAACCCAATTGTTCCAGTGCATCTTCAGCCGAGTGGCAGACGGTCACCTCGAAGTCCTTACGCTCCAGGTAAGTCTGAATATTCTCGGCGAGGATTTCGTCATCCTCGACCAGCAGAATGCTGTGCTCCATATACCCCTCCCGTTGCCACTTTGAAATTGAGACAAACACGGGTTCCTTCCTGCTCTCGGCTGGTCAGTTCGACCGAACCGTCAAAACGCTCCATTATTCGTTTGACCAGGGCCAGGCCCACACCCAACCCACCTTGCTTGGTGGTAAAAAACGGCTTGAAGACCATTTGCTGCTGTTGTTTTGACATGCCCTTGCCGGTGTCGGTCAATGTCATTCTCACGTCGCCGGACACCGAGGAATTGATCTCGATCGTCAGCACGCCGCCCTTGGGCATGGCTTCCAGTGCATTAGCAAACAGGCTATTGAGTATTTGCGTGAGCAGCACCTGCTGGCTGACGACCGGCGGCACACTGACAGGGGAGAAACGCACTTCAACGTCCGAACGCTTGATCAGGGACTCAAAGGCACTCAGGGTGTCTTCGAGAGCCAGCACCAGGTCGACCGTTTCACAGTCGTCATTCATCGGCCGCAACGACACCAGCAATTCACGGACCCAGCGCGACATGCGGTCGACCTGACTGATGATGTCGCCGATGTTTTTCTGTGCGGTCTGGCTGGCGATGTCCTGGGCCAGCTCGGCGCTGGAACGGATATTGGCCAGCGGGTTGCGCAAGCTGTGGGCGACCGCCGAGGACATCTCGCCAAGGGCGACAAAGGTCTCGTTGGCGATCAGTTGTTTCTGCTGGCTGCGCAATAGCGTCGCCGCGCGTCGCACAATCCAGAACAGCCCCAGGTAAATGGCTGCCCCGCCGATCAACGTGGCCAGCCAGATTGCCTTGAAGCCACGCTGGATGCGCGCCACCAGATCCACCGGTTCCTTGTAGATTTCCACCATGGCAATCACTTTGCTTCTATCGGCGTTGAACATCGGAATGTAGTTCTCGACGAACAGGTACTCCGGTTCGCGCAGCAAGCGCTGCTCGGGACGTTCCTCATCGATTTCGTGATAACTGGTGGACACCGGCGATTTCATGTCGAAGGATTCGTCCAGCTCAAAGTTGCCTTCGATACGCACGCCGATCAACTCAGGGTTGGTCGACCAGACCACGGTGCGATCCAGGGAGTACACCGTCGCCAACAGGATGTCCGGCAGATGCTTCACATGGTCGAGAAACTCAACGCGCGCGGCGGCCCGGGATACGGGGTTGACGTCGGGGTAGGCATCGTCCATGCGCGGGTCGAGCATTTCACCCATGGTTCGCCCCTGGGCAATGCCGGCATGCCGGATTTCAGCCTCGCCAATGGACTGGATGAACTGCGCGGTCAGCATCGAGTCGCGCTCGATACTTTCATCGACAACAAAGCGCGTGGAGATGTAACCCAGCCCCAGCGCCACCACAGCAATGATCAGAAAGCTTGCCAGGGAGAACCAGCGCAGCAAATTGAACTGCAGCCGCCACCCCTTGCGTTGTGCTGCCGGGGTCTGTGGCGCAGCTACTTTTTGTTGTTCGAGTATCTGCATGGCTGTGTCCTGGGTGCTTGAAATCGAGCCTTTTCAGCCGCTTTCAGGATCAGTGTAGGTGGCATTGATAGCCCTCGACTGGTCCGCGTATTTTTTTTGACACTATTGCACCCGGGACGTCTCGGGGTGCGCGACCGAATGATGTTGTTCAGGCTCCTCGTTACCACTGGCCAATGGCGCCGCTGGCGGATGTTGACGGTCGGTTTCTTCTTTCAGGAAATCGATGAGGGACTGGGCGGAATTCGCATCCAGCCGCAAGTTGGGCATCGAGATCCTGTTGTAGCGCTCGAACAGTTCCATCGCAATCGGGTCCTTTTCCGCGAGCATGCGGTCAGGTTCGCGGATCCAGCGGATGAGCCAGGCCGGATCGCGCTGATAGGTCACGCCGATCAGGTCCGGGCCGATGCTGCGCAGGCCGATGCCCTGTCCGTCCAGCGGACCGAGGCTGTGGCAAGACGCGCAGCGGGTGCGAAACAGCTCTTCGCCATTGCTCGGCGGACGGATTTCGGGGGCGTCGACGTAGCTTTCCTCCACACTGGGCTGTTTCCAGTTATGCAGGGTATTGGCCAGTTGGTCGGCCAGAATCCACGGGTTTTCGAACGGCGAGGCTTTCATCCACCGGCCCGTTGCCTGGTTACCGACGATCAGGCTCAGGTTATGGTCCTTATTGCGCCCGTTATCGACGCCTTCGATGAACAGCCCCAGTTTTTTGCGCAGGTCAGTGACGTCGGCGAATTCCCCGGTAAGGAATTTCCACCCGGGGCCGACCTGGAAGCGTTGCGCATAGGCCTTGAGCACCTCGGGGGTATCACTCAAGGGGTCGATGCTGATGGAATAGAAGAAGATGTCCTTGCCGACCCGATCCCCCAGCAGTTTCTGCACCTGGCGCATGCGCGCGGTTTCCAGGGGGCAGGAGTCACTGCACGAGGTAAAGATGAAGTTGATCACCACCACCTTGTCTTTGATCAAATCATCGAAAAAACGCAGCTGCTGTCCGTCCTGGTCGGTCAGCAGGGTGTTGGGGAAATAGTCGGCACCCCACGGGGTGACGGCTTCAACGACAGCGGGTTCGGCAGTGGATGCCGGAGCAGGTCCAGGCGTCGACGTCGGCTGGCTGGCGACCAGCAACTGGCTGGCCAGCAAACCAGTCACCAGCATCAGCACCAGGTGCATGCCCAAAGCTCGCGAGCGTGGTGAATGCATCTCTTTTTTTTCCATCACCAACCGCCTCGATGTGGTGAAGGGGGGGATGGTGGTTTTGCAAGGAGCTCGCCAATCATGTGTTTTTTTAATAAAAACGTACTAACACTCGACAAAACAGTGATTTATCAAAATCAATGTGCAATGACCGGGGAAATGACTGGGGATTGGCACCCGTTATTGGGGGTAGACATCCCCGCTTTCAGGTGCCAGAACAAAGGACAGGCGCACAGTGGTGCCCTCGCCTTCACTGCTGTCGAGGGTCACCGCACCGCCAAATCGCTCCATGATCCGCTCGACCAGCACCAGCCCGACTCCCAGCCCGCCCTGTTTTGTGGTGAAGAACGGCCGGAAAGCCATAGTGCGTTCTTCTTCGCTCATGCCTTTGCCGGTATCGCTCACCCTCACGCTGACGCGCTGGGCATCGCGCGGTTCGATCTGGATGGTCAGGGTGCCGCCGCCGTCCATGGCTTCCACCGCATTGGACAGCAGGCTGTTGAGGAGCTGGGTCAGTTGAACGTGCTGGCTCAGCACCATGGGCGTCTGGTCCGGCTCGAACACCACGTTGACCTTGGCCTTGTTGATCTGATGCTCGTAAGCCATCAGGCTGTCATGCAGAGCCGCTACCAGGTTCACAGGTTCGGCCTCGTCATTGAGCGGTCGCAGGGACTGGAGCAACTCCCGTACCCATTTCGACATGCGATCGACCTGGCCAATGATGTCGTTGATGTTCCCGTGTGCCGGACCGCTGTCGAACTCTATCGCCAGTTCCGCGCTTGAACGGATGTTCGCCAACGGATTGCGCAGACTGTGGGCGACCGCCGAGGACACCTCTCCCAGAGCCACAAAGGTTTCGTTGGTGATCAATTGTTTCTGCTGCGTCGCCAGCAGGATCGCCGCCCGCCGCACGATCCAGTACAGCCCCAGGTAAATGAGACCTCCGCCCAGCGCGGTTGCCAGCCAGATCAGCACCAGGCCGCGCTCCATGCGGTTGATCAGGTCCTGGGGTTCCTTGTAGATCTCGACCATCGCCGTGACGGTGCTGCCATCGGCGTCGAACAAGGGAATGTAGTTTTCGATGAAGGCGTATTTGGGGCGCTCCAGGAACTTCTGCTCCATGCGGGATTTATCCACACCGTGGTAAGCAGTCGACACGGAGATTTTCGAGTTGAATGCCCGATCGAGGTCTTCATTGCCATGGATCGTAATGCCCATCAAGGCCGGGTTGGTCGACCAGATCACCATGCGGTCGGGGGCGTAGATGTTGACCAGAATCACGTCCGGCAAGTTTGCGATATGGTCGAGGAATTCACCACGGGCACTGGCGCGGGACAGAGGGTCGACGTCAGGAAAGTCCATGTCCTTTCGTGGGTCGAGCAACTCGCCCATGATTCTGACGTTGGGAATCGACACATGGTGCACCTCGGCCGAGGCAATCGCCTGAATGAATTGTGAGGTCAATAGCGCATCGCGCTGCACGCTTTCGGTAATCACGAAGCGCGTGGAAACCGCCCCCAGCGCCACCGCCACGGTGCCGATCACCACCATGCTGACCAGTGAAAACCAGCGCAGCAGATTGAAGGGCTCCTTGCGCGTGTTCAAGCGAACTTCGCTGTCGGTCGCAAGTACTTTGGCGATTGTGTTCATGGACACGGTTCCCGGAAACCCCCTATAGGTTTATAGCCCAGCCAAGACCGTTTGGCCGAACCTGGGGACTGCGATACCCCACCTGCTCCGCGGGTCCGTCACCCCCAAAATCGGGGGTAGCTGCCCATGCCATAACTTTCCGGTCTGCCGCGAGCGACCGCTCGAACGCATTTACTGCGGGCTTCTCACGGGCGTTTTCGCCGATTGGTATGGAAGTTGCCGAACTCCCTGCTAACTGGCCCACCCCAAGGGGCTGGTACTTCGACAGAGGGAATACTCATGCACCCGCTACTGTGCAAAACGGCGTCCGCCCTGGTTGTGACTGCTCTAGCCCAAGGTATTGCCCAGGCCGCGCTGTTTGCCGTAGATCCCGGTCCCTACCTGCCAGCCAATGGCAATTTCGCCGCCTGGTATCAAGACAGCCACGGCCGAACTCTTGACCTGTGTTTATCAAAGGCTGTCAGTTCCAGGGTTGCCAGCGCGCCGGGCTCCCCGACTTACATGTGCTCGCTAATCCCTAATCCCGGCATTTTCGATGACACGCAACCGTTGGTCTTCCCGACCAATTTCCCCGACGAAGCGTTCTGGGCAACAGGTGAAACAACCATCGTCGATGCCGCCCGAGGCATCGACCTGACCTATGTCTCGGCGCTCGAAGCAGCCTTCAGTGGTGGGGATCCACTCGAGGGCGACCAGATCAGCTTCGCCCGGATCCGTGTTCGCATCGACGTGGCCATCGCCGGCACTTATGTCATCACCCATCCTTACGGCGTGGAAGTGTTCAACGTCGAGACCCCTGGCCGTCGGGCTATCAACATGACCCGGGACATTGGCATCGGCGCGCCAAAAACCTATAACGGCGCGCTCAAGGGCGACGTCGGGCCGTTCCTGCGCAGCGTCAATGGCCCCTACACCGAGACCAACCCGAGTACCGGCCAGGCCGAACAATTCGTCGGTGATCCGAACCTCACCGAAGCCGTCACCGGCAGCCCGTTCAACACCAACTACGTGCGCATCGAAGGCCCCAATGGCCTGGACTTGCGCACCAACCTCTTCGCTGTTTCCGGAAAGTTGTCGTCGGCAGTCCGTCCGACCCCGGTGATCGCCGAGCGCAGCACCTACTCGCGACAGGCTGGCACCAGCGCCCCGGTAGCCCGGCAGGACGTGTTCGTGATGGCCCCGCCGCCACCCGCCACCGTGACCCTGGACAGCAACAACCCGGTGCTGAACTTCACCGAGGCGAACACCACCGGACACTGGTATGCGCAATCGCCGAACAATCCGACGCTGCCGAGCACGTTGCAGGTGACCGCCGACAACCACCTGGCCATCGCCAGCAGCGCGCCGACCACCTTGCCCATGCCGCTGACCGACCTGGTGACGATCTCGCGCGCCGAGTACAGCCTGAGAACCGGGCAAATCACCATCGTGGCTTCGACCAGCGATGAAACGTCGCCACCGGTGCTCACCGCCACCTCCGGCACCGGCATCGCCATCGGCGCCCTGAGTGGTGACGGCGCCGTTAAAAGCCTGGCCACCGGCATCTCGCCTATTCCGCCAGCCCTGGTTCGTGTGTCGTCCTCCAATGGCGGCAGCGATACCGAAGAAGTGGTCATCGTGCAATGAACGCCCACATGCCCGGATCCTCATCAGGAGGCATCATGAACCAATGGCCACGCCTGGCGCTCAACGCCCTGGGACTGACTCTATTGCTGACCGGCAGTGCTTTGGCGCAACTCGCCGCCGTCGATCCCGGTCCTTATACCTTTGCCACCGGGAAATTCCCGATCTGGTATCAGGACAACAATCAACTGTCGATGGAGCTGTGCCAGTCCCGCGCCGCCAGCTCGCGGGTGGCAGCCAGCGTGCCACCGGCCTACATGTGTACCCTGCTGCCGACACCGGGCATTTTCGACGACACCCTGCCAATGGTGTTCCCCGATAACTGGCCAGACGAAGCCTTCTGGTTCCTTGCCGAGACCAGCATCCCCAACAACACCGCCGGCTATGGCATGGACGTCTATGTCGCCGGGATCGAGGCTGCATTTGCCGGTGGCAACCCGCTCGATGGCGACCAGATCAGCTTCGCGCGGATTCGTCTGCGGGTGAACATTCCCGTTGCCGGGACCTACACCATTACCCACCCCTATGGCGTGGAAACGGTCAACGTCACCACCACCGGGCGCCGGGCGATCAACATCACCAGGGACGTCGGCATCGGTGCGCCGGGGGTTTTCAGCGGTGCGGTCAACGGTGCGATCGGGCCGTTCCTGCGCAGCGTCAACGGTCCCTACACCGAGGTGAACCCGGACACCGGCGCCATCGAAACCTTCGTCGGCGACCCCAACCTCACCGAAGCCGTGACCGGCAGCCCCAACAACACCAACTTCGTGCGCATACAGGGTCCGGCCGGGACCATCCAGACCAACCTCTTCACCCTGTCCGGCAAGGTGCTCGACAACCGCGCGCAGACTGCGGTGGACACGACCCGTGCCACTTACCGCCGCATCGCCGGCACGGGCGGCAACACCACCCGGGTCGAAGTGTTTGCCAAAGCCGCCAACGGTTCGACCCTGTGTTTTCGCGAAAGCATTGCCCTGGTCCCAGGCCCGCCTGTGTCACCTTGCCAGACCAACATGGTGAGCGATAACAGCGGCGTGTTCTTCGCCCAGAATCTGCTGGCCAACGCAACGGTGCCGCCGGTCGTGGTGGTCACCGCCACCAACCCCGCCGGGACCACCCGCCCGACTGCGGTGTCGAGCAAGCTCTCGGACGTGGTGAAAATCCAGACCGCCCGTTACGACTGGAGCAACCACAGCCTGCTGATCGAGGCCACTTCCACAGACGAAGTGGTGGTACCGGACATGGTCGCCCAGGGTTACGGGCGGCTGTCGAAAACCGGAATCCTGCAACGCCTGACGGTGGCTGAGTTGACCCAACCCCCTGCAACCGTAACGGTCAAGTCCGTTGCCGGCGGCAGTGACATCGAGCCGGTCGTAGTCGTCGGCACTGCACCGGACACCGGCGCGAATCAGGCACCGATCTCCGTCGCCGATACCGGCAGCACCAGCTTCGGCGTGCCGATCACCCTCAACCTGCTGGCCAACGACAGGGACCCGGACGGCAATACGCCGCTGAGCATTACCGCGCTGACCCAACCGGCCGCCAGCCAGGGCACGGTGGCATTGAGCGGCACTACGGCGGTGGTCTACACCCCTCCTGCGGTCGTCAACGCGCCGTTGACCACGACCTTCACCTACAAGGCCCAGGACGTCAAAGGCCTGGCCTCGACGACAGCGGCAACCGTGAGCATGACCGTGTCGCCTAACCGGCCTCCGGTGGCCGTCGCCGATGCCGTCACGACACTGGGTGTGGCGATTCCAATCAACGTGCTGGCCAACGACACCGATCCAGAAGGCAATGTGCCGCTAGCCGTCGCCGGCTTCACTCAACCGCTGGCAGGTGGCGGCACCGTCAGCAGTAACGGCACGGTGCTCACCTACACCCCACCGGCCACCGTCACCACGGCCTTCACCACGACCTTCACCTACTTTGCCCGGGACAGTTTCGGCGCCCAATCGACGTCGCCAGCCACAGTCACGGTGCAGGTCTCGCGACGGCCTGCTGCGGAAACCTTCGCAGTGACCACCGCAACGGTAAGAGCCCGCTCCAACAACCGCTTCACCTGGGACTTTGCCGGCACCTCATCGGTGACCACCGGCAACACCATCACCATCAAGGTCACCACTCCGACCGGGCTGGTCACCCTGGGCACCACCGCCGTACCGGCGAATGGACGCTGGCGGTTGACCGTGAACAACACCACCACGGTCGTTCCGTCGGCGAACCCGACCGCCACGATCACCTCGTCCCAAGGCTCCGTGCGCACGGTGCCGGTGATCGCCAACTGAGCCCGCGCCCCATTAGCCACGCAGGTTGATGGGGCCGGCTTCAACCCTATGGAAAACCGCGGCCTCGGGTGGGGGGCCGCGGTTTTGCCGGGTGCATTGATGGAAGCAATCCAGCGGTGGTCTGGCTGCCATCGTCGGAACGCCGCCCGGACCAAGCTCACTCCCACAGGTATTCAGTACATCTGAAAGATCTCGATCGGCTGGCAGGCCGCCATCGCGAGCAAGCTCGCTCCCACAGAAGAGCAAAGACAGAGCGGCGTACACCACGCTCTTCACCACTCATCAGGCCGAGCGTTAGCTCGCCTGCAGCTCTTGATCTTGATCCACCCGCCCCCTCGGCAGGCAGAGTGGAGGTGTTCATCCGGGGATTGGCGCGCAGCGCCGTTCGACGCAGTCGAACACATCGCATGTAGGTGCCAGCGAAGCCAACCGGAGGGCGATGCCGCCGGAGCGAAGGAACCCCGAGCCTCAGCGAGGGGCCGTACGTAAGGGGCGAGACTTTTTGGTTCCTTTTGGCTGGGCCGGCACTCCGGGCGTTTGACAAAAGGGACTCGCCGTAAGGGCGAAACCATAAGCAGCCGTCACCGCAGCAACGGATATGTACTCAGCCCCCCAACCTGATCGACAGTCGCTCGGCCAACGCCTTGGCCTGGCTCGCCACATCGGTGACGGCGGTACTTTCCCACCACATACCGCGCAACGGCGGGCCCATGGCAAACAGCCGGCTGGCGGGCTGACCCTCGGCGTTCAGAACCGCACCATCGACCTCTGCCGCGATGCCCAAGGCCAGCGGCCCGGGCCGGACCAGGCCTCGGGCGAGCAGTTGCCGGGGCAGCGGTCGCGCGACCCGGCGCCAGTCGTATTCGATACCGCTGGAGTTGATCAGGGCGACACCGCTGACCACACAGGTCTGTGCCTCGCCCCGCCGTCGAAGGCGAATACTCACCTCGCCATTCAGCGACGGCTCTAGGCCCTGGTAAGAGGCTGCGTGAATACGTAACCGCCCTTCTTTATACAAGCGCTCAACCAGTTCGGCACTCAAGGGTGGCGAGCGGTGATGATGGCTTTCCCACCACGGTCGCACATGCCGCACGAACTGCCGACGTTGCACGTCGGTCGCCTGATGCCACAAGCGGCCGATATGTGCCCGCACCGTGTCCAGCGGCGCCTGCCAGTCGATGCCTTGGGCGATGGCGTCCCGGCAGTGCCGACGCAGTTCGCGCATCAACTGGCGAGGTGTGCGGATGCTCTGATCCTGCGCGAGAAAATCCACCCAGGCCGGTGGCTGACGACGCACATGGGGCAGCAGCCCATGGCGAGAAAACACTTCGATCGGCCCACGATGCCCGGCCTGTTCCAGCGACACCACAGCATCGACCATGGTCAGGCCCGAGCCGATGATCATGACTGTCGCTTGCGGATCGAGTTGCCGCATGGCCGCCACATCCCACGGATCGAGGGCCGCTGCGTTCAAGCCGCTGGACCGGGTTTGTGGCGTGCGCGCGGCGGGAAACATCCCGGTGGCCAGTACCGCAAAAGCCCCCTGCAAGCATCGGCCATCGCTCAGGGTCAACCGCACGGCGTCTGCATCGGCTTGCAAATCGACCACCTCGTCCTGCACATGCTCGACCGTCGAACCGACCAAGGCGCCCACCGCCTGCGCTTCTGCCAGACGCTGCCGGGCATACAGGCCGAAAACGCCCCGAGGCGGAAACAACTCGCTTATTGGCACATGCTGCTGATCCGATTCCGGCCAGCCGCCCGCCTCGATGTACTCGGTCAGCCATTGGGTCAGGTCGTCAGCGTTGTCCGGGTCAACACTCATCCGCGCCGCATTGCCGTTGAGCGTATGACCCAGTTCCACCGCGCTATAGGCTTCACCCCGCCCCAACCCGGCCCTGGGCTCAATCACCAGCACCCGGCGCCGGCCCGGCAAACGCATCAACTGCGCCGCCAACATCGCACCACTGAGGCCGCCACCGACAATCAGGATGTCGGCGTCGTTGTTCAAGGTCTGGCCCATCCGTGCACTCCCTGTTCAGATCACCACATTACGTACAAACCTAGCCGCCACCACCCCGTCGTTGCGATAACAGTGTGGCTGGTTGCTGGCGAACATAAAGAATTCACCCGCCGCGATATTCTGCGGCTGGTCGCCGAGCATAACGGTCAGGCACCCTTCGAAGACATAAATCTGCTCGCTCCAGCCATCGGCGTCCGGCTCCGACGGATACACCTCGCCCGGTTGCAGGCACCATTCCCACTGCTCGACTTCGCGGCTGGCCTGGGCCTTGGAAAGCAACACCGCCCTGCTGCCGGGGATCGTGCCGGTCCAGGCCAGCTCATTGATACGGCTGGGATCGCGGGCGTCGGGGGCCTGGATCAAATCACTGAAGGCAACCTCCAGGGCTTCGGCCACCCGGTCGAGGGTGGTCAGGCTGACGTTCTTTTCCCCTGCCTCGATCGCCACCAGCATTCGACGGCTGACACCGGACTTTTCAGCCAGCGCGGTCTGGCTCAGGTCGGCGGCATGACGTAAACGACGGACGTTTTGACTGACGTGCTGGAGGACCGAAGCCCGCTGGGTAGAATCTTTGTGCACTATATTGCTCACTGAGTGGGGTTGGGCAGTATACTGCGCAACATTCGACGCATTGTGCGTCCCCCTCCAGTAGCGTGCAAGGTCATGACGTCGGTGAATTCCCCAAAGGCTTCCTCCCGTTTTACAAGGTTCAGCAAGGCCGAATGCGTGCTGGTACTGATCACGATGGTCTGGGGCGGTACCTTCCTGCTGGTACAGCATGCGATGACCGTCAGCGGCCCGATGTTTTTCGTCGGCCTGCGCTTTGCCGCCGCAGCGAGCATCGTCGCCCTGTTTTCCTGGCGTCACCTGCGCGACCTGACCCTGTTCGAACTCAAGGCCGGGTCGTTTATCGGCGTGGCGATCATGCTCGGCTACGGCTTGCAAACGGTCGGGTTGCAGAGCATTCCCAGCAGCCAATCGGCATTCATTACCGCGCTGTACGTCCCGTTTGTGCCGTTGCTGCAATGGCTGGTACTGGGGCGGCGTCCGGGGTTGATGCCGAGCATCGGTATCATGCTGGCCTTTACCGGGTTGATGCTGCTATCCGGGCCGTCAGGTGCGTCGTTCAATTTCAGCCCCGGTGAAATCGCCACCTTGATCAGCGCCGTGGCCATTGCGGCCGAGATCATCCTGATCAGCACCTATGCCGGCCAGGTCGATGTGCGCCGGGTGACGGTGGTGCAACTGGCGGTCACTTCGGTGCTGTCGTTCCTGATGGTGGTGCCGACCAACGAGGCGATTCCGGACTTCTCCTGGTTGCTGTTGTGCAGCGCGCTGGGGCTCGGGGCGGCGAGCGCGGCGATTCAGGTGGCGATGAACTGGGCACAGAAAAGCGTGTCACCGACCCGCGCCACGCTGATCTATGCTGGCGAGCCGGTATGGGCCGGGATTGTCGGGCGCATTGCCGGGGAGCGCTTGCCGGCGATTGCCCTGGTCGGCGCCGGATTGATTGTGGCGGCGGTGATTGTCAGCGAGTTGAAGACCAAGGGTAAGGCTGCGGCGCCTGAGGAAGAATTGGAGCGGGAAACACAGTGATAAGTCGCAAACTTTGCATTGCCGGATAGGCCGCCATCGCGAGCAAGCTCGCTCCCACATCTATGGATCCCCCCATTTCTGCAATACTGGTTTTGATGCGTGTTTGGCTTGCTTTCATCTATCCGGCGTCTGG
>LNAP01000511.1_pt1 | contig 43258 bp, 39 predicted proteins | sample 602601 | NCBI WGS metagenome assembly LNAP01 (sample SAMN02440304, study PRJNA202911) | soil metagenome | biome: Subtropical and temperate rainforests or woodlands; isolation source: soil samples (1 kg each in a 20% v/v slurry with milli Q water) were... ...
AGAGCGTCACGCAAATGCCAATCGAGCTGCGCATGCGCCTGCTCGGCGAAATCCGCCTGAAACGCCTCCAGGCGTCTGGCGATCTCGGCGGCCGTCTGCGATGCCCGTGCCAAAAAGCCCACCTTAAAGCCGGGCTTCCGGCTCTGCAAATACGCATCCGCCTTATCCCGGGTCAAAGCTGGCGTGATGTTCGCGTTCTCAATGATCCCGCTTACTTCTTTACGCAGCTCCGCCGTCAACGTCTCCGGCAAGCTCTGCGCAGCCTCAAGCTCCCGTTCCTTCGCCGCCAGCCGCTCCTGCAGCCCCGCGAGATCGCCTTCCCGGTCGATCGCTTCCCGCAGCTCCGCTTTCTTCGGTTCGCTCTGCTGTGCGGCCCATTTGCCGTGCTCCTCAACCACATGATGCGCCGCCAAATCAATACTGTACTCGCTAATCGCCTCGCTCTGAGCAATCAGCGCATGCAGCAAGCCCTTCAGCTTCCCCCATTCGTTATAAGGGTGCCCCGGTTCCTTCATCGTGGCGTACAGCACCCCGTCCGGCTCAATCCCCCAGGTGCGGAACGCTTCCAGCGTCCCCTGCCGATAACGCTCAAAAGACAACTCGTGTTCCTTGTGCTTGTCAATCATATTCACGATGAGATAAAGCGGCTTTCCCCATTCCTTCATCTTCTTCGTAAAAGCGAAATTAACCTCGGACTGCACATGATTATAATCCATCACATAGAACACGACATCGGCAAGATGCAAAGCCGACTCCGTCGCCATATGATGAGCTTCGTCGGTCGAATCGATGCCTGGAGTGTCTAATAAGATCGCGTGATCCCCAAGGATGGGGATCGGGTATGAAATGTTTACCGTTTCGATATCGGCGCCATTGACGCAATAAGCCTCCAAAGAATCCAAAGAAACTTCCTGACGTCGTGACCCGCCCTCCGTCCTATTGCGGTGTGTGACGATGCCTCCCGGTTCACCGTTTTGAATACTTACGATGTTAGCACTCGTCGGTATCGGGCTGGACGGCAGGAGCGGATGCCCGCACAACTGATTAATCAATGTCGATTTTCCTGCGGAGAAATGCCCGCAGAAAGCCAAATAACACGTTTCGGCGTGCTTTTTATCAATTAACTGCTCCAGCTTGACCGCGTTCCCCCTATCGCCTGCGGCGAACAACGATTCCCGGATGCGGACAATCCCTTCGAGCATAGCAGCCTCACCTGCAGCAAGCGTCTGACTCATTTTCCTTTTCTCCCCATGTTGCAAAATAAACGCGGTTCACTACCGATTTTAGTGTAAACCCCCGCGGCAATGTAAGTCAAAACAAAAAAATCTCCCCGAAGGGAGATTTACGACATTGCAGCCTTTTCTTTTTCCGGCAAAAAGATTTCGAATACATCGCGGTGCTGCAGAATGGTAATATCCGAATCCTTGACCTTCATAACTACCACTTCCGGCTTCGTCTTCATCCGGTCAATATAGTTTTGCGGCACTTCGCCGGATTCACTGACCATCACGCCCTCGATTTCCCTCTCTTCGTTTTCCTTTAGAGGCGTGTTGATCACCGTTTCGTAAATATCCGAAAAAAGCTCAAAATTGTTCGTGTATACGGCAATACATTTCATATCTAATCCCATCCTTCGTTTCCGATATCTTTTCTGTCATTCTCAAGATTGCTTTCTAGTTTTTCTAAAAATTGGCTGTTTCATTCGTTTTTTACCTTCCCGGCAAAGATCGAGCAGGGGACACACCTCGCATTGAGGGTTTTGCGCCTTACAGTGATATCTCCCGAAAAAAATCAGGCGATGGTGCGTTTGCGTCCATTCTTCCCGCGGAACCCGCTTCATCAGCTTCTTCTCCACCTCAAGCACCGAATCGTCCCAACCGGCCAGGCCCAGCCGTTTGGAAACTCGCTCGACATGCGTATCCACGGCAATCGCCGGTACGCCAAACGCATTGGAGACGACAACGTTCGCGGTCTTTCTCCCTACGCCGGGCAGCTCCACCAGATCCTCGTGCGCTTCCGGAATTTGTCCGTCGAACTTGTCCAACAGAAGCTGGCAGAGCTTCTGGATATGTTTCGCTTTATTACGGAACAAGCCGATTCGGCGAATATCTTGCTCCAGTTCCTCCAAGGGAACCGCCAAATAATCTTCGGGTCGCTTATATTTGTGGAACAACGAAGGAGTTACTTTATTAACGGTCTCATCCGTACACTGCGCGGAAAGGAGAACCGCTATCGTTAATTCGAATGGATTGGAGTGGTGAAGCTCGCAATGCGCATCCGGAAACATTTCGGCTATCGTATCCAAAATATGCCTGACCTGTTTTTGATTCATGGCTTCGCTTCCTTGGAGTGTAATATTCTCAAGTGTAGCGAATTGTGAGGGCAGAATCAATGCTAAAGAACGTTAAAATGCGAACATTTTATAAAATTTCCCCTAATTTGCTCACCAAAAAAACAATCCGTCTGCTAGCGGAGAAAAGCTCCTGCTTGACAGACGGATGAAATTCATTAAAGTTTCAAACTTAATTCTTTTCCATTTCGACAATTTTGCCGTCCAGCACATAGATCATGGCTTGATCATTGGCTAAGAATGAAGATGCAGAAAGCCCATCTGTTCCTTTATGATAGTAAGCTCTAGAGAAAAGATTGTAAGTCAGCTTGTCTCCTGCGGTCGCGGACTTGAACTTCATTTGATTCAATACGTTATCGTATCCCGATACAACCACTGCAGAGGCTAGTGCAACTTGAACCAGCATCTTATCATTTGCATCTTTCATGATCTGAACACGATCGCCTGGTTTAATCGATGCAAAATTCAGTTCAGTGCCGCCATTACTTTTAATCGCGTAGTTGCTGCCAATTCCAATTACCTGGCTTTTGCCGGTGAAGTCTTGAACCGTAAGACTTGAGCTAACCGTATCAATGGCAGTGACTTTACCGCGGATCGGCGTCACGGTTTCTGCTTTTACAATGGTATGCCCTTTGAAGGAAAGTTTGAAATAATCATCAATCGCTAAATCATGAATAGAAACAGTTTCTTGTGCTGCATTTACGATAGGGACAGAGTCAAGGCTGAACACAATATTGTTGCCTGAATCGTCGAGCGCTGTCACTTTCTTAGTATTCGCCGCAACTAGAAGTGTTTTATAAACAAATGATTTGCTGATGATGATGCGATCGACTTCCGTTTGATCATTTTCAAGCAAAGCTGTAACAGGATCTCCCACTCTTAAATCAGAAATTTGGCTAGTCGGGTTATTCGGAATTTCTACAGAAGGGGCATCGGTTACTTTGAAATTCAGACTTTGCCCGCTGCTTGTTTTAATCGTTAAATCATCGCTAACCAAATTCAGCTGCGTAATTGTGCCCACCAACTCTTTGGATAGCTCGATATGCGTCACTTTATCTTTGGAGATTTTCATATCAACGCGTTTGCCTACTTTAAAATAACGAACAAAGTCAGCGAGTTCTTTCTTGTTTCCAGAGTATATAATTGCTGTCGATTCGGATATTTCATAAGCATGAGGAGCCCCGGAATTATCCTGAACCGTCAGAAAATGAGTGGTTTCATCATAGCTGACAATTTTTGAAAAGTATAAGTTTTGAATGGTGCGGTCTGTAACGGTAATTCGGGTTACTTTATTATTCAACACATCCAGCTTTAATGTGTCCCCGGATTCAAGATCGTAGATGCTGGGCGTGGATAAGCCGTCAATTTGAACCTGAACGTTATCGCTAAGCAAGTAGGATGCCAACGCATTGCCAATAGACTTGCTGATTGTCACATACGATTTATCCTGACTTAGTTCTTTCAAAGTCCCATCAATGCTTACCCCTACATCAGCCTGCTTTTTCACTACAATCTTGACAACTTCGCTATTGGACACATCGTAATCAATCGTATCGCCAACATGAAGAGAACTTAATTCTGCCAAGCTGTTATCAGCGAATGCAGTGATTACTTTGCTTGATATTGCGAAAGTTTCGGCTTCACCCGAAGAGGCTTCCAGAATCGTGATTTGATTGTTATCCTTATTTATAGATTGAATAGTGCCTTCAGATTTTTTGTTGACAGGAACCTGCTTAACGACGATGGATGTAATCTTATCGCTTTTTGCAAGTTTGCTTTTTCTCAACTCAATAATGCTTCCGTTAACCAGATTGTCGAGGCTCTGCCCTCTGCCGTCTTCGTCAGTCACAGTCACGTCTGGGGAAAGAGGATATTTCTCATATTTATCATTTCTGTACAAGTCAGCTGTAAGATCGCTTAAGCTTAACTTCAGCAAATTCCCCTCGTAGATATCCATTTGAAGCTCATCTTTGAGCACTTCCACATAATAAGCGGTTCCGCCGATTTGCACGATCGATACTTCATAAGTTTCCTGAATGGCAGAAGGGGAAATTTGATTGTCGTCTTTGTTTCCGTAAAATACGGTATTGTTAGCAATCGAGTATGAATTTGTATTTCCGTCATCATCCATCAGCGTAATGCTGTTGTTTGTAAGTGAAGACATATATCCGCGCGCTACCCTCGCAGGAGGAGTCTCAAGCTCCTTCTGGGAACGGCTGAGGAATGCGGCCATTTGAGCGCGGGTTACGGCGCCCTTCGGTTGAAACGCCCCATCCTCGAAGCCATTTACGATCTGCAGCGAGACTGCGGCATTTACGTAACCGACGACAGACGGTGAAATGTCCTGATTATCTATAAAAGAGGTAGGAGTCATAATAAGGCTGTCTGCAAGCGCCTGCTTTCCGATTGCCCGAATCACTATTTTCGCAACCCATTCACGGCTTGCCTCTCGGGCTCCCCATTTGGTTTTGCCTTCTTCCGCCGCTTCGGACATCGCTTTTTCCTCTTCAAGTGTAATAAGACCTTTATCCAAAGCAACGGCTACATAATTCCGCGCATAGTTATCTACAAGGAGAAAATCAGGGAACACATAAGTGGACGCCAGCGATTTGGCTTGTGCTTCCAGACCCATCATGCGGATTGCCATAATAAGGACATCTTGTTGGGAAACGGAATCTTCAGCTCTAAAACCCGTCTCATCTCCTTCAATAATGCCTTCAAGCGCCAGCTTGGCAATATGCTTCATCGCCCAATGGGTTTCGCTCACATCGGGAAAACTCATCCTGATCGTGCTGGAAGCTGTCGTTGTCGTTGTGCTTCCCTGCTCGGCAAAAACGGGACTTGCGGCCATACTGGAGACGATCATGGTGCTTAGCAGTACCTTGGCAATTCTCTGCTTCTTCATTGTTTTGCTTGGCTCCCTTATGATTGGATTAGTTGGAACGCATAATCGGATAAGGCAGATCCATATGCCCCATCAAGCTTTCCGCTTGCTTTCCGTCCTTCAGTACATAAAGGGCTTTCACCTCTGCGAACTGAAAAACGGTTTTCTTCAATGCCTGTAAGAACAAGTCTTCACCCGGCGAGCCTAACTGGGCATGGGGTCCAAAGACAAGATCCATTCTAAGCTCGCCTTTGGCCGCTTCGAATTCCACATTTCGGAATGTTACATCGGAAAACAAGGAGACTGCTTTAGCATCGTCGCTATTCTTCAGCGCTTCCAGAGCGGCTGCGTATTTATCTGCGTCCTTCCTGTAGCTGATCGTCACTTCTTTCTCGATCATCTTGCTTTCGTCATCATCGCTGAAATATACTTTGATCTTGCTCTGCAAATCTGCGGGCGCCGATGCGGCTTGCTGTTTCGGTTCCTGCACGGCTGGAGTTGCCGTAGCGACAACGCCGGATTCCATAGGCTTTGCGCCGCAGCCTGTGACAGCGAGAGCTGCAACGGATGCAAGCAGCATTCCTTGTGCTAATCTTATTATCATCGATCAATCACTCCTTATTTGATGTTCAAGTATTCTTTGATGGCGGACGCTAAGGAGGCGGCTACTTGATTCTGAAATGCTTCTTGATACATGACGGCTTCATTCTCTTTATTGGAAAGATAACCGACCTCTAGGAGGACTGCAGGCATCGTCGTGTATGTAATGACCCGGTAATCGGCTTTTCTTACACCGCGATCCGCAAATCCGCTTGCTTCGAGCGTATGCTTGTGAATCAATTTCGCGAAATCCAAACTATCCTCACGGTTATAGTAGGTTTCTACACCATTGATCGCAGGCTTAAAATTGTTCCCGTGAATGGACAAGAAAAGATCGACTCGATTGTCATTGGCAAATGCCACCCGGTCATTCAGCTCAACAAACGTATCGTCGCTGCGCGTCATCAGTATCTCAATCCGCGAGTCTTTGGATAAAAGCGCATATACTTTCTTCGCCATCGCAAGGGTGAAATCCTTCTCATGTTTGCCGGTAATGGATATAGCGCCCGGATCATGCGCGCCATGGCCTGCGTCAATCGCAACCTTTAATCGCGCCACTCCGATATCCGCAACCGTCTGGTTCACTTGTTGCGATGAAACCAGCTTATAATCCGCCTTCTCTTTCAAGTCCAAAGTGATTCTTACCGTTGCCGGAGCGTTATTAAAATTGGAGAAACGGATTTTACTCACCAACGGATGCTTGGAAGGCAGCTCGCCAATCGTGCCTACCAATAGCTTTTTGAGCGGCTCATCCAAGGTAGTGTCGGGCAAATCGAATACGATTCGATCTGGATTGGACAGTTTAAATACGTTTGGCTTCACGGACCCGAGGTTTGTTTTGACAATCAATTGCTCTGTTGTCATTTCAATCGATTGTACGAGCTGTACGGTTGGAATCGGAGATACTGTGCCCGGAGTTGTTCCGCCTGGAGCGGGCGTCCCGGATGGCTTGCCTCCGTCCGTATTTCCGAAGACGGGAACCGTCTCCGGCTTTGCAACCACAGCGGCTGCTTCTGTTTTGTACATAAATACCGACTTTGTCAAGCCATCCCATGTAAATTGAACGCCTAGCTGCTCCCCAATAAAACGCAACGGCACCAAAGTATTGCCGTCTACGATCATGGGCGCGACCTCCAGCGTGTTTTTATTGCCTCTTACAAATGCCACCGGATTATCGATCGTCAATTGGATATTCATATCCCCTTGATCAACCGTAACTTTGCGCATTTCTCCGTTCCATCCAACCTTGGCGCCGAGCACCTCGGCAATGATTCTTACCGGGACAATCGTATTTCCATCCACGATGCGCGGAGCGACTTCCGGCTTTAGCTCCTTGCCATTTAAGTAAAGTTGGATCGGGGAATCCGCTCCATATGCGATAGTCGGGATCAGGAACAAACAGAATAAAAGCGTTAGCAATACAGCGGAACGTCTCATCATTCACCTCTATGTCATATTACAAATTTAGCAAGGGAGAGGGGCAAGGGTTACAATTTCACAGCATATTTTTCAGCGGGTCTCTCATTCCGGCAATTTATCTGTTTACCTGACAGCATAACCTCTCTTTCTATGACAATCTAGTAACCTATTAGACGCGCAAAACTACCAAAAGTTGCATGTATAATGTCTTTTTTTGATACGCATGCGGATGGACTCTGACGAGGCAGGAATCATCAGATCATATCATGAAAAGCACACATTTCAGCCCAAAAAAAGGGTCTGAAAGTGGTATCTGAGAGAAAGGGATAACGGAGATAGGAGAGCGGGTAAAAATATAGCATTCTACTGGAAACGCGCATGCGTCAACCGGGGAGAGACAGCTAAATGGTCGGTTGAAAACGGAAAACATAAAGAAGGACCAGACGGTAATGATGTCTGGTCCTTCTTTATATATGGGGGATCAATTAGCTTTTAATGGCTTAATTGTAAGCCAAACGCTCTTTTTGGCGCTCTTCGTATGCTGTAATTTCGTGTTCGTGCTGAAGCGTCAAGCCGATATCATCAAGACCGAGCAGCAGGAATTGACGGCGGTGCTCGTCAAGATCGAAGCTAAAGCTGAGGCCTTGATCGTCTGTGACTTGTTTGCTTTCGAGGTCTACGTGCAGCTTATAGCCTTCTTGCTTCGCCGTGCGTTGGAACAGTTCTTCGACCTGCTCCTCCGACAGTTTGATCGGCAGAATGCCGTTCTTGAAGCAGTTGTTGTAAAAAATATCGGCAAAGGATGGCGCAATCACGACTTTGAAACCGAAATCGAGAATCGCCCAAGGCGCATGCTCGCGGGATGAGCCGCAGCCGAAATTGGCGCGGGAAATCATCACGGAAGCCCCTTGATAGCGCGGTTGATTCAGAGAAAAGCTGGGGATTGGCTTGTCGTTTTCATCGAATCTCCACTCGTAGAAAAGGAACTGGCCGAAGCCGGAACGCTCGATGCGCTTCAAAAATTGTTTGGGAATGATAGCATCCGTATCCACATTGACGCGGTCCACCGGACCGACAAGGCCGGTATGTTGTTTAAATGGTTCCATATTCACATTCTCCTTTACTTTATTAGATTAGGCTTGTTGGTAAGCTTTGAATTTCCAGTCGCGGACATCAACGAAATGTCCTTCTATTGCTGCTGCCGCCGCCATCGCCGGAGATACGAGATGCGTACGTCCGCCACGGCCCTGACGCCCCTCGAAGTTGCGGTTTGATGTGGATGCGCAGCGTTGTCCCGGACTCAGAATGTCAGGATTCATCCCAAGGCACATACTGCAGCCTGCATCGCGCCATTCAAAACCGGCTTCTATAAGAATTTTATCCAGGCCTTCTTTTTCCGCTTGAAATTTCACGCGTCCGGAACCCGGAACGACGATCGCAGTGACGCCGGATGACACTTTGTAGCCACGGGCCACTTCAGCGGCGGCGCGAATATCTTCAATGCGTCCGTTGGTGCAGGAGCCGATAAAGACGTAATCCACCTTAAGCTCCGTCATTGGAGTGCCCGGCTTTAAGTCCATGTATTCAAGCGCTTTTTCAGCGGCTTTGCGTTCATTTGCCGTCGGGAAGCCCTTCGGATCCGGAACAAGCCCGTTTACATTCGTGCCCATCCCCGGGCTTGTTCCCCAGGTGACTTGCGGAATCACTGAATCCGCATCGAACTCTACGACCCGGTCATAAACGGCGCCTTCGTCCGAAACAAGCTTCTTCCATTCCGCTACTGCCGCATCGAATGCAGCGCCTCGAGGCGCATATTCACGTCCTCGCAAGAAGCTGAAAGTGGTTTCGTCCGGTGCGATAAGGCCCGCTCTTGCGCCGCCTTCAATGGACATGTTGCATACGGTCATACGCTCTTCCATCGAAAGTCCGCGAATCGCCTCGCCGGTATATTCGATGACATAGCCTGTTGCAAAATCGGTTCCGTACTTGGCAATCACGGCAAGGATCAAATCCTTTGCCGTTACGCCGGGCTTCAGTTTGCCGCTAATGCGAAGTTCCAGCGTTTTTGCCTTGGATTGCTGCAGGGTTTGGGTTGCAAGCACATGCTCCACTTCACTCGTTCCGATTCCGAACGCCAAAGCGCCGAATGCGCCGTGCGTCGAGGTATGGCTGTCACCGCACACAATCGTTTTGCCGGGGTGCGTAAGCCCCAGTTCGGGTCCCATGACGTGTACGATCCCTTGGTCGAGCGAATGCAGGTCGAAGAGCCTCAAGCCGAATTCCTGACAGTTCAGGGCCAACGTGTCGACCTGCTGCTTGGCAATCGAATCGGAAATATTGAAGCGCTCTTGCTGGGTGGTAGGCACGTTGTGATCCATCGTTGCAAACGTCAGGTCCGGCCTGCGCACTTTGCGGCCGGTCAAACGGAGTCCTTCAAACGCTTGCGGAGAAGTCACTTCGTGAACGAGGTGAAGATCAATATAAATGAGGCTGGGCTTGCCTGCTTCCTGATGAATGACGTGATTGTCCCAAATTTTCTCATACATTGTTTTCTTACTCATGTTCAATCACCTCTTATGTTTAATTCCTGAGCTAGTTGAATTTGAAAGTTGTATTACATACATACTAACATTTCCTTCTTCATTGTTCCAAGATATAATATCTATAAGCTTGATAGGCAAATAATATAAAAGATTCGAAATCCCCCATATAAAAGGAGATGTCCATCGGCATGGAACTGCGCCAGCTTCAATATGCCATCCAAATCGCCATCGAACGGAATTTTTCGCGGGCTGCGGAAAAGCTTCACATCGCCCAACCCTCGCTTAGCCAGCAGCTGTCCAAATTGGAAAAAGAGATCGGCGTCCTATTGTTCCAGCGCACCACGAACTCCGTTGAGCTTACGCATGCCGGATCGCTTTTTGTGGAGAAGTCGCAAAAGATCCTCGACATGGTCGAACAGCTCAAGCAGGAAATGGAAGATATCTCGCAAATGAAAAAGGGAAAGCTTGTCGTGGGCAGTATGCCGATTACCGGATCGACGATATTACCGCTTGTTCTGCCTGTTTTTCAGAAGGCCTATCCGGATATTGAAATCAATCTTATTGAAGAAACGTCCGACAATCTCGAAACGCTCACAACGAGCGGTAAAACCGATATCAGCCTGCTGTCGCTGCCATTAAAGGATGATTCCCTCATGTACGAAACGCTGCTGGAGGAAGAAATCGTCATCGCGGTGCCCCCCCAGCACCCTTTTTCCAGCCGGAAAGAGCCGATTCAACTCAAAGAGCTTGCCCAGGAGCGGTTCATTGCGCTCAAAAAAGGCCAAGGCTTCCACAAGCTGACAATGGATCTCTGTATGCAAGCAGGCTTCACACCGAATATCGTGTTCGAGAGCAGCAATATGGAAACCGTGCAATCGCTCGTCGCTGCGGGAATGGGGATCGCCTTTGTGCCTAATATGGTCTCAAAGCGAATTTGGGGCGAGCTGACTCCGGTTCACCTATCCTTGAATGACAAGCCATACCGCACGCTCGTTATCGCCTACCGCAAGGGGAGATACTTATCCAAAGCTGCGGAGGCCTTTATTGGCACCATGCGAAAAACCATACTGAGCATCTAGCCGCCCTTTTTCCTGAATACCCGGTATAATCTGCGAATTCCGTTAAGCACGTGCTGCGGCACCGGGAACGGTCTGCGGTACAGCAGCGGCACATACAGCTTTTCGTAAGCCTTTTTGAAATCATCCCACATGACGCACGGCTCTTCCTTCAAAAAGTCGGAGACATCCACCACCTGGCCCCTGGTGCCGGACAGCATCACATTTTTACCGTGAACATCATGCGGATTCAGCCCTCGTTCCCTGGCATACTGCAGCGCGCGGTCGATGTCCTTCATGGCCTGGACGGGAATGCGGATCCCCTTTTGGATGCAATCGTAGAAGGTAACGCCCTTCAATCTTTTCAATATAAGATAACGGTTCCCCGCATAGTAGCATTCGGAATAGGCGGGATGCTTGCCAAGCTTAAGATAAACCTCCGCTTCTTTCGCAAGACCGCCGCGGCCCGGGGCATAGATTTTCACGACTTGTTCCGGAAAATCCGGATGAAGCAATACGGCCGCATAATTGCCGGTTCCGATCACTTTCCAAGGCTCAGCGAGCTTGTATACGACGACAGGCTCACGAGGATCCTCGCTTTCAATTTGAAGCCCTTGGAACAGCTCCCGCTCAATTAATTCCACTAATGCTTCCGTGCTCGCCGCCTCCCTCCCTGGATATCCTTCTAGTTATTGTAATACAGCCCCCTTCATTTATCCACAAATAATGCTGACGTTTTTTGTCATAGTTATCTGATATAATTTAGGTAACAAGAGAATGTAACCGGGAGGACTCCATGGCCAAATCCAAACGACTGATTGAGTTAATGTTGGCTGTAAACCGGAGGAAGCAGTTCACGGTCAAGGAAATGGCCGTTGAATTCGGGGTGTCGCCCCGCACGATGCACCGCGACCTTCAAGATCTCAGCGAGCTCGGCATGCCGCTTTATAGTGAATTCGGTCCCCATGGCGGCTACCGTCTCCTTAAGGAAAGCGTGCTGCCGCCGATTATTTTTTCGGAGAGCGAGGCTGTCGCGATGTTTTTCGCTTATCAATCGCTGCAGTATTTCGCGGCGCTGCCATTTGAGAGCGAGGCCGCTTCGGCCCTGCAAAAATTTTACGGATATCTTCCGGAGAATACGCGAAGCCGCATCGATAACATGAAGGATCGGGTGGCTTTTTGGACTCCTGCCCGGACAAAAGGGGCGCCGTATCTGACTTTATTGCTTGACGCGGCATTGGAGCAAAAGCCGGTGAAAGTGGAGTACCGCTCCAGTGAGGATACCCGGACCAGGATCATTCAACCCGTCGGGATATATTCTTATAACGGCTATTGGTACTGTCCTTCTTATTGCTACACCAAAGAGACCTTCTTATTATTCAGAGCGGATCGAATACTGGCAGCCGGGCTTGCAGAAGGGGTCCAAATTGCAGAAGCGGCGGGACGGCTGACGATCAAGGAGTGGCTCAAGCATCCTTTCGGCGAACCGCCACGCACGCCAAAAGTGCTGCTGCATGTCTTGTTGACGCAAAAGGGAGTCCGCCGATGCGAAGACCACTCCGAATTCGGCAAAGCGATCAAGCGGAGGCATGATGGCAATGGAATTTTGAAGACAGAGATTCATCGGGAGAACATCCCTTTTTTTGCGGAATATTTTCTAGGGCTAGGGGCCGATGCTCGGGTCGAAGCCCCCGAGGAAATGGCAGCATGGATCAGGGACGAAGTGCGAAAGATGCAGGATGTATATGATGGGAAATCGTTTTGATATATACGACATGAATTGGCAAGGTTACGTGATACGATCCTATTGTGGAAAGTGAGCTCGCTTCCCGATCACGAATAACCGGAGGAATGGACATGGAAACAGTTGTATGGAAAAAGCCGGATTTAAGCGGAAAAGCAGCCGTGGTTACAGGCGCGAGCCGCGGCGGCGGAAAAGGAATCGCATTGTCGCTTGGAGAAGCCGGAGCAACCGTCTATGTGACCGGCAGGAGTACAAGGGGTTCCGGCTCCGCCGCCGACCGCAACCGGGAAACGATCGAGGATACGGCGGAAGCCGTTACGGCTCGAGGAGGCCTGGGCATTCCGGTCTGCTGCGATCATGCCGTGGACGCGGAAGTCGAGGCCATTTTTGAACAGGCGAAAAAAGAGCAAGGGAAGCTGGATCTTCTTGTCAACAATGCTTGGGGCGGATACGAGGGATACGATGATGCCGATTTTCAAGCCCCGTTCTGGCAGCAGCCGCTCGCGCGCTGGGACAAAATGCTTACGATCGGGCTGAGATCCACAATGGTGGCAAGCCGTTACGCGATGTCCGTGTTTCTCCCGCAGAGGCATGGTCTCATTGTGAACACCACAGCTAATGTGGAGCTCGGCGAGTTTCACGGCAGCGTATTTTACGATACCGTCAAAAAAGCTATCCAGCGGATGACCTATGGGATGGGCGAAAACCTGCGTACACACGAGACTGGAGTGTCTGCCGTCGTTTTGGCCCCGGGTTGGATGCGAACCGAAGCCGTCATGCGGCATTTCGGCATGGAGCCGGGGGACCCCGATTTCCTCCGTGTCGCAGCGTTCTCACAAACGGAATCCGTGGAGTATATCGGGCGTGCCGTCGCATCTTTGGCAGACGACCCCGCTGTCGCCGTTAAATCGGGGCAGCTGCTAGAAGTCGGCGATCTTGCCAAGGAATACGGTTTTACTGATGTCGACGGCAGGCAGCTGTCTCCGTTTCGGATATAAGCGGAGATAATTCTTCACCAATGGGCTCCATGCGGCATATAATATATAATTAATTTTGATGAATGCTCTAATTTTTATTGATAAATATAGAGCTCTTCAGGAGGGTACCTAACGCATGGAATTTCTTGAACATCTTGAACGAACCTTTGGCTCCGTCGAAAGCCCGACGCTTAACGAACTGAAAGATCGAATTCAATCCTTACGCTCTTGTCTTGTACAAATTTCCCAATTGGCGACAGAACCAGAGCAGCTTCCCTACGGCAGAAATGTCGTTTATCGAAATGAAGAGGTCGAAATCATTGTCTTGCACATTCCCGGTTATGCTCAAACTTCCATTCACGACCATGGCCCTTCCATTGGCTGCGGCATTGTTGCAGAAGGTCAACTGACGGATCAAACCTATCGCTTGGACTCGGAGGGGTATCCGGTGCCGGTTTCGCGTTGCAAGCACGGTCAGGGCAGCATTTATGAATTCCCATTTGGCCACATTCATGAGCTCTCCAACCCGCATTTGAACAGCGTCATCTCTCTGCATGTGTACTCTCCCCCGCTAACGAAAGTAAAACGTTATATTCCTTATTATGAGATGATTGATTTTGTGATATAACGGTGCCGGTAGCAATGCAGGGCTCGATGCCGTCCGATAATTCGAGCAAAGCGCACAAAAGGCAGAGCCCTTATGACTCTGCCTTTTTTTGCAGTTTAGAATTGAAGCTTGCTCTCGATGAACGATTTCAACTCGCTGATCGGCATGCGCGTTTGCTCCATCGTGTCGCGGTCGCGCACAGTCACCTGGCCGTCCTGCTCCGACTCGAAGTCGTAGGTGATGCAGAATGGGGTGCCGATTTCGTCATGTCTGCGGTATCTTTTACCTATCGAACCGGAATCGTCGTAGTCAACCATGAAGCTTTTCGCAAGGTCTTGAAAAATCTGCTGTGCGCCGTCCGCCAGCTTCTTGGAAAGCGGGAATATGGCTGCCTTGATTGGTGCAAGCGCGGGATGAAAATGCAGCACCGTCCGGCTGTCGTCCCCCTCCAGCTGCTGCTCCTCGTAAGCGTCGATCAGGAACGACAGCGTAACCCGGTCAGCCCCCAAGGAGGGCTCGATGCAATAAGGAATGTAGCGCTCATTGTTATCTTGGTCGATGTAGTTGAAATCTTCGCCCGAATGCTCCATATGCTGCTTCAGGTCGTAATCGGTGCGGTCCGCGATGCCCCACAGCTCGCCCCAACCGAACGGAAACTTGTACTCGATGTCGGTCGTCGCATTGCTGTAATGGGACAATTCATCGTCGGAATGATCGCGCAGGCGGATGTTCGCTTCCTTGATGCCGAGCTTTAACAGCCAGTCGCGGCAATAACTGCGCCAGTACTCGAACCACTTAAGGTCCTCGCCCGGCTTACAGAAAAACTCAAGCTCCATTTGCTCGAACTCGCGCGTACGAAACGTGAAATTGCCCGGCGTAATTTCGTTGCGGAAGCTTTTGCCGATTTGCCCGATGCCGAACGGCAGTTTTTTTCTCATGGTGCGCTGCGCGTTTTTGAAATTCACGAAAATTCCCTGAGCCGTCTCGGGACGCAGATAAACAACGTTGGAGCTCGATTCGGTAACGCCTTGGAACGTTTTGAACATCAGGTTAAACTGGCGGATATCGGTAAAATCGCGGCTGCCGCAATCCGGACATACGATGTCGTGCTCCTTAATCAGCTTCTCCATATCGGCAAAAGACAGTCCGTCCACGATCATTTCGATGCCTTTGTCCGCAAGCTTTCCTTCGATTAGCTTGTCGGCGCGATGACGGGCTTTACACTGCTTGCAATCAATCATCGGATCGTTGAAATTGCCGACGTGACCGGAGGCAACCCACGCTTGCGGGTTCATCAAAATAGCTGCATCCAAGCCCACATTGTAAGGCGATTCCTGGATGAACTTCTTCCACCAGGCGCGCTTGATGTTGTTCTTCAGCTCAACGCCCAGCGGGCCGTAATCCCACGTATTGGCCAGACCTCCATACACTTCGGATCCGGGAAAAACAAAGCCCCTGTGTTTGGCTAACGCTACGATTTGTTCCATTGATACGCTCATTTTGTATTTTCGCTCCTTCATATGGTAATAAACATAGAAAAAGCTCCGCATCCAAAGGCATGAAGCATGCCTAGGGACGAGAGCTTGTGCACCCGCGGTTCCACCCTAGTTGATACGCCGCTTAAAGCGCATCCCCTTTTGAAACGTCCGGCTCCGGACTGCCGCTTTCCCCGATCCTTTGTCTGGGCTTCCACTGTCCCCAGCTCGCTGAACAAGAGGTTCCTCAGGTACTATTGGTCCATCACAGCCGTATTCGATATTGCGTCTGGCTTAATATTACAGAATATGACGAAAAAAATCAAATCCCTTGTGGCTCGATCCGTCCGCCAGATAAAAGGTTGGAGTGCCGACGAATCAGCACATACGCGACTTAGTAAAGATTCGGCCTGCGGTCCTCAAAAATCGGAATGGTGCCGCGAACGCGCTCCACCTCACCCAGATCGATGGTCGCTTGCAGAATTTCCTCCTGCTCACCGCCTTCGGCGAGAACCTCGCCCCATGGATTTATGACCATCGAGTGACCGAAAAATTCCGTCGTCCCGCTCTTCCCTACCCGGTTGCAGGAAACGACATACATTTGGTTCTCGATCGCTCTGGCCATCAGCAGCGTCCGCCAATGGTGCAATCTGGGGCGCGGCCATTCCGCCGGGACGAACAGGATCTTGGCGCCGTCCAGCGCAAGCTTGCGGGCAAGCTCCGGAAAACGGATATCGTAGCAGATCATTAAGCCTGCCGGGATGCCTTCGAGCTCCATCCGTCCCAGAAGGTCGCCGCTGGCCAAATATTTTTCTTCATCCATGAGACGGAACAAATGGATTTTCGAGTATTCGGCCACGCTGCGGCCTTCGCGGTCAAAGGCATATATCGTATTTTTTACGTGATCTCCCTGTTTATCGGCTACTGACCCCGCGATAAGGTTAACCTGATGTCTGCGGGCGAAATCCGCCAGCATTTCTTTGGTGCGCTCCCCCTGGCGGTCAGCTAGCTCATGGATTTGTTCGAGCGCGTAGCCGGTATTCCACATTTCGGGAAATAGGATGACGTCCGGCTTTACCGGAGCTTCTACGGCCTCGTTCAGCAATTGCAGCAGACGTGCGTAATTCGTATCCGGCTCCCCGATCGCTACATCCATTTGCAATAGGGAAACGGTAAGTGTCGAAGACTGGGACATGCTGGTTCTCCTCCTGCTCGTGCATTCTTTTTCTCAATATTAAATCATGCCGGAAAGCAGTTCAATATGCTATACATGCCTCCTAAATCATGATACATTATTTTTATTGTCAATGAGTTTGGATTTGGAGTGTGATCGACTTGGAAACAACCCCGCAAACAAGAGCTGCTTTCTCGATAAAACCGGCTGATCGGATGACCGTACTGCCTACCCAGTTTTTTGCCAACCTGGTGCGAAAAGCGAATGAGCAAATCACACTGGGCCACGATGTGATTAATCTCGGACAAGGAAATCCGGACCGGCCTACGCCGCCGCATATCGTTCAATCGCTCCAGGAATCGGCGGCCGATCCGGCTTATCACCGGTATCCGCCCTTTAGCGGCTTTGCCTTTCTGAAAGAGGCTATCGCCTATAGGTATAAGGAAGATTATGGAGTGACTCTGGATCCGGAAACGGAAGTGGCCATTTTGTTCGGCGGCAAAACGGGGCTCGTGGAAATCAGCCAATGCCTGCTGAATCCGGGCGACGTATGTCTGGTGCCGGATCCCGGATACCCGGACTACTGGTCCGGCGTTGCCCTCGCGGGCGCGGAGATGGCGTTTATGCCTTTGCGGGAAGAGAATCGGTTTTTACCCGATTATTCGGAGCTTAGCGAGACGGATTTGAAGCGCGCCAAGCTGATGTTTGTCAATTATCCGAACAACCCTACGGCGGTTGCGGCTCCTGCTTCCTTCTATGAGGAGACGATCGCTTTCGCCGAAAAACACGGCATCGTCGTCGCCAGCGACTTTGCTTACGGCGCCATCGGCTTCGATGGACAGAAACCGGTCAGCTTCCTGCAGCAGCCGGGAGCCAAAGAAGTCGGAATTGAGTTCTACACGCTTTCCAAGACCTACAATATGGCCGGATGGCGGGTTGGATTCGCGCTCGGCAACCGTGAAATCGTGCGGCTCATCAATCTCATGCAGGACCACTACTACTGCTCGCTGTTCGGCGGCATTCAAGCTGCGGCGGCCACAGCGCTGACAGGGCCGCAGGATTGCGTGGACGAGCTGCGCCGCGTCTACGAGAGTCGGCGCAACGCGCTGTTCGGCGCGCTGGCGCGCATCGGTTGGAACGCCCGACCTTCGGAGGGCTCGTTCTTTTCGTGGCTGCCCGTGCCGAAGGGGCACACCTCCTCCAGCTTGGCCGACCTGCTGCTGCAGGAAACCAAGGTGGTCGTCGCCCCGGGAATCGGCTTCGGCATGAACGGCGAAGGCTACGTCCGGCTCGGACTGCTGTCCACGGAAGCGCGCCTGGAGGAAGCGGTGGAGCGGATCGGCAAGCTGAATTTGTTCGGGTGAGTCCGGGATCGGAAAAGCATACTTAGCGAACCTGTGGTGCGTTATTATTTCCTGCTATATGGCCGAAATCAGGTCCGGTGTGTTGCGGCGGCTTTACAAACGGTTGTCCGACATGCTATTCTAAAAGAAAAGCTAACGTAGTGATGGGAATAGTAGGAAAAGCGCGTCGCGCCATAGAGAGTAAGCTCCGTCGGCTGAAAGAGCTTATCGTGTGCCTGTCCGAACCCGCCCCTGAACGGTCAACGATGAGTTGAACAGTGTCCTACTGTTACCAAGGACTTAAGAGTTGGATGTTTGTACATCAATTTAAGGTGGTACCGCGGAAGCCCAGACTTTCGTCCTTACAGGACGGGAGTCTTTTTTGTTTTCGTGCAACTTTAACATAATGAGGAAGTGACCTATATGCAGCAGCGCATCGTCGTCAAAATCGGCAGCAGCTCCTTAACCTCCGACACCGGTGGATTGAACCGCGACAAAATCCGTTTTTTTGCCTCCGAGCTCGCCCGGCTGCAGGAAGCAGGCTACCAGACGCTGCTCGTTACCTCAGGCGCGGTGGCCGCAGGCTTTACCCGGCTCGGCTACAAGACAAGACCGAAGGCGCTTCATGAAAAGCAAGCGGCAGCAGCCGTGGGCCAGGCTCTCTTGATGCAAGCCTACCATGAGGCTTTTGCGAATTACGGTATCGGGGCGGCGCAGATTCTGCTGACCCGATCCGATTTCTCTAACCGCAAGCGCGTTAACAACGCGCTGATGACCGTAGACGAGCTGCTTCGCCGCGGCGTCATTCCAATCATCAACGAGAACGATACCGTCTCGGTGGATGAGCTGAAGTTCGGCGACAACGATACGCTGTCGGCGCTCGTCGCGAATCTGGTGAAAGCAGGCCGGCTGCTGATCCTTACGGATACGGACGGCCTGTACACGGACGATCCGCGCAAGAACGCGAACGCGCAGCGCATCGATCGCGTCGACCAAATCAGCGATGAGCTGTACCTCATCGCCGGCGGCTCAGGGAGCGCGGTCGGCACGGGCGGCATGCGCTCCAAGATCGAGGCCGCCCGCATCGCCATGCGCGGGGGCGTGCCCGTCTTCGTAGGGCACGTCGTAGAGCCCTGCGACCTGTCCCTTGCCGTGGAAGGCCGCGGCAAGGGCACTTACTTCGACACGTCGCTGCACAACCTGTCGATGAAGAAGCAGTGGGTCGGGTTCCACTCCCTGCCCCAGGGCAAAATCGCCGTCGACCTGGGGGCGGAAACCGCCCTCCTCTCCGGCGGCAAAAGTCTCCTGCCCGCGGGCGTCACCGCGGTCGAAGGAGACTTCCACCCCGGCGACGTGGTGGAAGTGACCGGACCTGGCCGCGAGCCGATTGGCCGCGGCGTCGTCAATTACGCCGCCTGGCAGCTCACGGCGGCGGCCGGACTGAGCACCGACGAGGTGCAAAAACGCGTGGAAGTGGCGCGCATCGAAGTGATCCACCGCGACGAATGGGTGCCGCTGAAATAATCCAATCCGAATACACAGAAGGAGAAGATAGACTATGAGTGAAGTCTTGCAAAAAGCCAAGCTGGCCAAAGAAACGGCCCGCGTTATCAGCTCATTGACCACCGAACAAAAGAATCATGCGCTCCTGATCATGGCTGACGCCCTGGTGACGGAGCAGGTTTCCATCATAGAAGCGAACACCCTTGATTTGCAAAGAGGCCAGGAAACGGGGCTCGGCTCCTCCCTGCTCGACCGTTTGGCGCTAAATCCGAAACGGATTGAGTCCATGGCCGAAGGGCTGCGGCAAATCGCCGGACTTCCCGATCCTATCGGCGATCAGCTGGAGGTGTTCAACCGTCCCAACGGCTTAAAAATAGAGAAAATCCGCGTGCCGTTAGGCGTCATCGGCATTATTTACGAAGCTCGCCCAAACGTGACCGTGGATGCCGCAGGCTTGTGCCTGAAAACCGGCAATGCCGTCGTGCTGAGAGGCGGTTCGTCCGCCCTGTATTCAAACGAGCGAATCGTGCAAGTGCTGCATGAGGCGCTGCATAAAACCGCCATTCCTGCAGACGCCTTGCAGCTCATCATGAATCCCGACCGTTCCTCTGTCGATGAAATGCTGAAGCTGAATGGACTGCTCGATGTGCTGATCCCGCGGGGCGGAGCCTCTCTCATTCAAAATGTAGTCAAAAACGCTACAGTGCCCGTCATTGAAACCGGAGCCGGGGTATGTCATACTTTTATAGATGAAAGCGCAAATCCCGAGATGGCGACAAGAATCAGCATGAACGCGAAAATACAGCGCCCTTCCGTGTGCAATGCGATGGAAACCCTGCTTGTGCATAAGGCTTACGCGGCCAAGCACCTGCAAGCGTTGGCCGCAACGTTCCAGTCTGCCGGCGTAGAGCTCCGGGGCGACGAACGGGCAAGGAGCCTCTTTCCTGCGATGAAGGAAGCGACTGCGGAGGATTGGGATACCGAATACGGAGACTACATTCTTTCCGTCAAGGTAGTCGATGGAATCGACGAAGCGTTGGAGCATATTCGTACCCACGGCACCATGCATTCGGAATGTATAGTCACTGAAAACAGCGAGAACGTTGAGCGCTTTCTGCAAGAAGTCGACGCTGCCGCGGTCTATCACAATGCGTCCACTCGCTTCACCGACGGATTCGAATTCGGCTTTGGCGCCGAAATCGGCATCAGCACCCAAAAGCTCCATGCCAGGGGCCCGATGGGCCTGCCAGCTCTTACATCCACTAAATTCCGCGTTTACGGCAGCGGCCAAATTCGCGAGTAGCTCATCAAGGAGGCGTAAGCCGTGAGTTCAATGTTATCCAAAGCCCGCATCGCGTTTGTCGGCGCCGGTTCGATGGCGGAAGCTATCTTTCGCGGATTGATCGAACGCAAGATTACACAGCCGCAGCAAATCTATGTCATGAACCGTCAGGATCAGGATAAATTAAATAAAATCGGGCAGAAATACGGTGTCCGCGTAACATCCGATCTTAACCTGCGCGAGACTTATATTCGGGAAGCAAATGTTGTCATGCTATGCATGAAGCCTAAGGACGTAGAATCTTCCTTTCGTGACCTGCAGCCTCTGCTGAACGAGAATCAGCTTCTTGTTTCCGTCATTGCGGGACTTTCGATCGCCAAGATGGAAACTCTCTTGCAAACCCAAATGCCCATCGTACGCACCATGCCTAACACCTCCAGCACCATCGGTCTGGGTGCAACCGGCATCAGCTTTTCCAAAGCCGTGAGTCCTGAGCAGCAGCAGCTTGCTGTTGAGATGTTCAAAGCGGTCGGGATCGTCAGCATCGTCGAAGAATCGAAAATCGACATAGTGACGGGCATATCCGGCAGTGGTCCTGCTTATGTGTACTACTTCATGGAGGCCATGATGAAGGCAGCGGCAGAAGGCGGATTGTCCGAGGAGGACGCGCGGGCGCTAACGGTGCAGACCATTCTAGGCGCTGCCACAATGGTGCAGACAACCCAAGAGGATCCGGCCGAGCTGCGCAAAAAAGTCACATCGCCTAACGGCACCACCCAAGCGGCGCTGGAGACGCTTGATCGCCATCAATTTAGCGAAGGCATCGTCCGGGCCGTCTTCCGGGCCGCCGAACGCTCCAAGGAAATGGGCGAGCAAATCGCCGCGCACAAATAAAGAAGCAGGTGATTTCCATGAATGGATATTGTTTAGCGACATACCGCTGTTTCGACGATAAAGCCGATTTTGCCAAAAAAGCGCAGAGCATCGCGGTCGGCTTAACCGTCGGAAGCTGGACGGAGCTGCCGGAGACGCAAAAAGCGCAGATGGAAAAGCATCTGGGCAAGGTCGTCTCCGTACAAGTTCATGAGCCCGAAGCCGGTAATACTTCCGCAGTCGGTCGATATGCCGATATTCAAATCGCCTACCCGGACGTCAATTACAGCCGGGACATTCCCGCGCTGCTCGTCACGGTTTTCGGCAAGCTGTCCATGGACGGCCAAATCAAGCTGATCGACCTTGCCTTTTCTCCCGTTTATTTAACCGCATTCCCGGGGCCGAAATTCGGCCTGCAAGGGGTCAGAGACCTTCTCGGCGTGCAAGACCGGCCGCTTCTGATGAGCATTTTCAAATCCGTCATCGGATATGATCTGCCAGCGCTCCGGGAGCAGTTCTACCTGCAAGCTGCCGGCGGCGTCGATTTGATCAAGGACGATGAAATCCTTTTCGAAAATCCGTTAACGCCAATTGAAAAGCGTGTGGAAGCATGCCTGGAAGCGGCAAGTCAAGCCTCGCAGGAAACAGGGCAAAAGCTCCTGTATGCAGTTAACTTGACGGGTCCGACCGCAAAGCTCGCTCAGCAAGCCAAAAAGGCAATCCGGGCGGGCGCAAACGCGCTGCTGTTCAATGTGCTCGCCTACGGCTTCGATGTCCTGTACGAGCTGAGCTCGGACCCCGGGATCAACGTGCCGATCATGGCCCATCCGGCTATGGCCGGAGCGATTTATCCGGCTCCGAATTACGGCATTTCCGCCTCGGTGCTGTTAGGCAAGCTGATGCGTCTTGCAGGAGCTGATCTGGTGCTTTTCCCTTCTCCATACGGTTCGGTTGTGATGCCGCGTGAGGAAAATATGGCCATCAAGCATGCGCTGCTCACACAAAATTTACAGCAAGATTATGTATATGGCACTCAAGAGCCATCCCAAACGTTAGCTCCTTCCTTCCCTGTACCATCCGCCGGCATTCATCCCGGTCTCGTCCCGCTTATCCTGCGCGATTTCGGCACGGATGTCGTGGTCAACGCAGGCGGCGGCGTACATGGACATCCGATGGGAACCATCGCGGGCGGACGGGCCTTCCGGCAAGCTATTGAAGCTTGCAGACAGGGAATCCGCTTGAGTGATTATGCGGAAACTCGCCCGGAACTGAAAGCAGCCATACAAGCATGGGGGGTTAAAGAGTGACAGCGTCGGAACTTACTGCCAAGGATAATCCGGTAACGAACGGCAAAAAGCTGGTCGTTTTCTGCGATTTCGACGGAACGATTACCGTAAACGACAATATCGTAGCCATTATGAAGCATTTCAACCCGCCCGGATGGGAAGATATTGTTCGGCAGTTGATGGATAAGAAGCTGTCCGTCCGCCAGGCGGTCGGTCAAATGTTCCGGCTTCTGCCGACATCGCGCAGGGAAGAAATCATTGAATATTCCATCCGCAATGCAGTCATACGCGACGGCTTTCATGAATTCGTCGATTATTGCAGAGAGCAGAACATCCAGCTTTTCATCACAAGCGGGGGCATCGACTTTTTTATTTATCCTTTGCTTGCTCCTTTTCCGATTCCAAACGATCATATTTATTGCAACGAAAGCTCGTTTGACGGGGAAAGCATCGAGATTCTCTGGCCGCATACTTGCGACGACCAATGCCAAAACGATTGCGGCATGTGCAAAACCGCCATCATCCGTTCTTACAATAAGGAGCATTACCACCGCATACTGATCGGTGACAGCGTAACCGATTTCGAAGGAGCCAAGCTTGTCGAGACGATTTTTGCCCGTTCTCATCTGATCGAGCTCTGCCGGGAGCTGGAGCTGCCTTTTTACCCTTTTGACAATTTCCATGAGATTATACAGCAGATGGAGGCGTTAGCCCAGGCATGAGTATGAACATACCTTTGGAAGAGAAACAGCGGGCGTTCGCCGAGCTTCGAGAAATCAAAGCCGGGCTTGCAGCAAGAGGATGGTTTCCGGCGACTAGCGGAAATTTATCGGTCCGGGTAGGAGATTTTGCCCCGGACGATTTTACCTTTGCGATTACGGCAAGCGGAAAGGACAAGTCCGTGCAAACACCGGAGGACTTTCTCCTTGTCGACGGGCGGGGAAAGCCGACAGAAACGACGCGCTTGAAGCCTTCGGCGGAAACGTTGATCCACTGTGAAATCTATCGCTCGACCGGTGCAGGCGCCATTTTTCACGTACACACCGTTTATAACAATTTGATTTCCGAGCTGTACGCGGATAAAGGCAGCGTAACCGTGCAAGGCGTCGAACTGATCAAAGCATTCAACATTTGGGAAGAGAACGCGCAAATCGAGATCCCGATTCTCCCTAACTTTGCCGATATCCCCAGGATCGCCGCGCTGGTAGAAGGAGCGATCGTTCCGCGAATTCCGGGTATCGTGCTGCGCAATCACGGTATTTACGCCTGGGGGGCCAACGCCTTTGAGGCGAAGCGGCACTTGGAAGCATTTGAATTTCTGTTCGAGTATGTATACCGATCGAATTTATTGACAGGACGCTAATGATTGTTACATTTTACTTTTTCCCGCATACTTCCCTCCCTCGACATTGAATCTATGTGACATTCTTGATCTTCTCTGCTAATCTTCAACAGGCGAGTGCCGCAAAAAAGCCCTGTTTCCCATAAAACCGGAAACAGGGCTTTTCATTATCGCGAGTTGCGGAAACGTTTCGCATGTTCTTTCGCTTGATCCACCGTCGCAATGCGGTTGCGGCTCCATTCAAGTAAAATGCGATCGACATAGCGAAAATGCACCTTACCGGCAAAAACCGCTTCCTTAAGCGCGGCCAGAATCAGTTCTTCCCGAAATTGATCTTTATCAAGCCAGCCTGAGATGGTTTCGAGCTCCATCGGCGTAAGGGGCCGGGCAAATTCTTTTTCGAAGATAGTATAGATATCTTTACCGCCGCCGCTGTCCGCTTTTTGGGATTGCGCTTCCATTGCTTCCGCGGAAATCTTCTCGATGAACCGCTGGGCCAGCCGTTCGTACAAGGGCGTCAAGTTATATAGCTCATACCGGATTCCCGAAGCTGCGTCGATTTTCTCATCGATCGTCATGAAACCTTCTTTTATCAGCTTTTGCAGTCCTGCAATAACGGACTCAGGCGTTGCGGACATACGGGACTGAAGCTCATCAATCGTGGGAAAATCCTGCTTCTCCTTGTCTATGAAAGCTATCAAATGAATGAGCAGCATCACTTCCAGCTCCGAGATGCCCATGCTGCGGTAATGCTTCAATAACAGGTTGGGAACCGCTACGGTCCCTTCCTTGATGCCTGCAAGCAAAGCGCTTTGGAGCAGCTCTCGCTGCGGGTCGAAGGCTTTCATGCGGTTCCACCTCTTCTCCAAGTCATATGCGGGCATCATGGGTATAGACGGTACAGCAGACGCGGGAACGGGATCGTCTCGCGAACGTGGTCCAGACCGCAAATCCAAGCTACCGTGCGCTCCAATCCAAGCCCGAAGCCCGAATGCGGAACCGTTCCGTATTTGCGCAGGTCCAGATACCATTGATACGCTTCTTTGGGCAGCTCATGCTCGTTGAAACGCTGTTCCATCAACTCGGGATCATCGATCCGCTGGCTTCCCCCGATAATTTCTCCGTAGCCCTCCGGGGCAATCATGTCTGCGCAAAGCACCACTTCAGGACGATTCGGATCCGGTTTCATGTAGAAAGCTTTAAATTGGGTCGGGTAGTGGGTGATGAACACCGGCGTCTCATACGCCTCGGCAATAGCCGTTTCATGCGGCGCGCCGAAGTCTTCGCCCCATTCGAATTCATAGCCGCTCGCCTTGAGGAATTCCACTGCCTGATCGTACGTAATACGAGGGAACGGCGCTATCACTTTTTCCAGCTTGGCCGTGTCTCTTTCCAGCGTCTCCAATTCCTTGCGACAGTTCGCCAGCACGGACTGCACAATGGATGACACAAACTGCTCTTGAACGGTCAAATTTTCTTCGTGATCGACAAACGCCATTTCCGGTTCAATCATCCAGAACTCAATCAAGTGACGGCGGGTCTTGGACTTCTCCGCGCGAAACGTAGGACCGAAGGAGTAAACTCTGCCTAATGCCATCGCTGCCGCTTCCATATACAGCTGACCGCTTTGTGTCAGAAATGCGTCCTCATCGAAATATTTGGTATGAAACAAATTCGTAGTCCCTTCGCTCGAAGAGGGAGTGAGGATAGGCGGGTCGACTAAGTGAAAGCCTCTTTCATTGAAAAATTGCTGCACAGCTTGAATGATTTGCGCGCGTATGGCCAGAATCGCGCGCTGACGCGGAGTGCGAATCCATAGATGCCGGTGGTCCATCAAATAATCGACGCCATGTTCTTTAGGTGTAATCGGATAGTCTTCCGTAATTTGAATAATCTCAATGCTTTCCACCGTCAGTTCATAACCGCCCTTGCTTCTTGTATCTTCTCTGACGCTGCCGGTTACATAGAACGAGCTCTCCTGCGTTAGCCTGGACGCCGCTTCCCATACTTCATCGCTGACTTCGGTTTTGACTACAACCGCCTGCATAAAGCCGGACCCGTCGCGGAGCTGTAAAAACTGGATTTTGCCGCTGGACCTTTTATTATGCAGCCAACAGCCGATGGTGACGGATTCGCCAAGGTGATGATGTACCTCTCCGATTCTGCTTTTCGTCATCCCGCAGCACACCTCCTGTGAATCGATGATAAACATCTATCGGGATTCCTCCCTATTGTATTGTACTACATTTTTCGCAAACCTTGCACAAGGTCAAAAGTATCTCTGGCAATGACCCATTCTTCGTTGGTAGGAATGACGAGCACCTCTACTTTGGAGCCGTCTTTGGAAATGCGCCGTTCCGTCCCGCGGCCGCTGCGGTTGCGCTCATCGTCAAATTCGATGCCGAGGAACGTCAATTGCTCGCAGACCGTCTTTCGCAGCTTTTCCGAGTTTTCTCCTACACCCGCTGTAAAAACCAGGGCATCCAGCCCATTCATGGCGGCTGCATAAGCGCCTATGTATTTGCGGAGTCTGTGCTCATACATGTTAAAAGCGAGTTCCGCATTTTTATCTCCCGCTTCTATAGCCTCTTCAATCTCCCGCATATCGCTGCTGGTACCCGATATCGCGAGCAGCCCGCTGTGTTTGTTCAACATCGAGCTGACTTCTCCGAGAGTAAGCTCCTCTTTTCCCATGGCAAAAGGCACAATCGCCGGATCCATATCACCGCTGCGCGTTCCCATCATTAAACCTTCCAAAGGCGTCATTCCCATACTCGTATCGATCGAACGGCCGCGCTGCACTGCGGCGCAGCTCGCGCCATTACCGATATGACAAGTCACGACGCTCAGTTCGGATAACGGACGTCCCAGGTATGCAGCTGCCCGCTCGCTCACATATTTATGAGAGATCCCATGAAAGCCATAGCGGCGTATTTTGTGCCTGCGGTAGAGCGCCAAGGGGATCGGGTACAGATAAGCCTCTGGCGGCATCGTCTGATGGAATGCGGTATCGAAGACTACAGCCTGCGGCACCCCCGGCATATTGGCATCTACAGCGTCAATCCCCAGCATATGCGCGGGATTATGCAGCGGCGCAAGATCGAACAGGCGTTTTATTTCTTTTTTGACCTCTGCGGTGACAAGAACGGAGCCTCTGAACGTTTCTCCTCCGTGAACAATGCGGTGCCCGACAGCGTCAATCTCGCCAATCGAGACGATCACCCCATGCTTTTGATGCACAAGTATTTCACGCACTTTGCGAATCGCTGTCGTATGCTCCAGAATTTCGCTGACCTCCCGAAACTCCGGCTTGCCTTCCGGCTCATGGGTCAAGAGCGCGGATTCCATCCCGATCCGCTCCACCTTCCCCTTGGCCATTACAGACTCGTCCTTCATATCGAACAATTGATATTTCAGCGATGAGCTCCCCGCGTTGATGACAAGGACGTTCATATTCGGTCACCGTCCTTATCGTATCGAAAAAAGCCTTGGCCGGTCTTCACGCCCAAATGTCCGGCGCGCACCATCTGCTTCAAGAGAAAAGACGGCCTGTACTTGATGTCCCCATATTCGCGAAACATAACCTCCAGCGCAGCTTGCACGGAATCAAGTCCGAAACGATCGCACATTTCCAATGGACCGTAGCGGAAATCGTACCCGATGCGCATTGCCGCATCGATATCCGCTGCGGAGGCAACACCCTCCGAAAGCGTATGCAGCGCCTCGTTGATCAGGATACATATGAGACGGGTTGTAATAAAGCCCGGAGATTCAAAAACTTTGATGCTTTTCTTCTGGATGGTTTCATCTACAAAAGCGCGGGTTTTGGCAAATGTCTCGTCAGAGGTTTTTATCCCGCGAATGATTTCCACCAGATCGATCTTCGCGACAGGGTGCAGGAAATGCAGTCCAATCACTCGTTCCGGCATTGTGGTGACGGCAGCGATCTCCGTTAAGCTAAGCGTGGAAGTATTGCTCGCCAGAATCACTTCCGGCGGACAAATTTGATTCAATTGAAAAAACACATGCTTTTTCGCATTCAAATCTTCGCTGATCGTTTCGATGACCATATCGCACCGGGCCAGTTCTTGCAGATCGGCCGCTTTATTGATTCTAGTCAAAATCAGTTTCTTCTCTGCTCCGGTCAGCGCCCACCGCTCGATCTGCTTGTCGAGGCTGACTTCAATCATTTCCAAAGCGTGATCCAGCTTGTCAGGCGTCTTCTCAACGATCAGCACCTCGAGTCCTCTCGCGCCAAGCATTTCCGCGATGCCTTGGCCCATTGTACCGCCGCCCACAACCCCAATCGTTTGATAGTTCATGACAGGATCTCTCCTTTGCTCATACAAGAATATCCATTACTTGAACATCATAATGCATTTGGGCCTGCATTTCATCCGTATACACCAAACATAACTCCAAGAATGGTTTGCATAATGACAAAAAACCGTCGACATCAATGTCAACGGCCTGCCGGGAAGATCAAGTCATCGTAATCAGTTCCTGATTTGGGCTAGCCTGATCATCATCTTCAGATTGTTTGTGTGCCGCAAGCAGTTCCCGGAATTTGTCGCCGGAAAGCACTTCTTCTTTCATCAGAACAGCTATAGACTGTTCAAAGACCTTCCGGTGCTGCTCCAGCAGCTTGCGCGTACGCCCGGTCAAGTCTTCCATAATCACGGCGTTTTCTTTCATGAGCTGTTCCCTTGTGACCATCTCGCGGTCGATTATGCCGAGGGAAGTAAGGCCTGCGTCCATCATGTTGCGAACCATGCTGAGCGCTTGCTCGAAATCATTGCGTGAACCGGTGCTGCGGCCGCCGTAGAACATTTCCTCCGCAGCTGCTCCGCCGAGCGCTATCATGATTTGCTGCTCGATATATTCCTTCGTGTATAGATACTTATCCTGCGGAGGATTATGGCGCACATAACCCAGCGCCTTGCCCCGGGGAGTTACAGTAATCTGCGATACAGCGCCCGGTCTCACTAATTCGGCTACAATCGCATGACCCAGTTCGTGGTAAGCTACACGTTCTTTTTCTTCATGCGCAGCTTCGCGGTCTGTTTTCTCGCCCATCATCACCTTATCGATCGCAGAAGCAAGGTGCTGCTGCTCGATTTCCGGTTTCTCCTCGCGCAGCGCGTAGATGGCAGCTTCGTTCAGCACGCTTTCAAGCTGTGCGCCGGAGAAGCCGAAGGTTTGCTCCGCCACCTGATCCAACGTAACGTCAGGCGCAAGCTGTTTATTTCTCACATGAATCGCCAGAATCGACTGTCGGCCCTTTTTATCCGGAAGGTCGACTTCAATGTGACGGTCAAAACGTCCCGGACGCAGCAAAGCGCTGTCGAGCATCTCCTTACGGTTCGTGGCTGCCATAATCAGAATGCGCGGGGTATCGGAGGTATGAATGCCGTCCATCTCGGTCAGCAGCTGGTTCAGCGTTTGGTCATACTCGCGATGTTGGCCGCCGTCACGCTTCCCGCCGATCACGTCAATTTCGTCAATAAATACAATTGCGCTGTCTTTGCCTTCCTTTTGCGCACGGGTTCTAGCTTCTTTAAACAATTCACGCACCCGGCTTGCGCCGACGCCGACATACATTTCCACGAACTCGCTGCCTGACGCAGCTAGGTACACGGAATTCGTGTAATGCGCTGCAGCCTTGGCCATTAACGTTTTTCCCGTTCCTGGCGGACCCGTCAGCAAAATCCCTTTTAACGGACGGATACCAAGCTTTTGAATCTGCTCATGCTTAATAAGAAAATCGAGAGCCTCGATCAGCTCGTTTTTTGCCCGGTCCTGCCCGCCAATTTGGTCGAATGTCAGGAAGGACGGCGTACGATTCCGATGTTTGCGTTCGTTCGGTGCGATGCCGATACCGCCGCCGCGGCTGCGGATCATATAGAAGAGCGAAAACGCGATCACCCCTGCAAAAAGCAGAGGAATCACATTTACCCCGATAAACACGAGAAAGATTAATAAAACAGGGATAAATCCGATAAAAATCTCTTTGCTCAGCTTACTCATTCGGCCACACCCCTATCTGTGCGGGTACGCGCGGCAGCATGACGAATTTACTTTTGTCACCTTCCGTCAGCCGGATATACACATATTTATTATCCATCTCCGTCTCCACTTTTAATCCGGAAAGTTCCGATGCGCGGTTGTTGAGGGACACCGGAATGTCTGAATAGTGCTTTGTTTCCATAGCCTGAGCCACATCAAACAATGCTTTGGACCACCAATCCTCCAAGGCCGGAGTCGACTCGCCGGTCACTTCCACCTTCAGCTCGCGTTTGCCGATAATGGACGCTCCCTCGGTTGAAATCTTGTGAATAATTTCACGTAGATCTGCGTTCGGTTGAAGCTTAAGCTCGATATGAACACGGTCAGCGGTTAGATCTATCTTGGACTGCTCCACGCCAGAGGCTTGATTAATAATATCCGATAAGGGATTTTCCATAGCCAAACTGCTATAAGCAAACCAACCGCCAAAAAGAACAACGGAGGATACGACAACACTAACGACAACAGGTAAGAGACGCAGCTTCATCAGTCAACGTCCCCCTTTCTAGTTCTATTTTTATAGGATCAGTTGCTCAGTTACTACAAAGAGTATATCATAGAATACATCAGGTATGGCGATGTAATGTGTGGAAATAAAAAAACCCAGCCTAATTTAGGCTGAGCCGCCACGTATCGAGATACGTGCCATCCTTAAACGAGTAATAATCATAATAATGCCGGACACCCGATTCTTCGTTCCTCTTATAGAACACTTCCCATACATAATCGCCGCCGAGCTTGCCCGGCATAATGCGCAGCAGTTCCGCATCCGGCGCCTTGCGCAGCATCGTTTGCCGTATTTGTTCCAAAGTGAACGCTTCCGCAGCCATCTCGCTGTGCACATCTTCCTCCGTTACCCAGACGATAACCTGTTGGCCTATTTTGTCCTCGCCGTACACGATTTGCATCGGAACATCTCCGTAGAACGACTCCACTTTGTTTGCTTTCGTCATAATTGTTTTTTCATAAGCCGCTTGCACGGCCAAGGTGTTATCGCGCCAGTGCTCATTCTGAATGTTGAAATAGAAACGGCTGAGCACAAACAACAGTGTCGCTAAGACAAACAAACCGAACCAGAGCGATTTTTTCCAGGTCAACCGATTCAACCCCTTTCCCGCTCTTGTTTTATCGAGTCAACCGCTCAAAGCACGTTTCGAATTCACGTTTAATCCGTTCCTCGTCAAGAGTCAAGCAAACTCCGCCGCGGACAATCCATTGTCCGTTTATACAAACGTCGACCACATCTTTCGCCGAGGCCGAATACACGATATGGCTGACGAAATCAGTCTTCGGCAGGAAATGCGGCTGATCGATATCCAGCGCGATGAAATCTGCTTTCATCCCTGCCTTCAATTGCCCTACATCCTTTAGCCATATGGACTCGGCTCCAGTCACGGTGCCCATTTTGAGAGCTTCCGTTGCCGGAACGGCTACCGGGTTACCCGACACCCCTTTGTGAATCAAGGCAGCCAGGCGCATTTCCTCGAACATATCCAAATTGTTATTGCTCGCAGCTCCGTCTGTTCCTAGAGACACTTTGATACCTGCGCTCAGCAATTCCGGCACTCTTGCCACACCGCTCGCAAGCTTCAAATTACTTCCGGGATTGTGCGAGACATTAACAGAATAACGGCGTAAAATATCGATCTCTTCATCATTCAAATGAACGCCGTGAGCCACGAGAGTAGGCCTGGTAAAGACCCCCAGCTTCTCTAAGTGCGCTACGGGCCTCAAACCGTACTGCTCCTCGTTCGCTAGAACCTCGCGCAGCGTTTCCGACATATGCGTATGAATAGGCAAGTCGAGATCGTGGGCTGTTTGAACGAATCTTTCTATGTAATCGGGCGGGCAGGTGTAAGGAGCATGCGGCGCCATCATGGTCGTAATGCGGCCTTCCGCCTGACCGTGCCAGTCTTTGGCGAATTGCGTAGCTTCTTTGATTTTATGTTCCTGCACATCCGGCGGGCACAAGCCAATAACTCCGCGGGTCAAACAGCCGCGCATGCCTGAAGCTTGAACCGCTTGCGCAACCTCATTCATATGATCGTACATATCGACAAAAGCTGTCGTACCGCCTTTGACCATCTCCAGAATGGACAGCAGCGTTCCAGATCGTACGTCTTCCGAAGTGAACTTTCCTTCCATCGGCCACATTTTTTCCTCCAGCCATACCTGCAGCGCCAAATCGTCCCCATAGCCGCGAAGCAGAGACATCGCAGCATGTCCGTGTGTATTGACAAGCCCGGGCATATACAGCTTGCGATCGCCGCTAATGACCTCGTCGTATTCTTCCCTGGGCAGCGGCTCATTATTGCCAATATATACAATACGGTCGCCTTCTATCGACATACAGCCCTTCACAATCGGATTGGCACCATCGGCCGTAACAAACACGGCGTTTGCAATCAATGTTTTTTTCATGGAAAATCAAATTCCCTTCTATACTTAACTATGTAATAATTTCTTTTTCAATGTACAACTTCAAGCCTATAAAATCAAGAACATAAGGGTCTCGTGCATTTATCATTGCTTTCCCTGCAAATGTTATGCTATTTTTAGTTTTGTGAGTTTTCTACAAGATTCTACACAAATTATTAAGAAGAATCTTAACATTCCATACTCTTTAGGAGGAATACGCATGACTATGCTTTTTTCAAAAAAAGGAGAAACTGATTTCCTTCAGCTCTTGATTAAATCCGCAGAGAACTCTCTGCAAGCTTCCCATTTGTTCCGCAGCGCAATGATGGGCGACAAATCGCCAGTGGAATTTGTGGATGCAATTAAGGACCTGGAGCACAAGGGCGACCAAATAACTCACGAAATTTTCAAAGGACTTAATAGAGTATTTATCACCCCCCTGGACCGTGAAGATATCCTGGAGCTCGCTTCCAAGCTTGATGATGTGATGGACGGCATTGAAGCGACTATGGCGCGGTTCGATTACTTGAACGTTTCCGCGACCGATTCTTTCATGCAGGAATTTTCAGCTGTAATCGTTTCCTCCTGCCAGCATATTCTGGATGCCTTCAAACTGCTGTCCAAGAAAAAATATATGCAAATCAGGGAGCATACCGTGCAAATCAACAGTCTCGAAAATGAAGGCGACAGGCTGATGCGGGAAGGAATCCGACAAATTTTTCTTACCAAGAAAGACCCGTATGAAGATTTTAAGCTGAAGGAAATCTACGAACGGCTGGAAGAAACGACAGATGCCTGCGAGGACGTAGCCAATATTTTGGAAAGTGTCGTGCTTCGTTATTCATAAAAGATGGATAAGCATCCATCGGAAAGCTCTTTAGGAGGAAATCATGCTGACATTCCTGATTATCATTGTGATATTGGCTCTTTTGTTCGATTTCATCAACGGATTTCACGACACGGCAAATGCCATCGCTACTTCGATATCGACAAGAGCGTTAAGCCCCAGATTCGCCGTTACATATGCAGCAGTGCTCAACTTTGCCGGAGCGATCATATCGTCTGAAGTCGCCAAAACGATAGGAGGAAAAATCGCGGACCCTTCCAAAATCGAGAACGGGGTTCAGATCGTCATTGCGGCGCTGATCTCATCGATCATTTGGAACTTGTTGACTTGGTATTATGGGATTCCCTCTTCCTCCTCCCATACGCTGATCGGTTCTCTAGCGGGCGGAGTCATTGCAGGGGCCGGAGCGAGTTCCTTGAACTGGGACGGGTTTATTCAAATTATTGTCATTCTCATTTTTTCTCCTATTGTCGCCTTCGGCACGGGTTTTCTCATCATGTTTCTCATTAAATATATAGTCATATGGAGCGGCAACACTTCCCGATCCAAACTGAACCGAATCTTTCGCTCTTTCCAAATCGTATCCGCCGGATTACTATCTCTTTCTCACGGCGGCAATGACGCGCAAAAAGCAATGGGCATCATTGTATTCGGACTTGTCTCCGCAGGCATACAGACGGATTTGAATGTCCCTCTCTGGGTAAAAATATCCGCCGCTTTAGCGATGGGTCTTGGAACGTCAATCGGGGGATGGAGAATCATCAAAACTGTAAGCCGAAAAATCATTAAAATCGAACCGATCAACGGCTTCGCTTCTGACTTGACATCTTCGATCGTCATTCAGACCTCCACACACATGGGAATGCCGTTGTCCACCACGCATGTTATTTCCTCCGCCATTATCGGGACAGGCAGCGTTCTGCGCTTTCACGAGGTGAAATGGGGGACTGTAACCCGAATGATCATGACGTGGATTATTACTATTCCTATTAGTATTATTTTGGCTTATGCCATCTATTTCGTGTTGTTTAAGCTTCTCTTTCCGGCATAAGGCAATACAAAGGAACGTCCATTCCCTCACAGGGTGGCCGTTCCTTTGTTTCATTTGACATTAATCCAAATAATAGGCCAGGCTTTGAAGATCCGTCGTAAAATCGGCGTTGTGCACCCGAATCTCACCCGGCACCTTGATGATCGCCGGAGCAAAGTTAAGAATGGCTTCAATGCCCGATTCAACGAATTGATTGGCCACGTTCTGCGATTCCTCGGCGGGCACCGTGATGATGCCTATTCTCGCTTGAAGCCTTCTGATCGTTTCCGCCAGCTCATTCATCGGCTGCACGACCAGATTATTGATCGTATTCCCCACTTTTCCCGGAGAAGCATCGAATACCGAGACAATCTTCATCTGATCCTTCAGGTAAATATTATAATTGCAAAGAGCGCGCCCCAGGTTTCCCGCCCCTACCAGAGCGACAGGAATTTGACGGTCGAGCTTAAGAATTTGGCGTATTTTTTCAATTAAGTAGCTGACATCGTATCCGATGCCTTTTTTCCCGAATTCGCCAAAATAAGCCAGATCCTTGCGGATTTGCGCCGGATTGAGATCCAGCTTCTGTCCGAGATCCTGGGAGGAGACGGTGAAAATATTTTTCATGGCAAGCTCATTGAGAAATCGCAGATAAATTGGCAGTCTGCGGACGACCGCTTCGGATATTTTGAGCGTCTTCATGCCAATTCTCCTCCTATCCATTCTTGAATCCGCGGAATCATTTGATTCGTGTTCATATGCTCAATCTTCGGCCCGGGCAAGGAGTACAAGAAATATTTGCCGTATTGCGTATCGATCACCCGGGTATCATATATGATAACGATGCCTTTATCCGTTGCTCTGCGAACTAAACGGCCAAACCCTTGTTTAAATCGGATGACCGCCTGCGGCACGGAAAATTTCATAAACGGATTCAGGTTTTTCTTCTTGATGTTCTCGCATTTCGCTTCCACGAGCGGATGAGTCGGCGGTTGAAACGGCAGCCTCACGATCGCAAGACAGCTCAGCGCATTCCCGGGGATGTCAACACCTTCCCAAAAAGAGCTAGTACCCAAAAGCACGCATGATTTCTGATCCTGAAACATCCTCGTCAGCTTGCTGCGGTTTCCGCTATCCACACCCTGTCCTAGAACGGTAATGCCATGAGGCTTCAACTGCTCCTTCAAGCCGTTGTAGGTTTGCTTCAGCATGCGGTTCGATGTGAACAGCACGAGCATCCGGCCGTTTGTGGAAAGAGCCACTTCAAATAACGAAGCGATAAGCGCCTGAACGAACAGCGTGTCACCGGAAGGGCCCTTGATGCCCGGAAAATCCCTGGGAATGCAGACCAACGCCTGATTGCGGTAATCAAACGGCGAGGGCAGCTGAACCGTGCGCAGCTTTCCCTCGTCTTCCTTCTCCGGAATCCGCAAGCCGAGCTGGTCTGCCGAATATTGAAACGATTTTCCGACTGACAAGGTTGCGGATGTCATGATTATGCTGTCTTTATTTTCAAAAAAATGCTCCTGAAGCTGAGCGCTCACATCGGTAGGCACACTGATCAACTGCAGCGATTTGCTCTTGGCATAAGCTCCCGCTTCCATCCAGTACACGTAGCCATCGTCCGCCATCTTCATAAAGAAGCGCAGAGCGTCTCTGTGGCCGTACAGCTCCTTCAAAATGCCTCCGAGGTCTGTTGTCAAGCTTTGGACATCAAACTCTTCCTGAACCTCTTTAATCTCGTTTACGAGCCTCTCCAGCGTCTTGGTGATATCGCTGATATTGAGGAAGATGTTATCCTCCATTGTCAGGAGGTCATTCCAACCCGGTGGTAAATTCTCATCCTTCAGACGCAGCACATATTGACCGCTTTCGGACTGGGAAGGATCGCTTTTGGAGGAAAGATGTTCGTACAAGCTCTCGCTGATGCGATCCCATTCCTCTTTGATCGCCACAACCTTCGGATATAGCGTATCGATGGTTTGGCACCAGTTAGCCGCGCGCTCTTCTTCCTCAAATTTCTGCAGCCGGAAGCGCAGCATGGGCAATTGCCCGCTGCGATTATCTTTATAAAGCCACTGCAAGGTGTTAATAAAAGCGTATCCATGAAGCTCGATACCCAAATGCTTGCTGGCCACCTCTTCAAAATGATGAGCTTCATCGATCACGAGATGCTTGTAATGGGGCAGCAGACGGTTCTCCGCTTTCATGTCAGTGAACAGCAAGGAATGGTTCGTGATCACCACATCGGCGATATTCGCTTCATGGCGGGCACGGTGATAAAAGCACTTTTTAAACCACGGACACTGACGGTTCAGACAAGAATCCGTATCGCTGGCAACCGTATGCCAAAATTGTTGGCCTCTGTTGCCGAAATGCAGCTCTTCCTCGTCGCCATGCTCGGTCTGGCTGAGCCACACCGTCATTTGCGCGGCTGTAAGAGGATCTTCCTTGCCGTATTCAAAATCCTGCAGATTCAGCTTGTTCTCAAATTTGCGCAGGCACAGATAATGACTCCGGCCTTTGAGAACCGCTGCACGGAAGCCTATCGGATAGAGATCCCTCAAAAGGGGAATATCACGTTCCCTCAGCTGCTCCTGAAGATTAATCGTGTGGGTGCTGACAATAATTTTTTTATCGTGACGAAGCCCGTAATAAAGCGATGGAATCAGATAGCCAAGCGACTTCCCGGTGCCTGTCCCCGCTTCAATCATCAGATGATTCTGCGCTTCGAAAGAACGCTCAACCTCTTCAATCATCTGCGATTGCGCTTCACGGTTCTCATAATATTCAAATTTTTCCTGCAGCGTTTGCTTTAACCCCTCATAAAACTCCGGAAATGACGGGGAAAGACCCGTTGCCTCATGTTCCTCGCGGACCGGTTCTTCCTCGCCCCAATCGCCGACATTGATCGTAAACTGGCGGAAGTAGCGGTGTGTATCCATATCGATGCCGGTGTTCAGCTCTTTGTATGCGCGGATTTCATCCATAAACCATCCCAAATCGGAAACTCCCGCATCCAAAATATGGCTGAGACGCTGGACGGTAAGCAGCGGAAGCCCCAGCAAACGTTCCATGCAAATGAGCCATAGCTGAGCCGTCACTTCGGCATCGCTATCCGCTTGATGGGGACGTTCATGGTCGAGTCCGAATGAATTAGCCACCATACCTAGCTGCAGCGTGGACATCGATGGAAAGAGAATGCGCAGCAAGTCCATTGTGTCCAGAACGCGTCCCGAAAATGAAGGGTAACCCGTTTTCGCCAGCCCTCTTTGAAGGAAGCCGAGGTCAAAAGCGGCATGGTGCGCAACTAATACGGCATCGAATAAATACGGAAACATCTCGGACATCACCTGTTCCAGTGGAGGGGCATCCGCAACCATGTCATCCGAGATTCCCGTCAGCGTTGTAATTGAAGAAGGTATACGGATCCCTGGATTTACCAAGGAGGTATACCTGTCTGTAATCTGAAATTGATCTATAATGACCAGTCCGACTTGAATAATTTCATCTGTGGTCTGGCTGCCGGTCGTTTCAAAATCCAATATGGCGAATTTCATTCCAAGCTTTCAATCCCTTCGTCCCGCTCTCTCCTTAGCATACCAAATTTTTTCGGCAAAAGGGAGTAGAAAGTTATTCATCCAAACGGATAAGCGGCTCCATGCAGGAGGGATCGGTATGATAGGCTTTTTGGAAATATTCGAAAGCTTTCTCCATATTCTGACTCTGTACCTGGATACAGCCCATAGCATTGTAGGAAATGGCTTTCATCTTCGTATTCTCGGTCAGGGGCAACAAAAATTGAAAATGCCGGTAAGCCTCGCCGTAATCCCCTTTGCGCAAATGGCCCATCGCCAAATAAATGCGAGCGAGTAAAAAATCAGGCTGTTTCATTACGAGCGCCTCGAATTCGTTAATCGCCTGGTCGTACATAAACAGCTTGTAGTAGCCTTGACCGTGCAAAAATTCCTTTGTCTGCTTTCCTTCGATTTCCAGCTCAAGAAGCTCCTTATGCAGCGTGTTGGTGCTGATGGACGCCGAGCCGTAAAATTTCCCCAGCTTTTCTTCGAAGAGCAGCCAAGCTTCGATACATTCATCGCTCATCGCTTTCAGTACATGGAGCTGATCCTCAAGCGCCGCTTTTTGATCGCCTTTTACGAGCGGGTAATGCTTCACAATCTCATCTAGAACTTCATTCATTGTGGAAAATAAATGCTTGAACATTCGGCATCCCACCTTCAAATGTTGCATGGCAAAATTGGCCGCACGCGATCAGTTTCCTTATGTTGCTTGGAAGCTCGCTTCGTCGTCTTGGAGAACGTGCCGCCGACTTACCCTCATTCTTTGTTAATGAGACACATTCCATACACAGTTCCAAGCATTAAAGCACAGTGGAATGAATTTCCTCTTTTAACAGCCGGGCAATCCTGTTGTTCTCGCCCATAATGGCGATTGTGGGAATATGCTTCCTGGCTTCTTCATCCGTCATCGTCGCATAGGACACAATAATTACTGTATCCCCTGTTTGCACCAGTCTCGCGGCTGCGCCATTCAGACAGATGACGCCCGTCCCCCTCGGTCCGGGGATAATATAGGTTTCAAGTCGTGCGCCGTTATTATTATTAACGATCTGCACTTTCTCGTTCGGCAGCATATCGACCTGCTCCAGCAAGTCCTCGTCAATGGTAATGCTCCCCACATAATTAAGATTCGCTTCCGTGACGGTTGCGCGGTGAATCTTCGATTTCATCATCGTTCTGAACATGAGCGTCACACCCCTACCGGTATAATGATATTATCGATTAATCGGGTTTTGCTGAATTTTACCGCTACCGCTATGATGATTTTGTCTGCGTCAGGCGACGGTACCTCACGAACCGGCTCAAGGGACGGGTACGACAGCACTTCCACGTAGTCAATGGTTCCAAGCGGCGCCGTCCGTATGTGGTCGGTGACAAGATTTTGCAGGGCGTTGACGCTGAATGTAGGATGAGCGGCCACCCATTGACTGGCTTTGCGGAGAGCTTGAGAAAGAACGAGCGCCTGTCTTCGCTCTTCCGGCTGCAAGTACACATTCCTTGAGCTCATCGCCAAGCCGTCGGCTTCCCTGAGAATCGGGCACGGAACGATCTCCACATCCATATTCAAGTCGGCGGCCATCTGTTGAATGACCGCCACCTGTTGAGCATCCTTCAGTCCAAAGAACGCCTTATCCGGTTTGACAATGTTGAAAAGCTTGGTAACCACCGTCGCAACGCCCTCGAAATGACCCGGCCTGGAGGCTCCGCACAGTCGGCTTGTCACACCGGATACCAGGACAGTCGTCTTTGTCCGCCTCGGATACATTTCTTCCACTTGCGGTAAAAATACTACGTCTACGCCAGCATCCTCCGCCATCTTCAAATCCCTCTCGGTATCCCGCGGATAGCGCTCGAAGTCTTCGTTCGGACCGAATTGCAGCGGATTGACGAAAATGCTGAGCACGACGATGCCGCACTGTTCTCTCGCCGCTTGAACCAGGCTCATATGACCCTTGTGAAGGTACCCCATCGTAGGGACAAAACCAACGGAGATATTTTTCAGCGCCGCTGCGGACGACTGTTTGAGCTCCGCAAGTCTGCTGCGCAGCAGGTGGATGCTTTGTATGATTTCCATGACGCTTACTCCTTATCGCCATACAAGTATTGGACGACATCGTTGTCCATCGTGAACACATTTTCCTTTGCGGGAAAGCTGCGGGCTTTGACTTCTTTGACGTATTGCGCGATTCCGTCGCGGATCGTCTCGCCTATGTTGGCGTACGCTTTGACGAATTTGCGCGGCGCGGAAGAGGCGCCATATTGCAGCAGATCGTGGAACACAAGCACCTGCCCGTCGCAATTGGCGCTCGCTCCGATGCCGATCGTCGGAATCGAAACTTCTTTGGTAATCCATGCGGCAAGCTCCTCCGTTACGAGCTCAAGGACGACCGCAAAAGCGCCAGCTTGTTCAATAGCTTTGGCATCGTCCAGCAGCTTGCGGGCTTGCTCCGAATTTTTGCCCTGCACCCTGTAACCGCCGATTTGGTAAACGGATTGGGGAGTCAGTCCGATATGTCCCATTACCGGGACGCCTGCTTTCGTGACCGCCTCCACAGTTGCGGCAATTTCTGTGCCGCCTTCCATTTTAACAGCCTTGGCCAGCCCCTCCTGCATTAATCGGGATACTGCCTTGATAGTTGTGTCGATGCCGCCGTGATATGTCATAAAAGGCATGTCCGCCACCACAAACGTCGACGCGGCCCCGCGGGTAACCGCCCTTGTGTGGTACACCATGTCGTCGAGCGTTACCGGCAAGGTCGAGTCGTAGCCAAGCACGACATTGCCAAGGGAATCGCCGACGAGGATGGTGTCGATTCCGGCTTCTTCCGCCAATCTCGCGGATGGGTAGTCATAAGCGGTAACCATCGAGATGGGTACGCCGTCCTTTTTCATTTTTCTCATTTTCGCCGTTGTCAACGGGTTGCGCTGCTCCATAGGGATCCCAGCTTTCTTTAGTCATAGTGTGTAGGGCTGCCGGATCGGTCAGCAAAACTTTGGAACATAAAAAAGCCTTTTAGCCGTGAGCTAAAAGGAACCATACGAAATAGAAGCATATGATCCTTCTGTCTCGGTCCTTCACGGCTCAGAGCAGAATCCGACATACTACCTGTACTTTCTCCAATTGTTACATTCGCTAACCATGTGCCCAAGTGCAGTTCCAGATGGGATACTGTCTTGTAAATACATCATATACCAAAGTTCACAGCATGTCGATACCTGGAAATACTTCCGATGCGGGGACAACCTGTAAACCATCTTTCAACGGAGCTCCACCTCGCCTGAGAATACACGAAACCGGTTCCCGTCAGCCGTTCGAACGGTTAATGCGCCTGTATCGTCGATGGATTCGGCGATGCCTTCAATCCATTCTCTCGCAGGGGATTGGACGCGAATAGCTTTATGCAAGGATACGCTCAAAGCTTCCCAGAGCATACGAATCGGGGCAAACCCCTGCTCATTGTAAAGCTGGTAAAGCTCCTCGAAATCCTTGAGAATAGCTTGTATTAAAGCTTCACGTTCAATCGGCTCTCCCTTCTCGATCGCAAGGGATGTGGCAATCTTGCGAAGTTCCTCGGAATAATCCTCAGGTTCTAAATTTGCGCTAATGCCGATACCTGCAATGACGTATTTTAAACGTTCATCGTCACCGCTGATTTCGAGCAGAATACCGCATACCTTTTTGCCGGCGATCAGCAAGTCGTTCGGCCATTTGATGCCAACGTCAACGCCCACGAATTTACGGATGGCCCGGCAAACCGCAACGGCTGTCAAAAGTGTGAGTTGAGGGGTAAAGAACACCGGGACACGCGGCTTTAGCACAAGACTCATGTAAATTCCTTTACCTCTCGGCGAATGCCATTTGCGTCCCATCCGCCCCCTGCCTGCGGTCTGCTCCTCTGCGATCACTAAAGTGCCTTCGGGCGCTCCCTCGGCAACTAAGCGGTGGGCCATTGTTTGCGTTGAATCGAGTTGGTCGAAGATATGCAGCTTCTGGCCCATAACCGTTGTCTCAAGCCCGTTAAGGAGCTTGGCCATCTGCAATCGTTCAGGCCTGTGCAGCAGCTTGTAGCCTTTGCGCGAGGCTGCATCGAAGCGATACCCCTCCTTCCGCAAGCTCTCGATATGCTTCCAGATGGCCGTTCTGCTGCAGTTCAGCCTGCGGCTCAGCTCCTCGCCGGATAAGTATTCATCCGGATGATCGGCAAAAAGTTGTAAGATGCGTTCGTTCATCACGGGGCGTCAACCTCTGTATTCGTAATTGTCATCGTCTTGGCGGCACTTATCAGCGCATCCGGCTTATTATCTATTTTACCTAAAGCAGCAAGCTCAAGAAGCTTGCTTAACATTTCTCCAAGCCAGGGACCTCCGGGCCGCTTCAGATGTTTCATCAATTCAGAGCCGGTCAAAGCAAGCTCTTTGAGCTCTTTGCAAGGCATCTCGCTCAACCAACGGTGTCCATGTTGAAGCCATAGGGACGATTTAAGCAATGAATCGGGTAAACAGGCAGGGCGAACAGGTTCGGCGGGAGCAACGGGACCGGGGTCACAAGCTGGATCGTCGGCCCCGGCAGGCTCTGGGCCGATGATTACTGCGTGAAGCGCTTCGATTATGCGCAGCCAATCTTGCGCGGCTTGCGGTCCGAATTGCAGCACCGCAAGCTTCCACTGCCGCTCCGCCGCGCTGAGCGGCGCAATGCCGTGCTGGCCCGCGAGCGCCGCGTGCAGGTCCAGCACTGCGCACACCGCGCCGATATCGGCGCGGGCGAACGTGAGCTCCCGCAGCGCCGTCCGGACTTCGTCCGCAGGCGCCTCCAGGAGCAGCAGCAGCAGCACCCCCCGGGGGCGCTGCTGCGGGAGCGC
>LNAP01002196.1_pt1 | contig 43241 bp, 49 predicted proteins | sample 602601 | NCBI WGS metagenome assembly LNAP01 (sample SAMN02440304, study PRJNA202911) | soil metagenome | biome: Subtropical and temperate rainforests or woodlands; isolation source: soil samples (1 kg each in a 20% v/v slurry with milli Q water) were... ...
GAATTCGTCTGGGGTGAAATGCTTCATCTGACCACCAATTAGCTGCCTAGGCAGAGAATGTATGTCGAGATGTTACTGCCTAGGCAGCGAATGTCAACGTAATAGTTAGGTTGCTTTGTATTTAGCGGATAAATGGCGGATTGGAAAAACAAAAAGATCGCAGCCTTCGACAGCGCCTACAGGTGTACACAAAACCCTGTAGGAGTTGCCGAAGGCTGCGATCTCTTGATTTTGAGGGGTCTAGAAATCCCGCTTGTAGAAGATATCCAGCGAACTGGCCACGCCACCCGCCGCTTCGAGGTAAACCTTCTTGCTCAGCTTGTAACGCAAGGCAATGGTGTTGGCCGGTTCGAACACACCAACGCCATAACGCAGGCTGAGTTTCTCGGAAATATTGCCGCTGGCCACCACGCTCGTCGTATTGCCGCTGCCTTCGGTATCGAGCTGGAAATCCTGAATTCCCAGGTCGCTGGCCAGTTTGCCGGTGACCCCGGAACTGCCCATCAAACCCAGGCCGAGTGCGGCCTGCGCCAGCATGTTGTTGTCTTCACCGGTCGTACTCAGCGGACGCCCCAGCACCAGATACGACAAGGCCTGTTCCTGACTCATCGCCGGTTCGGAGAAAATCTGCGTGGTCGGCTGCTCGGCGCTGCCGCTCAGGCGAATGCCGGCGATGACGTCGTCGGTCTGGCGAATCGCCTCGATGTCCAGATACGGCTGATCGATCGGGCCGGCAAACAGCAAGCGCGCCCTACGCACCGTCAGCCGCTGGCCATAGGCGCGATAGCGCCCGTCGTTGAGCCACAGCTCGCCGCGGGTGTCCATGTTGTCGCCGATGTGCACGTGCCCTTGCAGGTTGGCGGTGAGGCCAAATCCGGCGAAGCTCAGTTTGTCCTCGCCAACTGCCACATCGATGTCCATTTTCATCGCCAGTGGCGGTGTGCCCTCTTCGGTTTGCTGACCGATGATCACCGTGTCATCGGAGACCTTGACCGTCGATGGCGGTAGCTCGCGCACGGTGATTTCACCCCGCGGCACCAACACTTTGCCGGCAATGGCCAGCTCGTCGCCCTTCATCGAGATCTTCAGGTCCGGTGCGACTTCGAGCTTGGCGTACGGTTCGACCGTGACCGGCAACTGCGAGCCTTTGAGCGCCAGATCGACCACCAGCGCCTGACCCCAGGCGATACTGCCGGTCAAGCTGCCCTGCCCGCTCTTGCCGCTTTTCCAGCCGCCGTTCAATTGCACCGTTTCACCGGCGATCAGCGCTTGAAGCTGCAAGGCTTCAAGGTCCATCGGCAGCTCAGGCCCGGAGATTTCACCGTCGCTCAGTAACAGATTGCCGTTTACCAGAGGCGCCATCAGCGTGCCTGCGATCGTGCCGCTGCCATTCAGCCGTCCGGTCAGTTTCTCGACCATCGGCACAAACGGTCGCGCCACGGACAAATCGAGGCCATTGAGACGGAAAGAGCCACTCAGCGGCTTGTTCTTCGGCAGCGGATTGATCTGCGCCTGCACACTCAATTCGCCAAGCTTGCCGCCGACGAAGCTGAGGTCGGTGTCGATGCGTTTGGGCGTGAGTTTGCTGGTGAGTCTCAGGGTCTGGTACGGGAAATCCAGCCACTGATCCTTGTCCTTGATGCGCAAGGTGCCACCGCTGGCGTCGAGGCTGATCTGGCCGTCCGGGCCGCTGGCGGGCAGGTCCAGTTGCAGGTCGGCGTTGAGCCGGCCCTTCCAGGCGAAATCCTTCGGCAACCACTGCGCCAGGCTGTCGATCGGGAATTGCTTGAGGTGATATCGCAGCTTCGGCTCAGGCATCAGGCGCTGATCTTCACCGCACAGACTGGCCGGCCCGGACATCCAGCAATGGGCACCGAAGTTGATTTTGCCGTCCGCCAGCCGTTCAAGTTTCGCCGGACCTTGCAGTTTCCAGTCCTGACCGCCGGCCTGTATATCGCCACTGGCCAGACGTCCGCGCCAGTTTCCTTTGTCCAGATTGCCGTCGAAGCCAAGGGCCAACTTCAGCTGCGGGCCTTGCAGATCGAGCGCCAGTTTCTGATTCTTGATATCGCCCTGACCGCTGGCGGTCAGCGTGCCCAGCGAGGTGTCGCCCGCCTGGATGCCGCTGCCCTTGAGGTCGATTTTCGCCCGTTGCGCGCTGTCGAGGGTGGCGTCAAGGTTCAGGCTTTGCAGGCGATTGTCCTGGAACGCCAGCTGCGTGCCTTGCAGCCCGAGCTTGCCTTGCGGCGCCTTGAGCGTGCCGGCGACATCGACGCGGCCATTGAGCTGACCACGCAATTGCGGCCAGAGCTGGGCCAGGCGCGACAGCTTGATGTCGATCTGTCCGGCGAGCTTCTGTTGCAGGCTGCCCTTGCCGGTGATGCTGTTATCACCCAGACGGATTTGCAGCGCGCTGAGGTTCCATAGCTCACCGGCGCCATCGGCCTTGGCTTGCAGAACGGCCGGTTGGCCACGCAGTTTGCCCTTCAGATCGAGGTCTGCATTCAGGCTGAGCTTTTCATTCTTCATCTCGCCTTTGCTGCGCAACGGTCCGGCCAGGGTGCCCGGCAACTCCGCAACCCAATACGCCGGGTTGATCGCCGAGAGGTCGAGCGCGGTGTCCCAGGCAATGCCATCGGCAAATTGCAGGTTCAGGTGCCCTTCGGCCTTGCCCTGCCCGGCTTCGAGCTGGATTTGTTGCAGGTAGATTTTCGTCAGGTCACCGGCGAACGGGCTGCTCAGGCTGAACGCTCCGGCCGGGCCATCCAGCGCCGCTTTGAAGTTGCCGAGGTAGTTGCCGTCGGTGTAAGAGACCTCACCGTTGAAGCTGCGCAGGGCCACTTCCGGCTCATCGATCAGCGGATAAAGCCGGTGCCAGGGGAAATCCAGCCAGTCGATTTTCGCCGTGGCGTTCAGGCCTTTGCTCCAGTCCACAACGCCAGTGAGCTTGAGGCTTTGCTTGTCGTTGGCGGTCAGGTCCAGCGCGGCGATCTGCGCGCCGTTGGCGTCGACCTTGCCTTGCAGCGACAACGCGACCGGGCCCTGCTCGGCGGGCAGCGAGGCGTTGCCGCGCAACTGGTAGCCGTTTTTCAGGTCACCGTCGCCGGTGAGCTCCACTTGATTGAGTTGCAGCGTGTCCGGCAGATCGGCGCTGGGTTTAAAGCCGTCGGCGGTGATCCGCACCGTAGCCGGCAGATTGTCCACCAGCGGCTGCAACTCGCCGGTCAGTTGGCCGTTCAGGTAACCGCTGCTCTCGGCTTTCAGGTTCAGGGTTTTCAGCAGGTCGCCGTCAACCTTCAGGGCCAGCGCCCAGGGTTCAGGGGCTGGCAGGGTCAGTTTGCCTTCGGCCTTGATTGGCCAGTTGCCGGTGGGCTGCAGCAGGCCGGACAGGTTCAGGCTCAACTCGTCTCGTTGCAGTTGCACGGAGTCGATCTGCAACCCCTGTTCGGTCCAGTGCGCCGCCAGTTGCAGGCCTTTGAGTTCTTCGCTGCCATTGAACAGCAGGCTGCCGATCTGCACATCGCCCAGTTGAATGGCCAATGGCAATTTCAGGTCCGGCAGCGTGATCGGTCCGCTGTTTTCTTCGTCGGGGCCCGGCGGGAATTGCAGGCTGACCTGATCAGCCTTCAGTTGCTCGATGCACAGGGTCATGCGCGTCAGGCACAACGGCGACCAGGCGAAAATCACTTTATCCAGCTCAACCCGACTGGTGTCCTGCTGCCAGACCAGATGGTCGGCGCTCCACTGCCCGCCCAGTCGACCCTGGAAATTCTCGACGGTCAGACCCGGCACAAACCCGAGTGCCCAGCGGCTGCCGGTCGCCGTGCCCAGCACGGTGGTCACGGTCAGCAGTACCAGCATCAGCAGTGCCAGAATCGCCAGCAGCGTTACTTTCAAACCACGCTTCACAGCTCAGGCCCCATGGAAAAGTGCAGTCGAATACCGCCGTCGTCGTCCATCGCGTGGGCCAGGTCGAGGCGAATCGGCCCCACCGGTGATACCCAGCGCACGCCGATACCGACGCCGGTCTTGAGGTCGGGCAGTTCGAGTTTGTTGAAGGAGTTGCCCTGATCAATGAAGGTCGCAACCCGCCATTTTTCGGCGATGGAATATTGATACTCGACGCTGCCGGCAATCATGTAGCGGCCACCGATGCGGTCGCCGTCGGAGTTTTCCGGGGACAGGCTCTGGTAGTCGTACCCGCGCACGCTCTGATCGCCACCGGCAAAGAAGCGCAGCGACGGCGGCACCGATTTGTAGCCGTTGGTGGCGCTGCCGCCCACCTGCACCCGACCGAGAAAACGGTGTTTATCGAACACCGTGGTCAAGCCTTTCACCAGCGCCGTGCCGTACAGCAGGTTGGTGTCTGAAGCCAATCCTTCCTTGGCCACTTTGGTTTCAAATTGCAGGCGATAGCCGTTGTGCGGATCGATGCGGTTGTCGCTTTTCAGGTACGAATAGCTGACACCGGGCATCAGCAAGGTGCTCAGCCCCGAGTCGTCGCCGAGCCGATACTCTTCGCGCTGCCATTTCAGCGACACCACCCGCTGCCAGCCGCTGGGCAACTTGCTGTGCCACTCGGGACCGAGGGTCAGCAACTTGCTCAGGCTGTCCTTGTCGGCAATCTCTTCACTTTGATAACCACCGGCGAAGCGCAGTTTGTCGGTCAGCGGCGGGTCGAGTGGAATGTCGTAGAACAGCCCGACGTTTTGGCGTGGCGCCGAGACTTCGGTTTCCCAGCCATAGCTGTGCCCTTGCGGGTTGACCCAGTGTCGGGTCCAGTTGGCCTTGACCCGTGGGCCGACGTCGGTGGAAAAACCCAGGCCGAGGCCCATCGTCCGTGGCTTGCGGGTTTCGAGTTTGACGTCCACCGGGATCACGTCGTTCCTGGACGCCGTGGGCGCGGCATCGACGCGCACGCCTTCGAAATAGCCGCTCGATTGCAGATTCTGGTTCAGTTCGGCGATCAGTTCGGAGTCATACGGCGCTCCCGCCTTGAACGGCACCATGCGTTGCAGCAGTTCTTCGTCGAATGGCGTGTCCCCCTCGAAACTGACTTTGCCGAGGGCATAACGTGGGCCGCTTTCGTAGATCAGTTCGATGTCGGCAACGCCCGCTCGCGGGTCGACCGACAGCTTCTGCCGAGTGAAGTAGCCACTGAAAAAACCGAAACGCGAAGCCTGGTTCTGGATCAGCCGCTTGGCGTCTTCGTAGCGGCCATGATTGAGCACCGCACCGGTTTTCAGCGCGTCGCTTTTCGGTACACGAAAGGATTTGAGGGAAGCGGCAGGGCCGTCGATGCGAATAGTGACATTGCGCAAATGCACCGGCTCGCCCGGATCGACATTCATGACCAGGCGCGGCGTGTTGCCGCCCTTCACGTCCGTGTCGATCTGCGGCTGGTAATAACCCAGGGCCTGGGCAGCCTTGCGCGCCTGCTCTTCGGCGCCACGACTGAAGCGCAACAAGGCTTCTTCGTCACGATCGCCGAGGCTGCCGATATAGCCTTCTATATTGGCCTTCAGTTCGTCGTTGGACGGTTTGATCCGCACATCCAATTCACTTTGCGCCAGCGCCGCGCAGCTGGTGATCAGCATCAGCACGCCACTGGTAATTCTTCCTGGAAACTTCATAGGCGCGGATGCTATCACGAGCTTGGGAGCGTGATAGAGCCTCGCGTCCCGCGAAAGTTCTACCGTTTATGCCGAAGCGGTTTGCAACACTTGCGGATTGGCATGGAAAAACACATGTTCGCGGACCGGTCCTACGGCGACCTCGCCGATTTCTTCATAACCCTGACGCTTGTAGAACTCCAGATAACGCGGATTCCCGGTATCGAGCACCACACCTTCGGAGTGTTCATCGACCGCGCACCAGTTGTGCACCGCCTGCAACAGCTGCTCGCCGAAGTGCTTGCCCTGGAATTGCGGATGAATCCCCAGCAACGGCAGCAAGTGCACCGAGTCGGACGGCACGCACGCCATCACCGCATCGTGGTACTCGAGGTAGCGGCGCGTGCAGCGAAACCCGGTGCTGAGCACCATCCGCAGGCGCCACGCCCAGCTTTCGGTAATGCCCAGGCGACGTTGCGGCGGCGCGATCAGGGCGATGCCGATCAAGCGATCGTTGACCAGCAGGCCGATGGCTGGCAAATCCTGAAGAAAGTGCTGTTTGACCAGTTCGCGCACGGTGGCGCGGACCCGCTGTTCATAACCGGGGCGCTCGGCTTCGAAGAGGTAGCCGTAGGTCGGTTCGTGGCGGTAGGCCTGATAGAGCAGGGAGCGGGCTTCGCGGGAGTAGCCGCTGTCGAGCATGTGGATATCGGCGATGGCGGTCGAGGTTTCGGGCATAGCGGTAGATCTCCCCGGCACAGCTCGGGTGGCTGCGCTCTTATTGGTACGAGTTTGTCTGCGCCCATACAGTTCCTTGCTGATCTGGAATCAGTGCGGGTGCATAAGTCGTCATTGCGAGCAGGCTCGCTCCCACAAGGTATAGACCAGTCTCGATAATCGGGAGGTGACACCGATCAATGTGAGAGCAGCGCTGCGACGATTCGACTTGCTCGCGAAGAGGCCAGTACTGCCAATAAAGATCTGACAGAACACAGTAATTCGCCCCACCCCACCCTAGCCCCAATCCCACAGGTCAGCTAGCATCGCCCTTTTGCCAGGACTGCCGACCATGAAGATCGTCTCCTTCAACATCAACGGGCTGCGCGCTCGCCCCCATCAGCTGGCGGCGCTGATCGAAAAGCATCAACCCGACGTGATCGGCCTGCAGGAAACCAAAGTCCATGACGACCAGTTCCCGCTGGCCGAGGTTCAGGCGCTGGGCTATCACGTGTATTTCCATGGGCAAAAGGGTCACTACGGCGTCGCCCTGCTCTCGCGCCAGGAACCGCTGGCGCTGCACAAAGGTTTCGTCACCGATGAAGAAGACGCTCAGCGCCGCTTTATCTGGGGCACTTTCGCCGATGCCAATGGCGTGCCGGTGACCATCATGAACGGCTATTTCCCACAGGGCGAAAGCCGCGACCATCCGACCAAATTCCCGGCCAAGGAGCGTTTCTACAACGATCTGCAGCACTTGCTGGAAAGCCAGTTCCACAACGAACAGCCGCTGGTGGTGATGGGCGATGTGAACATTTCCCCGGAAGATTGCGACATCGGCATCGGCCCGGACAACATGAAACGCTGGCTGAAAACCGGTAAATGCAGCTTCCTGCCGGAAGAGCGCGAGTGGATGGCCCGACTGAAGAACTGGGGCCTGGTGGACAGCTTCCGTCACCTGAACCCGGACGTGTCCGACCGTTTCAGCTGGTTCGACTACCGCAGCCGTGGCTTTGAAGATGAACCCAAGCGCGGGCTGCGGATTGACGTGATCATGGCGTCCCACGGGTTGTTGCCGCGGGTGAAGGATGCCGGCGTGGATTACGAACTGCGCGGCATGGAAAAGCCTTCGGATCATGCGCCGATCTGGCTTGAGTTGAGCTGATCCGCCGAGCATTAGCGACAAACTACTGTGGGAGCGCGCCCTTTGTGGCGAGGGAGCTTGCTCCCGCTGGACTGCGCAGCAGGCCCATTTTTCAGGGTCGCTTCGCAACCCAGCGGGAGCAAGCTCCCTCGCCACAAAGGCTCGCTCCCTTACTTAGTAACTGTCATCTTTCGGAAACCTTACTGACTTAATCTCCCGGCACTTTCTTTGTTCTTTAAAGGTACCGGCATGACGCTGCGCGTTCTATTCCTGTCAATGCTGTGCGCCGGGCTGCCAGTCACCGCGTCGGCCGGTGACTTGCCGACGCCCAAACAGGGCCCGGTTTTGCGCATCCAGGGTTCCAACACCATTGGCGCGGCATTGGGCCCGGCGCTGGTCGAGGGTTTGATGCGCGAGCAAGGCTTGCTCAAAGTCCACAGCGAAGCCCCGGACACCGCCAACGAGCTGCGCGTCGTCGGCGAAACCGCGCAGGGCCGCCGGGTCGAGGTGGAAGTCGCGGCCCACGGCTCAACCACCGGCTTCACCGCCCTGAAAAATGCCACTGCGGACCTTGCCGCCTCTTCGCGCCCGATCAAGGACAGCGAACTGCTGGCCCTGCAATCCCTCGGTGATCTGAAAAGTCCCGGCGCCGAGCAGGTCATCGCCATCGACGGCCTGGCAATCATCCTTCATCCGCAAAACCCGCTGAATCAACTCAACACCGAGCAACTGGCGCGCATCTTCAGCGGCGAAGCCCGCACTTGGGAAGAACTCGGAGGCATTGGCGGGCCGATTCACCTGTACGCGCGGGATGACCAATCGGGTACTTACGACACCTTCAAGGAAGTGGTGCTCAGCCGTCGTGGGAAAACGCTGAACAGCGCAGCGAAACGTTACGAATCCAGCGAGCAATTGTCCGACGCGGTCAGCCTCGACCCGCAAGGCATTGGCTTCATCGGCCTGCCGTATGTGCGTCAAGCCAAAGCCGTAGCAATTGTCGATGGCCAATCCCAGGCCATGATGCCGCTCAACAGCCTGATTGCCACCGAAGACTATCCGCTGTCACGCCGGCTGTTCTTTTACCTGCCGCCCAATAGCAAAAATCCCTGGGCCGAAGCCTTGGTGGCGTTCACCCAAAGCAGCAAAGGCCAGGCCATCGTCGCGGCCAACGGGTTTATTGCCCAGACCGTCCAGGCCATGGCCGTCACGCCGAATGCGCTGATGCCCGAGGGTTATCAGGCACTCAGCCGCCACGCCCAGCGCCTGACGGTGAATTTCCGCTTTGAGGAAGGCAGCGCGACGCTGGATAACAAGGCCCGGCAGGACCTGACGCGGGTGCTCGATTACATCCGGCAGAACCAGAAAACCAACCGGCAGGTGACGCTGGTGGGGTTTGGCGATGCCAAAAGCGATCCGGCGCGGGCCGACCTGCTGTCGAAACTGCGGGCCATGGCGGTGCGGCGGGAACTGGTGAAAAGCGGCGTGGTGTTTCGCGAGATTCGCGGCTTTGGCGCCGAGATGCCAGTGGCGGCCAACAGTGCGGATGAAGGGCGGATCAAGAATCGGCGGGTTGAGGTTTGGGTGTACTGACTCAAAGAGACTTTGAATGTGTAACAAACCCTGTGGCGAGCGAGCTTGCTCACGCCGGGCTGCGTAGCGGCCCCAAAAACCTTAAGTTCATGCAGATTTTTGTGAGTGCTGCGCACTCAAGCGGGAGCAAGCTCCCTCGCCACAGGTTTTCGCCAATCAGCCGAGCAATTTCTCAAGCTGCGCCGTGGTATCCACCGCGCCCAGCGTTTTAGCGGCATCCAGCGCGGACACGCCATTGGCATCCTTGGCTTTCGGATCGGCGCCTTTGCTGATCAGGTAATCAACGATTTCCACGCGGTTGAACATCGCCGCCATCATCAACGCCGTGCGACCGTCAAACGACGAGCCTTCCACTTGCGCGCCACCTTCGACCAGCGCCTTGACCACGGCCAGGTCACCCTTGAACGCCGCCCCGGCAATCGGGCTCTGGCCGTTGTCGTTGCGGATCTCCGGGTCAGCCTTGTGCTCGAGCAGGACCTTCACGGTTTCCACATGGCCGTGGTAGGCGGCCAGCATCAGCAAGGTGTCGCCCTTGTGGTTGCGCAGGTTCGGCGGCAGGCCTTTGGTCAGCAGCGCAGCCATCATGGCCGCATCGCCCTCGCGCGCCTTGTTGAAGACCTGTTCGGCAAACTCGGCAGCTTCTTCGGGGGTCATCTGGCGGCTTTGATCGGACATTGGAGACTCCACTTACAGTTATTCGCAAAGCCGACAGTTTCCCGAGCGGCCCCGACACTGTCACTTCTTTTTTCTCAAGTCGCGCCATAGCCACATTCAATAGCGGTACTTGCCACCGTGAATGTCCGCCAGCAATTGTTCAGTGACCTGCACATAAGTCTCGGTCCCCGGCAACCAGGCGTAGATCGGATCATCCCCGGTTTTGCCTGGGTCGAAGGCTTCGTCCTTGAGCCGGGTCTTCTGGTATTTGAAGGTGCCGGTGGTCTCCATTTTCACTTTCACCCGCAGAAACAACGGCACCGCATACGCCGGCATGTGCTCGCGGGCGAAGGCCAGCAGTTCGCTGAAATCCAGGGTCGCCAGGGATTCGGCCGGCGTGATCGCCGCCATCCCGGCGCGCCCGTTGGTGTTGCGCACTTCCACGCCATAGGCCACGGCTTCGGAAATGTTCGGGTGCTGCAGCAAGATGTTCTCGACCTCGGTGGTCGAGACGTTTTCGCCTTTCCAGCGGTAGGTGTCACCGAGGCGATCGACGAATTGCGCGTGACCAAACCCGATATTGCGCAGCAGGTCGCCGGTGTTGAAGTAACGGTCACCCTTTTCGAATACGTCGTGGAGCACGACTTTTTCGGTCTTCTGTGGATCGGTGTAGCCGTCCAGGGGCGCCTTGTCATCGATCTTCGCCAGCAACAGCCCCTGCTCGCCCTTGGCCACCTTGCGCATGAAACCCGAGGCATCCCGCGTCGGCGCGCCGCTGTCGTGGTCGTAGGCTGCCAGTTCCCAGGACATCAGGGAAAAACCGACGGTGTTGTCGAAGTTGAGAATGTTGGTGAACCCGATATTGCCGTCGCTGGCGGCGTACAACTCGCAGATGTGGTTCACGCCAAAGCGCGTCTTGAATTCGCGCCACGCACCGGGGCGCAGGCCGTTGCCGATCATTTTCGTCACGCTGTGCTGGCTGTCGTCGGCACTCGGTGGTTGATCGACGAGGTAGCGACACAATTCACCGACGTAACCGAGGGTGGTCGCCCGGTAGTTGCGCACATCGCTCCAGAACTGGCTGGCGCTGAACTTGCGGCGAATGGCAAACCCCGACGCCCCGCTGATGGCCGAGCCCCAGCACACGCATAGCCCCGTGGCGTGATAGAGCGGCAACGTGCAATAGACGATGTCTTCGGGGCGCATGTCCAGCGCGATCAAGCCAAAGCTCGCGGAGCTGCGCATCCAGCGGCCATGCTTGAACACGCCGGCCTTGGGCAATCCGGTGGTGCCCGAGGTGTAGATGTAGAAGCACGGGTCATCGAGAAAAACCTGCTGGCTGCTGGCAGGGTTGTCGCAGGGGCTGTCCGCCGTCGCCGACATCAGGTTGATGAAACCGTCGGGCGCAATGCCCGGTTGGTTGTAAGTGTCTCGGTCGGCGACAAACCAGGTCCGCGCCGCGTCGATCGAAACCCGCTCGCGCACCGCGCAAAACGCCGGCACCAACTCCTCACCGACAATGATCGCCGCAGGCGCCACCAGGTTCAGGCTATGGGCCAGGGTATCGCGCGTCTGCGAGGTGTTGAGCAAGGCGCTGATCGCGCCGACCTTGGCCACCGCCAGGATCGTCACCAGCAATTCCGGGCGGTTCTCGATGAAGACCGCCACCACGTCGCCCTTGCTGATGCCTTGGGCGATCAAGTGATGGGCAATGCGGTTGGCCCACTGATTGACTTGTGAATAGCTGAGTTTCACGGCGCCCTGCAGCAATGCGGCGCCCTCGGGATTGCGCAGCGTTGCCTGCTCGAAGCTCCAGCCCAGGCCACACGGTTGGGTCGGGTCCTTGACGTTGGCGGCCTTCATGCCCTTCACCACCCGCGGGATGGCTTTGGCGATCGCAGGCAGCTTGCGGAGCATCATGCCCCAGGTGATCGTGTCGTTCGTCGTGCGGCTCATGGTGGTTCCCGTGCGATTTTTTATTGTCGGGCGACGGTGATTGAGCCCGAAAATACGTCAACGGTTCTTGAGCTGTACACGCGGTTTTTGAAATGTTTTGTATCCGCGCCGGCATCGTGATCGCCCATGCCTCGATTGGTTCAATGGAATCGTCGGCAACCTCGCAAAATGCAGGATGCACGATGGCCATTCATGCAGATTGCACGAAAACAAAAAATGGGCATAAATTTAACTATTTGATTTATAACGATTTTTAAAAATTCAGGTGCTGGCACAATCACTGCAACTACCTCTGCATGCTTGCCATTCAAGAGCTTACGGAGCCGATAGACATGAACCTGATCCAAGAAAAATTTTCGTCCCTGTTCTCCAACTTCGAAGTCACCACCCAGCCTCGTCCGGACGGCGGCATTCTGCTGACCTTGCGCAGCACCGAAGGCAAAGTGTTCAAACGTTCCATTTCCTACCAGCAATTGCATGCCGGTGATCAGCTGTCGTGGGTGATCAGCGCCATCCGCCGCGACCTGGCTGAACAGGCCAGCGAACTGCCGCAGATTTCCATGCTGCAGAGCCAGCAGCGGTTTGCATTGCCGACTTATCATTCGGCATAAACGCGCTCTCGCTGAAAACAAACAGGCCGTGACAGCTTTCGCTGCACGGCCTGAGTTGTTTCTGGAACTACACCATTCCCCTGTGGGAGGTGTTCCGACCGTTAAAACGTGGAGGGATCGATTTTGGCGAAGCTGTCCACGGTCACGTGCCCCGCCAACTCCCCGCCTTCACGGGCCAGCCCACACGTCGCCATACCCGCCGCCCGCGCCGCGTCCAGCTCTTCGACGATATCGGACAGAAACAGAATCTGCGTCGCGTCAAAGCCAATCGCCTGGGTAATGCGCTGGTAAGACTGCGCCTCACGCTTGGGCCCCGACGTCGTGTCGAAATAACCGCTGAACAGTGGCGACAAGTCCCCTGCCTCCGAGCAGCCGAAAATCAGTTTCTGCGCCTGAATCGAACCGGAGGAATAAACAAACAGTTGGAAACCTTCCTGATGCCAGCGCTTCAGCGCCTCGACGGCATCCGGGTATACATGGCCTTTCAACTGCCCGGCCTGATAGCCCTGCGCCCAGACCATGCCCTGCAACGCCTTGAGCGGCGTGGCTTTGCGGTCTTCGGCGATCCAGCCCAGGAGAATCTCGATAACGCGCTCGACGTCCGCGTCCGGCTCATTGTTGACCCGGCGAACGGCGGCCAGTTGCTCGGCCAGATCGGCGCGCGTGGCGTGCTGGCGAACAAAGTCCGGCAGGTGTCTGGCGGCATACGGGAACAGCACGTCGAACACAAAACTCACCGCGCTGGTGGTGCCTTCGATGTCGGTGAGAATCGCTTTGATCGGCATCGACTCAGTCCTCAAGACGCGGGAAGCGGTTGGCGATGTCTTCGCCGGTGAAATTGGCCACCCAGCCTTCGGGATTGTTGAACAGGCGAATGGCGACAAAATGCGGATGCTCGCCCATGTCGAACCAGTGCGGCGTGCCGGCCGGCACCGAGATCAGGTCGTTCTTCTCGCACAGCACGGCGTAAACGTAATCGTCGATGTGCAGGGTGAACAAGCCACGGCCGGCGACGAAAAATCTTACTTCGTCTTCACCATGGCGGTGTTCGTCGAGAAACTTGGCGCGCAACTCGGCTTTTTGCGGGTGGTCGCTGTTCAGGCTGATCACATCGACGGTGATGTAGCCGCGTTCGGTCATGAGTTTGTCGATTTGCTCCTGATACGCGGCGATCACCTCTTCCTGGCTGGCGCCGGGCTGGATTTTCGCCGCCGCTTGCCAACGGTCGAAGCGCACGCCCTGCTCGGCCAGGGTCGAGGCGATGTCTTCGAAATGGGTCAGCACCTTGTTCGGGATGTCAGGGCTTGAGACGTGGTAGACGGACAGGCTGCTCATCAGGGCAACTCCTTAACGGTTCATGCTTTGCGGTTTAAAACCGAGCGGGTCTTCAACTCGCACTCGAACAAAAATTCAAAGGCTTCGATCTGCCGCAGCGCATCACTCATGCGCGCACCCCAGGTGTAGAGGCCATGACCGCGGATCAGATAGCCGACGCAATCGGGATGGGCTTCCAGCCAAGGCTGCACCTCGGCGGCGAGCCGCGCAATATCCTGATCGTTGTCGAAAATCGGCACGCGCACCCGGGATTCGTGAGTGGATACGCCGCTGAAGGCTTTTTGCAGTTCGTAGTCTTCGAACTCGATGAAATCTTCAGGCGTCAGGCGCGACAGCACCGTGGCGTTCACCGAATGGGTGTGCAGCACCGCACCGATTTCCGGGCGCCAGTTGTAGAGCTGGGTGTGCAGCAAGGTTTCGGCGGACGGTTTCTTGCCCGGCTCCAGGCTGTTGCCGGACAGATCCGTGGCCAGCACATCATCAAGGCCCAACTGACCTTTGTGCTTGCCGGATACGGTCAGCAAGGCTTCGGTGGGCGACAGCCGGGTCGAATAGTTGCTGCTGGTGGCCGGCGACCAGCCGCGGCCATACAGAAAACGCCCGGCGTCGATGATTTCCTGGGCGAGGTGTTCACGGGTAAGGCTCATGGCCTGTCCTCTTGCATACGTGTGGCAATGATAACGGCAGCGGCGAAGGCTGCGAGACTGGCAATACTAAAGGTGAACGTGGCCCCGAGGGCATTCCAGCTGTAGCCGGAGTACAACGCGCCCAGTGCGCCGCCGGTGCCGGCCAGCGCGGCATACAACGCCTGGCCCTGCCCTTGCTGGCGCGCACCGAAGCTACGTTGCACGAACTGGATGGCAGCGGCGTGAAAGCTGCCGAATGTGGCGGCGTGCAGCACTTGGGCAAACAGCAGCACCCAGACAAATTCAGCGAACGAACCCAGCAACAGCCAACGCAGGGCCGCCAGCAGAAAACTCGCCAGCAATACGCGGCGCACCGAGAAGCGCGCAAGGATCTTGCTCATGGCCAGGAACATCAAGACTTCGGCGACTACGCCGAGCGCCCAGAGCATGCCGATCAGGCCACGGCTGTACCCCAATCGCTCAAGGTGCAAGGTCAGAAAGGTGTAATACGGACCGTGGCTCATCTGCATCAGCGCCACGCAACCGTAGAATGCCAACACCCCGGGATGGCGCAATTGCTTGAGAAAGCCGTCACCGGCAATCCGTTCGCCCTGAACGGGCTGGGCGTTCGGCACCCACAGGCTGCTGACCACGATCCCCGCCATGATCAGCACCAGCGCCACCGGGTAAATGTCGAGGCTGAGCCACTCGAACAAACGGCCCAGCGCCACCACGGTGATGATGAAACCGATGGAGCCCCACAACCGAATCTGGCTGTAGCGCTGCGTCTGGCCCTTCAAATGCGCGAGGGTGATGACTTCGAACTGCGGCAACACGGCGTGCCAGAAAAATGCATGTAACGCCATGACCATCGCCAGCCAGGCGTAGGACTTGCTGACGAAAATCAGCGAAAACGTCAGCAACGTGCAGACCGCGCCGAAACGCACGATGGCCAGGCGCCGGCCGGTGTAGTCACCGAGCCAGCCCCAGATGTTCGGCGCGACGCAACGCATCAGCATCGGGATCGCCACCAGCTCGCCGATGCGTGCGCTGGAAAAACCCAGGTGATCGAAGTACAGCGCCAGAAACGGCGCTGTCGAACCGAGCAAGGCGAAATAGAACAGATAGAAACTGGAGAGCCGCCAGTACGGCAGCGCCGCCACGGTCATCAGACCGCAGCGACTGTGAGGTCAGCCATTAAAGCTGACCCAGCACCGGCGTGCTCACGCGCACATCGGCATTCTGCCCACGGTGACGCAACAGGTGATCCATCAGCACGATGGCCATCATCGCTTCGGCAATCGGTGTTGCGCGGATGCCGACGCATGGATCGTGGCGCCCCTTGGTGATGACGTCCACCGGGTTGCCATGGATGTCGATGGAACGGCCCGGCGTGGTGATGCTCGAGGTGGGCTTCAGCGCCAGGTGCGCGACGATCGGCTGACCGGACGAGATACCGCCCAAAATGCCGCCGGCGTTGTTGCTGAGGAAACCTTCCGGGGTCATTTCATCGCGATGTTCGGTGCCACGCTGGGCAACGCTGGCGAAACCGGCGCCGATTTCCACACCTTTGACCGCGTTGATGCTCATTAGCGCATGGGCCAGTTCGGCGTCCAGGCGGTCGAAGATCGGCTCGCCGAGGCCCGGCATCACGCCTTCGGCGACCACGGTGATCTTCGCGCCGACCGAATCCTGGTCGCGGCGCAGCTGGTCCATATAGGCTTCCAGCTCCGGCACTTTGTCCGGGTCAGGGCTGAAAAACGCGTTCTCTTCCACCGAGTCCCAAGTCTTGAACGGGATTTCGATCGGGCCGAGCTGGCTCATGTAGCCACGAATGACGATGCCCTGGGTGGCCAGGTATTTCTTGGCAATCGCGCCGGCCGCCACGCGCATGGCGGTTTCCCGCGCCGAGCTGCGACCGCCGCCGCGGTAATCGCGTTCGCCGTACTTGTGGTGATAGGTGTAGTCGGCGTGGGCCGGACGGAACAGATCCTTGATCGCCGAGTAGTCCTTGGACTTCTGGTCGGTGTTGCGGATCAACAGGCCGATCGAGCAACCGGTGGTGCGGCCTTCGAAAACGCCGGAGAGGATTTCGACTTCGTCCGCCTCCTGACGCTGGGTGGTGTGGCGGCTGGTGCCGGGCTTGCGGCGGTCGAGGTCGCGCTGCAAATCCTCCAGGGAAATCTCCAGACCCGGCGGGCAGCCGTCGACAATGGCGACCAACGCCGGACCATGGCTTTCGCCAGCGGTGGTGACAGTGAACAGCTTGCCGTAGGTATTGCCGGACATGCAGGACGCTCCGTGAAATGAACCTGAATACTTAATGCGCGCCAGTATACGCAGGCTACCCAAGTAGTTCATCCTCGAACCTTATGGGTGCTCGCGAGTCCAACCGGCACCTTTGTAAATGATGGCGTGATGATGCTGCGAGTTTTAGCCTTGAGCCTTACCTTGTTTACCGGCTTTGTACAGGCCACTGTCCTGCAACGGCCAATCACGCTGGATACCGGCACCGGGGAGCTTTTCGGCTCGCTGTTGCTGCCGAAATCCGACAACCCCGTGCCGGTTGTCCTGATCATTTCCGGCTCCGGTCCTACGGATCGTGACGGCAATAACCCCGACGGTGGGCGCAATGACAGCCTCAAGCGCCTCGCCTGGGTGCTGGCCAAACACAACATTGCCAGCGTGCGTTACGACAAGCGCGGCGTAGCGGCGAGCCTCGCGGCGACCCCGGACGAACGCAACCTGTCGGTGGAAGCCTATGTGGCCGACGCCGAAGCCTGGGGCCGGAAGCTCAAGACCGATCCGCGATTCGGCCAGTTGATCCTGCTGGGCCACAGCGAAGGCGCGTTGATCGCCAGCCTCGCCGCGCCGAGCGTCGATGCCGCGGCGGTGATTTCCATGTCCGGCAGTGCTCGCCCCATCGATCAAGTGCTGCGCCAACAGTTGAGCAATCGCCTGCCACCGCCGCTGATGCTGCGCAGCAATGAGTTGCTCGACAGCCTCAAGGCCGGGAAAACCGACGACAACGTGCCGCCGCAGTTGCAGGTGATTTTCCGCCCGAGTGTGCAGCCGTACCTGATTTCGCTGTTCCGCCTGGACCCGGCGGCGGCGTTTGCCAAACTGAAAATGCCGGCGCTGATCATCCAGGGCAGCAACGACATTCAGGTCGGTGTCGACGATGCCAGGTTGCTCAAGGCGGCGAAACCCGACGCCGAACTGGCACTGATCGACGGCATGAACCACGTCTTGCGCATCGTGCCCAACGACGTCAAACGGCAATTGGCCTCTTATAAAGATCCGCAATTGCCGCTGGCGGCCGAGCTCGGCACGCGAATCCTCGGCTTTATTGACGGACTTCGCTCCAGTTAAGCTCTTTTGCCCTCCAGTCCTGAAAAAAACGGCCGATAAGCCTTTGTCGCCAGCGCCAAGACTGGCGACAAGCTGAGCTTGGACAGGATCTCGCCGTTATGACTGATACCCCGACTTCACCCGACACCACCGCTGAAAAAGACGCACCGCCAGTGGTTGAGCTGCCGTGGGCGGACGTCCACGTCGAGCACCACAAGATGCTCCGCCTGGCGCCGTTGCAGACCGATCGCAATACCGGCGGGCGGCCATTGCGCTTTGTTGAATTCGGCTATGCCGAACGCAACGACAAGCAGCGCAGCCTGTTGCGCATGACCATTTCGCTGCCCGGCCAGCGGGTGCGCAAGGAACAGAATCACCTCGACGTGTGGGTCGATCACGCCACCAAGCGCGTGCATTTCGGGCCGGACAGCGGTTTGCAGATCGAACCGATGAACCGTGGCATCGGGCGCTACATGGCGGCCCAGGGCATTACCTGGGCGAAAAAGCGCTGGCCTGGCTACACCGTCGACGGCACTGACCTGAACAACAAGGATGCGCTGAACGAAGACACGCGCCTGCGCCGCGATCGCTTTCTGAAAGCGCATGGTTTTGAGGTGGCGTATGCCGATGCCCAGCATTTGAAGGGCAGCGTCAAAGAAGTGCAGGTAGGCGACCTGCTGGCCGACTGGAACAGCGAGAAACTGCAGCAGGTGGAAATTCTCGAAGCGGCGCAGATGCTCCAGCAGGCCGAGCAGAATCTGGCCGAGCAGGAAGTGAAGCTGAAGAAACACGAGGAAAAGGTCAGCAAATACAAGCGTGAAGACGCGGGGCTGCGTTTCACCATTACGTGCCTGGTGGCGTTTGCGGTGTTTCAGGCGGGGTTGCTGATCTGGATTGCGACGCACCGTTGAAGGCTTGAGACTGTGGCGCGACCATTCGCGAGCAAGCCCGCTCTCACAGGGGATTTGTGAACAACGCAAATCCAGTGTGGGAGCGGGCTTGCTCGCGAAGCTTCAGACGATTAAACGCGGGAAGCGAACAACGCCTGATGATCGCGGCACTGCTGCGCCGTCAACATGAACACGCCATGACCGCCGCGCTCGAAATCGAGCCAGGCGAAGTCGACCTCCGGGTATAGCGCCTCGACGTGAACCTGGCTATTGCCCACTTCGACAATCAGCAAGCCCTTCTCGGTCAGGTGATCCGCCGCTTCGGCGAGCATGCGGCGCACCAGGTTCAAACCATCGTCGCCACAGGCCAGGCCCAGCTCGGGCTCGTGCTGGTACTCCTGCGGCATGTCGGCGAAATCCTCGGCATCGACGTAAGGCGGATTCGACACGATCAAGTCAAAGCGCTGCCCCGGCAAACCGTCGAACCCATCGCCCTGAACCGTGTATACCCGCTCATCGGCGCCATGACGCTCGATGTTCTTGTTGGCCACTTCCAGCGCTTCGAACGACAGGTCGGCCAGCACCACTTCGGCGTTCTGGAACTCATAGGCACACGCGATACCGATGCATCCGGAGCCGGTGCACAGGTCGAGAATCCGCGCAGGTTCGGCGCCGAGCCACGGTTCGAAACGCTTTTCGATCAGCTCGCCAATCGGTGAACGCGGGACCAACACACGCTCGTCGACAATGAACGACATGCCGCAGAACCAGGCCTCGCCCAGCAGGTAAGCAGTCGGGATGCGTTCCTCGATACGGCGCTTGAGCATGCGCTGCAGTTTGACGATCTCGTCCTCTTCGAGGTTGCAGTCGAGGTAACTGTCAGCAATTTCCCACGGCAGGTGTAACGCGCCCAACACCAGTTGACGGGCTTCGTCCCAGGCGTTGTCGGTCCCATGGCCGAAAAACAGATCCTCCCCATGGAAGTGGCTGACGGCCCAACGGATATGGTCGCGCAGGGTACGAAGACGTGAAGTGATCACGGGGGCAAACTCCAGAAAAAACGACTGGCGATTCTACCAGCCAAAACGCGCCACGACGACGCAGGAAAAACATCGGCTCAGAGGTAGGACACTTCCATTTTTCGCGTTTGCTATTGAACAAAACGAGTATCTTGACAACGCTGCGGGCCAGCAACGACGGCCCCTGCGATGGAAGCGATTCACAGAAGCGCTCAGCCAGAGGACAATGTCGCAAAAGCCCCACCCGAAGGAGCCCCAGAATGTCCGTTCCACAAACGATGTTTCAACTCAGCGGCCGCGGTTAAACTGGGTCACGCGACCCTTGTCATCATCGATGCCCAGAAAGAATACCTCAGCGGCCCCCTGGCCCTGGTCGGCATGGATGCTGCCGTCGCGAACATCAAGCAACTGGTGAGCGCTGCCCGCGCAGCCGGCCGGCCCATCGTGCATGTACGCCACCTCGGCACCGTCGGCGGGTTGTTCGACCCGCAAGGCGAACGCGGTGAGTTCATCCCGGGCCTGGAACCACAGGCCGACGAAACCATCATCGGCAAACTGCTGCCGAGTGCGTTTCACGGCACCGAGCTGCTGGAGCGCTTGCAGAACCTGGGTTCGCTGGACCTGATCGTGTGTGGTTTCATGAGTCATTCCAGCGTCAGCACCACTGTGCGCGCCGCGAAAAACCTGGGCTTTCGTTGCACCTTGGTTGAAGACGCCTGCGCAACCCGCGATTTGCCTTACAAGGGCGGCGTGTTGAGCGCAGACCACGTTCAGCAGACCGAAATGGCGATCATGGCGGATAACTTCGCCACCCTTGCCCTGACTCAAGATCTGATCTGATCGACGCTTGATGAGCGGTTCATGCCGCCGCTCATCCGCAAAAGCCTCTCATTAGCTGTAAATGTCATAGCCTCAGGAACATCCCGGTCAACTCCCGGTCGAAGGGCCGATACCCATTGAGGAAGGTCGGAATGAAGTTATCCGATGGTTTTGACGCACGCCGCTTGCGGCCCAAAGGCCAAAGCAACTGGCGTTTTCGATTCGGCGCAGCCTTTGCTGCCTTGCTGGCGACCTGCGGTGTGTTGCTGGCGATGGCCGGCGCCGCCAGCCTGCTGGGGCGCCCGCCGGCACTCGGCGAACTGAACGCCAGCCCGTTGGGCTCGGCAATCATTCTGGCGGTCGGTCTGTTCCTGCTCTACCTGGGCGTCTGGCTGTGGCGGCGTTGCCGTCGCCGCGCGCGCCAGTCGCGAGAGCTGAACATGTCCCCGCATTTGATGAAAAAACACGACTGAATTGATGGCTCGGCCCGCTTCGGGCCCCAATTGTTATCGATCGTGTCTCGACTTGGGTAAACTGGCCGCCCTTCGCGGAGGCTGACATGCAAGACGACGATTTTTCCCTGTTCAAAAGCGCGATCCAAGGCGTCAAGCCGATCAAGGAAACCGGCAAACCCAAGGCTGACCGCGCGCAGATCGCCAAGCTGCGCCAGGCTGCCACCGTGCGCACAGACGCCACCACCGTTGACGGTCTGTCCGATCAGTTCGTGATCGACGTGGGCCCGGAAGACGAGCTGATGTGGGCGCGCGACGGCGTTCAGGAAAGCCAGATGCGCAAGCTCAAGATCGGGCAGATCCCGTTCGAAGGCAGCCTCGACCTGCACGGCATGAGTGTGGAGAAGGCCCGGGAAACCCTCTGGGCGTTCCTGGCCGAAGCGACCAAATTCGAAATCCGCTGCGTGCGCGTCACCCACGGCAAAGCCGTGCGCCTGGACGGCAAGCGGCCAATGATCAAAAGCCACGTCAACACCTGGCTGCGTCAGCATTCACAAGTGCTCGGCTTCACCTCGTGCCAGGCCAGACACGGCGGCGCCGGAGCGGTTTATGTGATGCTTAAACGGACGATGATGGAAGGTCGCGACGAGTAAAGTCGTTGCGCCACGCTGGCTTGGCTTACGCTGACCACTCAGTACAGGGATCCCGGCTTGCAATGATATGGGAGCTCCCGTAATACTCCGCAGATGGAATTCAAAGACAGACTCAAAACAGCCCGCCAACACGCCAGGCTCAATCAGACCGAGCTGGCCGAGCGCGCAGGGCTGACGCAAACCTCAATCTCCGACCTCGAGCGCGGGAAATCGAAGGCAACAGCCTTTGTTGCCCAGATCGCTTCAGTGTGTGGCGTTTCACCAATGTGGCTGGCTGAAGGTGTCGGTGACATGCTTAAAGGCGTGTCCGATGCCGCTCCGTTGAATCGCCCCCCTCCAGGCATTTCGATGTCAGACATCGAGCCTTGGGACGACAACACCCCCCTGGATGACGATGAGGTGTATGTCCCCTTCCTGCGTGAAGTCGAGCTGGCGGCTGGTTCAGGCCGTTTCGTGATCGCAGAGAACGACAGCACCAGGCTGCGCTTCTTCAAGAAAGACCTGCGTCACAATAACGTGCAGTTCGACAACGCCAAGTGCGTGGTGGTGAGCGGGAACAGCATGCTCCCGGTTCTGCGCGACGGCGCCACCGTTGGCATGAACATCGGTAAGAACTCATTGGGCGACATCGTCGACGGCGACATGTATGCGATCAACCACAACGGCCAACTGCGCGTGAAACAAGTCTACCGACTGCCCACCGGCATCCGCTTGCGCAGCTTCAACCGTGACGAGCATCCGGACGAGGACTACACCTTCGCCGAGATCCAGGAACAGCAGATTGCGATCCTGGGCCATGTCTTTTGGTGGGCAATGTATTCGCGGTGAACCGGATTGCGGTGATGCGTGACGTTCAGTGCCATGACACTCAATACGGCAAATCGACGCCAACAAGTAGCCCGCCAAGTGCGGGCTTTTTTGCACCTGAAATATAGGCACGGAATAAAATATAGGAATACCCGTTTACTTGGAATATGGGAAAGCCTATATTTGTTTTCAAGCCAACGGGAAATCGATCGGAGGCTGCCAACTATCACTTCTGCCCATTCACTGAGTGGGCAGTGGGATGTAGGCCTGCATCAAACACAAGGCTCACCAGAGCCAAAAGCGACATCAATGGACTGAGGCAAAAACCATGACTGTAGATATCAGCAACTTCACCATCGCTACCCCGCTGCCAATCTCCGACACCAACCCGATTGCACTTGAGCTCATCGGCTGGCGCGCGCTGATCGAATGCCCCGACGTCATCTCGATGCTTGATGATGGTTCGCTGCAGATGACGGCGCCGACACTTGGAGCCTCGAGCAAGAGCACGCATCGAACTCGCTGTGAGTGGAAGGAGCCAGGTTACTGGCTGTTCTCCAGCGCGGCGGACCACTGGAACCGCCAGGAAATGCGACTGACCAAAGTCAACTCGCTGCAGAAAGTCGTGATTGGCCAGATTCATGTGAAGGGTTCAGAACGACCTCCGGTAAAGGTGTTCTGGAACAAAGGAAAAATCACCATGGGGTTCCGATCAAGCTACCTCCAGGACGATCCGGTCAACTCGACGGTGTTGGAGAACGTACCGCTCGGCGCACTTTTCAAAATCAACATTCACGCCAACTCGAGTGGCGCCGTTTCTGTATCGGCTAGCTGTAACGGCGTCAAATCCACGTCCGCGATCATGCGTCTGGACAACACCTGGGACACGAAAACTCTCGCCTTTCACGGCGGCGTGTATAACCAGATCGATTACTCCGACACCACTGACCCGCTAGACGGTTCTGTCTGCATCATCAGCGACCTGTCGATCACCCACGCCTGATACCACCTGCTCGGCCTGATGAGCAAAACAGGTTCAGGGAATCATCACAGCTGCAGCCTGGCGACAGGTTGTAGCGGGATGCGGATAAAATCCGACAGGCCCGCGTGACCGGCAAAACACCTACGGACCGCAATGACCGATTTTGGGCTTCGCGCCCGCTGGCAATACAACTGCCGTCACACATACGCTACCATGTGCCCCATGTCGGGGATGAACCCTGCGTTTATTGCCACTCAGCTCGGTCTTGGCGTTCAGATATTGCTATCGACCTGCCCCCGATGGAGCAACTCCAGCAGCGATTGGAGTGAACCCGGGAAGCCTGAAAAGAGCTTGATTGGCACACAATTGGTACAGACAGAAACAGTACCCCTCTGAAACCCTTATGGAATCAGCCTCTGTGACACTGGAACAGAATTACACCGCGATTCTCGGCCAATTGGGCGAGGACGTCTCCCGCGAGGGCCTGCTCGACACGCCCAAGCGTGCCGCCAAAGCCATGCAGTACCTCTGCCGCGGCTATGAACAGACACTCGAAGAAGTCACCAACGGTGCCTTGTTCAGCTCTGACAACAGCGAAATGGTGCTGGTGAAAGACATCGAGCTGTACTCGTTGTGCGAACACCACCTGCTGCCGTTCATCGGCAAGGCCCACGTTGCCTACATCCCGAGCGGCAAGGTACTGGGGCTGTCGAAAGTCGCGCGGATCGTCGATATGTACGCCCGCCGTCTGCAGATCCAGGAAAACCTCAGCCGCCAGATCGCCGATGCGGTCCAGCAAGTCACCGGCGCCCTGGGCGTTGCGGTGGTGATCGAGGCCAAGCACATGCGCGGTGTGGAGAAGCAGAATTCGTCGATGATCACTTCGGTGATGTTGGGTGAGTTCCGCGAAAACGCGGCTACCCGCAGCGAGTTTCTCAGCCTGATCAAATAATTGGCAACACAAGGAAAACCGGCATTCATCGCCGGTTTGCATGTGACTGGTTCTCACCAGAACCACATAAAAAACAAGGGCTTGCAGCGATGCAGGCCCTTGTTGTTTCTGGTCGGGGTTACTTCGGGATTACACCGCCGCTGGTCGGAATCTGTCGGGGCGCAGATTCCGCAACTGCTGGATGCCCCAGCCCGGCAATTTGCAGCCTTGCGGTGTCTGGCACTACTCTCCTCTTTTCCACGGAGGAATCACGATGTCCAACGCAGACCTGCTCCCTTCCCTGCTTTTCAAGATCAACCAAAATCAGCTCGCCCTTGAAGCCGCCATCATGGAACTCACGCTTTGGGTCGAGCAGCGCGGAGCGGGTGACGTTGCGGGCAACGTGCGCGGTGCGCTGGAAACCATTGGCAAGAACGAGGAGTTCATCAAGATGACCCTCGCTGTGATGATGGCGCCGGAATAACTACTTCGCGGCCCCCACCATCGGTCAAGCGTGGTTCCGCTAGGCTGCATATACCTTCGACTAATAGCTGTTTGGGCCACCGAGAGATATTTGCGTGAGTACCACAGAACAATTTTCTACTGATGCAGCAGTTCAAATGTACCTGCCTTTGATGCATGAACTGGCAATACGAATTGAATTAGTCGCGCAAGCCTGCGCTGGGAATTTAAACCTAACGCCGCCTTACGCACGGGAGTATGCGTACCTTCAATTTCGCCGAATGTGTGAGCTGATTGCACTGGGATGCCTCCAGCTTCATGGCGATCTCCCTCTGCCAAAATCAACAAAAAAAGAGTGGCATGCAGAGAAAATCATGTCACTTCTTCACAAAAACCACCCTAATTCATTCCCTGTAGCTATTACAAGAGAGAAGACACCCGAAGGCTGGAACTTTAAAGCCATACCAGATGCACTAACCATAAAAGAGTTCAAAAAACTTTATAATGAGTGTGGATCAGTGCCCCATCGCGGCACCATTCGATCCCTCGAGGCCAATGACAACTTTAACGAGGCTGACTATCATAAAGTTAGCGAATGGCTAAATAAAATTGTTGAACTTATGAGAGAGCACCAAATAGGACGCGCCAATGGAATTGGCTATTACATCATTGCTCTCCGCACGGAGTCAGGATATCCGGAATGCAATACCTTTAATGTGAACGCCCCCGGCGAGGTTACGGTTTCCACATTAAAAATGAATGTCAGCAATGAAGTCGTCCACTCCTATATTGCTAACAGGCAGCCCTAACAAACTGTTCAAGTCGTTCGTTGTTCTCAGTGGGGCGGGCTAAAGCTCGACCCTTAACCTGAACATTATGTGTAAAAAGAAATCAGTATGAAAAAAATAGCTTTCGCAATTCTTATGACATCTATTTGCAGCCATGCTCTTGGAGATATGAACTGCCATTTTGATCGTTTTCATCAGGCTAATCATGTCGCACAGGATTTGACTGGGTATGCTTCCACCGATCAGAGCATGGAGATAATAGATCTGAAAACATCAGACGCCACGTTAAAACTCGACGGAACAAAAAGGGCAACAAACAGTAGTGAGTGGTTTAAAGTTGAGCAGAAAAATCGGAACTCTTATACAACTACGTACGCGGGCGACTTTGGTGAGTTGCTCGTAATTGACCATCACCCGGATGAAAGCAACAAGGCTCTTAAAGGATGGTATAAAGCTGCATTAATTAGCTCGGACGTCGTTACTACCCACACTAGACTTGGCAAGTGCTTAATCAAGTGACACATAACAGCAGCTCTTGTTAAACCTCCCTTTGATCGGCTTGATCCATAGTCGCCGTGCATGGACTACACTCAAAGGTGCGCCGATTTCCCATTTGCAGGGGCGCTCGCCAAATTCCTGCTAAGTGCGGAGCACAGCGCCATGCCTACCCTCTCCCTCGATTCACAAGCCCGCCTTGCCATCTCAAAAGCCATTTTGGAAAGCACCGACGAACGCAAGGCCGTCCGCATCATCCCTTTGCCTGATGGTGGTCAACTGCTGATGTTGGCGCATTTCGGCCACGTCAGTTTTGACCTGATCGTCGATGCGGATGATCTGTTCAATCCGCATTTGATAGTGGACGTTTCTGCACTGGTGGCGGACGACCTGAAAAACCACCGCGCTTGACTAGATAAACATAAGGCCGCTGATCTGTTGCAATGGGCGGCCACGCAGCGGGGTGTAGGATCGGATTGACGCCCCCGATTTGCCAATTTGAGGTGATTAAAATGCCCAAAACGCCCATTGCCGTAATTATCTCACCTGATGAATATGATGCCTTCGCCACACTCGTCGGCCATGACCCTGAATTTCCCAAAACCTACGACGAGTGGTTCGAACGCACTACGAAGGAAAACGAGCAATGTGGAGCGCGTGGTGAGATCGTCAATGAGGTGACAATCCACCCGCAGGAATTCGCCGACTACTGCAAGGCTTGCGGCTTCGATCCCGCCTTCATTCACCTCGGGCTCTTCGCTGTCAAAAAAGCCCGAGGGTAGATGTAGATTCATCCTGCACCCCAGTCCAATGTCCGGGCTGGGGCTGCTCAGCATCACCGATACGGTGCGCACAAGGGCACCTAAAGCGGCTGCGTGTCTTTCGTTCATAATGTTCCCCTTCGGTTACAGCAGCGAATCCCGGCGCCGGTTCATGATTTCCCGCGCCGATGTCCGGCGCGTTATCACTTGCGGCTGCCCACGACCGGAACCACCTTGTTCACCAGATGAACCGCCCCGGTAATTGGTGATGTCGCATTCGAGGGTGTTTTTGGTTAGCTCCCACGCACGGTACTGCTGTTCGTAGTCGCGCTTGTCATTTTCGTCGAAGGTGAAGCCGGGGCGGTTTGGCTGCGCCTCATAGTGCAATGGGCCTTTGTCTGCGAAAGCTTCGGCCTCGGTCAGCTCGGGCATGTCATCAGGCGGGCGCCACTGTGGCACCTCGTCATAGATTTGCCCAGGTACACGTTCGGCCACCGATGGGTTGAGCTGCTGCTGGTCATCAATGGCTTTAGCCAGAGCAAACGCGACGTTTCTGGCGGCTTCGAACGCGCTCATATCACCGATGTTAATTTGGGTGTTGTTCACCACGTCTGGATCGTCTTTCTGTGGTGCAGGCATCAACCGCGAAAGAACCTGTGTGTAGAACACGGTCCTGTTGTCCTTCGCCCATTTCACCATGTCGGCGGTGCCGCCAAGCTGCTCGAACGTCTCCAGTATCGATCCCGCCAAGCTGCTCGAAACGAGTTGACGGGCGCCTCTGTCCAGACTCTTGCCGGCGATCCTGCCACCAGTCTTCGGCGATCCGATTCTGGCGCTCATCATTCACCACCCTCATCAGCCAGCACAACGTTGACCGTGCGCAGCCCCTCAGGACCGTACTTAAAAAATGCCTTGCCGCGTTTGGCTGGTTGTTCGGGCTGTTCGGCCAGCCACTCGGTAAGCGCATTAACCAGCAGTTGCGCTTCGGCCACCGGGTCTTTGTTGCTAAAAAATACCTGCATGGTCATTTCCTCGGGGTCGCGATGTCCATGGGAGGCAGCACCGGAAGTTCGTCGTCGCGCATCTCTTCCATGCCGATCATTAACCCAGCGGCGTCGCGCAGCACCTTGAACTTGTGGCCGTCCGAGCTTTCGGCCCAGACGAGCTTGTTAGCGCCGTCGCGATATAACCTGAAACTAACAGGGGGCTTGGGTGCTCTAGGCGTCGGCGGAATTTGTCTGTAATCCGTGTACTTCGGTGCAGGCGGTTTAAAAAGCATGTCCAAGTGCCGGTTTGATTTTTCTTTAACCGCTTCACCGACACGCTGCGAAACTTCATTCGCGATTAGTTCTTCAATCGCTGCACCGATGCCACCAGATGTATCGGGCGCCGGAATGCGTTCTTCGCGGCGGAGCATCTGGCGCTCTAACATTTGCAGCTTTGCACTGGCCATATAACCCCCTATTAACTACTTGCAGCGCTGATCGTGGCGTTGAGTGCGCCACCCCAGCCCGTTGACGTTGAGATAGATGTGACACGTGACCAAGTTACCGCACTGGTGCCTGATGTAGCGACGCACACCACCGCTACAAGATCCCCGACGCGCATGCCGATGCAATTATTGCCGGGGGAGCCCACGCCGCAGCCTGCGAAGTAGCCAGCGCCTTCAACTACGCCGTGCGTGTCGGTACTGCTGTATGTGTAAATCGACCCAGCCGAATCAATGCCGATGTCGAGGATTTTACGTGCGGGATTGCTCGAAGAATAAGCCATCATGTCACCTCTTTAATTTTACGTTTGCGTTCTTTACGTTCTTTCCTTTTAGCTCTAGCTTGATCGCGATCCATGGCCTTGACCAACTTAGCCACTTTGCCGGACTTCATATTAACCACCATCGCGGATAGTTAACAAAGTCCGATAACGGGCTTGCAGGGCATTGTCCGCGAGCCACTGTTTTCGGTTGGTTTTCATACACCGTTCGCACTCGGCTATTTCTTTTGCGATGCTTGCGCCGTTATTGCCAATTGAATGCGCGCCAGTAGCAGCGTTAAACATTTCGCTGATAAATTCCGGGGTGTTGCGCATATGCACCCAGCCCGTTGTAAACTGATCGAAATGGGCCTGATCCGCACTTGGTAATTGGCTCAGGTAATCTTGTGCGATCTGGATATTCTGTTTAAACACATGACCCCAACGAGCTGCAAGGATGTCCAACGTTTTAGCAAGTGCCTGTTCATTAATCTTAATGACTTTTTCATAGTCACTGTCGCTGAGACTATTTAGCATGGCCTCAGTGGAGTTAGGTGCCATCCGTGGCATGTCACCCGACCCCTCGGGAGCTTTTGAAAGTTGTTTAACTGCCTTGGTTAGCCACTGGAGGCAGGCTGTGACAAATTGCTGTTTGGCCCGAGGCGAGCCCGATAAACTTTGGACCATGTTGCCGAATGCATGGCCCAAATAGTCGTCTTGGCCATGGAGATTGAAGTTGTGCTGTTGTCGAACTTGATATGGCGCCTTAGCTGCATTAGCGGACATAAAATTGATGGCGGCTTGCACCATATGATTGGGGAAGCCCAGCGAACTAAAGTCGGCCATAAACGCGCCGCCCAGTTGGCCTAGCATGGCTTCAACCTGTTGGGTGGTCGTGCCAGCGGGTAGTGCATTACCGAACAGTCGAACACCACCAGACTGGCGCTGATGATCCTCACGCAGAAGGTCTACGTCGGTGCCAGACCAACTGTCGTGGTTGTGCGGAGCCAGTATGGGCGCACCTTCGCTATAAGGCTGGAGCTCGCCAGCACTCAGTGTGTCGAGTTCATTACTCATTTAGCCCACCACATAAACTAATTTACGGTCAATAAAGTTGAGGTCGCCCGCGACGCCGCGCACAAAACAGATATCCGGGTGATCTTCGAAAAAATATTTAAGGCCGAGATTGCGTAGATGGCCTTCGTACTCTTTAACGATAAAGTCAGACGGGTCACCGCCGATCTCACAAGCGATCTTGTCGGCGACGTCTGGCCATCCACCATGGAACTCGCCTTGGTTACGGCGAATTAAAGCTTTAATGGCGGAGGTTATTTGCTTATCGAGTGTGGACATTAAATTAAACTCTCTTTAGTTTTAGTCTGGGCGCGAGCGACTAAATCCCGGTGCAACTTCCATGGGCGCATGCATTGCCGGTGGAGGTACGCAGTGGTGGGTTTACCGTATATGTCGAGTTCCGGGATAAGCGCATCCAATACACCACGCTCATCGGCCCAACAGAAAAAACAGCAGTCACTACTTGGTGGCCGCTTGGCCAATAAACGCGCAGCGACTTGCGGGTCTGTTTGAGTGGCCAAGCACACCAAGCGCCAGGATTTACTACGATCACTTGAACGCCACAGCGCCGTTTCGTATTGCTGCTCCAGAATCGTCCTGTTGGATTCTTTTAATAGAAAGTTTTTAACCCTGTCCGGCGCGGGCGCGGCTTCTCCGATGGAATAGCGGATTAGTTCGATCAACTTTTCGAGACTGCCGCGATACGCTTGGTAAAACTTGGCGACGTATTGCGTATGCGCCAGTAAAATTTCGTTGGTGTCCATAACATCACCGAAGGGTCGCGTGATCGAGCAACTCGGCCAGAGCCAACTCGCGGCTAGACTTTCCTTTAACCAAAATACACCCATCCGCCGTGCGTTTTACACAGTAGCCGCCTTCTGCGTTATTAATGGGGCCGTCGAAATAACACTCGAAGCCGGGCGGTAGGCCGTGTTCGCTGACAAGTAACGCTGGCAGTTGGTGGTAGTTCAACAAGATCACGTTACAGAACCCGCGTCCCGCATCAATCACAAGGAGTTCCGCATAGCCTGAACGATCTGCCCAAATAACGTTGATACGGTCAAAACTATGGAAGGTGTCACTGACTACAGACCACAAACCTGATTGCAGCAGGCGTTCTTTAGTGGTGCCGGGCGGCACTACCGCGCTCCAAGTGTTGTTTCTTGATTCGTGGAAGGCGACAGCAGACCGCATCAGCGGAGTAATTCGCTCTGCTGGCGCTTCATGTTCGGCGGAAGGGCTGATATCTGATCTGGACACTTAAGGCGCTCCGATTACAAGGGTATGTAATCGCAGCATGGGCTTATCGCACTAGTTGAGCGGTACGGTCTTGCGATAACACCCATTAAACTTTTCCCACTCATGAAGTGCTGCACGAATGAGCCGGATATCCCGCTCTCTGGCGGTATGCGCGTAGTTATCGGGCAGACCGTACGCGGTCGGTGTTGTTGTCAGTTGTGTCTGGATGAAAGAAGCGCGGTCACGCCAGCCTTTCTCATGCATAAGCGTCTTGCGCTTGGTGGTCAGCACCAGAGAGATAGCGGCCAGAACGCTCTGATCTTTCACCTGAGCCGCGTTGACCTTCACCTGTCGCATGGCCTGAGTCTGCAAGGCTGGCTTGGCCTGTAGGCGTTGAAGTTCGTCTTCATAGCCCAGCACCCGAGTCGCCAGTGCAGACGGCAGCAACAGCCTGATAGCCGCATCATCTGCTGCTGTGGATTCAATGACGGTTTTCATACCGGAATCCTCTAATGTTTCTTAGTCTTATTCCATTGAAAACTTTGTGACCGCGTGGCTTCCACGGGTGATCCCAATAAGGCCCGAACATCGAGTCGAGGATCGTCCTGATTTTCTGAATTTGCACTTCAATCACCCTCCAAATGCCCAGTCTGGCTGCGCATGGGCTCGCTGGGGACGTTTTCCCGCTTCGGCAGTGATAATCAGCCACTCTGGCGTCTTGAGAGTGCCTGCCTGCACCGGGTTAGCCTACCGATGAACTCGGGATAGCTGCCGCACCGCTCGGCGTTGTCGATGCAGAACCACTTCCACCGGGTGAACGACAGGTCGGTTTCCTCGCTCAAAAAAGCCACCATCAAATCGTCTTTCATGGCCGCTACCCTCTCGAAAAATGGGATTGCGTGACCCGTGTGTAACCCCGCGAACACAACACAGCTCTAATGCGGGCATTTCAGACCAATAAACACCGGATCAACGTTCCGTTTAAGGTGTTTTTAGCGTGGCCTTTACCGGTCGTGTGCTTCATCCGCAGGATTTCAGCGATCCGCCGCGCCAATCGGTAATCTGCGGATTTTTCTACTTCTGTCCCTGCACCATGGATTCATGGTTGTTGTCAGCGATTGATAAAAGCCGCTCAATAAGTTCGGCAAACGTTTCACCTTTATGCAGACTGGCGCGTAATTTATTAAAAACCGGTTCAGGCAATAAAAAATGTAAGTCTTTAAATCCCGCATCGAGACGGCGCTGCTTGTATTGCTTTTGCGTAACCGAGTGGCGCGAAGGCTCCTTCGGTTTGACCGCAATGAGGTTATCTCCGGTCGCCAGCATGCGATCCAGATCGGCGCCGGGGAGCATTTCCCGAACGAACTTTCTGTTCACCACCAAAGTTGGCTTTTGCATTTCACACCTCTTCGGAGGGGGGCGGATGGTTCCTTATCGCCACCATCCACTCCCTGTTTTTAAAGGAAGACAAATTGGAAGACAGCCCCCCGTCTTCCTCTGGAACCCACGGCCCGCATGGTCTACTTGGTGTTAGGAAGACGGAAGACAGAAAACCCCATATACCCACCACCACAAGGGCTTTTAATGGTTAGGTATATATATGTGTTGTCTTCTGTCTTCTTAAGAGCAAGTAACCGCTCTAGGCTGGGCTTTCCAGAGGAAGACAGCCCCCCGTCTTCCTTTCGTCTTCCGTCTTCCCTAATGCACCACCTCATCGGGTGGTGAATCCTTGTCCCACGTCAGCCGCCTGTAACCTATTCCGCCCCGTTTCAATTTGACCTCTACAAAAAAACCCTCATCTACCAGTGCCTGCACTACGGCGGCGCGTTCTCTGGTGTTTTCCCTCCAAGCCCGGCAGTAATCCATGATGTATTTAGCTGGCAAGCAGCCGCGTTTCTTATGCAGTGCGATAGCACTGTCTTTTTTGAAGAGCGCCACCAGCGCATTGCGTACCCTACTGAAGACATCGGTTGCACCGCCCCCCTCATCCTCGAACTTCGTCGCGAACTTCAACACCGCCCAACGCACCAGACGCACCGCCCATGCGAAGCTGTCCGGTGTCACCTTCAACTCATCACCGGCGAGTGCGTGGAGCATGGCAACCTGTAGAACCTTTTCCGCGTATCGCCCCCATATTCCCGGCAGATCCTGCGCCAGCTCGGCGCCGTACTGGCATTCACGCTGCCAGTCTTCATAAAACTCCGGATAGACTTCCAGCACCTTCGGTTTTCCGAGCGTTGGTGAAGCTTCGGGGTTGAAGAATTCGACGAACTTTTTCGCGTGTATCGCCTTCGCCCACTTCACCACTTCGATGGGTAGTGCCGTTTGTGGCAGGCCACTTCCGATAGGTGGCAGCCCCTCCACCACGAATGGCAGGAAACGGTTGAGCATGCCGTCCGCCGTCGCGGCTGCATTGAGCAAACCAATGTTGCGCGTGACGCCTAGACCTACGGCTGACAGGAACGGATATTCCAGAGCTGGCATATCCTTTGCGCGCTTGTCGTGACCGGAATATTCAATACCTGGGATATGCGGCTTGGTCGCTGCATCGTGCAATTCCATCAACAGGGTCGCTTTGTTGTACGCCGGTGAACCTTGCGGCGCCGACATCATGCCGATCAGCTCCTTGACCAGTTCCTCATTGGCCCAAACCACTTGTGAGACCTTGGCGAACTTCCACAACATGGCCTCCGGCGAGCCGAACCGATTAGTGAAATGCAGCACGGCGGGAAATACCTTTTGGTCGCTAAGCTGTTTCGTCGCCTCTTCTGCGGCTCGGATGACGGCAGCTTTTCCGGACTCGGAGGGTGCAAACAGCAGCATCCATAGATTGCAGCGAAGGTCTCGCGGCAGCCTGACATTGCGCCCGATAAAAGCTTGGATAAATAGCAGCACACTGCACAGAGCAAAGGTCGGGTGAACCCGAAAGGCATTCTCCTTTTGCCACTTCATGTAGGCTTTCATGACAGGAGGCGCGGTGTCGATGATCTGTTCAAGTTCATCGTCAACCGGCTGCTCTGGATCATCCAGCAGGACTTTATCCACGTTGATGACTCGACCGTTCAGGTGTTCGAGATTCCTGCCCGGTTCAGGCTGCACGTAGTCAAGGCTGTAGGCTGCTTCATCGAACGTCACATCAGCGTCCAGCAGCTCGCGCTCTATCGCATCTTGTATGAGGCATCCCAGCGTTCGGCGCTCTTCTGGTTCGAGGGCTCGATTCAATACGATCTGCGCGTGGAAGTGCTGCGACTCTTGTGTGTGATCGGCGGCAGGCCATGCGATACCCGCGTAACTATCACCGATGACCGCCAACGCCTTATAGGCGCCGGGGCCCTTGAAGTTGAGAGGCAGGTGGTGATGCATGAAAGTTTGCTCGACGGTCATGTAAATCTCCCCGTATTGCCAAGTAAGCTGGGGGCGAGCAGGAACTTAGCCATGATTTACACCCCATCCCGCACCGTCCGACTTTCGAGAAAAGCATCCAGATCCCGCTTCCAATAAAAAACCTTGCTACCGACTTTTATATAAGGAATTGGGTAGCGTTTCTCGCAGCGCCAGACATTTAACGTATTTTCCGTAACACCGATATATTCGGCGGCTTCTTTATGGTGCAGACGTTCGCCTTGCATGTTGTCACCTCACCGGATAAACCTGCTGAAACGCCAGCAGTTACAGTGGGGCTATAATAAATTTGGTAAAGATTGCCGTCATGGTAGTAATTCTTTAATCACTACCCCGTTTTTTGAGGGCTTCGGCGAGCTGGGCAAAGGAAATATGCTGGTCAACTTTAAAATGTTGCCGCGCATCTTCATCCATGGGCTGATCTAGGAACTCAGCCGCGATCAGCCATTTCATTTTTTTGTAGATTCGCTCGACATTGTCCACGCCAAGATGGTGTTTTTTACTGACGGTACTGTAAGCGCCAATCTTTTTGCCGCTATCCCTGAACGGTAAAGGGTTTTCAGCGCGGTACTTTAATTTCCACACTTCCCGCGCAATTGCATAGTCACGCTCGTAGTGAGTGTTTCCGCTGATGTTCAAAGCGGCGTCCGCCGAATGTCCGCCCGCAATTTGTTTGAACGCTGCGGCAAAATACTCGGCCAGAGCCGTTGGTGGAACTTCGCCACTTTCCAAGCACAGCGTCAGGTATCCCACCAGCGCCCGCGCTGCTACATCATCACCACCGCGTGCCGCTTTGATAAGGGGATTGAGCCAAAGGTCTTTCATGACGCGGCCCCCCGGATCGGGATCACGTTGTCAGCGGCAGTCGCTTCTATGTAATCGGCGACCTTCTGCCACCCATCGCGCAGTGTTTCTTTCAGCTTTCGAATGTAATTCGTGTCGGTCACATCATCTTTACGTTTGTGGTTCATCAGCCGTTTTAAGGTGCTGGACGACACCAACTCGTCAGCAATGGATGCGAACAGGCTGCGCAGCATTTTTGATGTAAACGGAATGCCGGTTGCCGCCGACAGTTCATGCGCCAGTTGGTTGACCTGCGCAGGGGTGACGGGAAACAAGCGGTCGGTCGCTGCCTTGCCTTCGGCGTTGCGTTGAGCGATTACCTGCGCACGGGTCGAAAGCAGCAGCACATGGTCAGAACGATTTTTGGTGTCGTGCAGACGGATCTCATCGCCCGCCAAGTCGCCGACCAACACCCTTAATGGCTCACCCGGCCGGCAGCCAGTCAGCGCGAGAAACGCAATATAGTCAGACACCGGTGACGGCGGCAGCGCATTCAACGCCCGCCACCATTCCCCTAGATGAGTCAGCAGATGCTCAACCGGCTCGGTTTCACTGACACCAGCCTTCTCCAGATAGATGCGGTCCGCTTCGCGGGTTTCGACGCTGAAAGGGTCTTGTGGGATTTTGACGGCGTAGAAACGCAGGACGGCAGCCAACGTCTGCATCGCGTAGAAAGCCTGACGCCCGCTATGACGTTTGAGGTTTTCATCGTGCGCCGCTTTTATGTCAGCAGCCGTAATCTGGTAAATCGACTTGTTGGCAAGACGCGCCAGAGTGCCGCCTTTCGTGCGTTTACCAGCCGCCGTCAACCGGCTGGGTTTGACCATGGCCAGATAGTCCGCTTTTGTCCGTGCCTTAAGCGGCAGTTTGTCAGTGCGCCTCCTTTTATCAGTGACGTACTGGTTGACGGCTTCGGCCAGTGTCAGCGATTTGGCCTTGTCCTCGCGCTTGGCCGCGTTTGGACTCTGGCCTTCGGCGATCTGGTGAATGATTTCCTTCGCCCGCTTCCGCGCTTGGTCGATGCCCATGATCGGATAAGGGTGCTCACCGACTTTGACACGCTCGGGCTTTCCATTCACCCGTTGGAAAATATAGAAAGTCTTCGTGCCGTTCGCGGTGACGCGTAGCTGGAGGCCGTTGACCTTGGTGTCGTGATAGGTGACACGCGTTCCGGGCTCGGGCAATGGCAGTGCATCCAGCGCCGCGATAGTGAAGGTGATTTTTTGAATGGGGGCCCGCTTGCTGCTCATGGGGTTTACCTCCGGGGTTACGCCGGGTCTATGCAATGGGTGTAACCCGGTGTATTTCAATGTAACCCTATAAAGCGCGGAAGCTCCCTAAGTCATTAGTACATAAAGGATTATGAATCCCCGTAAAAGCGGATAAAACATTCTTTCAGCGGCATTCATCGCCGGTTTTTTTTCGTCTGTGAAAAATCAGGTAAGCTGCGCGCCTTCTTTCGCCCCGTGAGGCTTATACCGTGTTCGTAAAAGCGCTTCGTGTCGGCCTTGGCCAACTGATCATCTTCATCGATTTCATCACCCGCCCCGGCAAGAAGCAGCGCCCCGCCGCTGCTCAGGCCCAGATCGAAACGGCTGCCAAAAGCCTGACCCTGTATCAGTTCCACGCCTGCCCGTTCTGCGTGAAAACCCGCCGCACCTTGCGTCGCTTGAACGTGCCAGTGGCGCTGCGTGATGCGAAGAACAACGAGCAGGATCGCCAGGCCCTGCTGGAACAGGGTGGCAAGATCAAGGTGCCGTGCCTGCGCATTGAAGAGAATGGCCAGACCACCTGGATGTATGAATCCAAGGTGATCATTGATTATCTGGATAAGCGGTTTGCGGCAGCCTGAGGTTTTGGCGGTGTCCTTATGGACGCCACAAAATCCAGACAAATATAAACCGGCCCAATGGCCGGTTTATTTGTTTCTACCCTCCCCTCAAGCCGCGTTCGCCGCCTGCGCCTGACGCACCACCGCCGCCAATCGCTGCAGCCCTTCATCCAGCCGCGCCGGATCGATATGGCTGAAGTTCAGCCGTAGATGCCCCGGATGGTTATCCGGCTCGGGAAAAAACGGCTCACCCGGCATGAACGCCACATCCGCGACCAACGCTGCCTTGAGCAACGTCCGCGTATCCAGCGGTTGCTTCAATGTCAGCCAGAAAAACAGCCCACCCTGCGGCACGTTCCAATCGGCCAGATCAGAGAAATGGGTTTCCAGCGCCGACTGAAACGCGTCCCGCCGAACCCGGTAGAAGTCCCGCAACTCACTCAGGTGCTGCTGGAATTTCTCTGTACCGATCCATTGCAGCGCTTGCCACTGGCCAACGCGATTGGTGTGCAAGTCGGCGGATTGCTTGAGCTTCAGCAAGTGCGGAAACAGGTCAGGACTGGCAATCAGGTAACCGACGCGCAACCCCGGCAACAGGGTTTTCGACACGGTGCCGGTGTAGATCCAGCTGGTCTTTTTCAAACGACTGACGATCGGCGTGGCACTGCCGCCGTCGAATGTCAGCTCGCGGTACGGCTCGTCTTCGATCAGGGTGACACCGAACTCATCCAGCAAGGCTGCCACGGCGTCGCGCTTGGCTTCGCTGTAGCGCACCGCCGATGGATTCTGAAAGGTCGGGATCAAGTAGATGAACGCAGGGTGGTGCTTTTCCAGGCGCGCGCGCAGTTCCACCAGATTCGGACCATCGGCCTCCAATGGCACGGTGATGCAGTCGGCACCGAACAGTTGGAAGATCTGCAACGCGGCCAGGTATGTCGGCGCTTCAAGCAGGATCTCGGTGCCTTTGTCGATGTAGAGCTTGGCCGCCAGATCGAGGGTCTGCTGGGAACCGCTGACCACCAGCACCTGGCTGGCCTCACACGGCACGCCCAATGCTCGCGCCTGCGCCGCCAACGCTTCACGCAGCGCTGGCTCGCCTTCGCTCATGCCGTATTGGCCCATGGACAGCGGCATGTCGGCCCATTCGACGGCTGGCAACATGGCTTCGGCCGGCAGGCCGCCGGCGAACGACATCACTTCCGGCCGTTGGGCTGCGGCAAGGATTTCACGGATCAGAGAACTTTTAAGGCGCGAGACACGTTCGGAAAAAGCCATGGGGGTCACCGGTAGCGAGGCCAGAGGAAAATAAGTCAAACTGGTTGACCGAAATTACGATAACCCGAACGGATACGTCAACATGCTTGACCTTAAAAATCCAATATCCCAACAGCAGGCCATGGAAGCGTTTTTCTTCGGCTACCAGGCGTTTACCGCCAAGGCCGACGAAATGCTCGAGCGTCGCGGCTTGAGTCGGGTGCATCAACGCATCGTGTTTTTCATCGCCCGCTACCCGAACCTGAGCGTCAAGGAATTGCTGGCGTTGTTGGGTGTGAGCAAGCAGGCGTTGAACATTCCATTGCGGCAGTTGGTGGAAATGCATCTGGTGGACAGCGTTGCGTCCGAGACCGACAAGCGTAAACGGTTGCTGCAACTGACCGGGGATGGCGCACGGTTTGAGCAGTCGTTGAGGCGTGAGCAAGTGAAATTGCTGGAGCGGGTGTTCGCCGAGGCTGGGGAGGTTGCGGTGAATGGGTGGTTGGCGGTGAATCTGGCTCTTGGGAAAAGTCAGGCTGTTGTTGATTGACTGTTCTGCCCCCATCGCCAGCAGGCTGCTCCCACAGTGATCTGTGGTTTACACAGAACCTGTGGGAGCCAGCCTGCTGGCGATGAGGCCCTCGAAGCCCATATATCCCTATCAGCGAACTTTTCGTCTACAAAATCAAAAACATTATTTGCATTATTTGTATACAAAAGCATAATCCACTGCGTGCGAGTTCCTGACTAAAAGGTCAACAAATTCGCGAATGCCTCAAAGGGCCGCTGCCACCCTCATGGGTCCGGCCCTGGAAATAACAATAAAACTCTTGAGGAGTACTCGCTGTGGAAAGCCGCAAATCCGAAGCCCCGACGCTCGAACTCTCGCCGCCGTTACGCAATGGCTGGCTGGAGCGCATCTTCAAACTCAGCTTGCACGGCACCACGGTGAAGACCGAGCTGATTGCCGGTCTGACAACCTTTATCACCATGGCTTACATCATCTTCGTCAACCCCAACATCATGGCTGACGCCGGGATCGATCACGGCGCCGCGTTCGTAGCCACCTGTATCGCCGCCGCGCTGGGCTGCCTGCTGATGGGCCTGTACGCCAACTGGCCGGTCGGCCTGGCGCCGGGGATGGGCTTGAACGCCTTCTTCACCTACACCGTGGTCGGCACCATGGGCTACAACTGGGAGACCGCCCTTGGCGCGGTGTTTGTTTCCGGGGTGTTGTTCATGATCCTGACCTTTTCCAAGATCCGTGAATGGCTGCTCAACAGCATTCCGGTGAGTCTGCGCTTTGCGATGGGCGCGGGGGTCGGTTTGTTTCTCGGGCTGATCGGCTTGAAAACCGCCGGTATCGTCGTCGATAGCCCGGCCACCCTGATCAAGCTTGGCTCGTTGCGCGAACCTGGACCGCTGCTGGCCGCCATCTGCTTCCTGATGATCGCCGTGCTCAGCTACCACAAGGTGTTCGGTGCGATCCTCATCAGCATCATCACCGTGACGCTGGCCGGTTGGGGCCTGGGCCTGGTGCATTACGAAGGGATCATGTCGGCACCGCCGAGCCTGGCACCGACCTGGATGGCCATGAACGTCGCCGGCGTGTTCAACGTCAGCATGATCAGCGTGGTGCTGGCCTTCCTCTTCGTGCACATGTTCGACACCGCCGGCACCCTGATGGGCGTCGCCCAGCGCGCCAACCTGGTGAATGCGGACGGCCGGATTGAAAACCTTTCCCGTGCCATGAAAGCCGATAGCGCCTCCAGCGTATTCGGGGCGGTAGTGGGTGTTCCTCCGGTAACAAGCTATGTGGAAAGTGCCGCGGGCGTCGCCGCGGGTGGTCGGACTGGTCTTACCGCAGTGACCGTAGGTGTGCTATTTATTGCAGCCATGTTTTTCGCCCCGCTGGCTGGCATGATCCCTGCGTATGCCACCGCCGGCGCGCTGATTTATGTAGCAATGCTGATGATGGGTGGCATGGCGCACATTGAATGGGACGAAGCGACCGACAGCATTCCGGCGATCGTCACCGCGATCATGATGCCGCTGACCTTCTCGGTCGCCGACGGAATTGCGCTGGGCTTCATCACCTATGTGGCGCTGAAGGCCGGCACCGGCAAGTACAAGGACATTTCCGTCAGTCTGTGGGTGCTTTGCGCGATCTTCATTGCCAAGTTCATTTTCTTGTAAGCCGTACACGATTCAAAAACAGTGGTTCAAAACAGCCTCACCCCGTCGGGTGAGGCTTTTGTGCAAATGGAGGAAAGTGATGAGTCTGGAAACCTGGCTGCTGTTCAGCGGCGCTGCGCTGGTGGTGATCCTGATCCCGGGGCCACTGTCTTTGCTGATGATCAGCAACAGTCTGAATTACGGTTTGCGCCGTTCTTACCCGGCGTTTCTGGGGGGCGTGATTGCGTCGATCTGCTTGCTCAGTGCGTCGGCGCTGGGTTTAGGCGCCTTGCTGTTGGCATCGGAACAGTTGTTCAGCGCGCTGAAGGTCGTCGGGGCGCTGTACCTGTTCTACCTGGCCTGGCAGAGCTGGCAGCAATCGCGTCTGCCCTCCCACGGCGCTGAAGTGCCCCAGGCTGCCCCAGTGCCACGCTTTCGCGCACTGTTCGGGCGCGCGTTCATGTTGGGCGCCAGCAACCCGAAAGACATCCTGTTCTTCGCCGCTTTCCTCCCGCAGTTCCTCAGTGCCGAGCAGCCATTCCTGCCGCAGTTGCTGGTGATGATTGTGACCTGGACCGTGCTGGATCTGCTGTGCAAATTGGCTTATGGGCTGGGTGCCCATGGTGCGGCGCGGTATTTGCGCAGCGGCAAGGGGCAGAGTTGGTTTAACCGGGTGAGTGCCGGGTTGTTCAGTGGTGCGGGCGCGGCATCCTTGTTGAGCCGCTAACGTCAAAAGCATCGCTAGCAGGCTAGCTCCCACATTGGATTTGCGGCGTTCACACATCCCTGTGGGAGCTAGCCTGCTAGCGATTACGTCGGCACGGACAGCACATTTCTCCAGGCAAAAAAAAAGCCCGCAGTGTGAGCGGGCGAAAGACCAAAGAAGCTTTATGCGCAGATTCTTGGGGGAGTCTAGCTTCCTCTGTAGGTCGAATAGCTATAAGGCGAAATCAGCAACGGCACATGGTAGTGATCCTGTTCCGCAGAGATGCCAAAACGCAGCACCACCACATCCAGGAACGCCGGTTCTGGCAGTTGAACGCCACGGGCGCGGTAGTAATCGCCCGCATGAAACTGAACCTGATAGACCCCGGACCGGTAGTCATCGCCTTGCAGTAGCGGTGCATCGACCCGACCGTCGCTGTTGGTTATCGCAGTGGCGACCAATTCCAGCTGCGAACCTTCAACGCGGTACAACTCGACCTTGATCGAGCTGCCCGGGCAACCATGTGCAGCGTCTAAAACGTGAGTAGTCAAACGTCCCATTGATTCTGCGCGCCTGCCTGCGTGGAGCAGTCAGACCTCGCGCCTCCCGAAGTCAGTTGAAAAGGAGACCGCACCGATTCGGAGCACGAAACGCTGCGGCGAGCGACTGATTAAGACACTTTTCAAAAAAATTGTACACAATAAAAACAACATATTTACCGCCATCGCCGTCATACAGGAATTGCCGCTGAATCTGTCGCTGAGCCATAGGGCCAAAGGACCTTTCATCTATTAGCTGACCAGTCAGGCAGGTTTCTTGCAATAACATGTGTAGATGACAATCAATGAAAAATGCAAAAAAACAGGCTTACAAAGTGGATATAAAGTTGTATACAATCAGCCCATCGCTGTGACGCCAGCCTTGCAACTCATCGCCAGGCCGCGCACACAAACTGTTACCACGAATAAGAAGGAAGACTGCAGTGAGCGCTGACTACCCACGCGACCTGATCGGTTACGGCAGTAACCCTCCTCACCCACACTGGCCGGGCAATGCCCGCATCGCCAATTACGAAGAAGGCGGCGAGCGCAACATCCTGCACGGCGATAAAGAATCCGAAGCCTTCCTTTCAGAAATGGTCTCGGCGCAGCCGCTGCAAGGCGCGCGCAACATGAGCATGGAATCCCTTTACGAGTATGGCAGCCGTGCCGGCGTCTGGCGGGTTCTGAAACTGTTCAAGGAATTCGACATTCCGCTGACCATCTTCGCCGTGGCCATGGCCGCCCAGCGTCACCCGGACGTGATCCGCGCGATGGTCGATGCCGGCCACGAAATCTGCAGCCACGGCTATCGCTGGATCGACTACCAGTACATGGACGAAGCGCAAGAACGCGAGCACATGCTCGAAGCGATCCGCGTCCTCACCGAAATCACCGGCGAACGCCCACTGGGCTGGTACACCGGCCGCACAGGTCCGAACACCCGTCGACTGGTGATGGAGGAAGGCGGTTTCCTCTACGACTGCGACACCTACGACGACGACCTGCCCTACTGGGAACCGAACAACCCGACCGGCAAGCCGCACCTGGTGATCCCGTACACGCTGGACACCAACGACATGCGCTTCACCCAGGTCCAGGGTTTCAACAAGGGCGACGATTTCTTCGAATACCTGAAAGACGCGTTCGACGTGCTGTACGCCGAAGGTGCCGAAGCACCGAAGATGTTGTCGATCGGCCTGCACTGCCGGCTGATCGGCCGCCCGGCGCGTCTGGCCTCGCTCAAACGCTTTATCGAATACGCTAAAAGTCATGAACAGGTGTGGTTCAGCCGTCGCGTCGACATCGCTCGCCACTGGCACGAAACCCACCCGTATCAAGGGGCCGCGAAATGAGCCACTTCCAAACCCTGAAGCCCTCGACCCTGAGCCGCGACGCGTTTGTCGCGGCCTTCGCCGACATCTACGAACATTCGCCATGGGTGGCCGAGAAGGCCTTCGACCTGGGCCAGGACGCTTCGATCGACCAGATCGAAACCCTGCACCAGCGCATGAGCGACATCCTGTTGAGCGCCGATCACGAAAGCCAATTGGCCCTGATCAACGCTCACCCGGACCTGGCCGGCAAAGCTGCCGTCCAGGGCCAACTAACCGAAGCCAGCACCAATGAACAGGCTGGCGCCGGTATTCACCAATGCACGGCCGAAGAGTTTCAACGCTTCACCGAGCTGAACGACGCCTACAAGGCCAAGTTCAAGTTTCCCTTCATCATGGCGGTAAAAGGCAGCAACCGGCATCAGATCCTCGCGGCGTTC